>Ga0214921_10003873_pt1 | contig 22596 bp, 19 predicted proteins | sample LL1505_MetaG_FD_177992 | JGI IMG/M metagenome (GOLD analysis project Ga0214921, IMG submission 177992) | Freshwater microbial communities from Lake Lanier, Atlanta, Georgia, United States - LL-1505 | ecosystem: Environmental > Aquatic > Freshwater > Lake | place: USA: Georgia | collected... | reverse complement strand
TGCGATCTCCGGTGAGAACTTTGAAGAAGAGAGGAATAAATAAGGTCGCGAGGAAGGTATCGATAATCATTCCACCAAATACTCCCGTGCCCATGGAACGACGTGCACCCGCTCCTGCGCCTGCGGCGATGACTAAAGGAATCACACCCAGAACGAAGGCCATTGAAGTCATTACAAGTGGACGGAAACGCACCTTAGCCGCCTCAGCCGCAGCCTCAGCAGCGGATTTACCAGCATCGCGTGCAAAGACCGCAAACTCAACAATCAGAATCGCGTTTTTAGCAGCTAATCCAATGAGCGTTACTAATCCGATTTGGAAATAAATATCATTGGCCATTCCTCTCGCAAAAATAGCGAGTAGCGCACCCATCAGTGCAAAAGGAATCGTAAAGATTACACCAATCGGCAGTGACCATTTTTCGTAAAGTGCCGCTAAGATGAGGAAGACCATCAGCAGCGCCATCGCAAACGCTGGTACCGCAGAGGTCGCGGTGCGTTTTTCTTGATAAGCCTGAGCCGTCCAATCCAATTCATAGCCTTCAGGTAAAGTGGCTTCAGCAATTTGTTCGACCACATCGAGAGCGTGACTCGAACTCACACCGGGAGCAGCACTCCCAATCACGCGTGAAGATAAAAATCCTTTGTAGCGATTGAGCTGTTCAGCTCCGGAAGTAAATTTGATTTTTACGAGCGTGGAGAGCGGCACCATCGTACCATCTTTGGCACGTACATGAACGTGAGCGATGTCTTCAGGTGCCATGCGCTTATCAGGCTCGGCCTGCATCAACACACGGTAAGTGCGACCCGAACGATTAAAGTCATTTACATAAACCGAACCAATCGTTGCCTGCAGCGCATCATAAATATCCGACAAACTAATACCTAAAGAAGCAGCACGCACTTGATCCACTTCAGTTAAATACTGTGGGACATTCGTCTGGAAGAATGAGTTTATACCCGTTAATTCTGGGTTTTTACGCAGTTCAGCCAGCAACTTTTCGGTCACTTGTCCGAGCTTAGCGACGCTATCATCATCTCTGGCTTGTAAATAAAACTCAAAGCCACCCGCGGTACCAATACCACGAATCGGCGGAGGATTAAAGACCATGCACATGCCTTCGGGATACTTCATGCCGACTCCTGAAAACACTCGGGAAAGTTCATCCGCACTCTTATCACGCACCGACCAATCTTTTAACGGTAAGAACATCGTTCCAGAATTTGTTTTTTCGCCACCGCCGATTAAATCGAATCCGCTAATTGCGAAAACGTGACTGACAGCTGGCTTGTCCGCAGGGGTTACTAAAAAATCGGGTACTAACTTTGCCATGTACTCACGTGTACGCGTGACGCTAGCACCATCGGGCAATGAAACACTGGCCACAAGATAACCCTGGTCTTCAACCGGCAAGAAACTACGAGGAATGACTTTAATCAGTACGAAATTAATTCCAATAATCAGAAAGAAAATTGCGAATCCGGTGATGGGTCGGGCAAGCAACCAGCGAACGGTGCGATCGTGCCAACCAGCGACAGCTTTAAAGACGTTATCAAACCAGAGTAGTAGCCCTTTTTTCTCATGACTAGTCTTCGGCTTTAAAATCATCACACAGAGCGCAGGCGTCAGAGTGAGTGCTACGAATCCCGAAATCGTAACGGCAACCGCAACGGTAACTGCGAATTGTCGGTACAGCGCACCAGCAATACCTCCTAAGAAAGCGACGGGAAGGAATACGGAAACGAGAACGAGAACAATGGCGATGATGGCACCCGAGACCTCGCGAATAGATTCAATCGCTGCCTCAAACGGAGACATCCCCTGCTCCTCCATCAGTCGTTCGATATTTTCCAAAACGACAATGGCGTCGTCCACCACAATCCCGATCGCAATGACCATCGCAAAGAGTGTGAGAGTATTAATCCCGAAACCAAACACCCACAAACCTGCAAACGTTCCAATCAGTGAAACGGGCACGGCAATTAATGGAATGAGTGTCGCGCGCCAGCTTCCTAAAAATAAAAATAATACTAAAACCACCAAGGCGCCGGCCTCTAAAAGTGTATGTTCAACTTCGGCGATTGAGGCGCTGACGAATCGTGTGGTGTCAAAGGGTATGTCGTAGTCCACGCCCGAAGGAAAACGTTTCGAAAGTTGTTTCACGCGGGCTTTAATCGCATCTGCTACATCCAACGCATTAGCGCCGGGAGCTAAGAAAACTCTAATACCTACGGCGGTTTTACCATCCAAGGTGGCTTGTTGTTCATAGCTCTGCGCACCTAATTCAACACGAGCCACATCTCTCAAGCGCAACGTTCCAGCCGCACCTCCTGAACGAATAATCACATCGGAAAATTCATCTGGAGTTGCGAGACGTGAAGGCGTAACCACTGGAATAACTAAAGACTGTCCAACCACTGAAGGCTCCTGCCCCAAGCGACCCGCTGCATACTGCTGATTTGAGGCACGAATCGCCAAGGTAACATCCGTAGGAGTCACACCCAGACGCGCCATCTTGTCAGGCTGTAACCACACACGCATCGCATAATCACGAGCACCGAAAATTCCTGCCTCACCGACACCTGGAATACGTTTAATTTCTTCGACTACATTTACAGAGGCGAAATTACTTAGATAAATAGAATCACGACTACCATCTTTTGAAATAATCGAGATGGATAATAAAATATCATTCGTACGTTTTTTTACGACCACCCCGAGGCGACGAGCTTCTTCTGGTAAACGCAGTTCAGCGACCTTCACTCGATTGGTTAAATTCACCACGCACATATCGGGATCCGATCCCGGCTCAAACGTTACGGTAATTGTTAATGTTCCGTTCGCTGACGAGGTTGATGAATAATAAAGAACATTATCGGTGCCGTTAATTTCATCCTCAATCGGGGCGGCTACCGTACGCATTAAGGTTTCCGCCGAAGCACCGGGATAAGTCACCGCAATGGTAGCAGTAGGTGGGGCGATTTGTGGATACTGAGAAACTGGTAAAACGCGATACGCCATGATACCAGCCATCACGATGACAATCGAAACGACGGTGCCGAAAATAGGGCGACGAACAAAGAATTCCCAAATCATAACTTATTTATTAGCAGGAGGATTGCCCCTGACTTGCACAGGATTTCCTGGACGGATTTTTTGGACGTTGTCGATAATCACACGATCACCCGCTTTAAGCCCAGCGCTCACCACCGCATCCGGTCCTTGAATTTGAGCGATTTGAATGGGGGCTATTTGTGCTTTGCCTTCGGCATTTAAAATATAAACAAAACGACCTTGTGAGGATTGAAGCAAGCAACTGGCTGGGACAGTGACAGCCGTTGTAATCGTCTGACCCAACAAATCCACGCGCACAAACTGTCCAGGAATTAAAGTGTTTTTTGCATTATCAAACTCGGCTCGCATTTGAATGGTACCTAGCCGTGGATCCACCTGAGCGGAAACGAAATTGATTTTGCCTAACTCGTTAACCTTAACGCCACTGGCTAAAGTGACATTAACTTTGGCCTGATTGGCAATCGCAGTATCACCAGCAAACACGCGCGTGAACTCCTGTTCGGAAATACCAAAACGAACCCAAACTTTATCGCGTTGGACTAAAGTAGTGAGAAGTCCGTCCGCCCCAGGTGTCACCAACGACCCTTCGGAACGGAGCAAGCGGCCCGCATAGCCGTCAATCGGTGCACGTACTTCACAATAAGATAAATCGAGCTCCGCACTCTTAACTTTTGCTGCAGCCACTTCTTTCGCCGCATTAGCACTATCAGCTAATAATTGTGCATCGCCTGCTTCTTTCGCACTGGCTGCGTTTTGACTGAGTAAAGCGGACTGACGTTTGGCTTCGGACGTTGCCTGCTCAGCGCGAGCCTGCTCTTGGGCGAATTGCGCCTTCGCTAAAGACAAAGCGATTTCATACGGAGCCGGATCGATTTTAAAAAGCAGTTCACCGGCTTTAATAAATTCACCTTCGCGATAGGATTGAGTTAAAAGAATTCCAGTGACTCGGGCACGGACTTCGACTTCGCGTGTACCGTCGACCTGACCCGAAACTTTCACTTCTTGAGGAACGGGAGTTACCTCGGCCGTCATGACCGCAGCGGTTAAGGGAGGGGGTGCCGGTGGCTCGGGTGGTTTGCACGCAGATACCAATGAGAGTATGACTCCCAGCACTACGGTCTCGACAATTCTGTATTTACATACATTCATGTATGTAAATCTAAACAGTCACCTATGGCTCGCAAGACCAAAGCAGAGGCAGCCCTCACCAGGGAGAAAATCATCCAATCCGCACGGGCTGTTTTCAATCGCCGTGGGGTCTCTAGTACGTCACTCGAAGAGGTCGCTTCCGAGGCGGAAGTCACTCGTGGGGCCGTTTATTGGCATTTTAAAAACAAGGCTGACCTATTTCGGGCGGTACGCAGTCAAACTGGACGACTCCTGCAATTGAATCAAAAGTCTCACGGCGATGCCCTTTTTAAGCTAGAAAACGGATTACTCGCTGCACTGCATCGATTAGAGACCGACTCCGAAGCACGGAAAACCTTCGAAGTCATGCTTTGGCATTGTGAATTCGTCGGCGAATTTGCCAACGTCCGCAATGAGTTGATAACCAGTGGACGAGATTTTTTACGCGAGATTACCGAACTCTACCAAGAAGCTCTGAAGGAAAAAACTCTTAATCCAAATTTAGATTCACAAATCACCGCTTTAGGAACCTATTTTTTCTTCACGGGATTATTAAAAATATGGCTCGCAGAAAACCGTCAAAGCCAAGTGCACCAACTTGCCGCTGATGTCATTAAGGCACATATTAAAAATAAACGCCGGCTCGTTAAGCCAAAGAGTTAATGCCCAAAAATCGAAGATTCTGTTGGTGCCCAGGACCGGACTCGAACCGGTAAGCCTCGCGGCGGCAGATTTTAAGTCTGCTGTGTATACCATTCCACCACCTGGGCCAACAGAGGGTTCACCATTATACTTCTTAGCCACTTGGCAATAAGAGAAATAATCCCCCATAAAATTGCCGAAAGAAAGCCATAGTTCACCGCACCTGGGCTTGCTCTCAGTATAAAATCCGTCTTGTTCATAGTCCATGCAACGCTTGGCCCAAACTTTTGCTCGCTGCCGCTCTGAAGGTCGTCCCGCCTTCGTCAGCTACGTCTGCGCCGGCGATCCCGACGTCGCTACCTCAAAAGCAATCTTAGCCTCCCTCGCTCAAGCAGGTGCCGACATTCTCGAAATCGGTGTCCCCTTCTCCGATCCGCTCGCTGACGGTTTAACCAATCAGCTCGCCGCCCAACGAGCGCTCGAAGGTGGTATGACTTTCAATCACTTACTCGAAATCATTCGCGACACTCGTGCCGTCACTGATAAACCGATCATCTTATATTGTTACTACAATCTACTCTTTTCCTTTGGCATCGAATCGTATTGTGAAAAAGCAAAAGCAGCGGGAATCGACGGACTCTTAGTTTTAGATTGTCCACCTGAAGAAGCCGGTGAACTGATTGCGGCCTCTAAAAAATTCAGCCTCGCTAATGTTTTCATTATCGCGCCGACCACTCCACCCGCTCGTATGGCGCTCATTGCTAAACATGCTTCGGGTTTTATTTATTATGTTTCGCGCGAGGGTGTCACCGGAGAACGCTCAGAACTCGCTCAAAACTTACAGAGCGCCATTAAAGAAATTAAAAAACATACCGATTTACCGATTTGCGTAGGCTTTGGAATTTCAACCGCGGCACACGTTAAAGCGATTGGTGAAATTGCCGACGGAGTGGTCGTAGGTAGCGCCCTTGTGAATGTCATTGCAGCCCATAAAGACAATCGCTCACAAGCCGCTGCAGCGATCGGACAGAAGGTTCGCGAGTTACTCGGTGCGTAATATTTAACGAACCCACGGACCTTGCGCTACTTCGTCAACTTTCACTGAGTTGGCAGGAATGACTTTGGTTTCTATCAAGCTGGCAACTTCACTCTCTACTTGTTTGCGAGAAAGTACGCCGTAAATTTCTTGCTTCGATTCATCGGCCGCAATTTTGGAATCGATCATCTGCTGACGACACCAAGAAAGAAATCCATCATCCAATTTTGGGTTATCTTTTTTCATGAGGTCATGAGCGAGAGTCGGATCCTGTGTGAGGTAATTCTCCCAACCACGCACATAGGCCTTCAAAAACTTTGCGAGGACTTCTGGATTCTTTTTCAGCCACTCATCCGTCGTGAATAAAGTCGCGGCCGATGAATAACCAAAATCAGATAATCGTAGATATCGCACTTTCGCCCCAGCCTGCTCGAGGAAATAGGGCTCAGCGGTAAAGAATCCTTCCTGAATAGCTTCAGGGTCACGGAGGAAATCCCCTTGTCCGTAGGTCTGCGGACGAATCGAAAAATCAGCGCCTAATTTACTTTTTAGGAAAGGAATCCATGCGGCTTCGGGTCGGGCAATAATCACTCGACCCACCAGATCACGATACGATTTCAACGACGAGCCTTCATGTACAATTAAGCATAATGGCATGCGTTGAAAAACAGCGGCTACATTACAAATCGGTAAACCTGCGGCACGAGCTTGAATAACTTGTGTCGTTGCGGATTGACCGATGTCAGCCCGACCCGTGGCCACGATCTGCGTCACCTTTACATTACCTCCACCAGGAATCAGAACGACGTCTAAACCCTCATCTTTAAACCAACCCTTAGCGACAGCTTGGTAAAGCCCGCCATGCTCTGGCTCAGGAAACCAATCGAGCTGCACCGTGACTCGCTGAAGTCCCTCATTTTTTGCACTCGGCTTACGATTAAGATAACCAGCCGTTAAACCTACGATCACACAAACGACCCAAATGATGATGCGCGTGCTCCAGCTTATTTTCATAGTCGCCAACTTAATAACCACCGACCGACAGTCCAGCCAGATGCCTCATTTTATAGGGTTTAAACGAAATTTAGGCCATTCAACGATTCTTTCTTGCCAGCCCCCTCACCTCTCTCACTTTTCCAATGGTTCTAGCCTACTGTTAGAGCCACCGGAACAAAACGTATGGCTCAACAAACCACCTGGACCAAAAAAGACTTAACCGGCATCGAGACACTTTCCCGGGCCGAGATAGAATTTCTTTTTGATCAGGCGGAAAAATTTCTCCCCGCTCTAGCTCCAGGCAAGGGACTCGACCTCATGCATGGTCGCACAGTGGTAAATCTTTTCTTAGAACCGAGCACACGCACTTGCACTGCCTTCGAAATCTCAGCCAAAAAATTAGGCGCTGAAGTCGTATCCATCAACACCACCGCATCATCACTCGTTAAAGGTGAAACACTGCGCGACACGGCGATGAACATTCGCGCCATGGGTGTGGATGCCATTGTCATTCGTCACTCCTCAGCCGGTGCACCTCGTTACTTGGGTGAAGTTCTCGACATTTCCGTAATCAACGCGGGTGACGGTGCCCACGAACATCCGACACAAGCTTTACTCGACGCTTTCACGCTCAAACAAAAATTTGGAAAGGTCGAAGGACTCAAAGTGACTATTTTAGGCGACATTCTCTTCAGTCGCGTTGCCCGATCAAATATTCACTGCCTCACTAAATTAGGTGCACAAGTCACGCTCGCTGGTCCAGCGACTTTAGTACCGTTATCCTTAGCTCAAGCCTTCCCGCAGGTTCGCATAGTCCACGATCTAAAAACCGCACTTTCCGACGCCGATGCGGTCATGCTCTTACGCATTCAACACGAGCGTCAAACGACGACCCACTTCCCTTCACTCGCTGAGTACACTTCGCAATTCGGTTTAAATTCTGAACGCGCTGCGTGGATGAAGCCGAATGCTGTGGTCATGCATCCGGGTCCCATCAATCGCGGGGTCGAAGTCGACAGCGATGTCGCCGACGGACCTCGCTCCGTCATCCTCGAACAGGTTCGTAACGGCGTCGCCGTACGTATGGCTGTTCTTCACCTCTGCACCTCGGCGCTCAAACGATGAGTCATAAAAATAATATTATTGTTCGCGATGCCCGCGTAATCGACCCCGCTAATGGTCGCGATGAAGTCGCTGATGTTTTTGTTAAAGACGGAAAATTTGTAGCTCAACTTTCAGCCGAAGAAATTAAATCCGCTCAAATCATTGAAGCGAGCGGGATGATTCTTTCCCCTGGATTCATTGATTTGAATTGTCGACTCGGTGAACCAGGTCGCAGCGCACGTGAGACTTTTCGCACAGGTACGCTTTCAGCTGCATCGGGTGGTTTCACGACCGTGGTGACGATGCCTGATACCATTCCCACTTCCGATAATGTCGGTACGATTCAATTGATTCGTGAACTATGCGACGCTCATGCGGTCGTGAATGTTCTACCCGCAAGTACACTGACCAAACAACAAGAAGGTAAAGCCCTGGCTCCGATGGGCTCGCTCAAGAAAGCGGGAATTATTGCGGCAACGGATACGACATCAGGCGTACAGAATAACGAAATCATGCGCCGTGCTTTAGAATACGCTAATACCTTCAACTTAGTCGTGCTCGATCACTGTCAGGACAGTAGCATGACCGAAGGCGCACAAATGCATGAAGGTACTTGGTCACTTCGCCTCGGACTTCGTGGCTGGCCTCGTGCCGCTGAAGAAATTGTGGTGTCGAGTGACTGCGTTCTCGCGAGCCTCACCAAGGCACGCATTCACCTACAACATATTTCATCCGCTGGTTCCGCAGAAATTATTCGTCGAGCCAAAGCCAATAAACTCCCCGTGACTGCGGAAGTCTCGGTGTTGCACCTTTTACTCACCGACGCTGCCCTCGCCCAGTATGATACACGTCTGAAAGTAAATCCTCCCCTGCGTGAGGAATCCGACCGAGCCGCTTTAATCGCTGCTTTAATTGATGGAACAATCGATGCGATTTGCTCTGACCACTCGCCTTGCACAAGCACGGAGAAGGATTGTGAATTTGATTTAGCGCCTTTTGGTGCAGCGACTTTAGAAACCGCTTTCTCTGCGGCCTACGATGCTCTCGTGGCCACCGGACATTTAGATGTTAAGTTATTGATTACCCGACTCACGACTGGACCAGCTAAAGTACTTGGCATTGAAGCGGGAACTTTAAGCGTCGGTGCAGCGGCTGACTTCGTTTTAATTAATCCAAAAACTTCTTGGACATTTAGTGCCGAAAATCAGTTATCAAAATCGGGCAACAATCCGTTGATTGGAAAAACTTTCTCGAGTCGTATTCATTCAACCTTCGTCGGCGGAAAAGCAGTCATCTCAGGTAGCAAACCCGTCTAATCATGAATTTTTTAGCCTCAGCCGAGTTGTACGAGGAAGTGGTTTTAGGTAATTTAGACTACGCCTACTTTGTTTGGGTAGGAATCGTTTTTCTCGTGGGGCTTGCAATGTTCCGCAAAGGCACGATTCATTACGGAGACGACCAGCCTAGCGAGCTACAAGGATCATCTCAGGCCGTCTATGGTCTGTTTGGCCTAATCAGTTTCTTTGTCTATGTGTCCGTGATTCCAGGAACATTAATTCCTACCTTAAAAATTTTGTTCACGGAAGGCGACACCGCTATTTATTCAGCACAACTCATTGGGCAGATTTTAGGTGCAATTACTTTAGTAGCTTTTGCTTATCTTTGTCCCGGTTCACTTCTGTTTGCACCATCGGCAAAATTGAACGAAGCACCTCCACTCCCCGTTCAAACCTTCTTCGACGATATAAAGTCCGCTTGGCAAAGCCTTGAGTTACGTAGCCTTTGGCAAAAATTTTTCAGTCTCTGCGCCATCGCTCTTTGTGCGGGCTTAGTTTGGAAGTTATTCTATTATTTCAGTGAACAATCTGGACAGCCCCTCCCTGAAGATATCCAACCGCTCGTAGATTTTATTGCTAAATACGATTGGAGCGGGCCAATCAGTCCGATTGTTTTTCTGGGAATTAGCTGCGTCATTGGCGCTCCCATTATTGAAGAACTCGTTTTTCGCGGAATGATTTATCCGTCCCTAAAACAATGGTTACCTCGTGGTTATGCGATTATCATTACAGGCGTATTTTTTGGCGTTGTACACGGCAATCTCGCTGCCGTCTTTCCGTTGATGGCGTTTGGCTCGGTACTTTGTATTATGCGTGATCGCTTTGGTCTTTTCACCTGCATCGTTTTACACGCTCTGTTTAATCTGCATACTTTCATTTGGCTTTATTTAGCGCCAAATGCTTCAAGCCAGTTATAATTTTCGAATGGGTGCCATCACCAGTCAGCCAAGCCGTAGCGTCGGACAACTCACCGAAGAAGAAATCATTCGTCGCGTCACCGCCAACCTGGGTCAGGCCTGCCCACCCTTCCCCGCTGGACCAGGCGGAGATTGCGCCATCTTTGAAGAAACGGTAGCGCGAAAATTTCGCGTAAGCACGGTCGACTCCGTAATCCTCGGAAGACATTTTGATTCATCAACCGAAGGTGCACTTGCCGGAGCCAAATTAGTGAATCGTAATCTCAGTGATTTAGCCGCAGCGGGAGCCATTCCCAGCGATGCATTACTATCTTTATTCGTGGGGCCAGATGTGGATTGCGAATGGCTCGAAGACTTTGCCCACGGAGTCGGCAAAGCTGCCCATCAATTCGGTCTCAATTGTGTGGGTGGTGATATTTGTCGCGTACAAGCGGGCACCTTTGCAGCAACCCTAGCCGTACAAGGATACGCCCATAGAATTCTCACGCGAAAGACAGCCAAGCGTGGTGATGTTATTTTTGTGACCGGAAAACTCGGCGGATCCATTTACGGCCATCATCTAAATTTTGAACCACGTCTCGCTGAGGGTGAATGGTTGAACGCACAAAGTATAGTAACAGCCTGCACGGATTTATCAGACGGCATGGCCAAAGACCTTCAGGGGCTCATTAACCCTACGCAGGATGCTGTTATCGATTTAAGCTCACTTCCTATTTCTGATGCAGCTCATCAACTATCAAAAGCTGATGGAAAGCCAGCAGTCGAACACGCCCTACAAGACGGCGAAGATTATGAATTGTTGTTTACCGTCGACGCCCAACAAGCCGATTTACTCGAAGCTAATTTCAAGAAACAATTTACCAAGACTCCACTCAAAAGTATCGGAGTCGTCACTGAAGGTACTGGATTAATTAAATCTCGTGCAGACGGCGTGGTAATTACCAGTCGAGGCTTTGGACACTTCGCCTAAGATAAATTTTAGAGTGCTTTCCGACGCGGAGCACGACCTTCATCGACCTCAATATAATCAAACATCGTGTCGACTCCGGCGGCGGCCGTCAGTCCGTTTTCCTTAAGTCGACGTTGCAATGTTTCATTCGCCTCATCGCGCCAACCGCGTTTGGTCATAAACGAATTCCAAATATCGATATCATTGGACGACAATTTGCGCCCACGTGATTGTGACCAAGTAAAAGCGTCTTCATTCGAGGCGTGTGGATTGGCGAGCACCCAGTTTTTAAGTTCGTCGTAGGGCACGCCGATGTATTGGCAGCAACGATCATCAAAAGCTTTGCCGAGATTATTAACAAAGTCCGCATGCAGTTTTCCGTCGGCATGCAGTTTTATCTTATCGAGCATACGTGGAAAGTAGACGAATCCGTTAACCGTCTCATAGGGGCTTCTTAATCCTGGAACTATTGGCATACGACATTGTCTTATAAAAACTTAAGGTTTATATTCCAGCCTCAACTTATCGCTTTTCATGAAATTATTTACCTACTTACTCATTTTCATTGCGCCTTGGGTCGGTGCGCAAGAAACCGCGACTAAGGTTAGCGGAAAAGATCGTTACGCTGCCGATATTGCAAAGTTTGTTGCGCAAGACAAAGCAACACCTCCTCCCCAAAATGCGCTCCTCATTGCAGGATCAAGTTCAGCACGATACTGGATTACCGCTGCGGAAGATTTCAAACCTTACCCTGTTATCAATCGTGGGTTCGGTGGATCGAAGACAACCGAAGTACTCTCAACGATGGATCGCATCGCTTTACCCTATCATCCTCGTCTGGTGATTTATTTTGCTGGCACCAATGATCTCGCTGGTGGCAGTAAAGCTGAAGATGTTCTCGAAAATATTCGTCAGTACGTTGAACGCCTACGCAAAGAAAATTCGAAAACCGGTTTTGTGATTATGGCCGGACTTAAATCACCCAAACGGAAACCGCACTGGGCTGAATTTGATAAGTTTAATGACCTTCTTCAAAAATTCTGTGCGGCTGGAAAAAACCTCTACTACATGGATCATAATAAGGTTATGAATAAACCGAACGGTGAAGCCATTGCTGACTATTACCGTGAAGAAGGCGATTCAGCACTGCATGCTAGTGCCGCCGGTTATACTGAAATCGTTAAATTAGTTCGTCCAGTCGTCGATAAAGCGTGGGCTGCGAGTGACCCAGCTGCAAAATAATCGAGGTTTAGATTGTCCCGACAGTCACATCGGCTTACTTGCTGAAAATGCAAGAAACGGACACAGCACTGGAGACGGAGGGTTCGAAAGGATCTGAACGATTCCCGAATGCTCCGTTTACTCGCTACATCATCGGTGAAGCTATCTCGATGACGGGTACCTGGATGCAGGCCATGGCACACAGTTGGGTTGTCGCAGGCCTCACTACGAGTGCCGTTATGGTTGGATGGGTAAACTTAGCTGGCGGGCTTCCTGTCCTCGCCCTTTCGATGGTGGGTGGTTTGTTTGCCGATCGATACGACAAACGCGCGATCCTGCAAATCTGCCAAATCGTTCAAATTTTCTTCTCCGTACTTTTAGGTTATTTAGTGGCTCAAGGTGATATCCAAATTTGGCATATCATTCTCGCCTCGTTTTTATTGGGTATATCAGGAGCCTTTGAAATGCCTGCGGCGTCGGCATTAGTTCCCGAGTTAGTCGGTCGAGCCAATGTCGCCAAAGCCATCGCCATGGATCGAGCGGTTTTTCACGGCACACGCTTAATCGGCCCAGCCATTGCGGGATTTATTGTCGGTCACTACGGTGCCTCCTTTGCTTATTATATTAATGCGCTGTCATTCTTAGCATTGATGATTGCACTGCTCACTCTACCCAAACGCGCGAAAGGCACAGCGGCACAGGAAGAAAAACGCAAACACGGTATCGGGGAAGGTTTTCGTCACGTGTACAATGACCGACCCAGCTTCGCCATGATTTTACTCATGTCGACCAACACGGTGTTCGTTTTTCCAGTGATGGTTATTTTGCTTCCGCTTTACGCCAAATACACTTTGCACTTAGAGCCACAACAACTCGGCTTGCTGATGTTGAGTTCGGGTCTCGGCTCGCTCACCGGTTCGATTGCGGTGCCCTTTGTTAAACATAAATGGCGACCTAATTTAATCATTTTGGCGGTTACATTAATTTGCGTCGCACTCTTAAGTTTAAGCATGGCTAATATTTTTCTGTGGGCAGCGGGATCGCTCGTCTGCTTAGCGCTAGGCGTTTCTACACTGATTGGTATTAGCAATATCGTCATTCAAGAACGTGCCCCCGAAGAAATTCGTGGACGTGTTTCCGCCGTCGCGAGCTTAAGTTTTTTTGGACTCCTCCCCTTCGCCGGCATGGTCACCTCAGTTTTAGCTGATGTCTGGGGTATGCGTCCAACACTCTTAACCTCGGCGTGTGCTTATGCAGTCATCGGAATAGGCGTGCTCAGTTGGATCGGCAAAGCCGCCAGCCACGAGCTAGAAAAATAAACCTTAAAGTGGTGCCCCCGTTGGGAGTCGAACCCAAATCGCCGGCTTCGGAGACCAGCATTCTATCCATTGAACTACGAGAGCGTTAACAAAGAGATAATGAACCGATTTCGAGTGAGTCAAACTAATCTCAATTTACCCTTAATTAATAGGGTAATTGACCGTATTCAGCGTTCCCAGATTTCAAACGTGTAACTTAAATCGGGTTGGCGACTTTCCTTCGACCACACCAAGCGTGAAAAAGTTTTTTGCCAATCCTTCGGAAAATAGCGATCGCCCAAAAAATCTTGATGTATGCGCGTGATATAAAGTTTTGAACAATACGCTAATCCCTCGGCGTAAATTCTTTCACCACCTGTTATCCAAGTGGGACCCGACCACGGTAATTTTTCTGCTTCCGCAATCGCCAATTCTAAATTGCTCACCCGCGTTGCCCCGGGAAAAACTTTTTTCTCATCGCGCGAAACGACCACCGTGCCGCGACCACTCAAGGCCTTACCCAGTTCCTGATAACAGGCCGGACCTTCAATCATGACCCCACCGACTGTCTGATCCGTAAACCATTCCAAGTCCTCTGGAATATGCCAAGGCAAACGCCCTTCCCGCCCAATAACCCCATTTTGAGCAACAGCTACAATGCAATGGATGGGCTTAGGCACCCCGAAACGGTAAAGAAAACGCAAGTCCCTGCAAGCGTAAGCCAAAGCCTTCTCGACTGATTGACAGGCGCCAAATCGCTAACCAAGGTGAGACCATGATTTCCTGGCTCCGAGCTGCCACCGACAAGCACCACCGACTCATTTTCGGTACGCTTCTTATCTTCACGGTTGGATCATTTATTTTCTACGGATACGGCGATCGTGGACAAGTAGGCGTTAACTCGCGTATTTACCTCGGGGTCGATCTTAATAGCCCGAAGGTTCAAAATAGCTATCGTGACCTGATTGTATTCACAAGCATCAGCGGACAGCGCATCGAAAGTCAAAGCATCACCCAATACGTCGCCGAAATCCACGTCGCTGACACTCTCGGCATTCCCCAACCGTCTGACAACGAAGTGCGTAAAATCGCCACAGCAATTACCACGCCGGTCGATGGTAAGGAATCTGCGTCCGGACTTATTAAATTCGTCGAAGTAGCATCGAAACAATTAAATGCCTCTGAAGAAGAGACCCTTGCACGGTTTGAAACTTTTATTCGCAATGCTTGGCGTGTCAACAAAGCCGTCCAAATTCTCTCCGGCCCTGGACACGTCACCACTTCTCAATTACAGCGCGTCCTCCAACGTGAAAAAACTGTCTGGACCGTAGAAGTCGCTTCCTTCGACAATACGAAATTCAATCCGGCTATCACGGTCGACGAAGCCAAAGTGAAATCGAGCTTCGAAACCAATAAAGAGAGCTACCGCTTACCTGCAAAAGTAGAAGCTTCCTTAGTTTCATTCAAAAACATCACGCCCGATAGCTCACCCGTGAGCGATGACGATATCGTCATGGAAGGCTTTAATGTCGCTGAAAAACTGAAGTTTGAGCCAGGAAAAGTACGTGAGCAAGCCCTCGCCCGTCGCTCTGAAATTGAAAAAATGATTCGCACGAATCGTGCCATCCGCAACCTCGCTGGAAAAATCGGCGAAGAACTTGCGGATCAATTCCCAGTAGAGTCCCATAAATCCGACGAGCCCGCTTTCATCGCTTGGCTCAAAAAACAAAATGCTACCGTCGAAACCTTGCCAGCTTTTGACAGCGTTAATCCTCCTGAACTTGCTAGCGTGCCCGTCGAAGCCCTCAAGGCCGCCGGAGATTTATCGGAAAAAGAATGGCGCACAGATATGTATCGTTCCGACGATGCTGCCGTCTTTGTGATTCTTAAAAAGCGTATTGATTCGCGCATTCCTGATTTCAACGAAGTCAAAGAAGCTGCCACCGCTAACTGGAAACGCGATGAGCGTCTCCGCCTCATGCGTGATGAAGTATTTAAAATCAGCAAAGCGATGAAAGCCTCAGCCGCTGAAAATAAAAACTTCGCCGACAGTGCTTCAGCTTTAGGACTTAAGGTAAGTCAGCCCGCACCCTTCACCACAGCGAATCTTCCGGCAAACCTCACAGGCGTAAGCGAAAATACCGCTCAATCCCTCGAAGTAGCTGGAGCTGGTAAAATCGTATCTGGAATTCAAACCACCACCGGTGACACGGTTTATATCCATATTATTAAATCGGATCGCCCACAAATCGATGCATCGTCCGAGGAAGTGAAGCAATTGGCAGAACGTTTTACCTCACGAAATGCTTATTTTATGGGCATGGGACTCTTGAAAGACCTCACCGCCGCGCCTGAACCTCAGGCTCAATAAGTTTTTAGTCGAGTCACACCATGTCCTCTGTTCGCGTACGCTTTGCTCCCAGTCCCACTGGCTTCTTTCACATCGGAAGCGCACGTACGGCTCTATTCAACTGGCTCTACGCTCGTCACACGGGTGGAAAATTTATTCTGCGCATCGAAGATACCGACAAAGAACGTAACTCCGAAGCGTATCTCAAAGTTATTTTAGATTCACTCAAGTGGTTGGGTATGGATTGGGATGAAGGTCCCGATGTCGGTGGCAACTATGGCCCCTACTTTCAATCTCAACGTACGGAACTCTATAAAGCGAAACTGCAGGAGTTAGTAAAACTCGGCAAAGCCTACGAGAAAGACGGAGCTTGGTGGTTACGTCTCGAAGGTAAACGCTCCACGGTATTCGATGACCACTTAAAGAAGGAAATCGAAAAAGTGGATGCAGCGCCGATGGTACTCGACGATTTAGTACGAGGTCGCGTTGAACGCGCCGAGGATCGTGACTTCGTTCTCTTCCGCTCCAACGGCGAACCGGTCTTTCACTTCGTCAATGTAGTCGATGATATCGAAATGAAGATCACTCATGTGATTCGAGGCGAAGACCACCTTTCTAATACCTCGAAGCACCTTGAAATCTTTAAGGCCTTCGGCGTAAAACCCCCTGAATACGCCCATATTCCTCTTATTTTGAAGACCGATGGACCCGGTAAAATGTCCAAGCGCGACCGCGGTGCACTCATCGAAGAATATCAAAATAAAAACTACCTTCCTTCAGCGGTTCGTAACTATCTTTGTTTACTCGGTTGGACGCCTGCGGACGGAAAAGAGATTCTGCCGATTGACGAAATTATCAAACAATTCGAACTCAAAGCGATTCACCAATCTAACGCACGCTTTGACGAAAAGAAAATGTCGCATATCAATGCGCAAACTTTACGTGCTCTCCCCGCTTCTGAATTTGTGGCAATCGCGAAGCCTATTTTGCAAAACGCACAAGTCGTGAACGATAAAGTTTCGGATGCTCGACTCGCTGAAGTTCTTTCCATCATTCAAGAAAAAGTAAATTCCCTCGAACACCTTCCTGAGTTCGTAGGATTCTTCTTCAATAACGATTTCAAAAAAGACGAAGCTGCTTTCGCCAACCTCACTAAAAAAGGTGGCGACCCCGTTGCACGTGTACGCGAAATTTTAACTCATCTCCAATCCATCGAATGGAATGCGACCGCGATCGAAGCTGCCTTTAATGCCGCTGGGACTGAGCATAATCGTAAGCCTACGGACTTCTTTGCGCCCGTGCGCTTTGCGGTGTCTGGCCAAGGTGGCGGAGCCCATTTAATTGGCGTTTTACATGCTCTCGGTCGCGATTTGACCTTAGCCCGACTTCAATCCTTCATCGCGTAATTAACGATGTCCGAAACCCCTCGCCATTTCATCCAGCAGATTATCGATGCCGATATCGCGTCGGGTAAGCATAAGAAAATTATCACACGCTTTCCCCCTGAGCCCAATGGCTATCTGCATATCGGTCACGCTAAGTCGATTTGTCTGAATTCTGGTTTAGCGACTGAGTTTAATGGTCAGTTCAACTTGCGGATGGATGATACCAATCCGACTAAAGAAGAAATTGAATACGTCGACTCCATCAAAGATGACGTGCGCTGGTTGGGTGCGGAATGGAATGAGCACTACTATCAAGCCTCCGATTATTTTGATCGCATGCATGCGGACGCCATCAAGCTCATCAAATTAGGTAAGGCCTACGTCTGCTATTTATCGCTCGATGAAATGCGTTTGCAAAAAGGTGATTTCAAAACGCCTGGCAAAAATAGTCCAACCCGCGATACGAGTATTGAAGAAAATTTAGCGGCGTTTGAAAAAATGACGCGTGGTGAGTTCGATGAAGGAAAAGCTGTTTTAAGGGCTAAAATCGATATGGCAGCGACCAACGAATACATGCGTGACCCCGTCATTTATCGCATTCGCAAAGTCGAACACCATAACACCGGCAATAAGTGGTGCGTGTACCCGATGTACGATTACGCCCACCCTCTTGAGGATGCTTACGAAGGTATTACGCATTCCATTTGTACGCTTGAATTCGAAAAGCACCGTCCATTTTACGATTGGGTTATCAACACCGTTAATACGCCGGCTAAACCACAACAGATTGAATTCGCCCGCTTAAACATCACCTACACTGTTTTATCTAAGCGCAAGTTACTTGAACTCGTTAACGAGAAACACGTCAGTGGTTGGGACGATCCACGCATGCCGACTATTTCTGGCCTCCGCCGTCGCGGGTATAGCTCGTCGAGTATTCGTAAGTTCTGTGAAGTCATTGGCGTCACCAAACATAATTCACTCAGTGATGTCGCCTTACTCGAACACGCTGTGCGCGATGATTTAAATAAGACCTCGCCGCGATTCATGGCGGTGCTCGACCCCATTAAATTGGTGATTACGAACTATCCTGAAGGTCAGACTGAAAACCTCGAAGCGCAGAATAACCCTGAAGATCCAGCGGCCGGTTCACGCTCCATCCCCTTCTCTAAGACCCTTTTAATCGAACGTGATGACTTCGTTGAGGAAGCCCCTAAGAAGTATTTCCGTCTGACTCCTGGCCAAGAGGTGCGTCTTCGCTGGGCCTATTATGTCACCTGCACGCATTGTGTAAAAGACGCGTCCGGCAAGGTCACTGAAGTTCACTGCACTTATGATCCGGCGACCAAGGGTGGCGATTCAGCCGATGGCAGAAAAGTCAAAGGCACCATTCACTGGGTGAGTGCAGCGCATGCGGGCGATGTGGAAGTGCGCCTGTACGACCGCCTGTTCATGCATGAAAATTTAAATGACTTAGCGGAGGACGATGATTGGAGAAAATATTTAAATCCGAATTCTATTCAGGTCATCCGTGGAAAAGTTGAACCAGCCCTTTTAAAGTTAGCTCAAGGCAGTCGCGTTCAATTCGAACGCACTGGATACTTCTGCGTGGATAAAGAATCCACGGCACAGAAGCCGATTTTTAATCGCACCGTAAGCCTCAAGGACTCTTGGGCCAAGCAGGTCGTCAAATAGCCAAGTTTTAACAGAATATTGGGCTTGGGCTCATTCACCTTGACGAGTTTAGGGGACAAGGTTTGATGAACTTTCTATCTGGTAATAAGGAGAGATGGCAGAGTGGTCGATCGCGCTGCATTGGAAATGCAGTGTACCGCAAGGTACCGAGGGTTCGAATCCCTCTCTCTCCGCCAGATGGACAATTTTAGCTGGCACGTGGGCAAGTGGGCACGTTGGCAAGGGGTTGTGTCTAAATGCACTTTGGATTTATAATTTGATACACAGGTAGGGGCGCGACTGCGTCGCGTCCTATGCATCCCCCTTGTCACCGTGTCCCCGTGTCACCTTGTCCCCTCAATTTAAGTGTAACTTTCTGAAATTGTCGGAGTTTTATAGATGCAACCCCATACATTACTATGAAATCCAAAATTCTCCTCCTCGCATTGTTGGTTTGGGTTGGCGTGCTTTCCGCCAATGAGCCACCTGCAAATCCTCCAGGTAATCCACCTGCAAAGGGTGAAAAGAAAAAGCATAAGGAACCTAAAGCTCCTGAGGGAGTTTCTGAAGCTGATTGGCAAAAATTACTCGAAGCCCGTAAAGCTTCTGCCAGCGATCCCGCTGTAGCTGCCGCTCAAGCCGCTCTTGATGCTGCCAAGGCGGGTACTGACGAGAAAGCGATTTCTGAAGCTCAATGTAATCTTGCTGAAGCTCAAAAGGCTGCCGTAACTAAAGCTAATCCTGGACTCGCAGATGCTGCTGATAAAGCGGCCAAAGCAGACAAAGAGCGTGCTGGTTCCGGAAAGAATAAGAATGCTGGTTCCGGTGCTGGTGCTGGTAAGCCTGCAAAAGGTGGAAAGCAGTAATTAAGTTTTAGTCTCAAACAAAAGGCCCGAGGTAACTCGGGCCTTTTTTGGGGCAAAATTTATTTAGAAAGTTTTTTGGGTCTTAGTATGTCACTGATTAATCAAAGTTTAGTTGCGAACGGGCACGTAGGGTCACGTGCCCCTACCTAAGATACACGGACGCGACGCAGTCGCGCCCCTACCTATGTATCCATAATATAAACCCAAAGTGCATTTAGACACAACCCCTTGCCAACGTGCCCACTTGCCAACTTATCCCCTCACTACCGCTTTAATGGCGGTAGTGGCTTATCTCCAAAGAGTTCGGCGACTTTGGGTTCGATGGCTTCGGCCCAGACTTTGTTTCCGAGCGGACTGGGATGTTCGTAGTCAGGCATAAGATCAGCCGGGATCGATCCATCGGGCTTCACAAAGACTGAATTAATATTTAAATAATGAATGGATTTATTGTCGGCGAGTTTTGCGATGGTCGCATTCGCTTCGTCTAACACCGCGCGTTCGGGAGTGATTTGTGGACGTCGTTGAAAAATCGCGAGGAGGAGAATTTTGGATTCCGGACATTTGGCTTGGACGCGTTGGACAACGGCTGTGACGCCCTCGGCGATTTCTTGGGCGGTATTATGTCCACCATTGTTCTGACCAATCATGATGATGGTGAGCTTAGGTTTAACGCCGTCGAGATTACCGTGATCGATACGCCAGAGTACGTGTTGAGTGCGATCACCGCTGATACCCAGGTTGAGCGCACGACGAGGTGCATAGTAATAACTCCAAACCTCTTTCCCTTTCGTTTCGAACTGCTGGACGATCGAGTCTCCGATATAAACTAAGTCGTATCCACCCTGCTTGGCCTTGGCATTGATCGATTCGTGGCGAGGCAACCAGCCTTTGTTCTCTTTCGGGACCGGGGTCGTGGCGGTATTTTCCGCACGCCCTATGAAAACCATAAGTGGGAATAAAATGAGGTAGCGCATTGAGACAAACAAGTCAGCCAGCAACGCTTACTAATTGCAAAACCATTTGCTAATACCCCTTAAACCACTTAAATATAATCATGAGGAAGTCATTTCTATCCAGCTTAATAGGAATGCTTATCACAAGCATCACCCTAACGGCTCAGATGATTTCGGCACCCGGAATCAACTTTCTGAAAGCGGAGTATGGTCACACTTTTTCCTACACAGAAATTGGTCGTAGTTTTACCGGCTTTCGCTCGGTAGGATTTGGCGGATACTCTTTTAACACGGGCGAGGGAAAAAGCATTGAAGCCGAAGTGGCTTTCGTGAATCAACTTCTGAAAAGGTGGAACACCGAAGACTCGCAGGCGAATATCGTAATCGGGGGTGGCATCGGACGTGGTCGTTCTGGCGGCCGTGAAGGCTGGGCTGGTACCGCATCTTTTATTGCCGATTGGGAAAATCGCCGCTGGCACATCATGCTCCAGGAACAGGCGGTCTTTGTCCCCTCTGCCAGTCGCCTTGTAAGCACTCTGATGGGTGGTTGGGCACCCTATTTAGCTGAGTACGATGAATGGGCTCCCTGGATTTACTATACCGTCCAACACGAGAACGGTGCCGGGGTGGGATTTGTTCATGGCCCATCTCTCATTCTGATGCACCAAAGCCTATTACTCGAATTGAGAGTCATGCATTCCAACCACGGCTACCACGCCGAAGCAGGCATTCGCACACTTTTCTAAACTTATGAAAAAACTATTCGCGCTCATTATCACCAGTCTGTGTCTGATCTGTCAGGCAGACGACAAACTACCTGCTGGAGTGAAACCCTACCCGCTCGATTATTGTGTCGTCTCCGATGAGAAACTTGGGTCGATGGGCCAACCCGTTGTTTTCATTTTCGAGAATCAAGAAATCAAACTTTGCTGCAAAGCATGTCGGAAGGATTTCGATGCCGATCCCAAAAAGTTTTTAGAAAAAATCAATAACCCTAGCAAAGAAACTAAACCCGCCACGCCTGCAACTACAACCTCTCAATCAGGTATCGTAGTTCAATTAACAGTCGATGGCTTAGTCTGTAATTTCTGTGCGACTAATATATCGAAATCGTTCACCAAGCTCCCTGAGGTTGCTGAAGTTTATGTGAACCTCGCGGCTAAAGCGGTTCTGTTACAGTTAAAAGATGGTCAAAAACTTCCCGAAGAAAAAACTAAACAGATTGTGACCGATGCGGGTTTTAATTTACGTGGTATCAATTATCCGAAGGAATCCTTTAACTCGGTTAAAGATACGCTGAAAAAGAGCACGCCATGAACCGTTTCCGAAGCTGGGTGCAAACATTGGGAATACCGTTCCTGACTCTCTTCACTTCAGTATCCACACTCATCTGCTGTGCACTTCCAGCGCTCTTAGTTTCACTGGGTCTAGGAGCCACACTGGCATCGACACTTAATCGCTATCCGCAACTCACGTGGATCTCAGAGCACAAACCACTGGTCTTTAGTATCTCAGGCATTCTGCTAATCGTGGGCGGCATTTGGTTATGGTGGGCGCGCAATCTCCCCTGTCCCGCTGACAAGAAATTAGCTGATGCCTGTATTCTCGGACGAAAGATCTCGTACTGGATTTACGGATTCTCAGTCGTCGTTTGGCTAACCGGTTTT
>Ga0214921_10003872_pt1 | contig 22601 bp, 19 predicted proteins | sample LL1505_MetaG_FD_177992 | JGI IMG/M metagenome (GOLD analysis project Ga0214921, IMG submission 177992) | Freshwater microbial communities from Lake Lanier, Atlanta, Georgia, United States - LL-1505 | ecosystem: Environmental > Aquatic > Freshwater > Lake | place: USA: Georgia | collected... | reverse complement strand
CGTGCCAGATGATTGACCAAATTGGAGGGCTTCACGACGACGGCATCGGTTCCCGTCATCGGTCGCGCGAGCAAGGCGAGGCCTTGATCCAGCCGTCGCGCCACATCTGGGCCAGATCGGCCCCGGCGCACAGCACCAATCAAATCATTCAACACCTGTGGTTCGCTCAGCGTCGACACGCCCCCGTCGCTGAGTGCCTTCGTCAGAAGGGTGGAGGCGCAAAAGGCGGAGTGAAAGATAAAGTGCAGGGGGCTTTGAGAGATTTGGGCGAGTGCAATGTCGTCAGCTGCCAGCGACCGTGCCTCACCGACCTGTGCGAGATTCTCGTCGGACAGAAAGGGGGTTTCCGCACGGCGCGGCCAAGACACCTGCCGGAACTGGAATGCGTCTTGCGTATCATCATAGCGGTGCACCAGCCAGTCTGCGTCACTTAGCAGAAGATTGAGGGCGGTTTGATCGGCAGGCATCACATTGTCTCGACATTTTCATGCAGGTCTGCAATGTGTTAACCGATAGCATAGCGCGCGCCAAGGATTGCAATGACCGCCCAAGCCTCCGCTTCCCCTGTTGCTTTGAATTCGGCTGGTTTAGGGGCTTTGCGAGAGGGACATCCCGAAACGGCGATCCGTCATTTCATGGATGCTATCGCCCTTGATCCTCAGGCAGTGCCGCTTTGGATGAATTTGGCAACAGCGCATCGTGCCGCCAATCAATCCGATGGGGAACTCAAAGCCTTAGAGGCTGTGCTGGATCTTGATCGCCTTCATGTCATGGCCTGGCTGCGCAAAGGTCAATTGCATCAGCGCGAACAGGATGACGCTCAGGCCCTCTCGGCTTGGCGTGCGGCGGTTCAGCTGGCGGATAGTCTTCAGACCTTAGCGCCAGATATCGCGCGTGATCTTGCTGCGGGCAAGGCCTTTCTCGACGCACGTGGAGGGCAACTTGTCACCGCCGTTGAAGCTGCTTTTGACGGTTTTTTGGATGAGGCCGATGGCCAAAGCCAAAGGCGGGTTGATGCGTTTGTAAAGGTCGCAACCGGGCAACGGCAGGTTTATTCAAATCAGTGCGCGGGGCTTTATTACCCCTTTTTGCCAGCGGATGAGTTTTTCGACGATCATCATTTCCCTTGGTTTGAAGAGCTGAATGCCAAGGCTGACGCGATCCGCGCTGAGTTTGAGGCGCTATATTCTGACCCGGGAGAAAGTCTGCAGCCCTATATTCGGCTGGATAAGGGCGGCCCCGAAGCGCAATGGAGTGACTTGAACAATTCGCTTGATTGGGGCGCATTGTTTCTTTGGGAATTCGGGCGGCCAAATGAGGCGGTTCTTGCGCGCTGCCCGGTGACGGCTAAGGCCGTTCGGTCGATTCCGAGCGCATTTATTCCGGGGCGGGCGCCAAATGTTATGTTCTCAATCCTGCGACCCGGCGCGCATATTCCGCCCCATACAGGGGTGACAAATACGCGTGCTGTTGTGCATTTGCCTTTGATCGTTCCCGAGAATTGCAGCTTTCGCGTCGGTGGTGAAACGCGGCTGTGGGAGGAGCGGCGCGCCTTTGCCTTTGACGATACGATTGAACATGAAGCGTGGAATAAATCGTCGAAATTCAGGGCAATCTTGATGTTAGACGTCTGGAATCCGCATCTGAGTGAGATTGAGCAGAAAGCAATTCTTAACTATTTCAACGCTATCGACGCCCTGGGTTTTGGCGGTCTCGCCAAAATTTGATATGGTGCCAGCATAAATATTAGGGTCTGATTTTATGAGAAAGATTATTTCATTCGGGATGGTCGGCATGTTCTTGGCTTCGGCGGTGTCGGCTGAGGTGAGCGCGCCGTCAGAGAAGCCCAAGGATCGCCGGGATCCGGATTATGTGCGCTGCAGGGTTCTTGATGTCACGGGCTCGCTCGTGAAGAAGGACAAGGTGTGCAAAACAAACCGCGAATGGGAAGCTTTGCGAACCCGCAATAATAGCGAGGCCGAACGCTTCATCGAACAGAATCGGACAGGTACCAATCAAGGCAGTTAAACCATCGCACCGGGCGGCTTCTCGGCCGACCCCGCATGACGGCCAGCTGTCAGTCGCGGATCGCAGCGCGCTTGATCGTGCGCGATCCGCTCTTGGTCAGAAAGATGTTGCCCTGCTGGGGGCCGCGCTTGATCAATTGAGCGCAACAGGGCGACGTCATTTTGACGCGCTTGCGCTTTTTCTTGACCTTGGGGTGCTCTGCGCGGAGCGTGCAGACCATGATCAGGCCGCCACCTATTTTGGCTGGGTGTTTGAGTGTAACCCGCATGAGACGCGCGCGATTATAGGACTGCTTGCTGCACTTTCAGAATCCCCCCGGGGACATGATGTGGCGGCACTTATTGCCAAGATTCAGGCCCATCACCAGACGAACAGTGCCATATTCACTTGGTGCGGCCTTGCGGCCAGTGCCGGCGCTTTGCCCGATCTTGCGATCGACTGTTATGAAAAGGCGCTTCGGTTTGATGCGCAAAACAAAGTCGCCCGGCATAATCTAGCCACCAAGTTCCGCGAACATGGCCAAGAGGCCAAAGCCCTGCGCGTGATTGGTGCTTCTGATACAGGCCACCTCCCGCCTGAAAGCTGGATGTTGCAAGCACATCTCCTTGCCGATCAGGGGGATTATCAAACGGCCCTTAATGCCTATGTGAGGGCCTTGGATCAGGATCCCGGGCTCATTGCCGCGCATGAAAGCCTTGCCCGATTGCTGCCGCAGCTTGGGCGCGCGCCGGATGCGTTGAACGCCTATTGGGCCGCCTTAGAGCGGCATCCAGACCATCGTGCGCTATGGGCTTCGGCAATCGCTGCAGCTAAGGATTTGCGAATGGGGGCAGAGCTTGAGAGCCTTGCCACGTCCGCCTGTGATCGATTTGGAGCCAGTTCGGATTTGCTCGTCGCTCTGGCGCTGGGCTTTGCCTATCAGGGCAATACATCCCTTGCCATTGCGCAGCTTCGGCGTGTTTTGGCCGCAGACCCTCAGAATATTGGCGGCCATCTTCATCTGGTTCCCTTGCTGATCGCGGAGGGCAGTTTGGCGGAGGCGGAAGCATCGGCGCTGGCCGCGACGCAGCTTGACCCGCTTGATCAATCCGGTTGGTCTTGGCTCACGCTTATTTGGCGACTTCGCAATGACCCCCGCGAAGCTTGGCTTGCCGACTATGATCGATTTGTTATCTCGCTTGATCTTTCTGGCGCCATGAATGCCGCCGATGTTGGCGGCCTGAGCGCGCTGTCCGAGCATTTGAGCCGATTGCACAAGACGAGCCATCATCCCTTGGAGCAGTCCCCTCGAGGTGGCACCCAGACCAGAGGGGATATCTTCCAGCGGAACGATCGAGTTTTGCAAGCTGTAAAGGCGCATATTCGTGCCGCCGTGGAAATGGCCGTCCGCGCCCTGCCCGAAGACCCCGCGCATCCTTTTTTGAGCCGCAAGGCGCATAGTGTGGATTTTGCCGGGGCATGGTCTGTCCGCCTTCATAAAGGGGGGCATCATGCCCCTCATATTCATCACAAGGGCTGGATGAGTTCTGCCTTTTATGTCGCCTTACCTGGCTCGGTGCTCCGGGACGACACACAGGATGGGTCGCTGACCTTTGGTGTGCCAGCGGTTAATCTGGCCGTCCCCTTAGCGCCTCGCCGGATCGTGACGCCAAAGCTTGGTCAGCTTGTCATTTTTCCATCCTATTTCTGGCATGGCACCCTGCCATTTGAGGATGATGCGCCGCGGCTCACAATGGCCTGCGACATGCTGCCCGCGTCTTAAGCTAAGCACCGCCAGCGCACCGGCCTCCTCACGTCAAAACCAACTGCCCATCGCCTTCATCGACATGAACGGTCGATCCATCCGGCACGTCGCCCCTTAGGATTTTATCGGCCAGCGGATCTTGCAGATATTTCTGCACCGCGCGTTTCAAGGGGCGGGCGCCATAGATGGGATCATAGCCGACCCGGCCCAGCCAAGCGCGGGCAGCATCGGTCAGGTCGAGTTGCACCTTGCGTTCCGCCAGAAGCTTCGCGACCCGGCTCACCTGAATATCGACAATCGGCGCCATGTGCTGGGCGCTGAGGCGGTGGAAGAGGATGATTTCATCCAGCCGGTTCAGAAATTCGGGCCGGAAATGGGCACGCACCATATCCATCACCTGCAGCTCGACAGTCTCCACGCTGTCATCTTCGCCAAGGCCGGCAATGAATTGCGATCCCAGGTTGGACGTGAGCACGATGATGGTATTGGTGAAGTCCACCGTGCGGCCCTTGCCATCGGTCAGGCGGCCGTCATCCAGCACCTGCAGCAAGATGTTGAACACATCGCCATGTGCCTTTTCGACCTCATCGAACAACACGACTTGATAGGGCCGCCGCCGCACCGCTTCGGTCAGAACGCCGCCCTCATCATAGCCGACATAGCCCGGCGGGGCACCGATCAAGCGGGCGACCGAATGCTTCTCCATAAATTCCGACATGTCGATGCGCACCATCGCGCTGTCATCATCGAAGAGGAAACTGGCGAGCGCCTTGGTGAGTTCGGTCTTGCCGACACCCGTCGGCCCCAGAAACAGGAAGGAGCCAAGCGGTCGGTTGGGGTCTTGCAGGCCGGCACGGGCCCGGCGCACGGCGGTGGATACCGCGCGCACGGCATCGGCCTGACCAATGACGCGCTGGCCAAGTTCGGCTTCCATTTGGAGCAGTTTCTCGCGCTCGCCTTCGAGCATCTTGTCGACTGGAATGCCCGTCCAGCGGGAGACGATGGCGGCGATATCATCCTGCGTCACTTCTTCGCGCAACATCGCCCCTTCGGCGGCCCCTCGCGCATCGGCCAGCTGCTTTTCGAGCGTCGGGATCGTGCCGTAAGACAGCTCCCCCGCTTTGGCGAGATCGCCTGTGCGCTGCGCCTGATCCAGCTGAGTCCGAGCCGCCTCAAGCTGTTCCTTGATCCGCGATTCAGCGTGGATCTTATCCTTTTCCGCCTGCCAGCGTTGGGTGAGTGCTGCGGATTGCTCCTCCAAATTGGCGAGTTCCCCCTTGAGCGTTTCCAGCCGATCCTTGGAGGCCGCATCCTTTTCCTTCTCCAGCGCCAGTTGCTCAATTTTCAGCTGAATGATCTTGCGATCCAGCGTCTCAATGGCTTCGGGTTTGGATTCCACTTCCATACGGATGCGGCTGGCGGCCTCATCCATCAGGTCGATGGCCTTATCGGGCAGGAAGCGGTCCGTTATGTACCGATTGGACAGGGTGGCCGCCGCCACAAGCGCGGCATCGGTAATCCGCACGCCGTGATGCAGCTCATATTTTTCTTTCAGGCCGCGCAGGATGGAGACGGTGTCTTCAACCGTTGGTTCGCCCACAAAGATAGGCTGGAAGCGACGCTGAAGAGCGGCATCCTTTTCCACATATTTGCGATATTCATCGAGAGTAGTGGCGCCAATACAGTGCAGTTCTCCGCGTGCCAGAGCAGGCTTTAAGAGATTTGAGGCATCCATTGCACCATCGGCTTTGCCCGCGCCAATCAGCGTGTGCATTTCATCGATGAAGAGGATGATTTGCCCTTCGGCGCCCTTCACCTCATCGAGCACGCCTTTTAGCCGCTCTTCAAAATCGCCGCGATATTTCGCTCCGGCAATCAGCGACCCCATGTCGAGCGCCATCAGCGCGCGGTCTTTCAGGGAATCGGGCACATCGCCATTCGCAATGCGCAGCGCCAGCCCTTCAGCAATGGCTGTCTTGCCGACGCCGGGATCGCCGATCAGCACCGGGTTATTCTTTGTCCGCCGGGCAAGAATTTGCACCGTGCGCCGAATTTCTTCGTCGCGTCCAATAACAGGGTCGAGCTTGCCCTCGCGCGCCGCCTCCGTCAGGTCGCGGGCGAATTTCTTGAGCGCATCATAACGGTCTTCAGCAGAAGCGGTGTCGGCCGATTTGCCTTTGCGCAGCGCATTGATAGCCGCGTTCAGATCTTCCGCCCGCAGGCCAGCGGCAGCCAATGTTTTGCCCGCGGCGATGGTTGAGGACAGGGTGAGCGCGAGCAAGAGCCGCTCCACCGTCACAAAGCTATCGCCTGCTTTGGTGGCAATTTGCTCGGCCTGATCAATGACCCGGACGAGATCATTGTCGACATTCGGCGGCTGATTTGCCCCTGCGCCAGAGACGGCAGGAATCTTGGCCAAGGCGGCGTCTATTTCGCGAACAGCAATGGCCGGGTCGGCCCCTGCCGCCTGCATCAGCCCGGCACACAAGCCGTCCTTATCTTCGAGCAGCGCCTTGAGCAGATGGTCGGGCGTCATGCGTTGATGGTTCAGGCGTATGGCGACTGTCTGCGCAGATTGCAGAAAGCCCTTGGCACGGTCGGTCAGCTTTTCGAGGTCCATAACTTCCCCTTCCTTTTCCTAACGGATGTAGTGTTGCATAATCGCAACACAAGAGGGGCCGCATTGACTTCGATCAGTTCAGGGTCGTTTTGCGTTCGGTGCGTCCGGAGCGAAGGTTTTTCCAAAGAAGCTGTCGGAATACCATAAGGGCGCAAGCGGCATGTTGGCAATTTCGGTCGCGATCAGCATGTTGATCCGTGCGAATTTGACGGCGGCCTGCCAATTGAAGGGCTGGTTCAGATCGTCCGAGACGCGGTGATAATGGGTCGCCAGAAAGTCGCGGAAGGACTTGCCGCCTTCACCCGCAAAGCCCGTCATCAAGAAGACGGATGGAATGCCGCGCTGAACAAAACGATAATGGTCTGACCGAGTGAACAGGCCTTCTTCAGGCAGGGGATCGGGCGACAGGCCCACCTTATCGCGGGCGGCCGCTGCCGCGACAATCGGGCCAAGGGTGGAATGCTCGGCGCCAAAGGCAATCACATCTGTAAAGTCATAGGTCAGGATCGGCATGTCGAGGTTGACGACGCCGACAACGCGCCCGGTGCCTGTGACTGGAAAGCGAGAGAGATAATCCGCGCCCATCAGCCCCTTTTCCTCGCCCGTAACGGCGGCGAACAGCACCGGACGCCGCGGACGATTGGGGGAGGCGGCCATGGCGCGCGCGGCCTCCAGCATAGAGGCTATGCCGCCGGCATTATCCATCGCGCCGTTGTTGATGAGATCGCCATCCTCTCCCTTGCGCATCCCGATATGGTCGAGATGGCCCATGACAAGGACATATTCATTGGCAAGAGCCGGATCCGATCCGGGGAGCATGCCGATGACATTCGGGCTGGTAAAGGGGCTGAGGGTCGCCGTGCGGGATAGGGTCGCCCGCTTGTTGAGTGCAAAGCTACGCGGCTTGCCGCCTTTGCGGTTCGCCTCTGCCAAAATGTCGTCCAATGTCCGGCCAGCGCCTGCAAACAGGGCGTTGGCGGCTGCCCGATCCAAGGTGGCGGAGGCCCGCACATTGGGGGCGGCATCAAAGGGGGTGCCATCTGCATTGGCCCAACGAACGGAGCGTTCATCACCAGAGGAGATGACGCGGGCCCAGGGCATCTGCTTTTCTCGCTCCAAAGTGCGAATGGTCAGCGTGCCGATGGCCCCTTGTTCCGACAGGCGCTTTGTCTTTTCTGCAGACAGATGGGCACCAATGTCGCTCGGCAGACCCTTTGGATAGCCGGACAGGCAGGCGACGATCTTTCCCTTCACCTTGATCCGAGACAGATCACGCAGGCCAAAATCAGGCCGCTCAATGCAGAAGCCGCCAAAAACGACCTCGGCGTCGACTTGGCCATTGCCGCCAATCACCGCGTCTTTCTTGTGCGTGAAGCTTGTGCCGTTAATGATGAGCTTTGCATCCTCATTTGGCCGCACCTCAACAAAGGGAACGCGCTGATACCAGCCGCCATTGACCACAGGGGTCAGGCCGATGGCGGTAAAGCGGCTGGCGACATAGCGCGCCGCAATCTCATGCCCGCGCGCGCCCGTATCCCGCCCTTCCAAAAGATCGTCGGCAAGGAACTGCACATGCGCCTTCATTGCATCGGGCGTTATCAGATCGGCAGGCGCTATTTGCGCAAGCGCGGGGATGGGAAATAGGCTAAGGACTGAGCAGAAAATCAGGCGACGCATTGGAAACTCCAGATAAATTTTCATCTGACTTGCCGAAAGCGGCGCGCTCGTCAATCATAGTCGAAAGAACAGAGCATATAGGGGGCACGCATGACATCTTGGGCAATATGGGCTTTGGGCTCGGTCGCCGCACTCGCGGTTGCGTCGGCGGTGTGGGAGCCGTTGATTGCACAGGAAGAACCAGCCCCTGCCGCGCGTCGTTATGATGTGGAAATTGTGCGGGATCGTTTCGGCGTGCCGCACATTAATGGCCGCACCGATGCGGATGCGGCTTATGGCCTTGCCTTTGCGCATGCAGAGGATGATTTTTCAACCATTCAAGACGTGATTGCGATGACGCGCGGGCGCTATGGCGCGCTTGCCGGGCCAGATGGAGCGCAGGTGGATTATGTCGCTGCCCTGTTGGATGCACGCGGCACGGCCAACCGATATTATCCCAATATGCCCGATGATGTTCGCAAAGTCGTGGAAGGCTATGCTGCCGGGTTGAACCATTATGCCGCCACGCACCGGGGCGAAGTGCGCCTGCCCAAGCTGTTTCCGGTGACGGGCCAAGATATTGTGACGGGCTTTGTCCTACGCGCGCCCTTTTTCTATGGCCTTGATGGCGTGATTGGCGCGCTCACCAGCGGCAAGGCGGCTCCTGCTGAAAACGCCGCCCCCATGACGCCCGCGGGTCGCGAGCCCAATATGAATGGATCCAACGGCTTTGCGCTTGCGCCCACCAAAATGGCCGATGGCAAGACCTGGCTGATTTCCAATTCGCATCAGCCCTTTGAAGGGCAGGTCGCTTGGTATGAAGCCGTTATGCATTCGGGCGAGGGGCTGGATATGGCGGGGGCTCTTTTCCCTGGATCGCCCTTCATTCTGCTGGGCCATAACCGCAATCTTGGGTGGACAAATACCGTCAACAGGCCGGATTTGATCGACGTATATAAGCTGGTGCTGGATGAGACCGGGGATCGCTATCGGCTGGATGGAAAATGGTTGCCGCTGGAACAGAAACGGGTTTGGCTGCCGGTGCGCTTTGGGCCGTTTACGATACCTGTGCCCAAGACGGTCTATCGATCCGTCCATGGGCCGGTGATCTTGAACGATCAGGGGGCCTTTGCGATCCGCTATGCTGGCATTGATAACGCCAAGGCGGTGGAACAATATTATCGCAACACCAAGGCGCGCGACTGGGATGAGTGGATACGCTCCATGGCGATTGGCGGCGTTCCGGCGACGAACTTTATTTACGCCGATAAGACCGGGCGGATTGCCTATATTTACAACGCGCTCTTCCCCGCACGCACACCGGGCTTCGACTATCTAAAGACATTGCCGGGGGATACATCGCGCGACATTTGGAAAGGCCCAGTGCCTTTTGCGGCCTATCCCAAAATTGTGTCGCCTAAGAGCGGCTTTGTGCAAAACGCCAACAACACCCCCTTTCTCGCCGCAGGGCCGGGGTCAGAGCTTGATCCGGCTGATTTCTCGCCCCTGCTCGGCATTGAGCTTGGGATGACCAATAGAGGGCTTCGCGCCAATGAATTGCTGTCCGCGTCGGGCAAGCTGACGCCAGAGCAGTTGCTAATGATCAAGTTTGACAAGGCCTATTCAAAACAGAGCTGGGTGGGCGATTGGATGAAGCAGATTCTGGCCGCAAAGGTTGGCGACGATGCAGAGCTTGTCCGTGCGCAGCGGCTGCTGTCCAACTGGGATTGGACGAGCGACAATGTGGGCGGGGCGGATGCTCTGGCGGAGCGGGTGATCCGGGCTGCCGCAACGCTGCACTGGAAGCGCGAGGCCCTTCCTGATCCCCGGACAGCGCTGAAAGAGTCGGTCGACGATCTTGTTGATCGCTTTGGCCGGATTGACCCCAAGCTGTCTGATATTCAGCGGCTGCGGCGCGGCTCGGTTGACCTGCCGATGATCGGGGGCACGGATACGCTGCGGGCGACAACGGCTTGGGACAAGGATCAGCCCGACCAAAAGATGCGGGTGCGCCATGGCGACAGCTTCATCATGCTGGTGCGCTGGGACAAGCAGGGCCAAGTGATGTCACAATCCATTCAGCCTTATGGGTCGGCGACAACTCGGCCAAATTCGCCGCATTACACCGATCAGATGCCGCTTTATGCGCAGCAGCAGTTCAAGCCTGTCTATTTCGAATGGGCAGATGCCGTGCGCCATGCCCAACGCCGATATCGGCCCTGATGATAGTGGTTCTGGCAGCCCCCATCTAAAGGCTGCCCGTTGGGGAGTTGCCTGCCTCCACCCGGCGGGTAGAAGCATGTCATAGTCTTAGATATTTGGGGTTTCCGATGCGCTTTATCTCGCTTGCTTTGGTTGCAGCCACACTAGCTTTTGCGCCTGTTTCTGCGCGAGCGCCCGTTCGGCCTGCTCCGGTTGAAACGCTCGTCAAACAGGTTGATATTCCGCATGAGAGATTTGTGCTGGACAACGGCCTGCGCGTCCTTGTGCACACAGACCGCAAAGCGCCCGTGGTTGCGGTGTCCATCTGGTATGATGTCGGGTCCAAACATGAGCCGCAGGGCAAGACAGGCTTTGCCCATTTATTTGAACATTTGATGTTCAATGGCTCTGAGAATGCCGATGGTGATTATTTCAAGCCGCTAGAGTCCTTGGGCGCGACAAATTTTAACGGCACCACCTCTTTTGATAGAACCAATTATTATCAGACCGTGCCGACAGGCGCGCTCGACCGCGTGTTGTTCTTGGAAAGCGACCGGATGGGCTATCTTCTGGGTGCCGTGACACCCGAAAAGCTCGCCAATCAAATTGGCGTTGTCCAAAATGAGAAGCGCCAGAGGGATAACCAGCCCTATGGTCTTGTCTCCTATGCGCAAATCAAGGGGACTGTGCCAGCCGGGCATCCTTACGGTCACTCGATCATCGGATCGATGGCGGATTTGGATGCAGCCTCGATGGATGATGTCCGGGCGTGGTTCCGCCAGCATTATGGTCCCAACAATGCGGTGCTCGTTTTGTCGGGTGATATTGATGTGAAGACGGCAAAGCCGCTGGTTGAAAAATGGTTTGGCCGTATTCCCGCTGGGCCAAAACAGGCGCGCCCTAATGTGCCCATTCCAACGCTGGAGGCTCCTAAGGCAGAGGTGCTGAAGGATCGGGTCGCAACTGTGCGCTTGTCGCGCAGCTGGACGGTTCCCGGCCTTGATCATGCGGATCTTGCCGCGCTTCGTGTGGGGGCAGCCGTACTGGGTGGGCTGGCCAGTTCCCGGTTGGACAATGCCCTTGTCCGCAAAGAGCAGCTCGCCGTGAATGTCTCCACAAGTTATGTGCCCTATGCCCAAATGGGCTGGTTTGAAGTGTCTGCCGATGTGCGCCCCGGCGTTGATCCTGCGGTCGCTGCACAGCGGCTTGATGCGCTGGTGGCCGATTTCATAAAGACCGGCCCGACAGAAGATGAAGTCGCACGTGTTGTCACGCGGACGGTCGCCGCCCGGATTGATGGATTGGAACAGGTCGGTGGCAAAGCAGCCGTGCTTGCGGAAGGTGAACTCTATCGCGCCGATAGCAACGCCTATAAAAAAGATCTTCTGGCTCTTGGCCGCGTGACGCCTGCTGACGTTCGCAAAGCATTGGGGACATGGATCACCAGACCCGCTTTCTCCCTCTCGGTTCTGCCGGGGGAACGAGAGGCCTATGAAGAAAGTCGCAAGTCGGCGCCGCAGGCAGCACCCTCTGCCTCGCCTGCCGTTGCCGCACAGGCCGTCCAGCCGACCCGTGCAGAGGTGTGGCCCAATGTTGGCCCAATTGCCGATCTGACGTTCCCGAAGGTGGAGCGCACACGCCTCTCCAACGGGGTGCCGATTGTCTATGTGCAGCGCACGGCTGTTCCGATAACGCAAGTTTCCATCAGCTTTGATGTCGGCAATGCGGCGGACTCTCGTTCGCGTCCCGGAACTCAGTCTTTGATGCTCTCGCTTTTGGACGAAGGGGCGGCTGGCCTAACCTCCACCCAGATTGCCGAAGCGCAAGAGCGGCTGGGCGCATCCATTGGTGCAGGCGCGTCGATGGACACGACGACCATCGGTCTATCCGCACTTTCGGCCAATCTTGATCCTTCGCTCGATCTGTTTGCAGATATTGCGCGGCGGCCAGATTTTGTCCCGGCAGAAGTGGAACGCCTGCGTCGTCAGCAACTGGCGCGCATTCAGGCCGAGCTGACCAATCCGCAAGCCATTGCGCTGCGCACTTTGCCACCACTGCTCTATGGCACGGCCCATTCCTATGGCACGTCCTTTACGGGGTCTGGGGACGTAGCCAGCGTGTCTGCCGTGACCCGCGATGAGCTTCTTGCCTTTCATCAGCAATGGATTCGACCAGATAAAGCGACCATTTTTGTTGTCAGTGATCAGCCGCTTGCCCGGATCAAGGCCGCATTGAACGCCCGCTTTGGGGATTGGCGCGCAACCGGCCAGGCAGGCGTCAAGGCCATTAGCGTCCCGGCCATTGCGCCTGCGCGCAAGATTGTGCTGGTGGATCGTCCCGGATCACCGCAATCGCTGATCTTGGCCGGGCAAGTGCTGCCCAAAAAGGGGACGGATGATCTTGAAGCCCTGATGACCGCCAATCAGGCGCTGGGGTCTGGCTTTCTGTCGCGCATCAATATGGACCTTCGGGAAACCAAGGGCTGGTCTTATGGCGTGCGCGGCATGGTGAGCCGGGTGGTGGGCGATGTGCCCTATATGATCTTTGCGCCCGTTCAGGCGGACCGCACCGGCGACTCTATTGCGGCGCTTCGGACGACCATACAGGATTTTCTGAGCAAGAATGGCATCACCGCTGAAGAGGTGGAGCGCATTATCACGGGCAGTATCCGCGAATTGCCCGGCAGCTTTGAAACGGGTGAGGATGTGCTCGGCGCTTTGGAGCGTAATGCGCTCTATAGCCGCCCCGATGATTTTTATGATCGCCTTGCATCGCGCTATCGGGCTATGACGCAGGAGTCGTTGGATGCCTCAATCCGCTCTGTCCTCAAGCCAGATGATTTCCTCTGGGTTGTCGTGGGAGATGCGAAAAATGTGCGTCCACAACTTGAAAAATTAGGTCTGCCTGTCGACCTAATGTCAGGAGCCGATGGTAAATCTGCCTCGGCCAAACGCGAAGGAGAGTAAAATGGGTCTGTCTGGCTCCTATGAGTGCATCGTGAAATCGCCCCTGGGCGACCAGAAATCAGTCATTGTTGTGAATGTTGATGGCGATAGCTGGACTGGTACGAATTCAGGCGCGCAAGGGTCTGCCGAAATCACCGACGGTAAGGTTGACGGCAATACGCTGACCTGGACGATGAAGATGACGGTGCCGATGCCGATGACGCTTGAAGGCACAGCGACCATTGATGGCGACGATGTGACGGGCTCTGTGAAGGCAGGGGCTTTCGGCACCTTCCCGCTCACGGGGAAGCGCGCTGCTTAAGGCTTTTCCAATTCGGATATGAAAAAGGCCCCCAGTCAGTTTGACTGGGGGCCTTTTTTAATGCGCTTTTGGGCTGCTTATTGGACGGTCACGGTTACAGCACGACGGTTGCGCGCCCAATCCGCTTCGGTGGAGCCAAGCGCTTCGGGGCGTTCCTTGCCATAGCTGACCGTGCTGATTCGCGCGGCATCAATGCCAAGTGCGGCCAAGGCGTTTTTGGCGGAATTGGCACGGCGGGCACCCAGCGCGATATTATAATCGCGTGTGCCGCGCTCATCGGCATGACCTTCAACGGTAATACGAACCTCAGGATAGTTCTTCAGCCATGCGGCTTGGCTGGCCAGTGTTGCTTGATCTTCGCTGTCAACGTCCGACTTGTCCGTATCAAAGAAGATCCGGTCTGAGGAAATCTTGGCAATGAAATCCGCCTGCGATCCGGCAGCCGGGCCAACGGGTTCGGCTGGCCCTGTCGGTCCTTCCGCGCCAACGGGCGGCGGCGGCAGATCCTGCGGCGTTTCTTTCTTGGCACAGCCAGCAACGGCAATGAGGCTTGCAGCCATCATCAGGCTTGCGATCTTGTTGTTCATCTATGGCTCCTTTTCTTGGCACCATGCCCTTCGACTGACCATTTAGATATGGAAGGTCAAAGGTCAAGAGAGGCTGGGGTTTGTTTCCTGTTCATCTTGTTAAGACCCCGCGTTTTATGGCAGGATCGGTCCCCAAGCAGGGTCAGACCCGTCGACAGGCGTTTCGATCCGACGTTCCTTGGCTCCTGTGACATCTACTTGCATCACACTGGCTTTGCCTGACCCCTTTTGGGTGCGGAAGAATTGGATGACACGGCCATTGGGTGACCATGTCGGCGATTCATCCTGCCAGTTGTTGGTCAACAGCTTCTCCCCATTGCCAGCAGGGCTCATCACGCCAATGCGAAACGCGCCGCCTGTGATTTTGGTAAAGGCAATCAAATTTCCCCGCGGGCTCCATTCGGGCGTTGCATTGCTCCCCCCGCCAAAGCTGATCCGCTGTTGATCAGAGCCATCGGCATTCATGACATAGACTTGCTGCTTGCCTGAACGATCACTTTCAAACGCAATTCTGGTTCCGTCTGGGGAATAGCTGCCGCCTGTTTCAATGGCGGGCGAATTGGTCAGCCGTGTCGGCGTGCCCCCTTGTGCCGGTACCGTATAGAGGTCAGCATTGCCGCCGACGACCATGGAATAGAGGATCGTCTTTCCATCGGGCGACCAGCGCGGGCTGAATGTCTGGTTTGGGCTTTCGGTGACGAGCCTTTGTCGGCCACTGACAACGTCGTAGACATAAACACGCGCCCGCCGTTCAATATAGGACACATAGACAATCGACTTATAGTCCGGGGAAAAGCGCGGGGTAAGGGCAATGGACTGTCCATTGGTGATGAAGCGGTGGTTGGCCCCATCTGAATCCATAATCGCCAGCCGCTTTACCCGGTTCCCCTTCGGGCCAGTCTCGGCAATATAGGCGATGCGGCTGTCGAAGAATGGGCTTTCGCCGGAGAGACGCGCATAAATGGCATCGGCGCATTTATGGGCCGCCCGTCGCCAATCACGCGGTTGAACGACAAAGCCCTGCCGCACCATTTCTGACTTCAGACCAACATCAAAAAGATAGCACCCAATTGTCAGCGTGCCATCGTCATTATTGCGGACATAGCCGTGAACGAGATTCTCGGCATTCATGCTTGCCCATTCAGAAAAGGCGGGTGCGGTGACGTCTGCCATCGTCGTGCCGCGCAAGCCCGCCGGGCCCTTGGGTGTAAAGACATCGGTCGCGTTCAGATCATTGGAGATGATGTCCGCGACGCGCCGGCCCAATTCGCCCGTTTGGCCTGCGGGCGTTGAAACGTCGGTGGGCGTTGCCAAGGGGGGAACGGCAACAATGAAGGAGTCGGTTGCATTGTCATCCGTGATTGTACCCGAAATCTGGGCGGCAAGGGGTGCTGAGGCAAAAAGGCCCGCCAAGAAAAGAGCCGTGGCATAACGCGTCTGCATGTTATTTTAACCTCTTATCAAAGGTGAGTTCCATCGATTGCCAAATGGCATAATGTTCTGGCGGAAGGGCAAAAGGGGCGGCCCGCCGAATGGCAGACGCCGCACGCTCTGCGTGCAGCGCCTTTAGGTTCGCATTATTCTCATTCTCGCCCGATTGGCTCTTGATCGTGATGCTGCCAACCGACCCATCCGGCCTTAACGTGACAACAAGGCTTGTTCTCAACAGCTCGGCATCCACGCCCGTCGGCGCGCGCCAATAGCGTTTGATCTGGGAAAACAGGGCCTGAATGAAGCTCGCCTCCAACTGTGCGGCTGTGCGCGTAGCGGGTGTGCCGCTGCCTTGGGCGGCTGTTCCACGGCCTGTTCCGGGATTGGCGCTTTCGCGGCTGGCCGCGCGCGACAATTGGCTAGCTAGGGAGGAGCCTAGCCGGGACTGACGCGGCGTTGTGGGCGTTGGCTTGTCTGATGGGGCTTGAGCGGCCTTGCGGCTATCGGGCTTTTGCGCTGGGGGCGTTGGCGTCTCTGGCTCGGCAGGTGCTTCGCTTGGTGCGGGCGGAGCACTGGCCTGCTGAACCGCATCTGGCGCGGCTGATACAAGCGACTTTGCATCGACCAGATCAACCGCAATGGGTGGATTGGCCGGCGGCAGCTTTGGCTTGGGGCTAAGAAGACTGACAGACAGCGCCCCGAACAGCAGGGCATGGCCGATGACGGCAACCCACAATCCTGTTCGTTCGGCGCGATCCATGTGATCAGCGGCCCACGTCTTTTGCTGTGCCCTCTGTCGTTACAAGGGCAACGCGTTTTAAGCCAGCTCGGTTCACCTCGCCCATGACGGCCATCACCTCCCCATAATCCAGCCCGCGATCCGCGCGCAGAAAGATTTGCGGCCCTTCGACCCCGCCCGTCGCGGCAATCTCAGCCAAATGTTGGGGAAGGTCTTCGCGGCTGATCTGCGCATCATCAAGGAATAGCGCGCCGGTGGCATCCATTGAGAGCTGCACAGGCTTGTCCGCCTGATCCAGCGCCTTTGCGCGGCTATCGGGTAGGGTGATGGGTACGCCCGCAACAAGAAGCGGCGCTGTCACCATGAAGATGATGAGCAGCACCAACATCACATCGACCAGCGGCGTCACATTGATTTCGGCCATAGGCGCGCGCTTGCTGCCGGGTCGAGAGGAGTGAACAGGCCCCATGGATTAACGCTCCAACTCTCGGCTCAACGTGGCGTGAAAGCCATCGGCAAAGCGGGTCAGCCGGGATTCGAGCATGTTCAGTCCGTGGCCAAAGCGGTTATAGGCGATGACAGCCGGGATTGCGGCAAACAGACCAATGGCGGTTGCGAACAAGGCCTCCGCAATGCCGGGCGCGACGACGGCGAGCGACGTATTCTGCTGATCGGCAATGGCGGTAAAGCTGCGCATAATACCCCAGACCGTCCCAAATAGGCCAACAAAGGGCGCAACGCTGCCCACCGTTGCCAATATATTGAGGCGTTCCCCCAGTCGTTCGATCTCGGCGGCAATCGCCGCGCCCATCGCGCCTGCCAGCCGTTGCCTCGTGCCGTCCCGATCAACGGCAGACCGCCCAGTAGACCGCCGCCATTCTATGATGCCCGCCTGAAAGACGCGGGCGGTCGGAAGCGGGCTGTCCTTATGCGCTTTGTAAAAGCCATCGGTATCGTCGGCCTTCCAAAAATCCCGCTCAAACAAGGCGCAGTCGCGCCGTGCGCGCTTCATCTTCATCCAGTGGGAAAAGATGATGGACCATGTCCAGATGCTCGCCGCCAAAAGGCCGAGCATGACCAGTTTCACAACAATGTCGGCCTGAAGGAACAGCGCCCAGGGGGACAAGTTGGCGGCTTCGGTGGTAAGGCTTGGCATCATCTTTATTTGCTCTCTTCAATCATGTCGGGGCTTTCGGGCAAAAGGCGTTGAAAGGCGTCCATCCAGGCCGGTGGCTGGCGGCGGGGGCGTCCATCTGGTGTGATGAAGGCCGCCGTCACCTTTGCATCCGCGATTAGTTCATCCCCCAACATGACCCGTTGCTGTATCACGCAAGCGGCCGCTCGCAAATGCTCTACGGTCGAGATGACAACCAGCGCATCGTCAAATCGGGCCGGACGGCGATAGCGGATGGACAAATCGGCCACGGCATAAACGCCCTCGCTATTGGCAAAGGCATCGCGCTGATCAATTCCCGCCACGCGCAGCATGTCGGATCGGGCCCGTTCCATGAAACGCAGATAATTGGCGTGATAGACAACTCCTGAAAAATCCGTGTCTTCAAAATAGACGCGCACCGGAAAGCGGTGTTCACGGCCGACGAAGCGGCCGGTTGTGGGTGTATCGGGCGAGGATGCAGTCATCGAATGGGCTTTAGACGATCTTATTCAGGAAAAGAATCCCATGCTGTGCATTAAGAGGCGTCAAACAATCCATCCTGGCTGCCTGCAGGCGGATTAAGCCCCAAATGCTTCCACCCCGGCGGGTTCAGCAGCCGCCCGCGCGCCGTGCGGGCGATGAGGCCCAGTTGCAGCAAATAAGGCTCCACCACATCTTCAATCGTGTCGCGTGGCTCAGACAGGCCGGCCGCCAGTGCCTCAACGCCCACCGGGCCACCGCGATAGACATCTGCAATCATCGTCAAATAGCGGCGATCCATGGCATCAAGGCCCAGCCCATCGACCTCAAGCCGATTGAGCGCTGAATCCGCCGCCTTTGCCGTGACAATCGCTTCGCCTGCCACATTGGCAAAATCCCGCACTCGGCGCAGCAAACGTCCGGCAATGCGCGGCGTGCCGCGGGACCGCTTGGCAATTTCATGCGCACCATCATCTGCAATGCCAAGGTCAAGAAGCCCTGCGGCCCGGCGAATGACTTGTTCAAGTTCCGCATGGCTATAGAAATTCAGGCGGATTGGGATGCCAAAGCGATCCCGAAGCGGTGTTGTGAGCAGCCCCTGCCGCGTGGTGGCCCCCACCAGCGTAAACTTGGGCAGATCAATTCTGACCGACCGGGCGGATGGCCCTTCGCCGATCATGATGTCGAGCGCACGATCCTCCATCGCCGGATAGAGCACTTCTTCAACTGCCGGATTGAGGCGGTGGATTTCATCAATGAAGAGAACATCGCCATCTTCCAAATTGGTCAAAAGCGCGGCGAGATCCCCGGACTTGGCAATCACGGGTCCAGAGGTTGCCCGAAAGCCAACCCCCATTTCGCGCGCGACAATTTGGGCAAGCGTGGTTTTGCCCAGACCGGGCGGGCCAAAAAACAGCACATGATCCAGCGCGTCTCCGCGTGATTTGGCGGCTTCAATGAACACGCGCAAATTATCGCGCGCCGCCTTTTGCCCGACAAACTCATCAAGAGCCTTGGGACGCAAGGCAGCGTCCACATCTTCGGGCCGCCGTCCGGCCGCAACTAAGCGATCGTCCTCGTTCATTTAGACGCCTTTCGAAGCGCCAGACGCACCAGCGCATCCAGCGTCGCACCAGCGCCCAAATCCGCCTCTGCAGCCGCTACAGCAGCACTGGCTTCGGCTGGCTTAAAGCCAAGATTGCCCAGCGCCGAAATGGCGTCGGCGGCAGCACCAGAGCCGCTCATTGGGGTCGCGCCCGCAGGGCCAATCGCAACCGGGCCAACCTTGTCTTTCAATTCACGCACAATGCGTTCGGCAAGCTTGGGGCCAACGCCATTGGCGCGGGCGACCATTGCCTTGTCCTGTCGCGCCACGGCTTGGCTCAGTTCCTCTGCATCCAGCGTCGAGAGGATCGAGAGCGCAACCTTGCCACCCACGCCCTGCACGCCCGTCAATAGGCGGAACCAGTCCCGCTCTCCCGCGCTGCCAAAGGCGAACAGCGTCATAGAATCTTCGCGCACCTGAAGTTCGGTATAGAGGGTGACTTGGCTTCCCGTGCCGCCAATGGCGCTGAGCGTTCGGCTGGAGGCAAGGATGAGATACCCGACGCCATTCACATCGATTACCGCATGGTCAGCGGCGCTTTCGACAAGGGTTCCGGTCAAGCGGGCGATCATGCCCCCTCTTTAGCGCGCAGCCCCTGCATGTCGAAGGATTTGTTCTGCTTTTCGTGCCCGTGTCGGGGATAAGATCAGGCGATCCGCCGCGCGCTGGCCATGTGATGGGCGTGGGTGATGGCAACAGCCAGTGCATCGGCCGAATCTGCGCCTGTAATTTTAGCGCCGGGCAACAGGCGGCTGATCATGGCATGCACTTGACTCTTTTCCGCATTGCCGATGCCGACAACGGCTTTCTTGATCAGTCGGGCGGCATATTCCCCCGGCTGGAGCCCCGTGCGCGCCAAGGAGAGGAGAATGGCACCGCGCGCCTGCACAAGTTTAAGCGTCGATTGCGGGTTGCTGTTGACGAAGACCTCTTCCACCGCCGCCCCATCGGGTTGGTGCTTGAGGATGAGATCGGTCAATTCCCGGTCAATCTGCACGAGCCGATCGGGCAGGCTCTCTTTGCTGTTGGTGGAGATATGGCCATTGGCGATATGGGACAGCCGATTGCCCTCTGCCTGAATAAGGCCCCATCCTGTGGTGCCAAGGCCGGGATCAATGCCAAGAATAATCACGCAGAGTGTGATCCCGATGGGGTGGGGGCATGCCCCATCACCCCAGTTTTTCCATAATCTCATCCGAGACGTCGTAATTGCCCCAAACGGTCTGGACGTCATCATCTTCTTCAAGCGTGTCGATCATCCGAAGCAGCTTGCCGGCATCGTCTTCGCTCACATCAACCATCGTTGTTGGCTTCCAAGCGAGCTTGACGCCTTCCGGCTCCCCAAGCGCAGTTTCGAGGGCCTTGGCCACTTCATGCAGGGAATCGACGCTGGTCCAGATGGAATGGCCCTCCTCAGAGGATTCGACATCATCGGCGCCCGCTTCAAGGGCTGCTTCAAACACCTTATCCGCATCACCCGCCTTGCCCGGATATTCGATCAGGCCCAGCCGATCAAAGCCGTGACTCACCGACCCGCCGGTGCCGAGATTGCCGCCATTTTTGGAAAAAGCGGTGCGGACATTGGTGGCCGTGCGGTTGCGATTATCGGTCAGCGCTTCGACGATGATGGCAACGCCGCCGGGGCCAAAGCCTTCATAACGAATTTCTTCATAGGTCTCGAGGTCAGAGCCAGAGGCCTTATCAATGGCCCGCTGGATATTGTCCTTCGGCATGGATTGTGCGCGTGCGGCGAGCACCGCCGCGCGCAGCCGGGCATTGGCTTCCGGGTCTGGCAGGCCCATTTTTGCAGCCACCGTAACTTCGCGCGACAGCTTTGAAAAAAGCGCCGACCGCTTTTTATCCTGCGCGCCCTTGCGGTGCATGATGTTCTTAAATTTGGAATGACCTGCCATATCCGTAACTTATCCCAGCTTAACGGCGGTGCCTGAGGCTGAAACTATCAGCATCGACCCGCCCTGTCCCAATAGTTCATAATCCCGATTGATGCCGCGTCTATCGGCTGTTCTTGCCATGCGCCGCCGGAAGTCTTGATGAGACAGGCCGCGGGGTCAAGAGGGTGGCAATATAAGGCTCAGTTCAGGCGAGGCCGAGCGCTGCCTTATAGGTATCCAGAATTGCTTCCATTTCCTGACGGTCATGGCTTTCCATTTTCCGAAGGCGCACGATTTGACGCATGATCTTGGCATCATATCCGCGCGCTTTGGCTTCGGAATAGACGTCGCGAACATCGTCGGCGATGCCCTTTTTCTCTTCTTCCAAACGCTCAATGCGCTCGATCAGCAGGCGAAGCTCGTCTGCTGCGACAATCTCACTCATGTTATGCTCCAATTCGCCTTAGCTCCGTCCTCCCTATTGGGATGACGGAGAGTCGGGCGCTGTTAGTCGCTCAGGCCTTCGCCTTCAAGCTATCCGCAACCTTGACACCATGCTTTTCGAGCGCGGCAACAATCTTGCCTGCCCCTTCCAGGTCGCCCCAGAACATGGGGCCACCACGATAGACGGGCCAGCCATAGCCATAGATCCAGACGACATCGATATCCGATGCGCGCTGGGCCTTGCCTTCTTCCAGGATTTTATAGCCTTCATTGACCATGGGGTAGAGCGTGCGCTCAATGATTTCCTGATCCGAAATCTCCCGCTTGGGCAGGTTGGATGTGGCGCGGAATTCTTCGATAATGGCCAGCGCCTCGGCACTGGGTGTGCCATTGCGCTTTTCATCATAATCGTAAAAGCCCTTGCCATTCTTCTGGCCCAAGCGGCCAGCGGCGCACAGTGCATCACGGATTGTCTCAATCCGGGACGGGTCCCGGTGCCAGCCAATGTCGAGGCCAGCCAGATCGGCCATTTGGAACGGCCCCATCGGCATCCCGAAATCGGTGTGCACCTTATCAATCTGCGCCGGTGTTGCCCCTTCAAGAAGAAGCTGATTGGCCGGGCCCTGCCGTTCGGACAGCATCCGATTGCCGATAAAGCCGTGGCAGACGTCCGCGACAACCGCGACCTTTTTGATCTTCTTGGACAGCGCCATGACCGTCGCCAGTGCATCCAGCGCGGTCTTGTCTCCCCGCACCACTTCCAGAAGTTTCATGACGTTGGCGGGCGAGAAGAAGTGCATGCCCAGCACATCCGCCGGACGGCTGGTGGAGGCCGCAATTTCATTCACATCGAGATAGGAGGTGTTGCTGGCGAGAATGGCGCCTTGTTTCACGATCTTGTCGAGCTTGCCGAACACATCCTTCTTCACGTCCATGCTTTCATAGACGGCTTCGATCACGAGATCACAGTCGGCCAAGTCCTCCATGCTGAGCGTCGGGGTCAGCAGGCCCATCATCTTTTCAACCTTGTCGGCTGAGAAGCGGCCCTTGGCGGCAGAGGCTTCGTAATTCTTGCGAATGACGCCAACGCCGCGATCCAGCGCATCCTTCGCCATTTCAACAATGGTGACAGGGATGCCCGCCTGAAGGAAATTCATAGAAATGCCGCCGCCCATGGTGCCGGCACCAATGACGCCGACTTTCTTAATGTCGCGCAGCTGAACATCTTTGGGCAGGCCATCAATTTTGGC
>Ga0214921_10003870_pt1 | contig 22602 bp, 18 predicted proteins | sample LL1505_MetaG_FD_177992 | JGI IMG/M metagenome (GOLD analysis project Ga0214921, IMG submission 177992) | Freshwater microbial communities from Lake Lanier, Atlanta, Georgia, United States - LL-1505 | ecosystem: Environmental > Aquatic > Freshwater > Lake | place: USA: Georgia | collected... | reverse complement strand
CCGAGAACATGAACAGCGGGTCCTTCGGGACGGAATCCCCGTCTCCGGTCAAGAGCGCGGTGTGGTGTTGTCCGATGGGCAGTCGCGCGCGTTCTGGACCGTCAAAGCGCCCCTTCGCGACGGTGATAGCCGAGTGGTCGGGTTTTGTGGCATCTCGCTCGATATCACCGAGCATCTTCTGCTCGAAAAGCAATGTCTTAATAACGAGTACGAGTTTCGTTTACTGGCAGAAACCGTACCGGCGATGGTCTGGATCGCGACCTCGGTTGATGAATATGTTTTCTTTAATCAACGATGGTCCAGCTACACCGGCCGTCACCTCAACGAGAGCCTCGCCAATGGTTGGGCGCTTTCGTTGCATCCCGAGGACCAGGACCGAGCCCGAGCCGCCTGGTGTCTGGCGACCGAGCGCTTTGAGGAATTGTTGTTGGAATTGCGTTTTCGTCGGGCCGATGGGGTGTATCGGTGGTGGCATTTGCGGGCGGTCCCGGCCCAGGACGTTGAAGATAAAATCTATAAATGGTTTTTTTCTGGAACGGATATCCACGAGCTCAAACTCGTCGAGGAGAGCCTTCGGCAGGACCGGGAAGTGTTTAGGTTGATTCTCGACAGCACGCCTTCGATGATCTTTGCATTTGATCTGGACCATCGTTTCACGCTCGCTAATCGAGCGCTGGCGAAGTTTTACGGACTGAGCAAAGAGGCCATTCTTGGCCGGACGTTAAAAGACCTTGATGCACACCAAATGGCCGATCCGGTGCTTGCTTTTAACCAGGACATCTTGAGCACGGGCGAAGCGGTGGCTTCCGAGGAGATGGTGGAGAGCCGACGGTTTCGAGGCCCCAGGCGCCTCATGACGGTGAAATTTCCGCTTCGTGACGATTGCGGTGTCGCGATTGGGTTGGGTGGCGTGTCCACCGACATTACCGAGATGACCCGCGCTGAAGAACAGTTGCGCATTGCCGCCACGGCGTTTGAATCCCAAGAAGGGATGGTCGTCACCGACGCTCAATTTAAGGTCTTGAAGGTTAATCATTCGTTTACCCGGATTACGGGCTTTTCGCCGGCGGACATGGCGGGACAGACCCCGGAGATACTCTTTGCGCAGGACGACGCGCGGCTCGAATGCGAGCGTATGTGGGCGGTTCTTCGGACCAAAGGTTACTGGGAAGGGGAGGTCAAAAATCGGCGCAAGAGTGGTGAGAATTACCCACAGCATCTGACCGTGACCGCGGTTAAGGATTCCAAGGGACAGGTTGCAAACTATGTGCTGACGATGTCAGACATCACGATGCGCAAAGAAGCGGAAGGTGAAATTCAACGGCTCGCCTTTTACGATGCCCTCACGGGACTGCCCAACCGCCGATTCCTGGCGCAGCGGCTCAACCGCGGATTTGCTTCAGGTACGCGCAGCCGGGAGCATGGTGCGCTGCTTTTCATCGACCTTGATAATTTCAAATTTCTAAATGATTCGCGCGGTCACAGTGTCGGTGATCTGTTGCTGCAACAAGTCGCCCAGCGTCTGCTCAAGTGTGTGCGCGAAGCCGATATCGTGGCGCGCCTGGGCGGGGATGAGTTTCTGGTCATCCTCACGGATTTGAGTGCGCATGCGCTCGAGGCCGGCGCCCGTGCCGAATCGGTGGGGGAAAAAATCCTGGCGAGCTTGGACGAACCCTTTGAGCTCGAGACGCACCCGCACCACAGTTCGGGCAGCATCGGAATTACCTTGTTTCGTGAGAATCAAGCGGAATTTGATGAGCTGCTCAAACAGGCCGATATCGCGATGTATCAAGCCAAACACGAGGGTCGTAACCGGTTGCGCTTTTTTGATCACCGCATGCAGGAGGCGATCGCTGAACGGGCTGAGCTCGAGCGCGATTTGCGAGAAGCAATCCAAAAAACGCAGTTCGAGCTTTATTTCCAATTGCAGGTCGATCAATCCCGAATCCCATTTGCTGCGGAAGCGCTGGTTCGCTGGAATCACCCCAAACGGGGGTTGGTCGGCCCTAACCGATTTATTCAGCTCGCCGAAGAAACCGGGTTGGTGATCCCAATCGGCCGTTGGGTCCTCGAGCAGGCGTGTATGCGGCTTGAAGCCTGGCAAAAAAACCCGCGCACGGATCGACTGCTCCTCTCGGTGAACGTCAGTGCACGGCAATTTCGGCAACCCGATTTTGTCGATCAGGTGCGGTCGGCGATCGCCTCGCACCAGATCAACGCACATCTGCTCAAACTCGAGCTCACCGAGAGTGTGTTGCTGGAGAACATTGAAGAGGCGACCCAAACCATGGACACCTTGCGTCAGTCCGGGGTGCGGTTCGCGCTCGACGATTTTGGTACGGGCTATTCCTCGTTGCGCTATCTCAAAAAATTACCGATCGATCAGCTAAAAATCGATCAGTCCTTCGTGCGTGACATCACCGTGAACCAACAAGATCGGGCAATCGTTCGAACCATCATCGCAATGGCCTCAAACCTCAGCGTCGATTGCATCGCCGAGGGGGTCGAAACCGAAGAGGAGTATCGATTACTGAGGGGCGACGGATGTCAGCTTTTTCAGGGCCATTTATTCGGAAGTGCTCAGCCCCTGTCTTTGTTTGAAGCGGCATTGGGGGGGCAAGCCTCGTGAGTGGGCCTCAGGCGATCGTCGCTTCGTCGGACCGGATGTCGCCACGATTATCCGTCCACTGCACCGACACTTTTTCACCCGCCCTCGCGTTACGCAGCGTGAATTGAAAAAACGGATTCTTCGAGATGGCCGGCCCACAGTGCAGCGTCATCACGGTCTTCTCCAGATGGCGAATCACCGCGGTCTGGATGAACCATGCCGGGACGGTCTTACCGCCAGTGTCCGAGCGCAGCCCAGTCTCCATGTCGTGATTCATCAGAATCCGCACGAGTGCGCTGTTGGGTGCGCTGTTGGGTGCGCTGTTGGGTCCGCTGGTCATGAGCTGCGCGCGGATTTTCGTGGGTTCTGCCATTCGTGATTAAGCCGCACAGCCCCCGAGGGTGACTTTGACTTCCTTTTGGGCGAAGAGGCACCGGCCATCCGACGTCAAGCCGACCGCGAATACCCTTGAAGACTGCTGCAACTTGACCCGGGTCGTGACGCTGGGCTCCACCGCGTCGGAGAGTTCGATCAAGGCCGCCAGAAGGTTAGGGTTCTTTTCGACCAGCAGGAGCAGGCGCTTGATCCCGCTCGAGGTGGTCGAGGCCGTTAGCTGGACGGCGCTCCCATTTTCAGCCATGTCTGGTGCTTGCAGAGCCATCTCGCGGCTCTCGATCGGTGCCTGCACGCCAAGAGCTCGCGAGAGTTCGGCCAGAGAATGGGCCTCAAAGGCGGCCCGATACGCACCCTCGCGGCCCAGGGCCAGATTGGGCATCAGGCCGGTGAGGCTGAGCAAAGTCGCCAGACGGGCACTTAGACTGAGGGCTTCACGACGGGAAGGCATCGGCAGGGGTTCGGGTTGAAATGGCCAGGTTGAAATGGCCGGGTCGAAACAACTATGGTCCAATCATAAGGGAATCCGCTGCACCCGTTGCAAGTCACCCAAAACCGTCACCCCCCCCAGAACCGATGCCGCCCCCTGTCAGCCCCTGGTGGGTATCCGTGCGCACCTTTTGCGCGGCGTTCATCGGCGGGGTGTTGGCGAATGCAGCGCACCTTCCCCTGCCCTGGTTGCTGGGCGCCCTGTTCCCCTGTGCATTCTTGCGCTTGCGCGGGGTGCGAGTCGGAGCACCGCCTTTTGCGCAGGCGGCTGGACAATGGGTAATCGGGACTGCGTTGGGACTGTATTTCACGCCTTCAGTGCTGATGCGGGTGGGCGAGTGGGCGCCCTGGATTGCACTCGCGGTGCTTTGGTCGCTCGCACTTGGCGGTTTTTTATCGTGGGCCTTGATTCGCTGGGGCGGTACCGATCCAGCCACCGCCTACTGGTCGGGTCCCATCGGTGCAGCGGCCGAGATGGTGTTGCAAGGGGAGCGCGCGGGCGCTCGGGTCGAGCTCGTCGCGGCTGCGCACAGTCTGCGGTTGATGCTCGTCGTGGTGATATTGCCTCTCGTCTATGACTGCTTCGGCTTACACGGTAGTGATCGCTATTGGATCGGAGCTCAAACGGTGGACCCCCACGGCCTGGCCATCCTCGTCGTCTGCACGGTGGGCGCAGCGCTGCTTTTGCGGCGGGTAAGGGGCCCGAACCCATGGATGCTCGGCTCACTCGCAGGCGCGTTGCTCCTGACGGCGAGCGGGCAGCTGACCTCTGCCTTACCGAACTGGGTATCGCCCATGGGGCAACTATTGATCGGGATTTCCTTGGGTGGGCGATTTGGCCCGGGGTTTTTCAATCGTGCGCCAGGCTTTCTTGCGATTGTTGGCGGCGTGACGATCCTCGGGTTGACAGGATCTGCGGCCTTGGCCGCGCTGATCGGATGGGGGGTGGAGATTCCACTGGCAACGCTGGTCTTGGCGACGGCACCGGGCGGAATTGCCGAGATGTGCTTAACGGCGCAGGCGTTACAGTTGGGCGTACCCGTCGTGACGGCTTTTCATGCCACTCGTGTGGTCACTTTGCTGCTCTTGGTGCAGAGCGGCTGGACGCGCAGCCGAGCGTGGCTCGAACGCGTTGAAAGTGCCTCCCTTCAACGTGCCTGAATTTAAAGTGCCCGTCTTTCAATTACCTCAAAGGCGCCAGCTTCACGGTTCTTTCGAACCTGGTCCCAGCGCTGAATCAGTCCGTTGATGGTGACCCAGACGCCCGCGGGCAACAGGCGCGAGGCCGCGAGGGCAAAGCCCAAATTAAAGCGCGCGTCGGAGGCGTCAAATCGCGCTGGAACCATCGCGCCTGTCAACACGATGGTCTTGTTAAGGCCCGTCGCGGCGATCGCGGCTGCGCTCTCGACGAGGGTGTCGGTGCCGTGGATGATGACGAGGTGCGATTCGGGTGCGGCCCGACAGGTGGCTACCAACGATTGGCGCTGCGCCGGCGTCATCTCTAGGCTGTCGATCAGCATCAGGACTTCGATGACAGGGGGGGGTTGAATCCGGCTTTCGTCTATGAGCGCCGGCAAACAGCTGTCGGCAAAGCCCAGGGACCCATCAATGGGCGCGTAGCACTTGTCGAAGGTCCCGCCGGTGGCGATGATGCGAAGCGGTGCGGAGTTCATCGGCGGGCGCTCCCGTTGTGTGATGGCTTTGTGCCCACATTAAACAACAGGAGACTCAGTTGAAAACATTGGACGGGAAGATTGCGTGGATCACAGGGGGTGCCACCGGTGTTGGGCGGCAGACTGCGCAGCGTCTGGCGCGCGATGGTGCGCGGGTTGCGATCTCGGGTCGGCGCGAGGCCGAACTCGAGCAAGCGGTGGCGCAATTACGCGCCGACGGGCACGATGCCCACGCGTTTGCACTGGATGTGGCTGACGCTGACGCGGTTGCGGCGACGGCCGAACGGATTGCCGGGCAAATGGGGCCGGTGGAGCTGCTTGTGTGTTCGGCGGGGCTCAATGTTCGACAACGGTATTGGCAAGATCTTGCCGCGGTTGATTTTGCCAAAGTCACTCGGGTGAATCTGGAGGGGGTCGCGAATTGCGTGGTCGCCGTTCTTCCAGGGATGCGCACGCGGGGCAGCGGGACAATCGTGGTGGTCTCATCCTGGGCGGGCCGCCATTACCTGCCCTTTGCGGGGGCCGCATACAACGCCTCCAAGCAAGGCTTGGCGGGGTTGGTCGACAGCCTGAATTTTGAGAATGGCCGTTATGGCGTTCGCGCTTGCGCGATCGAGCCCGGGGAAATTGCAACACCGATCCTGCGCACTCGACCCATTCCACCGTCTGCCGAAGAAATGGCCCGAATGCTCACCGCGGACGATGTCGCCGAGGCCATCGGCTGGGTCGTGGGCCTGCCCCCTCACGTCTGCATCAATGAGGTGCTGCTCTCACCGACCTGGAACCGGATTCATTTGGGTGGCGAGGATCTGCAAATGCCGATCTAAGCGGGGCTGGCGGCATGGCACATCAAGCGATCCCAGCCGCCCGGATCGGTCGGCCAGATTCGTTCGGGCAACGCATCCAAACGGCGCAGGATGCCGCTGAGTTGCCAGGTTGGCGGGGTTCCCAGCGCTGCCGGAGCGCGTCGCCAAAGCGCCCGGATCGTATTCTCCGCGACGCCGAATCGATACGCCAAGGCGCCGATGACGAGGCGGTCCTGCCCGCTGTCAACGACCTGAGCTAACCAGGACGCGAATGGAACCGCTTGAGCGTCCCACTGGCCGGACCGGTTTAGCGGAGCGGGGGCAATGTCCCCTGAAGCATCCAGGAGCGTGTCCGCAAAGAATTGTGCGAAGCAACCGAGTCGTGAGAGGACATACGCCCGCTGCTCGGCATGTCGGGTATCGAGCAAGAGCCAGTTGTAGCAGCCCAGGTGGCGACCAGCGCCCAATCGATCAAGGCGTTGCAGCACAGTCGGGTCGAGTGCTGCGCTGATGAGGCGTGAGAGGGTGGTTTCGGCGTGCAGTTCCCGGCTATCAATCGCCCTGAGCGCGCGCCCATAAAACTCTAGATCAATCAGGTCATCGCGCAATGCTCGGCGCAGACCCGCGAGGAAGTCTGGGAATCGTCCGGGCCGGTCGTAGAGTGCATCCGGCGCTTGCGGCTCGAGACGGTGCTTGCGAGCAAGGTGGGCAGGCCAATCATCACGGCGCCGCTCGAGCATCGTGAGCATGCCTTCGGCCAGAGCGGCGAACAAAATGTCCAAGGCCTGATCGGAGCCCGGTTGGGTCAGTGCGTCAACCAGCCGCACCAGAACCTGATCGCTCAGGAGTCGCCGAAAATCGAAGGCGCGGCGCTGCGAATCGATTCCGATGAACCTGATTTGATGGCCCCAATCGCGCACGAGCTGAGCAAAAATCGGATTGCTCATCAGCGTCAGGCGGGTCGCAATCGGCACCACCAATACAAACAGGGGCCAATCGCCCGATGGAGAGTGCCAGATCAGCGCCCGAGGGGTGCTCGTATACAACCGGCCCAAATGGGACGCTTCGGGTCCGACAACGGCGGGATCTCCCAGCGGATCGTCGATGGGGTGGGGGGGGAGGCGGATGGCTGAAAAATCCATCCGCAAATCCTATCCCGCCCGATGCCTTCCCGCTGCTGGGTTAAGCCGTGAATCCGGTCTGATTCACCGCAATCCGATTCAATCCGCCTGTTTGGCCACAATCAGCAGACCAGCGCCAACTGCCAAGACCACTGAGCCGATGAGCGTGATCGCGGCCGAGCCCAAAAGGACGGCCTGCAAGCCAACGATCAGGCCTGTTGTAAGGACGATTCGGGCCGTCATGGCGGTTCGTTGCCCGGGGGTTAATTCAGCCATGGGATCACCAAAGCGAGCGTTGCGGACTGCGATTCAACAGCGTGTGCCGTTCGGTGAGCGAGAGGACCCGATCGCCCGGTACAACCCTGACAGAATCTCCAGCAGTAATCACACCCGGTTGCAGCACCGAGAGATACACGCCAGTAAAACCACTTTGTACCATCATTTTTGACGCTTGCCGAAAACCCATGACGGTGTTGAATTTGAAGCATGGTTGACGGGGCGCCTCGACCCGGAGCTGAACCGCTCCGACGTAGACGTGATCACCGAGCCAGAGCTGGGTTTCGAGCAAACCCTGCAGGACCAGGTTCTCACCCATCGCCCCCCAGGCTATCGGTTCGTGTTGCTTTGCCTGGGCGCGTACGGTTGTCCAGAATGCGTAATGTTCGGCCGGATAGGCGTAGATCGCGCGGGTTGGACCGCCGTGGACGGTGCGATCAACCTGATCGTCCCCGGTCACGCCCAGAAGCTCGACAGGGACGGGTTGAGGATGGTCGAGCGTGGAGATGGCTTTTTTTCGAATCGCGCTGCGGTGCTCCGGCATTGACGCCAGGGTTGGCGTTGGTTCTGGAGTTGGTTCTGGCGTTAGGTCCGGTGTTAGGTCTGTTGTTGGTGAATTGAAGAATAGCGCCTGGGCTTGACCGACGCAGATGGCGAGGAGTTTTGAATTCATGACGGAAGAGGCCTAGGGTGGGCTTCGGGCGCGCTAAACTGTCAGGTTCGCGAAGTCGGCGACGTTCGACCGCATGAGGAGACTTCGACCATGTCTTTGACCACGGATAACACAAGTATCGCCCAAAGCGCGGTCATGCGGGCCACCCCAGACGCCTGGGCACCCCCGGAGTGGGTGCGCCATCAGGGCCTGGCGGATTGGGTCCGACAGATCGCGGAACTCGCCCAGCCCGAGGCCATTTTCTGGTGCGATGGCTCTGAAAGTCAGAACAAAATGCTGTGCGATCAAATGGTCAAGGCGGGAACACTGCGTCGCCTGAACCCGGCCAAGCGACCGAATTCTTATCTCGCCTGGTCGGACCCGTCGGATGTGGCCCGCGTCGAAGACCGCACCTTCATTTGCTCAAACCAGCGCGAGGATGCGGGTCCGACTAATCATTGGGTTGCTCCGGACGCGATGCGGGAGACCTTGACGGGGCTGTTCGAAGGATGCATGCGTGGCCGAAAGCTTTACGTCATCCCCTTTTCAATGGGACCGCTAGGCAGTCCGATCGCTCAGATTGGCGTCGAGTTGTCGGACTCGCCCTACGTGGTCGTCAACATGCGGATCATGACCCGAATGGGGCGGGCGATCTTGGACCAACTGGGAACCGATGGGGCCTTCGTGCCCTGCGTCCATTCAGTCGGAATGCCATTGGTGGACGCGCATGGTGAGGTCCGGGCCGATGTCGCCTGGCCGTGCAATCCGACCAAGTACATTGTGCATTTTCCGGAGACTCGGGAAATCTGGTCATTTGGCTCGGGCTATGGCGGCAATGCCCTGCTCGGGAAAAAGTGCTTCGCACTGCGGATCGCCTCTCATATGGGCCGGGCGGCCCGAGACCAGGATGGGATGGGTTGGTTGGCGGAGCATATGCTGATCTTGGGCGTCACCAGCCCGAGCGGGGAGAAGAAGCACATCGCAGCGGCTTTCCCGTCGGCGTGTGGCAAGACCAATTTCGCCATGCTGATTCCACCGGCGGGCTTCGATGGCTGGAAAGTCACGACGATCGGCGACGATATCGCTTGGATCCGGCCGCGCCCGGACCCGGTGACCGGGCAGATGCGTTTATATGCCATCAACCCGGAGGCGGGCTATTTTGGTGTCGCCCCCGGGACGGGCTACAAGACCAATCCGAACGCCATGGCGACCTTGCATGCCAACGTGATCTTTACCAACGTGGCCTTAACCGATGACGGCGATGTTTGGTGGGAGGGCATGTCGGAGGAACCCCCCGCGCATTGTGTGGATTGGACGGGGCGCGATTGGTCCCCCGAGTCGGCACGCGCCGAGGGCCGTAAGGCGGCCCATCCCAATGCCCGATTTACGGCACCGGCATCTCAGTGCCCCTCCGTCGACCCCGCCTGGGACGATCCGGCCGGAGTGGCGATTGATGCCTTTATATTTGGGGGACGGCGCTCGAGCACCGTGCCTTTGGTGACGGAAGCCCGTGACTGGATTGAAGGGGTCTACATGGCCGCGACGATGGGTTCTGAGACGACGGCTGCGGCCGCAGGTCAGCAGGGGATCGTCCGCCGGGACCCCTTCGCCATGCTGCCCTTCTGTGGGTATCACATGGGGGACTATTTTGCTCACTGGTTGGCGCTCGGTGAAGCACTCCAGCAATCGGGTTCCAAGGTACCGCACATCTTCTGCGTGAACTGGTTCCGAACCGATGAGCAGGGACGGTTTGTGTGGCCAGGGTTTGGCGACAATATGCGTGTGCTGCGCTGGATATTCGACCGTCTGAACGGGCAGACGGGGGGTACCGAGCATCTGTTTGGCGTCACACCTCGCTATGAGGACCTTGACTGGCAGGGCCTTGATTTCGGGCCCGTCCCCTATCAGCGGATCACGTCGATTGAACGCGCGCAGTGGCAGGAGGAATTGAAGCTGCACGACGAGTTGTTTGAGCGAATAGACCAGCGGATGCCCGCGGCATTGCGGGTGGCGAGGGACGCGCTGGCCCAGCGGCTGCGTGAGACGGTGCTTTAGTTCGACTCGAGGAGGGGTTGAGCTGGTCGCAGCGCGTCGTCAAATTCGTCCTCCCAGGGGTAATGGCCTGACGAATCAGGCCAGACCACTTGAAGGAGTCGGGCACGGTCCCTGGGCAAGTGCCCGGATGATGCTGAACCATGCAGCTGTTGCGCTTTGCTCCAGCCGATGAGCTTAGGGTCCAGCGGTCGCGTTCCGTTTAACCAGGCGGCGGCCGAGGACTCGTCGAGCGGCCGCAGCACGGGCTCGATCCCATCAAAAAACCCGGCCAGGGGGGCGTTCAGTGGCAAGGGGTCGTAGTGGAGGCTGTGATCCGCCAACGACGCCAACATCATCCGGGACATCGGGCCAGGTAAGCCCAGGATCAACAGATTGGCCTGTCCCCGTTCAAGGAGACCGACCGTGACCGCGTAGCCTGGTCGCGGCGGGTCAGCCCCCAGATCGGGAGCGACTTCGAGGACCGCATAGCCGTGTCGCCGAATGGCCTCGCTGGGGTCAATCATGGCGAATCATTGACGCTGGATCATTCATGCTGGCATGGCTGAGAATTTTGCGAGGATTTCGAGTGTCTCGTCGACATCTGCCGCATCCACGTCGAGGTGGGTCACCCAGCGCTGACGGATGCTGCCATCGACAAGCGTTGCGCCACTACAACCCACGCCCTGGCTTCGGAGATAGGCCGCAAGAGCGGGGGCGATCGTTGCGTCGACGGTCACAAAGACCATATTGGTTTGGGCGGGTTCGACGGCCAGTCGGTGGGCCAGTGCACCGGGTCGAGCCGCCAGGGCTTTAAATCCTTCTTCCAGACGTTCTGCGTTGCGGTGATCGAGGGTCAGACGCTCGAGGTGATGGGCCAGGGCGTAGCGCCCGGCGGCGGCGAGGATTCCGACCTGGCGCATCCCGCCGCCCAACATTTTGCGAATCCGAACACCGCGGGCGATCACGTCGCGCGCACCGAGGAGGAGCGAGCCCACCGGGGCTCCCAATCCCTTGGAGAGACAGAGTGAAACCGAGTTGAAGGGCGCGCAGATTGCCTTTGCCGCAGCGCGGATGGCGGCTGCGTTCGGTGCGGCGCCATTCCCACCCATGAGCGGATCGGTCCGCGCGGTCTGGACTGCGGCGTTCATCAACCGTGCTCCGTCCAGATGGGCAATCAAGCCATAGCGCTGGCACAGTGCACCCGCTGCTTGAAGGTAGTCCAGAGGCAACACTTTGCCGCCGATCGTGTTCTCGAGCCCAAAAAGCCGGGTGTGCGCAAAATGGGGATCATCGGGCTTGATGGTGGCCGCGACTTGAGCGAGGTCAATCGTGCCATCGGGCCGGTTCTCGAGCGGTTGGGGGTGGATCGACCCGAGGACCGCCATCCCGCCACTCTCCCATCGGTAAGCGTGGGAATGTTGTCCGAGGATGGCCTCTTCGCCGCGTGCGCACTGCGTCATCATCGCGATCAAATTGGCCTGGGTGCCCGAGGGGACGAAGAGCGCGGCGTCGAAACCGAGCATTTGCGCGGCCTCTTCCTGAAACTCCAGAACGGTCGGGTCATCGCCAAAGACATCATCGCCGACCTGGGCGCTGAGCATGGCGTCCCGCATGGCGGGGGTGGGACGGGTGACGGTGTCGCTTCGAAAGTCAATGCGTGTGGACATAGGGCGTTCGGGTAGGGTCTTGGGTTGAATCGACGAGGCGTCGGACAGATTATGGGGCGCGGGGCGTGGGCGAACAAAGCGATTGCGCCATCGCGACCGCAGCCGCAAAGCTGCGGATGTCAGCCAGTCCCTGGCCGGCGATGTCAAACGCCGTCCCATGGTCGGGGCTCGTTCGCACGAATGGCAGCCCGATCGTTGCATTGACGCCCGCGTCCAGTCCAAGGTACTTCACCGGGATCAAGCCATGGTCATGCGTCATGGCGACGACCACGTCGAATTCGCGAAAGCCTCGAGCGCGCATAAAGACGGTGTCAGGCGCCCAGGGGCCGCTAGCATCCAGGCCCAAGGCGCGCGCTTGACGAATCGCAGGCTCGATCTGGTCGATTTCTTCGCGTCCAAACAAACCGCCCTCGCCCGCATGCGGGTTAAGTCCTGCGACTGCAATTCGGGGTGCTGTCACGCCTGCCCGTTGGAGCGCATCGTGGGTCATCTGGATGGTGAGCAACACCCGATCCGTCGTGATCGCGAGGATCGCATCGCGTAACGCCAGATGCACGGTCACGAGGACGGTGCGCAATTCGTCGTTGGCCAGCATCATCCGGACTTCGGCAACCCCGGCCAGTGCCGCCAGCATCTCCGTGTGCCCCGGGTAAGGAACCCCGGCAGCTGCGAGCGCTTCCTTGTGAATCGGTGCAGTGACCAGTGCCCCGACGCGGCCGGCGAGTGCATCTTGCGTGGCCCTGGTGATTGCGGCAGCGGCGGCCGCTCCCGCCTCTGCCCTGACCTGCCCTAGGGGTTGGTCGAGGGGTAGAGCCGAACACGGGATGAGGTGAATGTCCGATCCCGTATCAAATCCCATATCGATTCCCAATCGACTGGCCTCACGGGCGAGGATGGCCGGGTCGCCGTAAACCCAATAGTTACGGCGTCGCGCCGGCGGTTCGGCTTGGAGGAAGCGCAGCACGAGTTCGGGGCCAATACCTGCTGGGTCGCCCGCGGTCAGGGCAATCGGTAGGGCGATTGGCGGGGTAATCGGCCGTTCGGCAGAAAAAGGTGTGGGTTGCGAATCCTTCATAAAGTGGGCGGGATATGCGCGGATTTGGGGACAAGGTGGCAGAATCCTCAGAGTGTCGCATTGCCGAAACTTTTGAGAAAACCGATGACCCTGCACCTCCGAAATTCAGCGCTCCTGCGCACCGACGCGTTCATCCATGGCCGCTGGACGTCTGCGGATTCGGGCCAGACCTTTGCAGTCCACGATCCAGCAACGGGTGAAGAATTGGCTCAGGTCGCAAATTGCGGGCCCGAGGAGACGCGTCGCGCGATTGCGGCGGCACATGAGGCCTTGCCCGCTTGGCGCGCGAAGCCCGCCAAGGAGCGCACCGCAATTTTGCGACGTTGGCATGACAGCATCCTCGCTGCGGCAGACGATCTTGCGCTCCTGATGACTGCCGAGCAGGGTAAACCCTTGGCCGAAGCGCGCGGCGAGGTGTTGTACGGGGCCTCGTTCATCGAATGGTTTGCCGAAGAAGCCAAGCGTGCTTACGGTGACGTGATTCCGTCCCCACAGACCGACCGGCGTCTGTTGGTCGTTAAGCAGGCAATTGGGGTGTGTGCGGCGATTACGCCGTGGAATTTTCCGATCGCCATGATCACCCGCAAAGTCGCCCCAGCGCTCGCGGTGGGCTGTACGGTGGTGGTTAAGCCGGCAGAGGCTACGCCTTTGTCGGCGCTGGCGTTGGCGCAACTGGCCCTTGAGGCTGGAGTGCCTGAGGGGGTTCTTAATATCGTCACCGGGGCGGCCGAGCAGGCGCCGGGGATTGGACTGGTGCTCTGCGAGAGTCCCTTGGTGCGCCATGTCTCCTTTACGGGATCGACTGAGGTCGGCCGCATCCTGTTGCGCCAGTGCGCGGACTCGGTCAAGAAGGTCTCGCTTGAACTCGGGGGCAACGCGCCGTTTATTGTGTTTGATGATGCCGACCTTGACGCGGCGGTGGAAGGTGCGCTCGCCAGCAAATATCGCAACGCTGGCCAGACCTGTGTCTGCGCGAACCGGTTTTACGTTCAGGACCGTGTGTACGACGCGTTCGCCGCCAAGCTGGCTTGGCGCGTGGCCCGTATGACCGTAGGCGCGGGGACCGAGCCTGGGGTTCAGGTCGGACCGTTGATTGAGGAGGCTGCGCTCGAGAAGGTCGAGGCCCACCTTGCGGATGCTGTGGCACATGGGGCGGAGATTGCGGTTGGGGGTAAGCGCCACGCGTTGGGGGGTTTGTTTTTCGAGCCCACTGTGGTCACGGGCGTGACCCAGGCGATGCGAGTTGCGCGCGAAGAAACCTTTGGTCCCGTGGCGCCGTTGTTCCGCTTTGAGACGGAAGAGCAGGCGGTGGAGATGGCCAATGCGACCGAATTCGGGCTCGCTGCTTATTTTTATTCGCGCGATATCGGACGGATTTTCCGGGTCGCCGAGGCGATTGAATCTGGAATGGTCTGCGTCAACAGCGGCATCCTTTCGAATGAGGTCGCACCGTTTGGTGGCGTCAAGCAATCGGGCCTCGGACGGGAGGGTTCGAAGTACGGTCTCGATGATTACCTTGAAATCAAATACATCGCGCTGGCGGGGCTTTAAATCATGAAGATGCGAGCTGCGGTTTTACGTGAGATCGGTTTGCCTGCGCCGTATGCGCAGAGCCGCCCGCTGTCGGTCGAAATGGTTGAACTCGCGGCCCCAGGGCCTGGTGAGTTGACACTCAAGATCCGGGCCGCGGGCCTTTGCCATTCGGATCTGTCGGCGATTAACGGCGATCGGCCCTGGCCGGTCCCCATCGTGATTGGGCACGAGGCCGCTGGCGAGGTGGTCGAGGTGGGGGCGGGTGTCAACGATTTGGCAATCGGAGACTCCGTCGTGCTGGTTTTTCGGCCGATGTGCGGTGCCTGCCTGGATTGCGCGAGCGGTCGGCCCGCCCTGTGCGGCCCCGGCGGTGTGTCCAATGCAGCGGGTTCATTGCTGGGGGGGTATCGCCGCCTTGGTTTTCCGGTGCAGGCTTCCCCAGCGGAGCCCTCTCCAACGCAAGCACCCGCCCTTCTGAATCACCACATGGGTTGTGCCGCGTTCGCGGAGTACGCGACCGTGTCGCGTCGGTCCGTGGTCAAGGTTGACCGCGAGTTGGCCTTTGTGGAAGCGGCGTTGTTTGGCTGTGCGGTCATGACCGGGGCCGGTGCCGTATTCAATACGGCGCGGGTCGAGGCCGGCGCGCGGATCGCGGTCGTTGGCCTGGGAGGGGTCGGATTCTCTTCCTTGATGGCGGCGGTCGCGTCGGGAGCTCGGGATGTGGTCGCGGTTGACCTGGTGCCTGCCAAGCTCGAGATGGCGCGTCGTCTGGGGGCAACTCGGGTTTTTGACGCACGCGATCCAGAGGTGGTGGCGCAGGTGAAGGCGGCCACGGAAGGCGGGGTGGACTATGCGTTCGAGATGGCAGGTTCAGTCGCCGCGCTCGAGTGCGCGTATCGCATCACCCGGCGCGGTGGGACGACGGTGAGTGCGGGGCTCCCCAACCCGGCGGCGCAGTGGCCCTTGCAGGCGGTCAGTTTGATCGCCGAAGAACGCACGATCAAGGGCAGTTATGTGGGGTCTTGCGTACCGAGTAGGGATATTCCACGTTTTGTCGCGATGTACCGGGCGGGGCATCTACCTGTGAATGAACTGTTGTCTGAAACGATTACCCTGGATGAAATCAACCCGGCGCTTGACCGGCTCGCCCAAGGAATCGTCGTGCGCCAGGTCATCCTGCCGCACGGGGCCTGACGCGGCTGACGGCATGGTCAACGAGCCTTCTTCGAAGCCTGCGGGGTCGTCAGCGCCGCCGGCTGAGTCTAGTCTTGATCGTCACTCGGGTCGTCACTTGGGTCGCCAGTTCGAGCGGGAATTTGACTATGTCGTCGTCGGCGCAGGAACCGCGGGCTGCTTGCTTGCCAATCGACTATCGGCCGACCCCGCCAACCGGGTGTTACTTCTCGAAGCTGGGGGCCGCGATGACTACCACTGGATTCATATCCCGGTCGGTTACCTTTATTGCATTGGCAACCCGCGTACGGACTGGATGTACCAGACCGAGCACGAAGCGGGCTTGAACGGGCGCTCGATTCGATATCCGCGTGGCAAGGTTTGGGGCGGTTGTTCATCCATCAACGGCATGATCTACATGCGCGGCCAGGCCGCCGACTATGACAGCTGGGCGGCCCGTGGTAACGCTGGATGGAGTTGGCAGGAAGTCCTGCCAGACTTCAAGCGCCATGAAGATTTTTATCGGCTGGATGGCGGCGGCTCAGACCCTCTGCACGGCCATGGGGGGGAATGGCGGGTGGAATCCCAGCGCTTGCACTGGGATATTCTGGACGCATTCCGGCAGGCCGCTTCCGAGGTCGGAATTGCAGGCCTCGACGACTTTAATCGGGGCGATAACGAAGGTTGTGGTTATTTTGAAGTCAACCAAAAAACTGGGATTCGCTGGAATGCCTCAAAGGCATTCTTGCGACCTGCCCAAGCGCGGCCCAACCTCACGATTCTCTCTGGTGCCGATGTCGATCAGGTGGTGCTGGGAGATCGCGATGGGTTTGGTGGGGCGGAAGGTCTGCCCTCGGCGTCGCTCGCAGCGCAGGGGGTGTGTTTCCTGCGGGAAGGGGAGCGCTGGCAGGTTCGGGCCCATCGAGAGGTTATTTTGGCCGCTGGTGCAGTCGGTAGTCCGGCGATTCTTCAGCGCTCCGGTCTTGGGCCGCAAGCCGTCCTCGACCAAGCCGGTGTTGCCGTGCGCCGGCCGTTGGCTGGGGTCGGGGCGAACTTGCAGGATCACCTCCAGTTGCGTCTGATCTATCGGCTCCGGGACACGGCCAAGACGCTCAATACCCTGGTGGGGACGCCTTGGGGGAAAGCGTGGATCGGATTGCAGTACCTGTTTGCCCGGCGTGGACCGATGACGATGGCACCAAGTCAATTGGGTGCATTTTCACGATCCTCAGCCGCGGTCGACCGAGCGGACCTCGAGTGGCATGTTCAACCGCTCTCGCTCGATCGGTTTGGCGAGCCGCTCCACGATTTTCCGGCATTCACGGCCTCGGTGTGTCACCTGCGCCCCGAGAGTCGAGGCAGTATTTCGATTGCCTCGGCAGACCCCCTGGTGGCCCCGCGCATCGCACCCAATTACCTGTCGACCGAAGGCGATCGACGGATTGCGGTGCAAGCGATTCGCCGAACCCGAGCGATTGCGAGCGCACCTGCGTTGTCCCCTTGGGTGACCTCAGAGCACATGCCGGGCGCGCATTGCGTCTCTGACGAGGAACTGGCCCTCGCTGCGAGCGAGATCGGTACCACGATCTTTCATCCGGTCGGTACCTGCGCGATGGGGGTCGCCAGCGACTCGAGTGCGGTGGTGGATGCGCGCTTGCGCGTTTATGGGGTTGCCGGACTGCGGATTGCGGATGCTTCCGTGATGCCCACCATTACTTCAGGCAACACCAATGCGCCGACCTTAATGATTGCAGAAAGAGCGGCTGCGATGGTGCTCGAGGACGCGCGTATCTGATCCAAGGATCTAGGCAGTCGCGCGGTGCTTGGTCCGCGGTGTTTCACGTGAAACAGTTTGCGTTCGATTCCGCCTATACTCGCCAACCCTGTCCGATCACCGCGCCCACCCTCCGGGGATTGCATGAATCATCCTGAATCCTTTGATGTCATCGTTGTTGGCGGCGGGCACGCGGGCACGGAGGCCGCGCTCGCCGCGGCCCGATCCGGTAGCCGCACGCTGTTGTTGACCCACAATATCGAAACGCTTGGCCAGATGTCATGCAATCCTTCGATTGGAGGCATCGGCAAGGGCCATTTGGTCAAGGAAATCGATGCGCTCGGCGGCGCCATGGCGGCGGCCACCGACGAGGCAGGGATTCAGTTTCGAATTTTGAATTCGAGCAAGGGTCCTGCGGTGCGCGCCACCCGCGCTCAGGCTGACCGCGTCCTTTATCGTGCAGCCATCCGACGCCGCCTTGAGAATCAACCGAATCTGTGGCTCTTTCAGCAAGCGGTGGACGATCTTTTGATTGAGGGCGACCGGGTAGTCGGGGCCCGAACCCAGATTGGCCTCACTATCCGAGCGCGCGCCGTGGTGTTGACTGCCGGCACGTTTTTGAACGGTAAAGTCCATGTTGGGCTCGACCACTACACGGCTGGCCGAGCTGGTGATCCAGCGGCCGTGTCGTTAGCGGAGCGACTGAAGGAATTGGCGCTGCCGCAAGGTCGTTTGAAGACTGGGACGCCGCCGCGGCTGGATGCGCGCTCGATCGACTTCAGCCGGTTGGTCGAACAGGCTGGCGATTGCGACCCGGTGCCGGTGTTTTCATACTTGGGGACCGCGGCCCAGCATCCGCGACAGGTTTCGTGTTGGGTGACTTACACCAACGCCAGCACGCACGCGGTGATTCGCTCGGGTCTGGATCGCTCCCCGATGTACACCGGCGTGATTGAGGGGGTTGGGCCGCGATATTGTCCGTCGATCGAGGACAAGATCCATCGCTTCGCCGACCGTGACGCGCATCAGATTTATCTGGAGCCGGAGGGTCTGGAGACTCACGAGATTTATCCGAACGGGATTTCGACCAGCCTACCATTCGATGTTCAGATGGCTCTGGTGCGATCGATGGTGGGGTTGGAGAAGGCGCATATCTTGCGACCTGGCTATGCGATCGAGTACGACTATTACGATCCGCGCGCCTTACGCAACACGCTCGAGAGCCAGGTCATTGGCGGTTTGTATTTTGCCGGACAAATCAATGGCACAACCGGTTACGAAGAAGCGGCTGCGCAAGGACTTTTGGCCGGTATCAATGCTTCGCTGCAGGTCCGCGGTCAGCCCTCGTGGTCACCGCAACGTCATGAAGCCTATCTGGGCGTGATGGTCGACGATCTCATCACGCGAGGCGTCTCCGAGCCCTATCGGATGTTCACCAGTCGGGCCGAATACCGGTTGAGCTTGCGTGAAGACAACGCCGACCTGCGTCTGACCGAGATCGGGCGTCGTCTGGGCCTGATTGACGATCTGCGATGGGACCACTTCAGTCGCAAACGTGATGCGATTGATGCGGAGCTTAAGCGGATCCGTGGTCTTCGGGTCGACCCCCGTGTCTGTGATCCGACGGCAATCGAGGTGGCGGTGGGGCAGGCGCTCGAGCGCGACGCCTCGGTGGCCGAGTTGTTGCGTCGACCCGAAGTCCGCTATGACGCCCTCATGCAGTTACCCGGTATCGGTCCGCCTGTCGCTGACCGAGCGGTGATCGAGCAAGTTGAAATTCACTCCAAATACGCTGGCTACATCACGCGCCAGCAGGCCGAGGTGGAGCGCCAGGCCCACAATGAAGGGCTTGAGATTCCACCGGACCTTGTCTATTCACAGGTACGTGGATTGTCCAAAGAAGTGTGTCAGCGCCTTGAGCGCCAGCGCCCGGCGACGCTTGGTCAGGCCGCTCGGATGTCGGGGGTGACACCGGCCGCTCTTTCTTTGCTACTCATTCATCTCAAGCGTATGGGTGCATTGCGTCGAGTCGCCGCCTGATGGGCTCGCACCTGGAGAGCCTGGCGGCGCATCCGCAGGGTCAGGCGTACCGGCAGGACCTGGCTCAGTCATTGGCCGAGGGCTTGGAGCAGCTCGGACTGACGGTCGATGATTCGGTTCAGGCGGCGCTTCTCGAGTATCTTGCCTTGCTCTCAAAATGGAATCAGGTCTACAACCTGACCGCAATCCGGGATCCCCAAAGCATGCTCGTGCAACATCTGCTCGACAGCCTAGCCGTGGTCCCCTCGCTGAAGCGACACTGGGAGCAACTCTGGGGGCAACCCCGGGGGCAACACCATGCAACCATGCACATGCGCCCCCCCGAACTCGCCGATATCGGGTCCGGTGGGGGTTTGCCGGCGATCCCGATTGCGCTCGTTTGGCCCCAGGTCCGATATACCCTGGTGGAATCCGTGTCGAAAAAAGCGGCCTTTTTGCGTCAGGTCTTGGGCAGTCTCGGCCTGACCGATCGGGTGCGAGTGATGAGTCAGCGGGTTCAGTCGGTGCCGACTTCTGTTTTTTTCGATTTGATTACGTGTCGAGCCTATGCAACGCTCGCCGACTTTGCCCGCGACGTGGAGGCGATCTCGGGTGAACAAACTCGGCTGGTGGCGCTTAAAGGACACCGCCCGGATTCGGAGATTGAAAGCGTTTCGCCACCCTGGGTGGTTGATGAGGTTGAGGAGATTATCGTGCCTTTCTTGGACGCACAACGCCACCTGGTCTGGCTCCGTCGCGAATGAGTCCGATCACCCCAAAATGAGTACTACCATTCAAGCCGGTCAACCCCGAACCTTTGTGGTGGCGAACCAGAAGGGTGGCGTTGGGAAAACGACGACCGCGGTTAATCTGGCAGCGGCGCTCGGCCTCAGCGGCCAGCGGATCTTGCTGATTGATCTCGACCCGCAGGGTAATGCCACCATGGGGAGTGGTGTCGACAAACGTGTGTTGGACCGATCGGTCTATCAAGTCTTGCTTGGATTGGCGTCGATCGCTGAGGTCCGCCAGCGTTGTCCGAGCGCACCCTACGATGTGTTGCCCGCAAACCGTGAACTGGCCGGCGCCGAGGTTGAATTGGTTGGTCTCGAGAACCGCGAGTACCGTTTGCGCGATGCGTTGGCGGTCATGGGGACGGACTATGACATCGTTCTGGTCGATTGCCCCCCCTCTCTCTCGATGCTGACACTCAATGGTTTATGTAGCGCTCAGGGCGCGCTGATTCCGATGCAGTGCGAATACTTCGCGCTCGAAGGCCTCTCCGATCTGGTCAATTCAATCCGTAAGGTTCAGGCGAATTTCAATCCCGATTTGCAGTGGATCGGGCTCCTTCGGGTAATGTTTGATTCTAGAACGACCCTGCAGCAACAGGTGGCCCAACAATTAGAAACCCACTTTGGCGACAAGGTGTTTCGTACCGTGATTCCCCGCAATGTTCGCCTCGCGGAAGCGCCAAGTTATGGCGAACCCGGTGTGAGCTTTGATCCGGCCTCGCGGGGCGCAAAGGCCTATCGGGAGTTTGCCGCAGAACTTCTCGAGCGCCTTGAAGCCTTGCGATCTTCTTCTGATTCGGAACCTTCGATCTCGAATGAACGCTAAGAAAAACAAAGGCTTAGGCCGAGGCCTCGACGCACTGCTCGGTGCTGATCCAATAACACCAACCCCGCCAGAGTCACTCGCGAGCCCTGGCTTACCGGTCCACACGCTTTACCCGGGTCGGTATCAACCCCGGTCGCGAATGGATGAAGGCGCCTTGCACGAGCTAGCGGCCTCGATCAGCGTTCACGGGCTGATCCAGCCCATCTTGGTTCGACCTGACGGTAACGGACGGTTTGAAATTATTGCGGGGGAGCGACGCTGGCGCGCTGCCCAACTGGCGGGTTTGGATCACGTCCCGGTGATCCAGCGCGAAGTCGCCGACGACCAGGCTCTCTCGATCGCGCTGATCGAGAATATTCAGCGCGAGGATTTGAATCCGCTCGAGGAGGCCCAGGCGATCCAGCGCTTGATCGATGAATTTCACTTCACCCATGAGCGGTGTGCGGAGGCGATTGGTCGCTCGCGCAGCGCGACCACTAACTTGTTGCGATTACTGAACCTGGCAGAGTCGGTCCAGTCGCTGTTATTGGCTGGCGATCTGGATATGGGGCATGCCAGGGCATTACTGGCGGTGGAGTCCGGGGTTCAAATTCTTCTTGCGAATCGGGTTGTCGCCGAGCGCCTGACGGTGCGCGAAACCGAAAAACTGATTGCAAACTGGCAACGTGATCACGAGATGGTCCAAAGTCCGATCAGGCGTCGCACGGTGGTCGCAGATCAGGATCTTGAGCGATTCTCTCAGCAATTGTCAGATGCCTTGGCGACTCGTGTGGAAATTGCGGCGACCGCCCGGGGGCGCGGGCGACTGGTGATGCACTTCAACGATGCGGACGGATTTGAGGCGCTTTTGGCTCGGTTAAAGTTGGATTCGGTGTTGGACCGATAGAAGGCACTGTGGTTCGGTTCGGTGCAGTTCGGTGCGTTGTAGGGGGCGCGGCAGGTGCGCGGCGGGGGCGCAGACGTCAGTCCTCAGGCATCGCCTTCACGAGCAACCTATTCGATTGGAGCGCTCGGTTGAAGCCCCAGTGCCGAGGTGTTTAGATCCCGGCGGGGTGTAGCAAAAAGTCATGCCGGTCCACGGACTCGACCGAGACCTCCTTCAGTGATCCATCCTGTAGAAGACGCAAGGCGACGCGGGACCCGGCCGGGCCCGATTTCCAGATTCGGCGATAAAAGTCGGCCTGGTCTTTGATCTGCTCTGAATCGCCGCCTACGCCGACGACGATATCCCCCACTTCGACGCCAGCCAGTTCAGCGGGCCCGCCGCCCGCGACCCTGACAACGGTTAGGCTCCCACGGATACTCTCGGTGGTGAGCCCGAGCCAAGGCTGAGCTGGTCTTGAAGAGCGACCTCGCGTTTTCAGGTCTGCAAGAATGGGTTTCAGGAGATTGACCGGCACAAACAGGTTTCCGGGGACGCCCGATTTGCTGCCGGTCGCGTCCTCGACGATCAGAGAACCAATCCCGATCAGATCGCCTTGGGCGGAAATCAAGGCGGAGCCGCTCCAGTTGTTGACGGGCGGAAAGGTATAGATCGGCTGCTCCAACAAGTATTCCCAACTCCCGGCGAAGGGCTTGCGGGACACCACAATCAAGGGGGTAGCCTCGGTCTCACCTTGCCCGATCGTCAATACGGAATGGGATTCGTGAATCTGATCCGAGTCACCCAGCGACAAAGGATGCCCCTCCAGG
>Ga0214921_10003869_pt1 | contig 22603 bp, 25 predicted proteins | sample LL1505_MetaG_FD_177992 | JGI IMG/M metagenome (GOLD analysis project Ga0214921, IMG submission 177992) | Freshwater microbial communities from Lake Lanier, Atlanta, Georgia, United States - LL-1505 | ecosystem: Environmental > Aquatic > Freshwater > Lake | place: USA: Georgia | collected... | reverse complement strand
AAGAACGGGCAGCGGCGTTAAGCAACGGCATCACCATCCGCCGGTTGAGCGGCAGCGATATTACCGAAGCCGATTGGGATGCGTTTTTTGAATTCTATATGGATACCGGCGCGCGCAAATGGGGGCGGCCCTATCTCAACCGCCGCTTTTTCTCGCTGATCGGCGAGCGCATGGCCGATCAGATCCTGCTGGTCATGGCCGACCGCGCGGGTCGCCCGATTGCGGGAGCGATCAATTTCATCGGTGCGGATGCCCTTTACGGGCGCAATTGGGGGGCGATTGAAGACCACCCCTTCCTGCATTTCGAGGTCTGCTACCATCAGGCGATCGATTTTGCGATTGCGCGCGGCTTGAAACGGGTCGAGGCCGGTGCACAAGGCGAGCACAAGCTGGCGCGCGGCTATGCGCCCGCCACCACCTATTCGGCCCATTGGATAGCCGACCCCGCCTTGCGGCGCGGCGTGTCGGACTATCTCGACCATGAACGCGCCCATATGCAACGCGTGCATGAAGAACTTGCGGCCCACACGCCGTTTCGTAAAATGGACACGTACGATACCCTGGAAAGAGAATAAGATGTCATTGCACGCCCAAACCGCTGCCTATGATCCAGACAATATTTTTGCCAAAATCCTGCGCGGTGAACTGCCTTGCGAAAAGGTCTACGAGGACGCTTATTGCCTGGCCTTCATGGACATCATGCCGCGCTCGGACGGGCATGTGCTGGTGATTCCGAAAGCGCCTGCCCGCAATATCATCGATATCGATCCTGTCGCGCTGGCGGCGATGATGGCGGGTTTGCAAAAGGTCGCACGCGCCGTCCAGTCAGGCATGTCGGCAGAAGGGCTGACCATCCAGCAATTTTCCGAACAGGCAGGCGGACAGGTGGTGTTTCACCTGCATTTCCATGTCATGCCGCGCTGGAATGGCGTGTCCTTGCGCCCACACACCGGCGCAATGGAAAACCGCGATGTTCTGGCCGATTATGCCAGCCGGATCAAAGCCGCGCTTGAAAACTAATCGCGCCCGTCAGTGCTGGGTCAAATAGACCGACAGGATCAGGATGGTTTCACCCGTCAGCACACCGGCAAACACCGAGCGGCGGAAGGCCATAAAGGCGGCAAACGCGGCAACCACGGCCCCCAGCCGCCCCCAATCGGGCGCCAGAGCCAGCGCGCCCGAGGGATTGGCCAGCAATTTGGCCACCACACCCGCCAGCAAGGCTGTGGCAACAAAGCGCACCCATTCGAATACCAGCGACTGGCTGGAAATGGAGCGTGACAACACCACCGCGCCAGCCCGCCAGATCCCTGTGGGCACAGCCGCAACAATCAGCATCAGCGCATAAGGCGCCAGCATCTCGATCATGCGAGCGTCCCCACTTTACTGCGCCTGTTCATTTTGATCATGAAGGCGACCGTACCCCCGACAAGGCCGGTGACCAGCAAATCGAATTCCGGCCCTGCCACATGCAAAACCAGCGGTTCCAGCACCGCCCCCATGCCGATGGCCAGCCAATCCGGCATGTCACGTGCGCCTGCACAAATCGAGCAGGTGAAAAAGACCGGCGTCAGAAACAACAGGCCCGCCGCAAAATGGGTCGGCACATTCCCCGCCAGCACATAGCCGAAAGCGGTGGTGAAGGTCGACAAAACCAGACAGGTGACCGCGAAACCGAAGAAATAGGGAACCCTTCGATCCTCGCGCATATCGGGCAAGCGGCGCAAACATTCGGCCCAAACCGTGACAGTGACAAAATGCGCGATGGCAAATTGCATCAGAATGGATTGTTTGGGACGCCGCAACATCTGCATCACGGTCATCGTCATCGGTAAAAACCGCATCGAGGACAGGCCGATGACAAAGGCCAATGCCGGATAGGCCATGCCGGACGCCAAACCGCCATAAAACAGCACTTGCGCCGGTCCGGCCCAGACAAAAATGGTCGATGCCATGGCCGCACCAATCGGATGGCCGACCGCTTGCGCCAGCGGACCCACACCGATCAAAGCGGCCGAAACAACCCAAGCCGGAAGCCGCAAAGCATCCTTGATCCCGTCAAACATTGCGCCCCAATTCGGGCTGCCGGTCTCGTCAGTGGATGAAGGCGTGTTTGAAGTCATCGCACAGGATCATTTCAACGGTTTAAGGCAGTGGCTCAGGGAGCAGTTGTTCCTGAAGATTGCGATTTCAAATTCATTAGAATGGGGGTCAGGAACGAGCCGAACCGCTCGTTCAACTCGATTGTTGACCACACCAAGCCCCAGACAAGCAGCGGCACGACCAGCCAGCCCAACAGCTCCTCCTGCCGCAAACGTTTGCGACGGCGGCGCTGGCGACGGGTGAGCGGGGCGGGAGAGGTTTTCAAACGCACAGACTTTCAGGCGACGACAGGTTGCGAGGCACCAATCAGGATTTGTTCAAAGGCAATTTCGGAACGGTTGTGATGGCTTTCGGGCGCGGTGGCAAGGGGGTTGTGTCGGGTGACTTGCTTTTGGCTTTCGCCTTGGCGGGCTTTTTCACAGCCGTCGCAGAGGCTTTTTTGGGTGCCGGCTTGGCTTTGACCAATTCCTTTTCGGGCTTTGGCTTGCTCGCTGTATCGGGATATTCAAAGCCGAGCTGCATTTTCGGCGTGGCTTTGGCATCCTCTGACGGTTTGGCCTCGACAATCACCCGCACAATACCGCCCTGCTTCAAGCGGCCGAACAACAATTCATCGGCGAGCGGTGTTTTGATGTCGGACTGGATCAGACGGCCCATCGGCCTTGCGCCCATCGCCTCGTCATAACCGTGTTCGATCAGCCAGTCGCGCGCCTCGTCCGACAATTCGATCGAGACTTTGCGCTCGGCCAATTGGGAATCAAGCTGGGCGATGAACTTGTCGACCACGCGGGCAATCGCTTCGCGCGGCAGCGGCGCAAAGGAGATTGTGGCATCCAGCCTGTTGCGGAATTCGGGGGCAAACAAGCGGTTGATGGCTTCCTGATCGTCGCCCTCGCGCTTGATGCGGGTAAAGCCCATGGCAGGCTTGGCCAGATCGGCCGCACCGGCATTGGTGGTCATGATCAGCACGACATTGCGGAAATCGACCGATTTCCCGTTGTGGTCGGTCAGTTTGCCGTGATCCATGATCTGCAACAGGATGTTGAACAGATCGGGATGGGCCTTTTCGATTTCATCGAGCAGCAAGACGCAATGCGGATGCTGGTCGACGCCGTCGGTCAGCAGGCCGCCCTGATCGAAGCCGACATAGCCGGGGGGCGCGCCAATCAAGCGCGACACGGTGTGGCGCTCCATATATTCCGACATATCGAACCGGATCAGCTCGACCCCGAGGCTGGACGCCAGCTGGCGTGCCACTTCGGTTTTGCCCACACCCGTGGGTCCGGCAAACAGATAATTGCCGATCGGCTTTTCGGGATCACGCAGACCGGCGCGGGCCAGTTTGATCGCCGAGGTGAGCGTGGCAATCGCCTGATCCTGCCCGTAAACGACCCGTTTCAGGGTCTCGTCGAGATGCTGCAGCACTTCGGCATCGTCTTTGGAGACGGTTTTGGGCGGTATCCGCGCCATCGTGGCGATGGTGGCTTCGATTTCCTTGATCCCGATGGTTTTGCGGCGTTTGGCCAGCGGCACCAGCATTTGCGATGCGCCGGTCTCGTCGATCACATCAATGGCCTTATCGGGCAATTTGCGGTCGCCGATATAGCGCGACGACAGCATCACCGCCGCCTCGATCGCCTCATTGGTGAAGCGCAGATTGTGGAAGTCTTCGTAATAGGGTTTCAGCCCCTTCAAAATGGCAATCGCATCGGGAATCGACGGTTCGGCCACATCGATTTTCTGGAAACGCCGCACCAAAGCGCGGTCTTTTTCGAAATGCTGGCGGTATTCCTTATAGGTCGTGGAACCGATGCAGCGCAGCATACCGGCCGCGAGTGCGGGCTTCAGCAGGTTGGACGCATCCATCGCGCCACCCGAGGTCGCCCCTGCCCCGATCACCGTATGGATTTCGTCGATAAACAGCACGGCCTTCTTGTGCTGCTCGATTTCCTTCATGACCTGTTTCAGCCGCTCCTCGAAATCACCGCGATAGCGGGTGCCCGCCAGCAAGGAGCCCATGTCGAGGGAATAGACTGTGACGCCTTGCAGCACTTCGGGCACTTCGTGCCGCTCGATCATCAAAGCGAGACCTTCGGCAATCGCCGTTTTGCCGACACCGGGATCACCGACGAAAAGCGGGTTGTTCTTCTGGCGGCGGCACAGCACCTGAATCGTGCGTGATACTTCGGCCGTGCGGCCGATCAGCGGATCAATGCGGCCTTCCAGTGCTTTTTTGTTGAGATTGACGCAATAGGCACCCAGCGCATCCGGTTTTTTACCGCCCTCGCCTTCGCCGTCACGCTGGTTGGTCCGGCGCGCCTCGTCATCCGCCCCGTCAGGGTCGACACCACGCGGCGGGCGGTTCTCGCTTGCCACCACGCCTTTGGCGATCCCGTGCGAGATGTAATTGACCGCATCATAGCGGGTCATATCCTGCTCTTGCAGGAAATAGGCGGCATGGCTCTCGCGCTCGGCAAAAATCGCCACCAGGACATTGGCGCCCGTTACCTCGTCACGGCCCGACGACTGGACATGGATCACCGCGCGCTGGATGACGCGCTGGAAACCGGCTGTCGGCTTGGCATCGTCTCCATTATGCGAGACCAGCGTCAGCAGTTCCTCGTCGATATAATGGGTCAGATTGCGCTGCAGCAGGGCAATATCGACCCCGCAGGCGCGCATGACGGCTGCCGCATCGGCATCATCGGTCAAGGCCATCAACAGATGCTCGAGCGTGGCAAATTCGTGATGATACTGGTTGGCCAAAGCCAAAGCCCGATGCAGGGCCTGTTCCAGACTACGCGAGAAGGACGGCATGAACCCGAATCCCTTTTAAGATTTTTCCATCACGCATTGCAGCGGATGCTGATGTTTGCGCGCGAAATCCATCACCATCGTCACTTTGGTTTCTGCGACCTCGTAAGTATAGACGCCGCAAAGACCGACACCGTTCTGATGCACATGCAACATGATTTCCGTCGCTTCTTCTATTGTTTTATTGAAGAAACGTTGCAGGACACGCACCACGAACTCCATGGGAGTATAATCATCATTGAGCAAAAGCACACGGTAAAGGCTCGGTTTTTTGGTTCTCGTGCGGGTCAATACCGCGGTGCCCGAATCCCCGTCCGATGTCCGCACAGGCCTCGACGAGGACACAGCAACCCCATCCGGCAGCGACATTTGCAAGGAATCTTGCAAGGCTCCGCCTCGTGATTTCAGTTGCCCATCCATGCCCGACATGCTCTCAATCCATACCACCACATCACCAATGTAGGGTGCAAGATCTCTCCGCGCCAGTCCTTGTGCCCGATTGTTGCAGAATAGTCAGTGGCAAAACACAAAAAACCCGGCCAGAGCCGGGTTTTGATCTTGGATAGAAAAGGAGAAAGGCTTATTTGCCGGTCGCCTTGGTCAAAGCCACTTCGTAGGGCTTCACGGCGTCTTTGGTGATCGTGCCGACGATTTCACCCACCTTGGTGGCATAAGAGACGAAACCGTCATAAGCCGACTTGGAATAAGCGGTCTGGATTTCGAACACCTTGTCGAGGCTCTTGGCAGCGACCAGCTTTTCAACCAGCGCGGACTGATCCTGAAACGCCTTCTTGGAATAGTCGGCGGTTTCGGTGGCCAGAGTCTGGACGTTCTTGGTGGTTGCGCCGAGGTTCTTTACAGCGGCTTCCACATTGGTCTTGCCGATTTTCTGAATTTCTTCGAACTGGGAAAACATGACATATCTCCGAAAAAGGCTGCCTTGGCAGCTAAAAGGGTTGAGTATTCCAATTGGCCCAAAGCTTTCAACGGTGCCTTTAGAGGTGTGCCGTTTCGCTCCAGCCTGACTGACCTGAAAACTGACGCTACGACAGGTCGCTGTCATGGAATTAATTTATGTGCATCGCACCATTTCGTCAACAATAAATATTGCACTGCAACAATCATTTTATGAAAAATCTCTTATCCCTTGGTCGCGGTTTTGGTCCGATTGTGTGAAAAAGTCGGTTTTGGGAACAAATGTGCCATTGGACTGTCCTTGTTAACCCGTAAGTAACCCAGCCAACCTAAAAGCGTTTTTGTACAAAGGCCCTAGTGGTCTGAATGGAATGCCAGTTTCGTTTTGGGGGCACGGCGAATGGGTTTGCTGAGTTTTGCGTCGGTGAGACAAACAATCGTCTCCAGTGCTGTGATTGCCTCTGTCGTGCTGGGGACTGCCTGTGGCGCACAGGCGGCCACGCGCAAGCGGCCGCAGGTCGGCGGCTATTCGCCCCCCACGGCTGCCATTGTTGTCGATGCGAAAACCGGCAAGGTGCTTTTCGCCGAAAATCCCGACGCGCCCCGCCATCCCGCCTCTGTGACTAAGGTCATGACGCTCTATCTGCTGTTCGAACAACTCGATCGCGGCAAGATGACACTCTCGACCGAATTGAAGGTCTCGGCCCATGCCCAGCGTCAGGCTCCCTCAAAATTGGGCGTGTCTGCTGGCGATACGATTACCGTCGAAGATGCAATCAAAGCACTGGTGACCCGCTCGGCCAATGATGTCGCATCCGTGATTGCCGAAAACATCGGCGGCACAGAATCCAATTTTGCCCAGTTGATGACCCGCAAAGCGCGCGCCATCGGGATGAGCCACACTGTTTATAAAAACGCTTCCGGCCTGCCCGATCCGGGCCAGATCACCACTGCACGCGATCTGGCGACGCTTGGTCGCGCCGTGCAAAGCCGCTTCCCGAAATATTACCCCTATTTCGCAACCCGCAGCTTCAATTACGAAGGCGAAGTGATCGGCAACCACAATCATCTGTTGGGCCGGATCGAAGGGGTAGACGGGATCAAAACCGGGTTTACCCGCACCTCCGGCTTCAACCTGCTGACCTCGGCCAAACTCGACGGCCACCATATCGTCGGCGTGGTAATGGGCGGACGCACCGGCCCCTCGCGTGACAATACCATGGCGCGGTTGGTGCAAACCTATCTGCCCAAATCCTCGGTGACAGGCTCGATGCCGGTGATGGCGGATGCCGATACGGATGCCAAGCCTTTGACCACCGGCAGCGTCAATCCACGCATTGTTCCGCCCGCCGACATCGCACAAATCAAATCACAAGATTCCAAACCGCAAGACACGAAGTCCGCAACCAAAGCGGTTGCCAAAGCCAAACCACCCACATGGATGGTGATGGTGGGTGATGCCAATACCTCCAAAGAGGCCGCTGCCATGATGGGACGCGCCAAAAAACAATCCAAAGGCATTCTGGCCAAAGCTGATTCGGGCATGGTCACCGTCAAATCCAGAATCAAAACCACCTATCTCGCCCGTTTCAACGGCTTATCGGAACATGATGCCTTGGCGGCTTGCAAAAACCTCAAAGGATCGGGGCTGTCATGCTCCGCAACCCGCTTATGAGCGAGCCAAACCCAATGACCGTCATGAACAGAACCGCCGCACAGTTACAGGCCAGCCGCCGCGCTTTAGCGCTGAGTCTGGAGCAGAATATCGCGGGCTTGGTTAACCCGGGTAGCAAGATACGTCGTTCCCCCCTGATCGGGATGAATTTTCTTCATCAACTCGCGGTGGCTCCGGTGGATGGCCTCCGCGGTCGCGCCTTTCTCAAGGCCCAGCACCTGATAGGCCTCATCTTCGGTCATGCCCGTGCCCGCGCGATGCTCGGGACTCCCCGTATAGCCGTCAGCCTGATTTGCTTCACGCCCGGTGGCAGGCCCGCCGTTAAAATGCGAATGAAACAATCCCGAGACACTGCCTGACAACAAATACATTCCCAATCCTGCCAGTCCCATCGCCACGTCGATACGGCCTTTGATGAGCAGGATCAAAGCAAAACCCAATGCCAAGGCGCCACCGCCTTGTTTGACGAGCGCAATTTTGGTCTCATCCTTGCCATAGGTCTTGATGGCCCACCAGATGCCACCAGCCGCCAGCAAACCCAACAGCAACATGATCATTGGCCAAGTTCTCCGTCATTGTCAGGCTTCATATCAGCCCAAGCTGCGCCAATTCACGCCGCATGTCATCGGGCATATCGACAATGGCTGCCTCTCCCGCTGAAATATCGGCGGGTTTTTCGTGATCAGCCAGATAACGCCAGCCCTGAAAGGCACGGCAGGGACGCGGCACAATCGGAATCAGTTCGGGTACCAGCACCAATTGGCAACGCCCGATGCCGTTGTTGTCGGTAAAGGGGCGAATATCGCGCAACACCTGACGGCACGAAACCTGCCCCTTGATCACCCAATAGAGAGAGCCGCCGTCCAGCAATTCCTCGACCCGCTTCGGGACCATGCGGGTGGTATGGATTTGTTCTTCCGCCTGTCCCGAGCGACGGCGCATGGTCATGCTCATGCTGATCCAGTCTTCCAGATCAGAGATCGAAGCCACGCCGACACACAATTTCAACAGATGCAGAGCCATCCCACTTCACTACCCCAAAGCCGGTCGCCACACCAACCAAAGCAAGGGCTTAGCTGTGGATAGGTCCGGCAATCCATTATTTGCTGCCGTCGTCCACCATGCCGCCCGCCTTTTTCCATGCACCAAAGCCGCCTTCGATATGGGCAACGGGTTTCAGGCCCATGTCATGCGCGGTCTTGGCCGCCAAAGCCGAGCGCATGCCGCCGGCACAGAAAAACACATAGCGCTTGTCCTGCGCAAAGACCGGCTTGTGATAGGGGCTGTCGGGATCAATCCAGAATTCCAGCATGCCGCGCGGACAATGAAACGCCCCGGGAATACGCCCCTCGCGCTCCAATTCACGCGGATCACGCAGATCGACCAGCACGACATCCTCGCGCTCGACCAGTGCCAAAGCCTCGGAGGTCGGGATGGTCTCGATCACGGCATTGGCCTCGGCCAACATGGATTTGACGCCTTTGGTGATGGTCTGCGACATGAAAAACCCCGTTTGTTCACATGTGATCCCAGACTTGCCCAAAGCCGCCAAACGGTCAACAACCAAACAACCGGCGCAAAATATCTTGTGCGACGCAGAGGCTTTCGCCACATTGGCGCAATGATTGACTTCACCATTCAAGACAGTGCGGCCGTCGGGATTTTTCTTGTCACGTGGTATGCCTACCACACGGCAGTGGAATCCTCGCGTTTGGGCCATAAAAGCCTCAACCAGCTGATGCACACCTATCGCATGGTGTGGATGGAGCGGATGCTGGCCCGCGATGTCCGCATTATCGACACCCAGATCACGGCGGGACTGCAAAACGGCACCTCGTTTTTTGCCTCGACCTCGCTGTTTGCCATCGGCGGATCGCTGACTTTGCTGCGCGCCACCGATGATGTGATCAATCTGTTCGCCGATCTGCCCTTGGGCCTCAACACCTCCCGCACATTATGGGAAATCAAGGTGATGGGGCTGGCGATGATTTTCACCTATGCTTTTTTCAAATTCGCATGGGCCTATCGACTGTTCAATTATGCCGCCATTCTGATCGGCGCGACCCCGCCGCCGCAAGAGGTCGATACCGAAGCCGCGCAACGCTTTGTGCATGAAACCGGCGCGATTTTCACCGAGGCCGGACGCCATTTCAACCGTGGCCAGCGCGGGCTGTTTTTCTCGCTCGCCTATATCGGCTGGTTCGCTTCGCCCTATGTGCTGCTGGTCACCACTGCCGCCATCGTGGTGATGTTGGTGCGCCGGCAATTCACCTCCCCCGCCCATGCCGCTGCCGAGAATTTGACGGTGAAAACCGATCCGGCGATCAAGACCGATGGAAACAATCACTCATGACCGAACCGGTAAAAGTCTCGCACGAACTGCTGGAAAATACTCTGTTGGCGCTGGCGGCCGAACAAGGATCTGCCAAGAATTTCTGCCCATCAGAGGTCGCCCGTAAGGTCGGCGGCTCGCACCCCGATCATTGGGGGCCGCTGATGGTGCCGCTGCGCCGCATCGCGGTGCGGCTGGCGCAAGAAGGGCGTCTGGTGATCTATCGGAAGGGAAAACCGGCCGATCCCAATGATTTCAAAGGGATTTACCGGCTCGGCCTGCCCAAGGAACACTAGGCTCACACCGTCTTTTCAAACAATTCACGACCGATCAGCATCCGGCGGATTTCGCTGGTGCCTGCGCCGATTTCATACAATTTGGCATCGCGCAGCAGCCGTCCGGTCGGGTAATCATTGATATAGCCATTGCCGCCCAAAATCTGGATCGCATCCAGTGCCATCTGCGTGGCCTTTTCGGCGGCAATCAGAATCGCCCCTGCCGCATCCTCGCGTGTGGTCTCGCCCCTGTCACAAGCCTTGGCAACCGCATAGACATAGGCTTTGCAGGCATTCATCATCACATACATATCGGCGAGCTTGCCCTGTATCAGCTGGAACGAGCCGATCGGCTGGCCGAATTGCTTGCGCTCGTGCACATAGGGAATCACGATATCCATCGCCGCCTGCATGATGCCGAGCGGTCCGGCCGCCAGCACGGCGCGCTCGTAATCCAGCCCCGACATCAGCACATTCACGCCCTTGCCGACTTGGCCAAGCACGTTCTCCTCGGGTACTTCGCAATCCTCGAACACCAATTCACAAGTGTCCGATCCGCGCATGCCGAGCTTGTCGAGCTTTTGGGCGGTCGAAAAGCCTTTCATGCCTTTTTCAATAATAAAGGCAGAAATCCCGCGCGAACCAGCCTCGGGATCGGTCTTGGCATAAACAATCAGCGTTTCGGCTTGCGGACCATTGGTAATCCACATTTTCGAGCCATTGAGCACATAACGATCCCCCTTTTTGATCGCTTTGGTGCGCATCGACACCACATCCGAACCGGAACCGGGTTCCGACATCGCCAAAGCACCGACATGCTCGCCCGAAATCAGACGCGGCAAATAGGACCGCTTTTGCGCATCCGTGCCGTTGCGGCGCAACTGGTTGATGCACAGATTGGAATGGGCGCCATAGGACAGGCCGACAGAGGCCGAGGCGCGCGACACCTCCTCCATGGCAATGCAATGTTCGAGATAGCCGAGCCCTGCCCCGCCATAGTCTTCCTCGACCGTCAGGCCATGCAGGCCCAAAGCCCCCATTTTGGGCCATAAATCGCGCGGAAACAGATTGTCGCGGTCAATTTCGGCGGCACGCGGGGCAATTTCATCCTGCGAAAACGCCCGCACCGTGGCGCGGATCGCATCCGCTGTTTCACCCAGATCAAAATTGAAAGACGGCATGTTTGAAAGGGTCGCAGCGCTGCTCGACATATCCGGTTTCCCCATGGTTTGGCGCGAATGGTTCATTGACCATGCGTCTCATGGGTGCAGTCTAAGCGCTGGGGAGTTGTTTGGATATTCGCCCAAAGGGGGACTTAAAATGCACCATTCACTGTTAAACAATGAATGGTGCGGCCAAGAGGACTCGAACCTCCACCCGTGTTACCGGACTAGCACCTCAAGCTAGCGCGTCTACCAATTCCGCCATGGCCGCAAATCAAACATCCGCTCCGGTCGCAACCAAAGCGTGGGGTCGTGTAACAGATCAATTTCGCAAGGACAAGCCACCACAGCACAGGAAGTGACAGATTGGCCGATATCTCTTGATAAAACGTCGAAAAATCCGGTTCCATATCTCATTATAGCCCGCTCAGGTTGACGGAACGGCCGACAAGGCCACAATAGAAACCATGACCGATCCCGCACCCTTGCACAGCGCAACGCCCCGACTTGATTCCACAGCCCAAGTGCTGATGGGATCATCAAGCGCGCCGGTCGAATGGCTGATCACAGAGGGGCTGACACCCTATCTCGATGCAGTGCAATTCATGGAACAACGGGTTGCCGCAATCATTGCCGGACAGGCCCGCGAACTGGTCTGGCTGGTCGAACATCCCAGCATTTACACAGCAGGCACCTCCACCAATCCCGACGATATGAAACACCCGCAATTTCCGGTGTTCGAGACGGGACGCGGCGGGCAATATACCTATCACGGGCCCGGACAACGCATCGCCTATGTGATGCTGGATTTGCGCCAGCGCGGCCCCGATTTGCGCGCCTTTATCGCCGGTTTGGAGGCTTGGATCATTGCCACGCTCGGCCAGTTCAACATCAGAGGTGAGCGGCGCGAGGATCGGGTCGGTGTTTGGGTGAAAAGACCCGACAAAGGCATTGATTTCGAAGACAAAATCGCCGCCATCGGCATCCGCGTGCGCCAATGGGTGACCTTTCACGGGCTCAGCATCAATGTCGAACCCGACCTCGCCCATTTCGGCGGCATAGTGCCCTGCGGGGTTGCCGATCCGCGTCATGGCGTCACCAGTCTGGTCGATCTCGGCCTGCCGGTGATGACGAGCGATCTCGATCTGGCCCTGCGATCCAAATTCACCCCGATTTTCGGCCCGCTGACCTCAGAAAAACCATGACAGACCCTCACACGCTCCCTGCCCCGATTGACGGCTTGCAGATACACAAAGGCTGGTTTCCCGGCGTGATCGGCTGGGTGGCCTCAGAGCACGGACGCTACTACGCAAAGCATTGGGGCTTGGGTGCGGTGTTCGAGGCCAAAGTGGCCGGTGCTTTGGCTGAACTGGTGCTGCGTTACCAAACCGACACCGACCTGTTGTTGACCCTGACCGATCATGAGCGGATCGTCGCCTCGATCACCGTCGACGGTAGCCATGAGACGCTGGTGCAAGACGGTGCACGCATCCGATTCGTGATCGCATCAGAACAGATGCAGGGCACTGGACTCGGTCGCCTGCTGGTCGGCCACGCCATGGACTTTATCGGCCAAGCGGGCTTCACCCGCGCATGGCTGACCACGTTCAAAGGGCTCGACCCTGCCCGAAGGTTATATGAACAAGCAGGATTCGTGTTAACCGAGCAATGCGAGGACCGCAGTTGGGGCGTCACGCTGACCGAACAGCGGTTCGATTGGAAAAAGCCTGATTAAGTCGCATTAAACTATTGTTATTATGTCTTTTTTCAAAATGATCTGTCCATTTTCTGTAATATTATTAATCTATTGTCATGCAATTATCATTCATTTTTGGTGTTATTTTAACCAGACATGCATTTATCGCATACCTGCATTCGACCTTTGGACCTTCTGTGCACTGCAACATTATCGTATATGCAATGCAACAGAGCGGTGGATGTCCTCCACCCCGCAACTTGACGGAGAGTCCCATGTTGATCATTCATGCCCTTATCGAACGCGCCCGCCGCTGGTATCTGTATCGTACCACGATCCGCGAATTGTCGGAACTGACCGACCGCGATCTGAACGACCTCGGCATCAACCGCGCCGACATCGAATTCGTGGCCCGCAAGCACGCCATCGTCTAATTCGGGTTGGTTCCAACCTGTTAAAGCGCCCGCTTTCACCTTGGTGCAGCGGGCGTTTTGCTGTCTGCCGTCCGATTGGCTGTTGCCCGCAAAGCGGGATGACACTATGTCCTTAGACATGACAACTTATCAGCCCATCCATATCATCGGCGGCGGCCTTGCAGGCAGCGAAGCCGCATGGCAGAGCGCACAACGCGGTGTGCCGGTGATTCTGCACGAAATGCGCCCGCAGCGCGGCACTGAAGCCCATCAAACCGACCAATTGGCCGAACTGGTCTGCTCAAACTCCTTCCGGTCCGATGATTCGCAAAGCAATGCGGTTGGTTTGCTGCATGACGAAATGCGCCGCCTCGGCTCGCTGGTCATGCAGGCCGCCGATGCGAATCAGGTGCCCGCCGGTGGTGCTTTGGCGGTTGACCGCGAGGGATTTGCCCAAGCTGTCACACAAAGTCTCGAAAACCACCCGCTGGTTACGATTTCGCGCGAGGAAGTGGCCGGTCCGCCACCCGATCAATGGGATCAGGTGATCATTGCCACCGGTCCGCTGACCTCCCCCGCGCTTGCTGATGCGATTTTGGCTGTGACGAACGAGAAAGCTCTGGCCTTCTTCGATGCCATTGCCCCGATTGTCCATCGCGACAGCATCAATATGGATGTGGCGTGGTTTCAATCCCGCTATGACAAGGTCGGACCCGGCGGCAACGGCGCCGATTACATCAATTGCCCGATGAACAAAGAGCAATATGACTCCTTTGTCGATGCGCTGATTGCGGGCGATGCCGTGGGTTTCAAAGAATGGGAAGGCACGCCCTATTTCGACGGATGCCTGCCGATCGAAGTGATGGCCGAGCGCGGCCGCGAGACCCTGCGCCATGGCCCGATGAAACCGGTCGGGCTGACCAATCCGCGTGATCCGCAGGTCAAATCCTATGCGATTGTGCAGTTGCGGCAGGATAACAAGCTCGGCACGCTGTATAATCTGGTCGGCTTCCAGACCAAGTTGAAATATGGCGAGCAGGCGCAGATTTTCAAAATGATTCCGGGGCTGGAAAACGCCGAATTCGCCCGTCTGGGAGGTCTGCACCGCAACACCTATCTGAATTCCCCCGCTTTGCTCGATCCGCTGTTGCGGCTCAAAGCCAAAAGCCAGTGGCGGTTTGCCGGCCAGATCACCGGTTGCGAAGGCTATGTCGAAAGCGCCTCTGTCGGCTTGTTGGCCGGTCGTTTTGCCGCGGCCGAGCGCATGGGCCAAACGCCCGCATCGCCACCCGTCACAACCGCGCTGGGGGCCCTGCTCAACCACATCACCGGCGGGCATCTGGAAACGATCGAAGCCGGACCCCGCTCGTTCCAGCCGATGAACATCAATTTCGGACTGTTTCCGCCACCGACAGAGCCAGTCAAAAGCCCCGATGGCAAGCGTTTGAAAGGACCGGAGAAAACCAAAGCCCGCAAAATGCAAATCACCGAGCGGGCCAAACAGGATCTGACCGATTGGCTGGTCCAAAACGCTTAAAGCGACAGGCCCCAAACCGCCGCACGCCACAAGCGGACCGGCTTTTGCCATTGCGGCACATCGGCAGGCGGCACGGCCAGCGGATTGACGTCCTGAAGGCGTTTCAACCTGGGCTTGACCAGCGCCAGCGAAGCATAGGCCGGACGGATCGGCGCGGGAATGCCGGCAAAACCCTCAAGCGTTTCAATCAAACGGCGGCTTGCCAAAGCGGTTAATATGCGGATCGGTTCCGCCGCCCCGTTTGTATGGGTTCCGGCACGGATGTGGTCAGGCGTCAGCCCTTGTGCGTCCAGCAGGTCGAGCGGGATCACCACGCGCCCCTCGGCAGCCAGCCAGCCGCTTGCGCGCAACAGACCTGTCATTGCATAGGCAACCCCTGCCGTGCCCGACAGAGCGGCCGGACCCGTCTCGCCGCCATCGGCCAGAATCAGCGCGGCATAGCGAAACAAGACCGAGCAGGTCTCCCCGCAGTAAAGTTCGAGCGCGGTCACATCGACGGGCGGGGAATCATAGAGATCGTCCACACGTGCATCGAGCAATGCCAGCAAGGGTGCAACGGGCAATTGATAGCGTTTCAACACGGCCAACAATGCCGAAGCCAAAGGGTTTGCGTGGTCCTGATCGGGTCCGTTCAACACATCGCGCCAATATTGCAGTCGCATTTCGCCCGCCAGAGGCTCGGAAATCACCGATCTGATCCGCGCCACATCGGCATTGAACGCATAAAGTGCAACCACTGCGGCGCGATGGCGGACAGGAATGAAACGGCAGGCCAGCCAGCGATCGGGGTCATGGCTTTGCAGCAAGCTATCGCATTCGCCCAACTGAAGGGAATCAAGCATCGCGGGCCACCTCAGCCAACGGCGATCAGGGCGGCAGCCACGCGCCGGTTCTCGGACACCATGATGTTGTAAATGCGGGCGGCCGCGCCCGTGCTCATCGAATCAACGGCCATGTTGCCCTCTTTCAACCGCCAGCGAAGAGCCTCGGGCAACAGGGCCATATCGGAGCCCGTGCCGATCAATAAAGTGTCGATTTGCTCGGATTCAGCCATGACAAGGGCAAAATCGGCGCGGGTCACAGCCGCAAAATCAGTGAGCGACCACGCATGCATGCCGGACGGCAAGGCCAGGATCGAGCCCTTGTGCGACATGTCTCCGAAACGGAAGCCGCCATTGCCATAGCTGTCGATCACATGCCGCCCGGGCAGGAACCCTTGGGGAACAACAAGATCGCCAGCCCGTTTTGCCATATCAGGATTTGGGGGTTGTGATCGAGGTGTCGGTCTCTTCAATCTTTTCGGCTTCGCCCGCATTGCGAACGCCCAGATAGATCAGCACGGGTGCCGCAATAAAGATCGAGGAATAGGTGCCGATCAGCACACCGAAAATCATCGCCCAAGAGAAGCTCTTGATCACGGCGCCGCCGTAAATCACCAGCGCGACAAGGGCGAGCGAGGTTGCTACCGAGGTCATCAGCGTGCGCGATAACGTGGAATTGATCGACAGGTCCAGCAATTCGGCTGCAGGCATGGTTTTGTAACGGCGCAGCAATTCTCGGATACGGTCGAACACCACCACGGTATCGTTGAGCGAATAGCCGACAATCGTCAAAATCGCGGCAATCGAGGTCATATTGAATTCGATTTGTGTAACGGCAAAAAAGCCGATGGTCAGCACCAGATCATGCAGCGTCGCAATCACGGCACCGACAGCAAATTGCCATTCGAACCGGAACCACAGATAGATCAGCACGGCGACAATCGACAGAACCACGCCCAAAGTGCCCGATTGAACCAATTCGCCCGAGACACGCGGACCCACCACTTCGACGCGGCGGAACTCGTAATCCTTCTCGAACATGCTTTTCACACGTTCCATCACCTGCTGCTGGCCCTTTTCGCCGCCCGGTTGCAAGCCGAAGCGGATCGATACACCGCCCGCATTGCCGAATTCCTGCACCTCGACCTCACCGACGGCCAAATCACTGGCGGCTTCGCGGACAATCGAAATATCGGCCTTTCCCTGGCGCGCCTGCATTTCGATCAGGGTGCCGCCGGTAAAGTCGATGCCGAAATTCATGCTGATCACGAAAAAGGCAAGAACCGAGACAACCGACAGAATCGCCGACAGCGGGAAACTGACCCGACGGAACGACATGAAGCCGAAAGTGGTGACATCAGGAACTATACGGAGAAGTTTCATGGCCTGATGATCCTCAGAACGGCAGATGGGTGGGACGCGCCGTGCGATACCAGACCGCAATCATCATGCGGGTCATGGTAACGGCTGTCACAACAGTGGTGATAATGCCCAAAATCATGGTCACAGCGAAGCCGCGGACCGGTCCCGAGCCAAACATGAACAGCAGGGCCGCTGCCAGAAACATGGTGACATTGGAATCGATGATGGTGGCAAAAGCGCGATCAAATCCTGCTTCTAGCGCCGAAATCATCGAACGACCGGAGCGGTGCTCCTCGCGGATGCGCTCGTAAATCAGCACGTTGGAATCGACCGCCGTTCCGATGGTGAGCACAATCCCCGCAATGCCCGGCAAAGTCAGGGTTGAACCCAAAAGAGACATCATCGCAAAAATAAGCACGACATGGATGATCAGGGCCAGATTGGCAAAGATGCCGAAAAGACCATAGGTGATCAACATCAAGAAAACCACAAGCCCGGTTGCCCAATAGGAGGCAAGCTTGCCTGCGGTAATGGAATCCTGCCCAAGACCGGGCCCGACCGTGCGTTCTTCCACAATGGTGAGCGGTGCGGGCAAGGCCCCTGCGCGCAGCAAAATGGCGAGATTATTGGCACTTTCAACAGAGAAATTGCCCGAAATCTGGCCCGAACCGCCGGTAATCGGGGTCTGGATGCGCGGTGCGGAAATTACCTTTTTGTCGAGCACGATGGCCAGCGAGCGGCCGACGCCTTCGGTCGTGGCCTGACCGAAACGCTGGGATCCGCGCACATTGAAGCGGAAGTTGACAATCGGCTCGCGTGTGCGGCTGTCAAAGGCCGGTTGGGCATCGATCAGATCTTCACCTTGAACAATGACACGTCTCTCAACGGGTGCATTGCCGCCGCCTTCCTGGAAAGGCATGTTTTCGACATCGCCGGGTGCTGCACCCGTTTCAGCCAGAAAACGGAATTCGAGTTGGGCGGTGGTACCCAGAATATCTTTCAATTTGCGCGGATCCTGCAGACCGGGAACTTCGACCAGAATCCGGTCAATGCCCTGCCGCTGGATGTTCGGCTCGGTTGTGCCAAGCGCGTCAACACGCCGGCGCAGAACTTCAATGGCCTGATCGAGTGCCTTGCGTACCTTTTCGTTGACACCCACTTCGGTCAAAGTCAGCACGACAAGCCCGTCGGGCTGTTCAAGCAACTCCATTGTGGGTGCCGAAGTGCCAAGGTTAAGTGCTGGGCCGATCGTCATTTCACGCAGTTTGCCCATCAAACGGGCCCGTTCCGCAGCGTCGCTCACCCTCACATTGACGCCACGCGCCAGCACGCCGATGCCGCCGACCAAGGCAATTTTTTCCTCGCGCAAAATGCGGCGGACATCATCGCGCAGACTGTTGACCTGGGTACGGACAATGGTGGCCGTATCCACTTCAAGCAAAACATGTGACCCGCCCTGCAAATCCAGACCAAGGACAATGGCCTGATGCGGCACGATCCAAGCCGGCACAAAGGATGGAATCCCTTTGCGGATGGCTTCACGCGTCTCGGGAGAGAGCATGCTCGGCATGGCATAGAGAAATCCGCTCAAAGCGAGCAAAAGAACCGCAACAGTCTTAAAGCGGGAAAAGCGCATCATGCTTTCAGAATTCCTTGTGGTGCGCGGATGATCCGACCCTCCGGGGTTTGCCCGAAAGGTTTTTTGTCAATTGGAGGATTAATCCTCTGATTTCACCGGCTCGGATTTCGAACGAACTTCGGCAATCATCGTACGGATGATCTTGACCTTCACGTTGTCGGCAATTTCGATTTCGATTTCAGGGCCTTCGGCCACTTTGGTCACTTTGCCGATCAAGCCGCCGGTCATGATCACGGTGTCGCCGCGGCGCACGTTTTCAATCAAGGCCTGATGTTCTTTCGCGCGCTTTTGCTGCGGACGAATGATCAGCACATACATGATCACAAAGATCAGCGCGAAGGGCACAATCTGCATCAGCATATCTGTGCCACCTGGTGCGCCGGCAGCCTGGGCAAAAGCGGGTGTAAACAAAGCAGAACCTCCATTGATGGTGTGGACGCAACAACATCCAGCAAACGGCGCGGACTATAACTGGGGCGTCCCCGATTGCAAATCTCAGATTGCCGAAAAGCCCGCAAACCAACAAAACGAACAAGCCGAACCTATGGCAAAAACTGATAACATGATGGACGGCACAGTCAAACAGGGTTAAGTGCAAAAAGCGCCGTAAACGCACTCTGTGGTCACTTGAAAGTCGAAGTCAGTCCAATGTCCGATCATAACACGCAAAATTCCACATCATCTGTCGCTTTGGCATCGCTTGGAGAACAGGATATTCCTGCTTTGCTGGGCCGAATCGCCACGCTGCTCGAACGTCTGGCCCCGCCTTTGGCTGAAGTGACCGATCTTGATTCGGCCGATGCCTTTGTCTGGCACCCTTCCCCGCCGCGTCTGGCTCCCGTACGCAAGGTCAATCGTGTCGAGATGGTGTTGCTGCAGGGCATTGATTCCGTGCGTGACCAGCTGATCGAAAACACCGAGCGGTTTGCCCGCGGCCTGCCCGCCAACAATGCATTGTTGTGGGGCGCGCGCGGCATGGGCAAATCCTCGCTGGTCAAAGCAGCGCATGCGACTGCGGTAGCCAAGCGCGCCTCATGGGTCCATGCGCACGCCCTCAAACTGGTTGAAATCCATCGCGAGGACATCGAAAGCCTGCCACATCTGATGAACATCATGCGCCATTCCGATTGCCGTTTTATCGTGTTTTGTGACGATCTGTCATTTGATGGCAGCGATACGTCCTATAAATCCCTGAAAGCCGTGCTGGAAGGCGGGATCGAAGGCCGTCCCGACAATGTGATTTTCTACGCCACATCAAACCGCAGGCATTTGTTGCCGCGCGACATGATGGACAACGAACGCGCCACCTCGATCAATCCGGGCGAAGCGATCGAAGAAAAAGTGTCACTGTCTGATCGCTTCGGTCTGTGGCTCGGCTTCCACAAATGTTCGCAGGACGAATATCTCGCCATGGTGCATGGCTATTGCCGGTATTACGGGCTTGAGGTGGATCAGGCGCAATGCAATGCGCAAGCGCTGGAATGGTCAACCACACGCGGATCACGCTCGGGCCGCACGGCATTCCAGTTCATTCAGGATCTGGCCGGACGCATGGGACGCCAACTCGACTCATGAGAAGACAGACATGAAAAAACCCGCCTGCAATTCAATGCAAGACGGGCTTTTTCGTTATTGATAACAATCAATTACCTGACAGAAAACCCATCGGATCAACAGGAGTCGAGCCTTTGCGCAATTCGAAATGGAGTTGCGGCGAGGAGACATTGCCCGTCTGGCCCGAGGCGGCGATTACTTGACCGCGTTTGACATTATCGCCTTTTTTAACCTTCAACTCGGAATTATTGGCATAGGCCGAAACAAAACCATTGTCATGGCGTACGAGCACCAGATTGCCATAGCCTTTCAACTCGTTACCGGCATAGGCCACGATACCGTTTTCGGCAGCCTTAATGGGTGTTCCTTCAGGCAAGGCGATGTTGATGCCGTCGCTCTTTTCTCCGCCTTTTTCACCAAAGGTTTTCAGGATATGCCCGCGTGCCGGCCAGCGGAATTCGGCTGGCGCGGGAGCGGCCGGTTCTGTGTGCGGGACAACGCTTGCCGTAGTTTCAACCGGTGCCTCGGCCACAGGCTTTTTGGCCCCCTTGACGGTCTTTGGCTCGACGGCGGGCTTCACTTCGGCGACAGCTTTTGGATCAGAGGCTTTTTTGTCGGTTGCGGCCTTATCGGCTACAGCAGCCTTATCGGCTTTCGCCTTGGATTTGGGATCAACCACTGGCTCCGGCGCAACAGCCTGTCTGGATTGCGGCGGCTGGACAGCGGCCTTTGCGGCTGGTGCCACATCGGCCGAAGCAAATTGTTTTTGCGGCGCAGCGGCTTGAGGAGCCAGTGTCAGAACCGTGCCGGGCTTAAGCTTGTTCTTGTTGTTGTTGGCAGCAAGTATCGCCTGTTCGGAAAGGCCGTAACGGGTTGCGACGGTTTTGACGGTATCGCCTTTGGCTATGGTGATCGTGCCTGGGGCAACCAGTTTGGGTTCGGCTTTGGGAACGGCGGCTGCAATGGCTTTAACCGGAGCAGTTTGTGCAACGACCGGTGTTCCCGACGGCGGCGACAGCGGCGAGCTTTGCACACCACCAGACGGTGCCGCGCCGACATTGCCGCCGATTGGGGCATAAGAAGATTGGCTGGACTGCACAGGCTGGCCGGAACGACCAAAACGGGCTGAACCAGAGAAAGGATTGGCCAGAGATGCCTCATCGACACGCATCGAGTCAGAGCCGCAACCGACCACCGAACCGGTCACCGCAATCACCAGAACGATCCGGCTGACAGTCTTTAAGGAGACAGACGAAAACCTCACCATGCCGAAGCCCATCCGCAAGTTGGAAAATACACACTATCGATATTCCATTTATAGCGGGCATGGAGTTAAAAAAGAGTTCCCAAAAAAGCGGGTTTTTGCCGGCTCCTAACCGGGTCGCTTATAACATTTGCGACATGCCGCTGATCAGCGGCGGCAGGGCAATCGGGGCTCCAAGAGTTTCGACAATGCCGCTGGCCGGATCCATCACATAAGAGGCCATGCGCCCTTCCCCGTTGATGCGGCGCACACCGACCATCCGGCCATTGGGGACCAATTGCCCCAACAAAGCCAGAGGCGGCGCGTCAAACGAGGCATCGACCAGAATCCGGTCATAGGGGGCGAAATCGCTCACCCCTTCGGTGCCGTCGCCATGAATGACGGTGGTGTTGGTGATGGACAGCCCGCGCAAGCGCATCCGCGCCTCGATCCCCAAAGCGCGGAAACGCTCGACCGAGATCACCTGTGCGGCCAAGCGCGAGAGAATGGCCGTGCCGAACCCCGTTCCGGTGCCGACTTCCAGCACCGTGTGGGTCGGTTCCAGCGCGAGTGCGGACACCATCAACAGCAGCGAGGACGGCGGGCCGATGGTTTGGCCGCAGGCAATCGGAAGGCTGGAATCCTGCAAAGCCAGATCGCCGAAACGTTGCGACACGAAACGCGAACGCGGGATCATCTCGAAAATCCGCAGCAGATCGGTATTGATCAGCCCCCGCTCCCGCATCGACAGCAAAAAAGCAAAACGAGCCTCATCACTGGTTTCGATTATATGGGATCCGGACGGGCTCACCCTGTCACCGTCGGATCAGAAATGGGCAGCAAAGCGGGTTACGCTCGGCTCGTCGGTCAGGTTGAGACGCAACGGCGTGACAGAGATTTTCTTCTCCGAAAGGGCTTCGAGATCGGTGCCGTGGCCCAAAGCGAAACTGCTGCGGGTAAAGCCGATCCAGTAATAGGGAATGCTGCGGCCATCCTCGCGGGCGTCGATTTTCAGGAAGGACGCATCGCGCCGCCCTTGATGGGTGACCGCCACGCCCTGC
>Ga0214921_10003867_pt1 | contig 22608 bp, 20 predicted proteins | sample LL1505_MetaG_FD_177992 | JGI IMG/M metagenome (GOLD analysis project Ga0214921, IMG submission 177992) | Freshwater microbial communities from Lake Lanier, Atlanta, Georgia, United States - LL-1505 | ecosystem: Environmental > Aquatic > Freshwater > Lake | place: USA: Georgia | collected... | reverse complement strand
TTACCAATTTTCGATTTGGCATTATTAAATCTTGACTTTGCCTTAACAATTTTCGATTTGGCGTTATTAAATCTTGACTTTGCCTTACCAATTTTCGATTTGGCCTTACCAATTTTCGATTTGGCATTATTAAATCTTGACTTTGCTTTACCAATTTTCGATTTGGCATTATTAAATCTTGACTTTGCCTTAACAATTTTCGATTTGGCGTTATTAAATCTTGACTTTGCCTTACCAATTTTCGATTTGGCGTTATTAAATCTTGACTTTGCCTTACCAATTTTCGATTTGGTATTGCCAATTTTTGACTTCAATGACTTGACTTTACTTAGTATTTTACCATTGCAAAAATTACTAAAACCGTTTTTAATACATTGAATTCCCTTTTGTATCGCCAATTCCTTTGCCTTAGCTGCCGCCATTTTTTTCAATACAGCAACTCCACCTGGATTGGCAATAGCCGCAATTTTCGCACCGACTTTAATTATTTTTCCTATATTTTTTAATTTCTTACGAAAAAGAATACGATGGTCTGTAATCTGAGATACAATATAACTATTATTATGCTGCAAATGATACTGCATATCAGGTTTATAACAATTTATCTTTGAAAAAAGAACCATAAAAAGTGTTATTGCAATCATATATACAGACATCATATATATCCAATATATTTATTTTTAGTATTGTTTTATTCCACAATACAAAATTTAGGCAAACGTCACGGGTTAAAAATCGGTAACAAAAAGTGTCACGTTAATATATATAGAAATGGCAAACATCGTCGAAGTTTTAAAAAGAGCAATCCAACCTTATTATTATTATATTTTAGTCGTTGTTATTTTTGCAATTTTCTCATACGCTGGATATTATGCATATAAAACGTTCTATTTAAAAAAGGCGGGGAACAAATTCACCGATGTTGCAAATGCAAATCGCAGACAAAAAGAAGTGACTATTTATTTTTTCCACGTAGATTGGTGTCCTCACTGCAAAAATGCTCTCCCGGAGTGGAACTCATTCAAATCGCAATATGACGATAAAGAAATGAATGGATATGTGATTAAATGCGTAGATATGGATTGCACGTCTGAGACGTCAGAAATAACACGTATAATACAGAAATACAAGATTGATTCTTATCCTACCGTAAAAATGCAAAAGAACGGGTCCACGATTGATTTCGAGTCTAAAATTACGAAAACTTCTCTCGAAAAATTCGCTACCACCATGACGAACAATTAGTATAATTCAATTTTCAAACTTGAAAATGCATTGGTAAGTATATAAGAAAAATGTAAATAATTTTCTTATATATCATATTTGGATACAGACGCGCGCATTCTATAGCACAGGATAACTTCCCGATAATAACATTCCGCACTGTCCGTCGCCATTATTATACTTTTTACCGCGACCGAGCAAGATATAGCCTTTGCTGCCCCATTCCTCTCCCCATGAATTCTTAACTAAATAATAGTCCTCTCCATTTTGCTTTCCGTATCCAACTACTAAAACACCGTGGTCTAGTTTTGTGCCACATTCTCCAGTAAAAACACCGGATTTGTATAATTGAAATTCGCGTTGGTCTGCCTCAATCGCAATTGAAACAGGTTGTCTAGCAATCGCAGACATCATCGCATCTTCAGAGCTAGGTTCAACGTCGGTGTAATGAGAAACCGCGCTATTTGCAACATCTTTGCATGTAGTCTGGCACTCGCCCCCTTTTTTCGTGGTCCCGGAGACATAAGGATAATCCGCCTCCGTGCATAGACCACCATTGGTGCGAATCCATTCGAAAGCATTATCCATCAAACCACCGTTGCAACCGTGGTCTTTTCCTTTATTGCGTAGTGTATCGCAATCCACCAATTGTTGCTCCGAGAAAGAGACGAGTTTCCCGAATTGTATAGAATAGGCGCCTTCTAGTGCACCCGTCGTCGAAAAGCTCCAACAAGAACCGCACTGCCCCTGATTTTTCACAGGGGTTACTGCATTCTTTTCAACCCAATTTACATATTCGGGCAAAGCGGATATGTATTCACCGGAAACAGTTTTTGGGGGATTGTTTTCGAGAAGTCCAGAATAACCTAAATATTCTTTATATTCGGCCAAAGTCATACCTGAAAATTGGTTGTGTCCTAACACATAGGATAAATTTTTCGAATTGATTTCTTCAATGAACTTGTGATTCGACTTCCAAATTTCATAGACCTCACCAAAATGAACGTCGTTTTTGAATTTTATGGCGAAATTGCGAACCCAATCTTCGAATGAATCAATGAGAGAACTGCGCGCCGCATTTATTAGTCCACCAACCACTGATAAAATAAGAACACATTTGAACTGCATGTCGCGTGTGTATGATAAACCAACCGATAATATATATATATATATATATAAACACACTTTTATATTTTTACAATGAAATAGAATAAATCGATTTCTCAATCTGAGCTTGAGGTTGCATTCTTAGCAAATTCTACACCGCTTTCTATAAACTGACTACGTAAATCCATACTGTTAGCTACAGTATAAATATCATAAATAGACATTGTTTTAGAAAAAACGCAATACTCGTGTTTAATTAACGACATTTTCGTAACAGATAGAACTTTCTCCACCGATTTTGACATAATCATCATTACATAATCAAGCAGTGTGGATTCATCGGTTATTTTACGCAATGCCGAATTCGCGGTTTTTGTAACACCTAATATTTCGTCTGGGTTGTTTCCATCATCTATGCATAATTGTATAGGATAATTACACAATGCACCACCATCGCAATAACATAACCCGTCTTTTAAAAATGGAGCCATTATAACAGGCAATGCACTCGAACAATAAACAGCATCGACAACGCGCCAATCCGGATGAGTCTTGTGTGAAATGTCGACTTTTACGAACTCATTCGTTTCCGTAGTAATAATATGAAGTTCGATGCCAGACATCTCGTAAAATTCTTTCATTGTTATGTCGATAGATACGTCTTTACCTTTAAATAACGGTAAAAATGTCTCCTCGATTACCTTAACATTAAATATCCCGCGTTTTTGAAAAGAATCCATGATGGAATACATATCAAATTTATATACCTGATGCCATGGTCGTTTTATTAAATAATCATCTATAGTAGGCCAATCGTATTTTAAAGACAGCATTACTGCTAATACTGAACCTATAGAAGTGCAATATATTGTTTTAATGTAGTTCATGTTCCATATATTTTGATGACATGTTTCTTTCAATACACCGTAAAATACGAAACCGTTTATACCTCCGCCCGAAATCACCAAATGTTTGATTGTGTTCGCCGTGTGTGGTTCCTCGGCCATTTTATAGAAATACGGCGTATTTTTCTATATTTTTTCTAATACAATCATATATGTCGTGTTTTTTATTTACTGATGACGAGGAAACAACTCGCAAGATTAATATTGATGAATTATACGAAAAGCAGCAACAGAAAGATATAAAACAACTTTCTATATTTAATAAAATACTGAATCGAATTCATAAGCGCATTACGCAAACGGCGCGAATAAAACCTATGGAAAAGTTTGTGTGGTTTACGGTTCCTGAATATATTTTTGGAGAACCGATTTACGACAATGGAGATTGCACTGGATATTTAGTCGCAAAATTACACGAGAATGGTTTTGAGGTTAAATATATTCATCCAAATACACTGTGGATATCTTGGAAAAATTGGGTGCCGTCTTATATTCGTTCTGAAATTAAAAAGAAAACGGGGTTTATTCTTGATGAAAAAGGTAATATTGTTGATAAGAAAGAAAACAAGGACGACGATTTTACAAACCCGAATGTATTGACAAATGATAAACAACCGGGCGCGAAGAATGGTAAGGTATATACACCTATCAATTCGTATAAACCAACGGGTAATTTGGTTTATAATGCAGAAATGTTTGAAAAATTGGAGAAGAAATTTCACTAACGGCGAGTTTTTTTACTTTTTCGTGGAAGTTTGAATCTAATTTTTTTGCTCGTAAATTTATGAGTTCTTTTTTTTGATTTACCGCCTATTTTCATTAATGAGCCCAATGCCCCAGCAGCAGGGTTCGATATAAGTGCTCCTGCAACATTCAATGTATCCGCTGCGGCAGCAGTGGTCGATGTAAGTGATTTTGTAGCATCCAATGCAGAAGCCGCCCCAGCAACAGGGTTCGCTGCAAGTGCGGTGGTAGCACCCAATGCAGAAGCCGCCCCAGCAGCAGAGTTCTCTGTAAGTGTTTTTGTAGCATCCAATACATCCGCCCCAGAAATGGGGGTGGTTTGGGCGCTGTTTGTTGTAGCATCAGGAGGAGCAGCCCCTGGTTCGCCACCAATGGATTCACCAACAACTGATTCAGCCTCCTGTATATTACTACCCGCCACATTTTTTATGTTTTCAGTAACAGCATCAACTATTTTTTGAATCATTCTTTTATTAAATTCAGGGTCTTCGTCAAATTTGGTTAATGCAACATCGATTCCCTTCGTCCATATTTCTTCCTTTTTCTCATCAATTAATTGACATAGTTTATTACCAACGAGTGTCGATATTCCACCTACACCTACATCAACAGTTCCTTGTATAGTGTCTAAAACCATTCCCGCCATTGATGAAATATTATATCTAAAGTTGCTTTCTATATAATCCACACAAAAAAATTGAATACACAATTACAATTTATTTTTGAATTACAAATGGAACAATGCGAGACTTTTACAATACGAGTTAAAAAAGCGAAAAACATATCTCCACGAAATTTACATTATTCGCCAGCAATGACTGATAAAGTAGAATGTCGCAGAGATGAGACAAATATAGACGAAATATCACAGTCTTTCGCATCCTTGATACTCGATAATTCGCAAATTCAAAAGAACGGCGTTACTAAAACAAAAAAGAAAAAGTCGGAATTGTCGCATATAAGTAAATCAAAGTTATGGGAAATATTCGAAGAAGATAAAAAGCAGCTGGATAATTTAGGCGAATTGTCTAAATTAGAATGTGTTTATCAAGTTACAAAGGAGGAATCGGGTATATGCAACTGTTGTAATTCTATACTTATTATCATGGATGATGGATTTCCTACTTGCACGAATGAAAATTGTGGTGTTATTTATAAAGATGCGCTCGATTACTCACCTGAATGGCGATTCCATAATACGGATGATAAAAATAGTGCTGACCCTACAAGATGCGGAAACCCTATAAACCCTCTATTGGTCGAATCATCTTTTGGATGCAAAGTATTATGTAACACTAAAACATCCTATGAAATGAAAAAGATTCGAAAATGGATAGAATGGCAATCTATGCCTCACAAAGAGAAATCGTTATATGACGAGTTTCAATTCATAACAACAATGGCTCAAAATGCGGGGATACCTAAGAAATTCATTGAAGACGCCATGGTTTTTCACAAAGACATTTCACAACAGAAAATGTTTAGGGGAATGAATCGAGATGGAATTAAAGCGGCCTCTATTTACATATCGTGTAGATTAAATGGATATCCTAGAACAGCGCATGAAATTGCAGAGATTTTTATGTTAGATAAAACCAGTGCCACGACTGGTTGTTCTATGTCTGTAAATATATTGCATAATATAGCTAGAAACAATGAATCGTCGTTTCAAAAGCACGAATTGGGCGTAACTCTACCTAGTTCTTTCATTGAAAGATATTGCAGTCGATTAAATATGAATTCCGAACTCACAATGTTGTCTAAATTTATAACAATGAAAGTGGAAACAAACAATATTATTACAGATAATATACCGCACGCAATCGCAGCAGGAATAATATATTTTGTCGCTTACAATTGCCAGATGGGAATTACAAAACAAGATATAAAGACTATATGTGGAGTCAGTGAAGTTACTATTAATAAGTGCTTTAAGAAACTAAATGCGTTGCGAGAAAATTTGTTACCGAGCGTTATTTTAGAGAAATATGCATAAAAAATTTGTTGAGTGGATGTAGAGCATTTATTTTTTGTCTATAAGCATTATATATAAGTTTCCATGTCTGATAACAACGTTTTGTTTGAGGAGCAAATACAAATTTCGTCAGCCGAATTGCAACCAAAGGAACCATTGATAATATCGGCGGAACCTTTAGTATTATTGACAACAAATATTGTATTGGAAGTCGAACCAGAGGCTGTTGTTGAACCCGTTTTTGAACCCGTCGTTGAACCCGTCGTTGAACCCGTCGTTGAACCCGTCGTTGAACCCGTCGTTGAACCCGTTATTGAACCCGTTGTTGAACCCTTTGTTGAAGTTATTATCGAGGCTGTTGCGCCTGAAACCCTAATTGATAATACAGTGGATGAGAATGCCGTTCCAAAACTCGTGTTTATTGTCCCATATAGAGACAGAGTTCAACAACAACAATTTTTTTCATCCCATATGAGCGTAATATTAGAAGATATACCAAAGAAAGACTACAAAATATATTTCGTTCATCAAACGGATTCACGCGAATTTAACCGCGGTGCAATGAAAAATATCGGGTTTATCGCGATGAAAAACAAATACCCCAACGACTATAAAAATATGACGTTTGTTTTCAATGATGTCGACACCATGCCTTTTTCCAAAAACTTTTTAAATTACGAGACCACGGAAGGAGTCGTAAAACATTTCTATGGATACACATTCGCACTCGGTGGTATCGTATCCATAAAGGGCTCCGATTACGAAAAGACATTAGGATTTCCCAACTTCTGGGCGTGGGGATACGAGGACAACATGCTACAAAACCGTGTTTTAAAATTGGGAATACAGATTGACAGAAGCCAATTTTATCACATTATGGATAAAAACATTTTCCAAATGAAAGATGGAATTACGCGCATAGTAAATAGAGCAGAGTTTGACAGATTCGCTGCAGATACAACTGAGGGGTGGAATTCGATACATTCATTGGAATACACAACCGATGAAAACAGTGGATTTATTAACGTTTCTGCATTTGAAACTGGTTTCCCCGAAAAGAAAGAGTTAAATCAGGTTCATGATTTGAGAACGGGTTCAAAACCTTTTCAAAACACCCAATTTATGCCTATGTTTGGAGCAAGAAGTAGAGGAAAGGCAAGAATGACAATGCATATATAGAAAAGAAGAACCGAGATTGATATCTATCTATATATTTATTCATATATCTTTATCATTATTCGTATGAATTAGTTTGAAAGTCAACCCAACTTCGTCTCGCGTTTCCCAAATCCCAGAAATTTTCATAACATATTGAGAATCATCGCTATGTTCGATGTGTTGAGTTATTTGTGTGGAATAATTATCCCCATTATAATCCTTATAAACTTTGATATTACCCGAATAAAGCTGTTTTGCAAGCAAATTCGACGTTTTTTTAACACAATTATTCATCTGTTTATAGTATTCAACAATGCGATATTCTATTTTTGCGAAATCTTGTATTATTGATAGATTCGATGGATTATAAGGATGAAATTTCATGATAAACTTGTTCATTATCTTTTGTATGTTCAAAACATCGATGGGGAATAAAAAATAAATTCCGTTCATAGAAAACCATTCGTTCGAGTAGATGAGTTTAGTAAAATTCCCGTCCATTATCATATTTCTCTTTGTATCTAGAAAATTTACATTTCCTAATGAGAACCTTTTCGTATCTAAAATTATATTCATTTGTGATGACATTGTTATATTACAAATGAATTTTTTATTATGTTTTATCAACAACAATATCGTTGGTGCAATTATTTGCCACCCTGCATCTTGCCAATTTGCTTTTTAATTTCATCGATTTCATTCTGCAATTGAATGACTTTCACTTTCTTTTCAGTAATTTGGGCGGCAGATGCGTCGGTTGGTGCGATTGTGTTGTTCGATGCATCGATAACGGCAACCTTATTACCAGATGCATCCATTGGTTTATCTTCACTCGCCGATTGCATGTCAGTTGCCCCCTCCTTATAATTCGCTAAAAAGTGACTGATAATAATGTAACAATAAAAAAATAATAAACCCCACAACAATATAATCTTTACAGAAACGTTCGGATATTTCATCCCAATATTATATATAGTATATTTATAGAAAAATGTCAGCAAGACTAAATATGAATGAAAGACCTATGGTTTCTTGGAAAGGTAAAACATTTCAACAAATCACATCTTCTATTAAAAAAAATGTGCACTCAAGTAAGTATGTAAATATGGCAAATAATAGAATATTTAAAGCAACCCCTTTAAAAATATATCGTCGTGAAATCGCATCCATTCGAGACGCCAGTAATTGCAATGTGAGAACTTCCGTTCGTATTGATGAAATAAACAGGCCAAATGGTTCAATTATTACAACAGTAACTGGCAAGGGTTTAGTGAATACATTGGATATTGGTTTAACGTCAAATACTACGGAAAGACCAGGGTTATGTAATACATCGTGTATTTTTTCATCGGCTGAAAACGCTAGACGAAGATTGAGAAGTAGCGGAAATGTTAAAAAACAGTTCAATCCAGCCACGAACAACTCGAATTATTACACTGATAATAAGCAATATTTAGTCAGCAGAACCAAAACTTTTCAGCAGAACCAATACAATTACATAAAATTGGGTGATGCCACATTGAAACCTGGCGACAGCCTTTCTGTATCAAATGTGTATGTTGGTAACGGAAAAGCGAATTGCAAAAAATATCATATCGAAATTGACACAAGTTTTTCATATGTTTGGTTAGATGGCACTACGAACAAAGTGGATTTGTCTGCTGGTTATTACGACGCGAGCGATTTAAATAGCATTTTGCACTCTAAGAATTTGTATAAAGGCCATTATTACATTCGTCCGGATAGTAAAGCGAATGTGTTTTTACTAAACATTGTTTATAATAGCACATATAACAAGGTCGAATTGCAATCTATAAAGTCGGGGGCATCGGATTCTAGTTTATATTCAATTCCTCTTTTTGACGGTAGTTATAACCAAATAACATGGACGTATCCCACTACAAATAAAGTCCCACAATTCGTTATTTATAATAATGTTTTCAAATCCGCAGTCGGTTTTACCGCTGGAACCTACCCCACATCCTCTAGTTCCGCAGTTACAGTAACGTCTCTTTCAACATTCGCACCGGGTGTAAAACCACTTTATCAACCTTTATATTATAAACCGAATAATCACCAATTCGCACAACAGGGTGCAGTATCAGCGAGTGCATTGACTGCTCGCGTTAGATACAATTCCATCACGAACGCAACCGCTGTATATAGAAATGCATATGGACCAGCCGTAGCCAACGCACTTGCATATGGAGTTCCTGAAAATGGATATACTGTTAAAGATAAGATTGGTTACCCGAACATTTGTTATCCCGTTTTTCCGAAAACGGGTGGGATGATAAAAATGACTGAAAAATGTAGTGATAATAAGTTATAATTCCCAATTCGGGATATTCCCAATGCGGGATGTTCCCAATGCGGGATGTTCCCAATGCGGGATATTCATAATACGCAATAAATAAACATAAACATTTGAAACACTCTATATTACATATCCAATAAAAGAATGAAAATTACAAGCCTAATTATTGTATTTTTCATTGGAACGGCATCGTGTTTCTTACCAAGTTGCACTGCCATAATATCAAGAAAAACGCAAACAACACATTTAATGAAAAACGACGCGGGTATTGAAAGTATCGACATCTATAGAAAAAAATCACAAAGCATGTTCCAGCTCATTCGTCCGGAAAATATTTTACCAACCGCTGTGATAAATGTCGTCGGTGGATGGATAATAAATCCGTCTCTTTCCTTGTTTTCAACACCACAATTTTACGCCAGTATATTGATTACGCAATTGGTTATGGTAAATAGTATGATATTGAACGATTTATTTGATTACAAAACCGATAAAATAAATAATCCCGACCGACCCTTGGTTTCCGGTGCGATTACGAAACGAGAGGCAATTTCGAGCGCAATAGCAATTTTTTTACTTTCCGAAATAGTAAATGCGTTTTTTATAGTGAAGCAATTGCGTATTATTACCCATTTCGCAAATGCAATATCGCTCCTATACACACCCTTACTAAAGCGCATTTTTTTCGTGAAAAACATATCTTGTGCGACAATGATTTCTTTGGGTATGTTTTTCAGTGGAATTACGGCATACACACCATTTATGGTAATTGAAAGAGGACGTGTAAATTTATGGATGATAGCAACTCGGTTTATGTTTATGGGTTCTCTCTATGTGGAATTACTACTCGATATAACGGATATTAGTGGAGATAAAAAGTCGAATATACATACGATTCCTATTGTCTTTGGAAAAAAATGGTCTTGGCATATTGCAAGTGCATTGTTACATGGGAATCTTATATTTAGCACCTTGGATATAATGAGAATGAGCGATTTTCGAACAGGAATGTATTTTATTCTTATATGTATTCCGCTTATGAAAGATTTGTTGTATATTCGAGAATTTGCATATTCGAACAAAGTGATTCGACGTGTAGTAAAAAATACGACGATTCCTATGATAATTGCGCTTTTGTATTTATGTTTGATTTCCGTGTATCGCATATCGGTCTATACGGGAATGTAAGTATTTGTTGTATTGTCGTATATAACATAGGACAATATAGTTCCACATATCGTGCCGTCTTTAGATAAATATGCAGAAGGAATGGCAGTTGCACTGCCACAATAAACGTCTCCGTTTTCATAGGTTATACATCCATAAAATTCAACGTCGTCGAATACACCTTCATAGGTAATAAAAGTTCCATATATGGTTTTACTCAATAATTTCCCGTAGCCTCGTATAACATTATTGCAAAATGTTCCTGTAAATACGTCACCGTTGGTATACATCATATTTCCTCTTCCATTCATTGCCCCATTGCATATTTCACCTACATAAATGTTTCCATTTTCAAAATCAATGGAACCTTTTGTCATTTGTAAGTTTTTCTTGACGTTATTGATTACTCCAAATAAGGTTTCCATTTTGAACGGACTACTTATTCTGGTTTGAACTGATTTTTTTTATTTTTGTCATAAACGTTTCAATTTTTTGACAAAATCAACAAACAACCGGCGAAAAATCCTCTATATCTAAGATGTCGTCTTCGTCATCATTAAATTTAACCAACATTTGAGATGGCATATACATATTTACCGACGATGTTAATGTGGTATGATAAGGAATCGTATGTCGAATACACCACATAATGCATTTTTGAACGTTATTTTTAATAAGACTATCAATCTTCTCCTGTTTGTGCTTATTTTCAATTAAAGAAATTGTGTAATGGATATTCTCGATTTGCTGTTGACCGAAAATAGCATTACACTCCTCTAATTTCGATAAAAATATACTCGAAACAGGCGCCGAAACAAACCGATGAATATGCAAATCGACATTATTCGATGTGGGAGACACCATTTTCTCGAAAGCGCGATGCAAAAAAGGGAAAAAAATGTCGCAGGATGGAAATAAGAAACCCTTGCATACAATGTATTTTTCGGAATTTGCATAACGACTCGTCTGTGGTTTCGAAATGTGTATCTTTTCGTAAAAAGATGACAAAATATAGAGTAAATCAACACTGTGTTGCATAAAACAGTCGAAAATTTTCAATACAAAACAGCCACCTTTTTTTTGCATTACAAGTGCGAAACATGTTTGTGCGAAAAGTAGTTTTGAAATACTTATTTCTTGATTATTGAAATCGAAAGAAAAGTCGAATCCTCCATCTGCGGTTATAAAATCCATGGATGAACCATAAGTGTCTCTGCAATATACAAAATTATCCAAGGAGATGATATTACCTGTTCCGTCTGCACCCTTTTCTATCAACACGTTTTTATGTTTATTTAAAAAAGCGTCGGTTTTTTTCCAAGCAGGAATATTCGGGTCATTCTCATCATCTAATATTGTCATTCCTATATAAGTGTCATGTTGTGAATTTCGCATATTTACTATTGCTTCTATAAATCCACCCGGCCCTTCTGCTAGATGAAATGTTTGAATTGGCCTAGAGTCAAATTGAAGACCTAGTGTATTCACAATTTCAATCATTTTGAAATAAGACCTAGATAAAGGCTTGTATTTCGAGACACACTTTTTTTTAAATGGAATTACTGTATGAATATACTCAAATGGGTTGGTGTATTTTTTGAAAATGTCCCAGTCCTTTTCCCGTCTTTCCAATTTGCGTTTTATTTCATATAAATATTGAGAAAGGGAATTTGATATGATAGGTGTTGGTATATTATCGCTTTCAATACAATCTATATATTTATGAAGTAATAATGTAGTTCTTGGTAAAGTAAAAAAAGACATTCTAGATAGATAGGATTGTATTTATTGTTTATACAGTTTTCTTGTTATAATATTACAGCGTTGGTGACTATATCCGTGGTATATTGATAGATTATGATTTGTCAATATACACTCATTTACTTTCGTCTCTTCACTTTGATAACTATGGGTTCACCAGTGGGTTCTAGAGTAGTGACTTCTTCTAGTTTACTTTCTTCCACAATTGGAGTGTCTTCTCTGGGTTGAAAATTTTGCAAAACCAACTTCTTCTTTAATTTGCGAACTGGTGGCACAGTGATTTCCTGCATCGTCTTCATTTTTTCTTCCAATTCTGCCAAATTTTCATCACCAATGCGTTCAATCATCTCATTCTGTTTCAATATAACTTCGGCCATTTTTTTTGCATCTACCGAGCGAACCTTTTTGAAAACGAAATACCTATTCATAAAAGATATGCGCTTCTCTTCTGGAGACATCATGGGTGCTTCTCTATATTCGTCCTTCTTTTTAGGATTCTGTTTGATTTCCGTTTGCATGTGTGAAAATAAGTCTGAAAACAATCCGGTATTATTGGGTAAATCATTGCGACGCATTTCTTCTTTGGATGCCAATACGAATCCATAATCTTCCATAACTTGAGTAAAGTATTCAAAATTTACCAAATATTCTCGGAAAAACTGGTTGATACTTTCTTGATAAACATTAATTGCATAACCAAGTGAACTATCATCATTTGGAAATCCAGTCTGGTCGTATTCTTTTGTTAATTCATAAATTTTACGTTCACCTTTGAAATAGACTATTCCTTCACTCTTCTTTTTATTTTTTAATTCTTCAAATACGCTTTTCCCATCATAACATGTGCCGATAAAATACCCGTTTAATTTCGTGCATTCGGAGATATTCCTTAAGAATTGATGAAAAGATTGTTTATTTTCAAAGAAATAATGCATAGCAAATTGACAAGAACTAATTTGGAATCCATATTCACCCACGCCATATTGATTATATACACCTTTTCCTAATAAAAGCATATCCTTAGGACCATTGCCAAAAACCGCCTTTGTTATTTCACCGTCTTTTTCGGATAAAAGAGCCTGCCCGTTGCGTATATTTAATCCACTGTTACCATTCACAAATAAAGCGAGGGGCATCTTTTTATACTGCATTCTTGCTCTTAAAAATCGGGAACAAGCGCCGTCAACCATATTGTGAATATTGTCTTTACTGATGTCAATCCCGAACACAAATTTAAGGTCTGCTCTTATCCATTTATTCAAATCACCTGCTTTACCCACAGCATAATCAATGAGAGTATCGTCTCTCTTTGCAACACTCAAAATTAGGTTTTTCTTGACGAACATATTATGGAAATCACGCAATGGCTGTGTCGCGCTTTTTTCACCTGAACGATTATAATAAACATCGTCGTTATTCACAAACTCGGGGATTTGATTTCCGGTGGAAATCATTTCGTCCGTAATGGGATAATGAATGGAATGCCAATTATTATTTGCAACATGATATGCGTTACCGTAATTTTTTAGTCCAGCCTTTAATTCCGCAGTCTTATCATAACGAACGCGAATAGGAACCCATTTCCACCCATCGTCATTCGTATCTATATATTTAAATTCCACAATCATATTTTCGGTAAAATATTCACCTTCTTCTGTCACCATATAGGTCTTTGAGCCATCCTCCTTTAATAATATATTCGCATAACAGGCATTATCGTCAGACGGGTTTGTAGGTTTAAAAGGCATTGGTTTATACGTGCTTTCGTTGTCTAATTCCGACGGAACGGGCAATTTGTCCTGTAATATGTCTTGACATGGATTTATAAACCCGTGTTTTTTAATGTCAAAACCGCACATTAGAATCAATGTCTTATATTGAATGACGTTTTGAACGCCCTGTAAATTTAATCCGTCTTGAAATATATGATGAACGTTATCTCGACCTGTATTATCCTTTTTAATCGTAACTAAAAAGTCTACTGTATTATATTGCGGTGGTTTCCATTTAAAAGAGTGTTCCCATGTCGTTTTATACAAGGGGGAGGGTATTCCGCCCTCCTGTTTTGCACCCACAGCCATATTGCAAGGAGTAAATATCAAACCGTCTGTGTTATATTCAAATAAATTATCATTTTCTTGTGTCATTGATAAAATTTTAGAACAAGCCGAGAAAACAGACATGTTTTTATTTGAACTATAAAACGTCTTGCATTTCACGCGGAAATCAACTGCATGTGTTGGTATTTTCTTTTCTACTTCGCCCTTTGTTTCGAGTATGGACTTTAATTTTAATAGCTCTACAAAATTATTTAATAGAGCAAGCCTGTATTTCTTTTCCTCTTTTTGTTCTTTTTCTATTTCTTTTTCTTCATCCAAATCAATCTCACTGTTATCGTAAAATTCGTATTCTCTCGTGCTTTGTTTATTTACGAAATAAAGGTCGAACGCTGCATATAAATACATGGATTCCCCATTTTTATTTTTTGAGATGTATTCACCGTCCAATAAACTATTATAGAGAGTTTTTTCGTCCGTCTTCGTCCCTGTAAATATAACGTTCATATTCGTATCTATCATATACAATTTCCCATCCTCATTTATATATAACAACTTTCTCTCTCCGTCAGCTTTATCTGTCACCGTATAATTATCGCGAATATTCGGCACCTTCGAATCATCCGGTTTCGGTATAATATTTTCAATCTGCAATGTGTAAGACCCTGGGCCTATGAAATCATTTGGCATTACCCTCTTATATGTGTAATTTTCACCGTGAATTAATTTTAAATAGGACTGTAATATTACGTCTCGTTCTGTATACGAAATCGGGAATTTCGTCTGTTGCAACCCACTCAAAACAATACGAATGCATTTTCGAAGAGCATCCATTAAATCCTCCGGTGAATTATGTTTTGAACCTACACCCACTTTTTCATTATTCACTTCCAATTCAATCTCATAATGTTCTAACCCATTAAACACATTGGCCTCTTGTATCGTGTAAGCAGGAATGGGGACTCTCTTTTTTCCGGCAGCTTTTTTCGAATCTTTTACAATACTCAAATCTGCAAATATAGGAAAATCGGGGTGATGAAAACGGACTCTATTGAGACAGCGAAACAACTTCTTCGAATCCATCCATTTCGATAAAATGCTTCGTGAAACACTAGATTGGACGTTAAAATCTTGTTCTGATTGATAAGAAACGCGAAAATTGTAATCGTCCATATCCAATCTTTGAATTAACTTTCCGTCTTTCGACATTGCCGTCGTCTTTTTCGTGAATTTTACTTTATTGAAGACAGATGAAGGCATATCAATTATTTTTTGTAAATCATTCGTTCGACAATATTCTTGTATCAAATCAGTCCCGATAATTTCAGCACGAATATTCGACATTTTAACCAGCCCCGTATTTGAATCTGTATATTCATTTTGGACGCGCAATATTTGAATTCCATCCTCATTCAATGTCTTAAATCCACATGCGTATAACTGCTTCACAACGTTATTGTAGTCAATTTTGCTAATTGGGCGCGATAATCTATGATTTGTTCCGAAACGGACTTCTAATTCATTGGATATACGATTTGTCGATACAAATGGATTACTTTCTAAATAAGACTTTACTATGTTAATAAATTCGTCCTTTTTTTGCTTTATTGATTTTTCGGGCGGTGTTTCTTCTTTCTTTTCCATATGCTATATACTTGAATTATATATTTATCTTTGTATGCATCACACATAAATATATAATAATCAATTTTTTACAGAGAATCCATGTTGTGGGTCATTCGGTGAATAATTTATCACAGGTCGATTTCTCGTCTATTGCCAATTGCATTTATGAGTTATTTCTTCATATAGCTCATTTTTCTTATATTTTTTAGTCTCATCATATACACCTACTTTTTTTGCAATCTCTTCTAATTCATTCAATTTATAATTTGAAATGGCTTTGAATGGTTTTGTAAAGTTTTCTAAACAAATCATTTTCGTTTTCAACTCATTCACTTTATCTGTAGACAATTCTTCCAAATCTAGTTTGTATTTTCCATAGCTGTCTTTGTATAATACAAATGTTTTTACATCGGTATTTGATGTATCTGGTAAAAATTCCAAAAGTAATTTTTGAGTAGAATCTACAATTAATATGCGAATATTATAATGCACCGCCATACTATACAAACATAACATCGATGTCGATTTTTGACTTGTCATTAATTCTGACAATATTTCTTGCACCATAATTTTCGTGATTTTATAATTTGTATGCTTCATTTTGTATGGACTTGCAATAATATCATCGGCAATCTTTTTCTTTATTTCTAATTCCTTGACACCATAATTTCGCGAAATTTGCATGTATTCGTCATATCCGTGCACGGCTATATATACACACCAGAACAAGGTGTCTTGTTGTTTGGGTGACACGAAGTCTTTTCGTTGGCTTTCAGGTTCAGGTTCACTACTTACAGTGGGTTCGTATGTAACAACATCAACATTCGACTCTGTAAGTGTATTGTTTATCACCTCATTTTGAGAAGAAATCGTATTATCCATCACCATATCTATTTCTTCAATATCAGCTTCTTCCTTTTTATTTTGTTTCATAACATTGGAGGATGCATCTAGTAATGTATTTGAAATTGTATTAATTCTTCCAAAATGCATATATTTTCTTAATCTCTCCAAAATTGGACGTTGATTGGTCTTTATAAAAAAAATATTATTCAATAAAGACGTCATTTTTTATTTATTTGAGCTATAATATAATATAGGATTCTCTTTATCTTCTTTATCCGTAAAGAATGTGTTCTTGAATTCCTCCTTTTGATATTCCATCGTAACAATATTGTTTTCTTGTTCCTGAGTGTATTGAATATAATTCCTTATCTCGCTCAATGTTTCTTCGTTCAAAAATGACATATTCACATATACACCGCTCTTATTCTCGTTTAGTTTGCATAGATTTTTGGAAAGTATTTTGAGAATCTCTATTTGATGATACTTACTCATACCTTCAATGGTTTTCTTCATTTTATCTAAACTATCTGGACTAGAAATTGATGTCAATATATTTGTATTCATCGCAATATAGATATATTTACATCAATATTCTTATATTGTTTTACACATTTTATCATTTCCAGAACGATAAAAATTGAAATGAAAAAGATGTAATAAATTGAACGAAAATAAATTTATTTGCAATGGGTGTATTTAGTTGGATAGCACAAGATACTAAGCAACCAATTTACATAAATGGTTATCAAAAACCTGGATACGAACAGCGCACATATTACATGTGGGATAACAATGGTAATTCTTGGAAAGAACCATCTTATGAAGGATATGGAATTTTTGGTGGTAAAGACTACTATATTCTTCTAGCTGAGATGAATCGCGTTTACGGCGATAATGTCTCAGACGAAATAAAACGAGAAGATGGAATTCATATTGTATTTGAGTGTAGTCATGATGGAATATTGTTTCCAAATCTTACCGAGAGTTCAATTTGGACTTGGACGAACAATGAACCAAACCATCACTATAACCAAGGATGTTATGAAGATTATGATGATATAAGAAATATCTATAAATAATCAGTGTTTGAAAATAAAAAAGTTTTACACCTTTGCACATTTAAAACGCCGATTTTAAGGCAGGTAATTTTTTAGTTTTCGTGTTCTATTTGATGGTTTCTTTACATATTTTTCTGTTCTATTATATGCTCCCTTAAATATATTTTCATACTTATCTTTTGGAATATCTCTTATTACCTTTTCTATATTTTCTTTTAGTTTTTCGTGTGTTAATCCGTCTAACTTTTGTAATCTTGACTTTAACATACTAAAATAATTTTCAATTGAATTGGTAAAATGTTGATATGGAACAGCATATAATATATTATTATGTTTATTCACTAATTCTTTTATTCTTTCGTTTCTATGACTGCTTGCATTATCTAAAATAATTAATTTATTTTTGAACTTTGTGGTTATATATTTCTCTAAAAACTCAACTAATCTATCTGTATTTATTCCACTCTTTTCATATAAATCCCAACCTAAAATACCTTTGGTAGAAATGGCAAATATTCCAGTATATTTTTTGAATACTTCTTGACTTTGTGTTTTTATTACACATCTTTTACCAAGTTCATTATAACAATGATTTCGTTTTTGTAATGATTTTATACTTGTTTCATCAATACATATAATATCTTCTATTTTATATTTTTTCACTTCATCATAAAACTCTTTGATTTTTTTATTTATATCAATGTCCTTACCAAAACGCTTATTCGGTTCGTGTCTAATTCTTGTAATTTTCAAAGTAATATTATTATCATTAACTATTCGGTTCAAATGAAAACGACTTAATGTTAATGTAGGATATTTTTCTTTGAGTTTTTCAAGTAAATCCTGCATTGTAATTGTTCTATTTTTCTTTATTTCATCCAATATAAACTTAACTTGGTCTTTATGAACTTTATACGCAACAGGTTTTCGGTTGTGCCTTTTTATTTCACCATTTTCATTATATTTATCAACCCATCTCATTAAACTTCGTGCAGAACATTTGAATATTTTACAAACTTCTTCTTGTGATTTATCTTCTGTTAAATAATATTCAACCGCAGATAATTTATAATCTTCGCTTTTATGTGTAGGCATTATATTATATAATAATTATATTATATGATATAAAAATTGGAATAAAAAAATGTTTATAATTAATTAAATTATTTATACTAAAATATACACTACATTATTGCCTGAATGGTTATACGACAACATCTTCATCTTCATCAATAACAAGAGGTTTCTTTACCTTTTTCTTGATAATAACTTTGGTCTTTGGTTTTGGTTCAATAACGATTTCTTCTTCAACAGATATTATTTCATTTTGAACGTCGTCAATAGGTTCAGTATTAATTGTAGATTTAACTACCATACCTGATATAATTTGTTTTGACTTCTTAATATTTTCTTTAATTTGCTCTTCTAATTTTTTATTTTCATCATTTAAAGCATCAATTTGTTTAATTATTTCGTTTTGTTGTTCTATTGTTGGAATTGGTATTTTTAATTTTTTAAATTTATTCATATCTAAATTTTTTTGTGCTGTTCCTCTCGCACAATCATATATAATATTTTGATTTTCAAACAAATAATAAGCAATATATTTATGCAATACATTGTCTGTTTTTGGTTTTACTGATAATCCACTATCATTTAAGAATAACTTTTGATTAACAATACGAACACATTCTAAAGATAATGCAAATCTTCCAATTAACACATTAAACCCTTCACGATTAAATGTTTCAGTTGAAAACATTTGTCTTCCACTTCCAAATACCGGATATTCTCCTTCTGTATTATTACCTCTAACAATTCTTGTTCCATAATCAATACTACATATTTCTTCCAATGTTTTTACAACAATATTGTCTTCATAATTCGTTTCGGTCATATCATTCAAATATTCAGCATAATTTAATGAATAACCATTTTTTGATATTTTCTCAATTGGAACTTCTATTAATAAATGTTTCATTTCATTTTCAGGATTATAGTTGTAAAATTTAACTTTATTTGTTTGGTGTGTTTTTGTAAAAATATATTCTCTTGATGCTTCTTTTTGTGTTTTTGAAATTTTAATTTTTGTTTCCAAAGCATCACCACATTCTTTTTTCTTGATAAAATTAAATACACAAGTTGATATAGTTGTATGTGTGAATACTGGTGGTAAATAATATATTTCTTTCAAATCACAAGTTTTCATAAGATATTCTCTAACAGCAACTAATTCAGTTCCTTTATTAAATAATTCTTTTCCATTTGGTAATACAACAGCACACCTTCCATTTACTTTTAACATATAAATTATCGCTTGTAAGAATAATGGAACTGCACTATTTGATTTTATAGGCATATATTCATTTCTCAATGGATGTAAAATTTCATTATAGATTAACCCATCAATTCCAAAAGGTGGATTAGCAAGAATAATATCATATTTGTTTGTTATTGGATTACGAATACTATCGCCTTTTTCTAAAACATTAAACATATGTCCTGATGAAATCAACATATTTGAAATTGCTAATTGATATGTGTCAGGTTCTGCTTCTCTTCCACCAAGTCCTTCATTACTAATAAAGTTCCAATTCATTTCAATACCTTTTGTTTTAGACTGATGCAATAAATGTCTTAATGATGAGATTAAGAACCCACCAGTTCCCATAGCAGGGTCAAATATTTTTTCAATAGTTCCATCTGTTTTTAATTGAGGGTCAATCAGTTTAATCATCATTTGTTTAACTTTTGGCGGTGTAAAGAATTGTCCCAACACTTTACCTGTCATAACATCTTTAATTACTTCTTCATATGCTTCACCTAAAATATCTTCATCAACTGCTTCAAAATCAAATGTATATAATTTATCAATTAATTTTTTATATGTAGATTGATGTTGAATATCAAATCCTTTCCCTTTCAAGAATATATTTTTAGTAATAGGATGAACTGATAAAATCTCATCCCATAAACATTTCATAATTTTTGGTATATTTTCTTCTTTTTCTTTTGCAAGATTGCTAAACCTTACCACACTCAATAATTTTGCTTTATGTTTTTCAATAATATCATCTTCATATGAACTAAAATCGTAATCGTAAGTATCAATGTCAATTTGATTACCAAATTGAGGTTCTAACAATCTCAAATCCAACAAGTGTGCTAATGTTCTTAATGCTTTATCGCCTGTTAGATGTTCGTTATTTCTTAACACATCCAAACAATAATTAAATATTGTGGATAAGTTAGTTTTAAAATCAGTTTTTACTTCTTTGGTTTGTGTTAATTCCTGCATCTTATCAATAGTTATACAAGGTGCTTTCTTATTTTGGTGTCTTGTAAAATCAATTTTTTGATTAAAGACTTTATTACAGAGTTCGCAAGTATATTGTTTAGACATTGCCATATATAATTATATAAGATAATAATTCTTTATATTAATTTATTTCAATTTTTTATTCAATTTTATAAATAAAGTATTTTTTCCTTAATATTACCTAAATAGTTGCGTTGTTATATATTTCTTTTATTAGTAGTTCAGGATAGTTATTAGTTAGATGACTATAATATGGATTGCATATATCTAATTCAAACATAATATTAAATATTTTGCTCTTACAACAAATTAATATAGTATCACATAGTGTTTTATTATTTGCATCTACATAAAAATGTGGATTTTCAGTTTTAATGATATAAATAACATCATAAAATGGTCTATTATCTTTATCAAAAAAGTAAGGAAATCTATATCTTATATCTGTTTCACATTCATATTTAATTAAATTATGTCGTAAATCTAATGGAGTTAATATTGGTAAATCGTATGCATTTTTAGTAATTAAACATTCAAATAAGTCATTTTCATTATTAAATATATTTATTGTATTGTATCTTCTTGTTGCTGTTGATAAAAAATTATTAATTTGTTCTATAATTGTTTTTGATGATAAAGAAAATGATACTCTTCTATTTTTACTATGTTCTTTAATTAAATAATTTTTATATGTATCATAATTTGTATTTGCACTTGCAGGAAAATGTTTTTTAATTTTATTGGTTTTTGAATTATATTTATATCCATTTTGTTCTTTCAATATTACACTTAACTCATTTATAATAATTGTTTGATTTTTCATAATTTTTTTACACAAGTTATACTCAATAATAGTTTTACGAAAATCTTCCATCATATTCATATAATATCATTATGAATATGATTTTATATAGTAATTATAGAATATCACTTGAACTTTTCTTTTTCTTATTTGTGATAGTAATTATATCTCGTAAATCCTTGACATTATAGTATTCAACCCATAATCCATTTGGTGGAAATAAAGCATCTATTTTACATAATTCATTACTTACAATTGATAAGTCCAAATAATGTTTTTTTATTTCAGGATATAACAATAAATACTCACCTACTTTATTTTTACAAGTTTCCAAATCATAATATACTCGTTCAATACTTAAATATTCAATCCAGTTTGTAAATTGTCCTTTGAATACTATTTCAGGTTCTTTGCTTAATCTATTATCTCTTTCACATAATTCGTAATAACTTTCTTTACTTTTTATATTTTTATCAGCAATTATTTTTCTTGCTTTTTCATATGTTGTAGCAAGTGCAGTTCTTTTGATTGTTTTCAATCTT
>Ga0214921_10003866_pt1 | contig 22610 bp, 20 predicted proteins | sample LL1505_MetaG_FD_177992 | JGI IMG/M metagenome (GOLD analysis project Ga0214921, IMG submission 177992) | Freshwater microbial communities from Lake Lanier, Atlanta, Georgia, United States - LL-1505 | ecosystem: Environmental > Aquatic > Freshwater > Lake | place: USA: Georgia | collected... | reverse complement strand
TGACAACGTGGCACCGAGAAGATAGCCGCCCGTCGTATGCAATATACCCTTAGGCTTACCAGTGCTACCTGACGTGTATAGCAAAAAAAGTGGATGTTCACTGTCCGCAGCGTATGGTTCACAAGTGTTGGGCTGTTGTTCGACGATGTCATGCCACCAAACATCCCGCCCGGCGTGCATTTTTATGTTTGCTCCAGCTGAACCGATGCGTCGAACGACTAAAACGGACTTGACGGTTGGAGATTTTGCTAGGGCGGCATCTACGTTAGCTTTGAGAGTCACTACCGCGCCTTTACGCCAACCACCATCGGCAGTAATGACTACTTTTGCACCGGAGTCGTTATTTCTCTCAGCAAGCGCCTCACTTGAGAACCCGCCAAAAACCACGGTGTGCATAGCACCGATGCGCGTGCACGCCAACATCGCAATAATCGCTTCTGGAATCATTGGCATATAGATCGAAACTCGATCGCCTGGATTCACACCCAGATTTTTCAGAGCATTTGCACATTTGCAAACCTCCCGCAGAAGATCTTGATAGGTCAGGACCCGACTATCGCCGGGTTCCCCCTCCCAAATAATCGCCGCCTTGTTCCGATTAACACCGCGACAATGCCGATCAAGGCAATTTACGGAGACGTTGAGCTTCCCACCCACAAACCATTTTGCAAACGGCGGATCCCATTGTAGGGCTTTCTTGAACGGCTTAATCCATTCAAGATTTAGCTTTGCTTGTTTTGACCAAAATTTTTCGGGACTTTTAACCGACTCGCGCCAAAGTTTCTTGTACTGCGCAAAGCTGCCAATATGTGCATTCTTAGCGAAGTCTTTCGGCGCTTTAAAGGCTCGAGACTCTTTCAATACACTAGTAATTGAAGCTTCAGATGACATAGCCCCGACCTCGCTCCTTCGCTAACGCTTACAGACCGCTGTCTATCGTCAGCTGGATTATCTTTTTGAAAATAAATAATGGCCAACGCACCATTCACGGCCATTTTCAAAGTTCCACAGCTCCGCACAAGCCATAAAAAATATGCGCCAGCGATTTAACATGACATCTGGACTGTCACCGTTTGCATTAGGGTTTTTAGCAAATACGGCGAGCGCCTTGTCACGATTTGCATCCAAGTTCTTAAGCCAGCACTCAGCAGTCTCCCCGTAGTGCCGACCGTCTACCAGCCACTGCGAATCAATTTTTAGATGCTCCTGAAACCGCAGCGGCAAGTCAAATGCTGGCATAATACCGCCCGTGAAGAAATGACGCCCCATCCAATTGTCGTCACCCTCTGTCTCAAAAGGGTACGTATAGAAACGATGGACAAAAATATGGAAAAATAATTTCCCATCCGGCTTTAGCCAGCCAGCAACCCGCTCAAAAAGCAGCCGCCAGTTGCGCATATGCTCAAACATTTCGACCGAAACAACCCGATCAAAAGTACGATCAATTGAAAATTTGTTCATATCACAGGTGATGACCGTCAAATTTTTAAAGCTATTTTTTGCAGCCACGCCTTCAATGTACTCTCTTTGCGAGCGGCTATTTGAAACCACGGTAATTCTGGACTTTGGATATTTTTCAGCCATCCACAGCGATAGACTACCCCATCCACACCCCAGCTCTAGGACGTCCTGACCATCGACCAAGCCTGCGCGCTCACAAGTCATCGCAAGCATGATTTCTTCGGCGCGATCCAATGACTCGCGACCGGTGGGAAAATAACAACTACTGTATTTTTTACGTTTTCCAAGACAGTAGTTGTAAAACTCCGTTGGGACCTCATAGTGCTGAGTATTCGCATCATCTGTGTTCAGGGCCAATGGTGCTTGACTCATAGAGTCAACGAACTCGTTAACCCGCTCCCACGACTTCTCTCCCGAAAGATCTTCGCACTCGCGCAATCGATCCCGTAGTAATTTTTTAATGCCAGCGCGAACCAAGATATCAGGCGCTAATCCGCGCTCTGCCAAGTCAATTCCAGAAATCATGAAATACGCTCCTTTTTAACACCACTTCGGTAACGTGGTTTTGACAACGTGTACTGACAAACGCCAATCACTTTCTCGGCAAAACCGCCTTCACAATACGCAAAATAAAAATCCCACATCCTGAGGCCATGATCATTCATACCCATGGCGCGCAGCTTCGGTTCAGCCCGCCAAAATGCAGCCCGCCACTCACGCAACGTACGGCAATAATGCTCAGTGATATCTTCAAATTCATTCAGAACCATGTCGGTTTTATCCCGAACCGACTCCATCATGCGAGTGACAGAAGGAATATTACTGCCTGGGAAAATGTAACGTTGAATGAAGTCTACGTTGCGAATAGCGTAGTCATAGGTTTGATCGCGAATGGTGATCGCCTGAATCGCCGCCAAACCGTTCGGCTTCAATAGATGGCTGATACGTTCAAAGTACACATCTAAGTAATGGTGCCCGACGGCCTCAATCATTTCGACACTAACAATCTTGTCAAATTTTCCAGTTAATTTGCGGTAGTCGCAGAAGACTGGAGTTACGAGGTGTTCTAACTTCAAACGTCGAACTTCTTGACGCACATGATTATATTGGTTTTTGCTAATTGTCGCCGTCGTCACCTTACATCCGTAGTTGCTGGCAGCAAAAATAGCCAGCGCACCCCATCCAGATCCAATTTCAAGAAGTTCGTCGCCTGGTTGCAGCTCTAACCTTTCACACAACGTGTAGATCTTGCGCAGCGATGCGCCAAGCATGGTCGAGTCCTCACGGGAAAAAATCCCGCAGCTATAAGCCATGGTTGGATCTAACCACGCGTCAAAAAATTCATTGCCCAGGTCGTAGTGCGCTGCAATATTTTTGCGAGCCTGAGCGATCGTATCTCGACGCGCAAGGTGCCATAATTTTAGTGCCGGCCATTTCAAGATCGCCAATCCGCCTTCCATTGACTCCATCATCTCGCGATTCGCGCAAAATATTCGGATCACTGCCACTAAATCATCGGTGGTCCAATCACCGTCCATAAATGACTCTGCTGCACCGACCGTCCCGCCAAAAACAGTTCGCTCCCAAATTGCGGGACGCACCACACGAAGCATCGCCGATGGCTCGCCGTCTTTTTTCTCGCCGCAAACAGTTAATTGTGAACCCTCAGAAATGGTCAGGCATCCGTAGGTGATTTTTGAAAGCTGTTTCACGACAAGCGCACGCAGTGGTTTTGAAAGCCAGGCGCCACCCCAACTCACCGAGCGGGATCGATCTAAGGTAACCGTCACTTGGAGCCCTCCTTATTGGTCTCACACTTTTTAGGATGCGAATAAAATGTCACGCGTTTGATGGCGAAGAGTATAGCAGCATTTATGTAAATTCCGAGCCAAATTTTCCAGGTCACCAGTGGCATTTTGACAAGTGACATTAGGAGGTTGACTCTTGTTAAACCAGTTCTAAGCAAATTCAAATGAGCCTCAAAATCGAGCCTCTCGCCGACTTTATTCCAAATATTGACTGTCAGATTTTCAGCAGGCGCATTGAGCATCCATGTATAATCCATATCCATGGGCAGAAACGGGGACACATGGAAATCCTTCTTAAAGTTAAATTTCACCGGACGAGCGCCTTCACTTTGCCTCATGTCGAAAACATAGCAGTGCCGCTCAGCCCAGGGAGTGTTCGTAATTTCGCCCACTACAAACGCAAGCTTTTCATCGCTTCCATAGCAATAATAAAGGGCTAATGGATTCATCACGAATCCCAAATGTCTTGGCTGTGCCAAAAGAAAAGCTTCGCCCTGCCATTTCTCTCCGAGCTTTTCAAAAACTTCAGCCTCGAGCTTTTTTGAAAGACTGGATTCCGAACGATGCGCCATATAGTCCGAAGCCAACAAGGAAACCAGCCCGAATGAACGTCTGCTGATCAGAGGCCAGGCGTGCTTAGGGTTATCCACTTCGGTGACTCGTAGCCATAGCATAAAGACTTGAAATTGAAATCCGTGCTTGGCATCTACATAGCGCTGATGTTTTACGACACCAGAATAGATGGAATTCGCATGTTTTTCAGCTATTTCAACCTTCGCCATTCAGTCAAGCCTCAACATCGGGTCAATGGCATGAACGACTCGGAGCGCACTTACAACACCATCTTCATGAAATCCATTGGCCCAATACGCTCCACAATAATGAGTGCGCCTGACGCCAGAAATTTCACCATGCCGCGCCTGCGCCGCAGTGGTTTTAGTTGTATAAACGGGATGCCGGTATTCTAAACGCTTTAGAATTTTTGTCGGATCAATATGCTTTTCGCAATTTAGACTGACTAAAAACTGCGTGCGACATGCATGACCTTGGAGAATATTCATATTGTAAGTCACCGCCACCTCATCGGTATCCGGCTCAAAAAGATTGTAATTCCATGCCGCCCAAGCCAACTTTCGTTTTGGCATGAGCCGCAAATCGGTATGCATCAGCACTTGGTTTGTGACGTAGGGAATATTTCCCAGAATCTCGCGCTCCGCTGATGATGGATCTCCCAACGAAGCTAACGCTTCATCGCTATGGCTCGCCATGACGACTTGGTCGAAACGTTGCGTTTGAGAACCATTGACGGTTAGGACCGCCCCATTAGCCTCTCTTAAAACGTTGGTAACCTTTGCATTCAGCTTTACCCCAGACCCGAGCATGGCTGACATTTTTTTGACGTATGCATTGGAGCCGCCTCTAACGGTGTACCACTGCGGGCGGTCATCGATATTTAAAAAACCGTGATTATCAAAAAATCTCGCCAAAAAATGAATGGGCATATCATCAATGTTTTTGGTGCCGGCAGACCAGACGGCCGCTGCCATTGGTTTAATGTAAAAAGACCCAAGCTCATTCGGGAAGTTCATGCGCGATAAAAATTGACCCAGAGTCTCATCCGTCGCCGCACGTGCCAGCATTTTCTTGCATTCATCATTGAATGCCAAAATCCCACGAATCATCCGCCAAAACATGGGACGAACCAAGTTGCGCCTCTGCGCAAATAGTGAATTCATGGATGTTCCATTGTACTCCAAGTCATCTTTTTCACTTTTTACGCTAAATGACATGGTGGTCGGGCGAGCTTCAACTCCAAGCTGACGAAGAATTTTCAGAAAGTTTGGGTAGGTCTTGTTATTAAAAACAATAAAGCCCGTATCAACTGGCCAAGTTTTACCGTCTGACTCAATGCTGTGAGTGTGGGTATGCCCACCCAAATAATCATTACCCTCGAATAGAGTAACTTCGTGATTGCGGCTGAGCAGCCATGCCGCGGTCATACCAGAAATCCCACCACCAACTATCGCGATCTTCGCCAATTTCAACCTCACGAACGAAATCAGTCATCAGCACCAAATTAGACAGCAAGAGGTAGATTTAATCAGGTTTTCCAAGCTGCGAAAACGAAAAATTCATTTATTTTGCTTAAAATATCCAAATTAATGGTGACAAGAATAAATATGCTCTAAACTATTGGGATGGTCATTCCACAAATGAATTGCTTTTGAGCTGGAGTTTATGATGGATTTTTCGGCAGCATACGGAATCGCGGCGTCGGCTACATTTTCCATGATGACTGCCATCTGGCTCTGTAGTTTGTTTTTAAAAGACGCAAGTCTCGTAGACCGCTTCTGGGGCGCAGGTTTCGTTCTAATAGCCTGGGTTGTGGCCTTGTTTTCTATGCCATTAACGGGCGCCAAAGTGCTTCTGTTAAGTGTGATTTCTATATGGGGCCTGAGACTCAGTCTATATATCCATTGGCGCAACAGGGGCCATGGCGAGGACTATCGTTATGCCGAGATGCGACGCCACCACGGAAATCGATTTTGGTGGTATAGCTTTATCAGCGTATTTTGCCTGCAAGGCGCTCTGATGCTTATTGTAGCAGCGCCGGTTATTTTCCTGATTTCGAGCGCTGAAGTGAATGAAGTCAGCAGCGCAGGCGTTGTCGGAGCTATTTTTTGGGCAACTGGTTTCGTCTTTGAAGCGGGTGGCGACTGGCAGCTTCTCCGGTTTAAGAAGAATCCTGCTAACAAAGGACAGCTTTTAAAAGATGGACTTTGGTCGATAACGAGGCACCCAAACTATTTTGGCGATGCGCTGCAGTGGTGGGGCATAGGCATTATGGCATTTGCATATGGCAATACTGGCCTACTCACATTTATAGGGCCCATTGTGATGACCCTTTTTATTCGCAAAGTGAGTGGCGTTGATCTGTTAGAAAAGAATCTTAAAAATTCAAAACCAGGCTACGCTGAATACATTGCCAACACGCCACCTTTTTTTCCGGGCTGGCGATTTTGGGTTCTATTACTCGCGCTAAGCGTTATTGCCGTAGTTGTTTTTAACGCCGTGAGCCCTAATTAAGAAAGTTTAAAGTGAGCAATATCGCCCACCACAAAACGTCACACATCGGTTACGGCATGGCCGAACTTGGAGTGAGCTCCATTGAGAGTTTTCTTCGACTATACCTTTTAATATTTTTAACTACGTCCATCGGGCTTAGCCCCACTCTCGCAGGCTACGCTGTCAGCATCGGGATTTTTTGGGATGCCTTTGCCGATCCAATCATGGGGCAGATTTCGGATAAAACACGCACACGTTGGGGACCAAGAATTCCATGGATTGCCGCTGGAGCACCCCTATTAGGCATTACATTTGCTTTGATTTTCAACGTGACTCCAATCGGAGAAAACCACAGCGTTTGGAGCGTATTTTTCTACGTAACTGTCCTCAATATTTTGCTGAATACCGCCATGAGCATTGTATCAGTGCCGCATCTGGCCCTGGGAAATGAAATTGCTCCGCATGACCCTGTACAAAGAACTTCAATTTATGCATGGCGCTCCGCTATGACCTTGCTTGGGTTTTTAGTTGGAATTCTAATCCCAGCGTCAGTAACCGCTCTTGGCATTAAACTACCCAATGCCGAATTTATATTTGCCGTAGTCATTTCCGGCATCATGCTCGTGGCGGTTCTGATCACGATTGTAAGCTGTAGAAAAAGTACGGGCAGCTCCCCTGATGAAATCACTACTGAGGTCAGACCGAGTCTGCGCTCTATCGTCAGGGGACCTGTTGCAACGGTGATGGCCGCGTTTTTTGTCGCAACTCTGGCACAAGGTCTTAACAGCGCTCTGGCCATGTACTATTACCGCTTTAGTCTGCAACTGAGCGAGCAGGAAATTGGAAAAATTCTGATCGTGTTTATCGTGAGTCTTTGTTTGACTCTGCCCTTTTGGGTCAAATGGTCTGCGCTCCACTCTAAACCGCGATTGATTGCAATTGGTACCATTGGCCTCGGTATATTGACCTTTATTTTCTACCCAGTATTTTCAGCAAGGGAGCTTTTGGGGCCCTACGCCATGGCCGTTGCAGGCGGGGTATTGCTTGGGTCCTCCGGTCTCCTTGAATCCATGTTAGTGGATACTGCGGAGTCCCAAGAAATACCCCCTGCCTCCATGGGCGTTGTATTCGGACTTTGGAAATTCATCGCTAAAGCTGCGCGCGCTGGCGCCATCGCAGGGGCTGGAAATCTGCTTGCAGCCATCGGCTACGCGCCGAACGTCTCTGTTGATTCCGCCGTTGCAAGGAACATCAGCTGGTTGTTTGGCCCTGTCGTCGGGGCTCTATTTGTGGTGTCAGGACTTATCTTGGTGTGTCGCCCCTTCAAAAAAGCTTAATCCCTCATTTCAAAAGCCTCCCCTGGTGTATCGAATTGATACAAATTGACAGGATTTCAGGATCTTAGCGCACAATTTATAAGCAAAAGTGTTGTTGACTGCTTCAACCGCATCAGTTAAAAACTGGCCAAGCACATGAATTTCAAAGCAAATGTATCTTTTTGATACACTCTGCTTAAATTGAAGGAACTGACACGGAAGGACATTGCCCCCTTATGCACCTGATACGAAACCGAAAGCTAGCCCTGGTCATAGATGACACTGAAGAGTCTCGCATTATTTACTCCGCTGCACTTAATAGCATCGGTTTTGAACCAATCCCATTGAGCGCCATACCCTCGCGTGATTTCTTCGATAATAAATCTATCGATTTAATCCTACTGGATATGCGGCTTGGTAGCGTAGATGCAGTGTCGAAAATTCATGAAATGGTTAAGTACACCTCTGCAAAAATTGTCGTCATGACGGCATTTGGTAGCATCGAAAAAGCTGTCGAGGCAGTTCGCAACGGCGCCGCAGGTTTTTTTCTTAAATCTGACCCGATCGACTCTCTTCTCCCGAAAATCAAAGCACTCTTCACAGAGTCTTCATCTCATGACCGCGTGGAAAACTTTCTCGACGAGTGCGGAATGAAGGGCACAAGCAAAAGCCTCGTTGAACTTGCCAAACTCATACTTCAGGTGGGGCCCACAGGAAGTACGGTTTTGATTAACGGCAATTCCGGGACTGGCAAAGAGCTTATTGCACAGGCTATACATCGCGCCTCTGCTGTCTCGGGACCATTTGTAGCCATTAATTGCAGCGCCATCCCCGAACATCTTTTAGAGAGTGAGCTGTTTGGTGTCAAAAAAGGCGCTTTCACTGATGCAAAACAAGACCGGAGAGGGGTACTAGACGCAGCAGCTGGTGGGACTATATTTCTAGACGAGATCGGAGAACTGCAGCCTGCACTTCAAGCAAAACTTCTTCGCGTCATCCAAGAGTGTGAGTTCACCCCCCTAGGCGGAACTCAGTCGGTGAAATTGAGATCCCGCATTGTCTGCGCAACAAACCGCAATCTTCTGCAAATGATGCATGAGCAGAAATTCCGTGAGGATCTGTATTACCGTATTGCTGTCATCACGCTGCGAGCACCTAACTTGCAAGAACGCTCGGATGACATCCCCGTTCTAGTCGAGTACTTCCTGAACATGTACAACCGAAAATGCGGGAAGCATCTGAAGATGCCGAGCGATAGCGAAATAGAATTATTACGACAGTACGATTGGCCAGGAAATGTGCGGGAGCTTCAAAATGCAGTCGAAAGAGCTACCGTTCTTGGAACAGGAGACCGACTTAGTATCAATTTAATGCTGCCGCATAATCTAGAGCAGAAAACAGTGGATGCCACCCCTCACTTCACTGGTCATGATTTTAACTATAAGACGACTATGGATGACTTCGAACGGTCGTTCCTAAACGAGCTGATTCGAGCTTCGCATGGCAATCTATCTGAGGCAGCAAGAATGTCAGGCATCTATCGAGCGAACATTTACCGAATGGCAAAAAGACTTAACGTCAATTTAGGTAAAGGCGAATCGCATGGATCATAAAATTGACATGGCGATCTTTAATAGCATGAGCAAAGTGCTACGCAGCGCTGGCCAGCTCGATGTAGTCATCTCAGCCTTCATGACCAATGGCGATGACCGACTCAATAAGATTCGCGAGGCAATCGAAAAAAACCAAAAAGAAGAACTAACAGCGGTGGCCCATGCACTAAAAGGCTCCTGCGCACTATTTGGCGCGAAAACCTGTGCTGACCTTTGTCAGAAAATCGAAACTATGGGTCAGACCGAACCCTCATCTCAGCGAAACCAGTCACTTCATGAATTACTTTTAGCTTTGACGACTGAATTAAATGAGATTAAGGCCTTCCTTTGCAGGCAACTTGATGATGCCACAAAGTCCTGCTGCCCTTAGCTTGATGCCCTGTGCTCTAACTCTCTTAAAATATGATTAACTAAATCAGTTCGATCAACCGGTCGTTCAACACACCTACTAAAACCTTCATTGACGCAAGCTTGCAAGTCATCATCGCTAACGTGCGCACTTAGGCCGATAATCGGGCCTTTATAGCCATTCTTACGCAACGCTACTGTGGCCTTGTGACCATCCATAACAGGCATGTTTAAATCCATTAACACCAAGTCGTAGATTGTCTGCTGCGCTAGCGTTAAGACATCCTCACCATTTTCGCCGGTATCAATCGTCGCACCCTCGGTGCTCAGGAGATGACGCATCAGCAGTCGGTTATCATTCGAATCATCGGCTACTAAAATTTTAAGACCCATCAATCTATGACTATTGAATGCCGTGGCGACAATTGCAGCATCTTCGGAAGCGCCCATCGCCGGAATTGTCACATTGACGGCACGATGCGCCCGATGAGAATCAGCGAATAATTCTGCTTCCGGCCGGCATGAAACCGAGACGACATTGAATCCGTCGCTATGAGATTGCTGCCAAGCCCAACGCTCACCCAGGGCATCAATAATACTTATGGCTAGATCACGATAAAATCCACTAGTCACCGACTCGGATTGATACGAGGGTGTGAATCCTGTTGATTCACCCATTTGACTTTTAACAGCATACTTTGCAGACACGGCTGGACCGTCGTCGCGAACCGTTACATCGAGACAAGAAAAGTTGGAGCTATTCAAAGATACTTCGATAGTTCCTTTTGCCATGCGGACTGCAGCCGCCGCTAAAAAACACCTTACAACTTGCGTTAAGACCCGAGGATCACATGAAATCTCTGCAGGAAGACGGCACGATGTCACCTTGAGATCCAGAGAACGTCCCGCCAAGAAGTCAGCACATTCTTTTTCGATTTGATCTAATAATAGGTCTGAGCGCACAAGCTCCGGCGACCATGGAAGACTTCCATTTTTCGCTCTGCAATAGTCCGTAATATCCGCGAGCAAGCGGTCGAGGTTCTTCGCACCCCGCTTAACCATATTATGAAAAACATCAATTTTTAAGGGCTCTGACGCCGTTCCAGCGGACGCCATAAGTGATGCGCCACCCAAAATGATACCCAAATTTGCGCGAATATCATGCCTGAGCGCGCCAAGCACATCGCCTAAAATCAAAATACTTCCATCCGCATTTTTCGCGGTGGAGGCCTGCTGATGGGACATGTTCTGATTGGGTCTCTGCATAAGATTTGCTTCTGAATGCTGAATTTAGTGCACTGCTTCCGGGTCAGATAACATCACACAGTCAAAGAGTCCAGCCACGACCCATAATATTTTATTTTATATTTGCGATATCAGAGGGCTAGCAGCGAGAGGAATAAAACTGGCACGAAACCTGCTTCTTTAAAGACGAAGATTAATACATCTGTTGATGGAGGAGAACGAAATGATGACTATTCCACACGCAATTTTATCCGTGGCTGAGGGGCGCTTTCCAGTTCCCGGCGTGACCTATTATGAAGTTTGCATGGCTTCGGCTGAGCCCTTAGCTGGCGCACATACTGCTGAATGCGTTGACCTTCGCGAGGAATTAGAGTTCTTTAGAAATAGACGCTTAAGCAAACGCACCGTAGAAGCGCGAAAGAGCCGAGCAAGCTCTCCGTTGGTAGACCACTCTCATCTTCACGACGACAGCTGGCTCGATGTGTCTTTTGGTTTGAACCCGCAGAATTAAGGGTGAGGCCGGAAATAAATAGGGGGAGGGTTAGTTTTCAAGACGCTTTAAGGTTTTCGGCACGGTCGGTTTGTGCAGTCACTTCGCCTTGCACCAGCCATGATTCGATGTCACCGATACCTTTAGCGTGCACCTGCCCTCGAGATACCGTCTTAAATTTGTGCTCGACTATTGCATGAGTTTCGGCACTGATTTGGATTCCGCCCGACGGCGCTGTCGATTCCATCCTGCTGGCGACATTTACTGTGTCACCCCAAAGATCATAGGCAAAACGGGACTGGCCAATAACACCAGCCACCACCGGTCCTGAGTGTATTCCGATTCTTAACGTTAACGACTTCCCATTCAAATCAAAACCTTGAATCGCCCTTTGCATCGCTAGACCTAGGCGCACTACTTTTTCGGCGTGATTCTCCGAGGGCAGTGGAATTCCACTGACGGCCATGAATGAATCCCCAATAGTTTTAATCTTTTCGCAGCCAATTTCTCTTGCAAGTTGATCAAACCTCGAAAAAATAGCATCAAGCTGAGCCACTAATACTTCTGGACTTAAATCGGTTGCCGCGCGCGTAAAACCCTCCAAATCGGCAAACAAAACTGTCACCTCAGGTGCAAACTCAGCGAAAGTTCCTTTCGCGGTCTTTAACTTCTCAACGACTCCCACAGGGAATGTCGCTGCCAGCAATTTATCAGACTTAGATTGTTCGTCTTTTAATCGAGATCGATCAGCAAAAGCATTACGCGAATGTTCCTCTATAATACCAGCAACAGCCATCCCCAGTGCACAAGCAAGAGACACATCCACTAAATTCACGATCCAGGTTTCAACGGATGCTCCATGAAGAAACAGCACTGCCAACATTGCAAATATCGAAGAAACAGAAAAGATTCTTGCCTCGCGGTTGAGCATTGAGAGTGCTGTCAAATTAAAAAGGATTGTGAAAACGACCCCCATTGGATGGAGAGGTAATTCAGTAGGATTGCTAAGAAGGTGAATTATTAGTGAGCTACCAGTGACAATCATCGCCATGAGAAGCGTCAAGAATCTCGCGCTCTGCTGGCCAGCTTCTGTGCTCAAGAGTCGAGTGCCGGCAAGAACAAAGGGAGTAATCAAACCAATACGAAGCAACGCGAATAAGCCGATCAGCTCTGGCGCACGAAAATAATCCCATGCGATGTGCAGATCATAAAAGAAAAGCCCAACGAGAGCAGCCTTTTGAATGCCTCCCGCTGCATTTCGATTATGCTCGTCCACGAACTCCTGCTCGTCAAAATTTGATTCAACTTCGAAAAACATATAAACCCCGCTCCTCCAGTTCTCCGGCATATCGGTGATCTTTGTTCGAAGTATAGCTCGGACTAAAATTCGGATTTAAGAGAATCCAAAATTCAATAAAATAGCCCAACAAAGACAGCTAACCATCTATATTTAAAAGAACTTTTTTTACCTAAAATTACCTCTGGATTGAGTGTATGCTTCTTGGCTAAATTGGACCGAGATACGATTTGAACCGATTTCTGATAATACCCCGGGAGTTTAAATTATGCGTCAGTACCACAACCTTTTGAGCCGTATTCTCGAAGAGGGAGTAGAGAAATCTGATCGCACAGGCACGGGTACTCGGAGCGTCTTTGGGCATCAGATGAGATTTGACCTGTCGGAAGGTTTTCCCTTGGTCACCACCAAGAAATGCCATATGAAATCGATCACTCATGAACTGTTGTGGTTTCTCGCTGGCGATACGAATACCAAATATCTAAAAGATAACGGAGTTTCAATTTGGGATGAATGGGCTGATGAACATGGAAATCTCGGTCGAGTTTATGGTGCCCAATGGCGCTCTTGGCGCAGACCAGATGGCACCACTCTAGATCAGATATCCCAGGTCGTTCAGCAACTAAAAATAAACCCCGACTCCCGTCGTCACATTGTAGTCGCCTATAATCCAGGAGAAATCGAACAAATGGCACTCCCTCCGTGTCACGCTTTTTTCCAATTCTACGTAGCCTCAGGCAAGCTTTCTTGTCAGCTCTATCAAAGAAGTGCAGATGTGTTTCTTGGCGTACCATTTAATATAGCCAGCTACGCACTTCTGACGATGATGGTAGCACAGGTGACTGGCCTAAAAGCAGGAGACTTCGTTCACACACTTGGTGATGCTCATCTTTATTCAAATCACATAGAGCAAGCGCTGACGCAGCTTAAGCGTGACATTCGACCTCTCCCAACAATGAAAATAAATTCAAACGTCAACGATTTGTTTGCATTCCGTTATGAAGATTTTGAGCTGGTTGGTTACGACCCACATCCAGCCATCAAAGCGCCAGTCGCAATTTGAAGGCCTCGATGATCGTCAGTCATATTGTTGCTATGTCAGAAAACCGTGTGATCGGCCGCGCCGGCGGTATGCCCTGGCATATTCCAGAGGACTTCAAGTTTTTCAAAAAAACGACCATGGGTCACGTGATCATCATGGGACGAAAAACTTACCAATCCATCGGCAGACTACTTCCAGGCCGCCTGACGATCATCATTACCCGCGAGAATTCATACCAGGCACCGTCCGGCGCCTTATCCATGAGTTCCATTGAAAGCGCCATTAAATATTGCGAAAATCATCAGAGTGAATGGGGCGAAGAGTGTTTTATCGTGGGCGGAGGTGAGATCTATAATCAAAGCCTCAACCTTGTCGACCGCGTTTATTTAACCACGGTGCACACCATCGCAGATGGCGACACATTTTATCCCGAAATTCCGCCCCATGCATTTAAACAAACAAAAAGCGAGGCGCACCTTGACGCCCCACTACCATTTACATTCACAACATTAGAACGCGTTTAAAGATCTTACTGCCCGTCCGCAAACTCAAAGATTTTTTCTTGCAGCATCGATGAAGGCACTGCTTTCGAAACAGGAACGTGGTGGCGGGTGTCATCCCAGGTTCTATCAGTTGTTTTCTTAACCAAGTCACCCATAGTTGCTGCTAAATTTTCTTTTTTTAGATTTGCGAATGTTTGACGGAGTGCGTAGGTAAATGCGCCACCTTTAGAACTTCCAAGGTCTAAGCTTGTTTGTGATTTCTTCGATGCCGCAAATGTCAAAAACTGCTCAATTTGATCGGATTTAGACTTATTGCTAGAAGCCGTTAACTGTTCAGCCATTATATCGGACTGCGTTTGCGCAAGCGCTTGAGCTTCTTCTGGGCTCGGATCCGCAAAAAATTCAGCTGTTTCGTTCATAGAACGAAGATCTTCTGGCAACGACCCATTTCCATCCACCCAGTGTCCCGAATAGCAGGAATCGTTGAACGACATAAAACGGCGCAGCGGCTGAGCCCGACCGGCTGCTATGGCATTCGCAACCTCTGTGTAACTCATCATGCCATCTGCGGTCATGAATTTCCCATCACGACTACCATGACCACTGACGTAAAGCCCCAGCGTTCCGTTTTCACCTACACCAGCTGCATTTGCCGTCAGTTCTTTCAGAATATAATCTTTAGCTGCGTTTGCATTGGAGGTGACGTTCCAGTTAAACCCATTGGACTGATCACGCAGGACTTTTGACATTTCGCGCACATCGGTCGGGACGCCTGCTAAACCATTGGGAGCGCCAACAACCAAGAAGACATTCTTTGCATTTGGATCATAAGGCCTAAACTTCAGGGTAGACGCTTGCTCGCGCTGACCGCAACCAGTTAATCCGACAGTACCAATTGTGAGCAATAATAGGCTGACGACTCCACTCTTTCTCATGGCGCTCTCCTTAATTCGAAGATTTTCTTTGTTTGGATGACTTCAATATTGTTTCATGCGTTATAAGGAAGACCAAAAGATTGACTATGCGATCAGAATATCTAATGCTTGGGGTCATATTGATTCAGCACTATTGCAGGCGCAACAACCCAACAACAGCGCTAAAAAAACGATTTTTTCGCGTTTTATAAAGCCGGCAGGATCAAACATGAGGAAAACACATGCTTGGATAAATACTTCAGAGGGACTCTGTATTTTTGCTTCCACCATAAATCACGTGGGGAGTCACGACTACACTGGCACCATGGATTGGATCAATAGTCCGATTGCTAGATTAATTCATGGCATTAACGTCGAGTTTGGTGCCGAGCGCCTTCGCATCCTCCGACAGCGTATCTGCGCTGACTATGACATCTCATCTTGGGATCATAACCTTATAAAAGTTTGCGCCAAAAGATTCTGCAATAGTCGCAACCTTGATGAAGATGCCGCCAAGGCTCGGCGCGTCATTGATATTGGCGCCAATCTGCAGGTAGATCAAACCTCTGCAAGGCTTCAACATCTGACTGGAAAAGTTTTTTCCCATAAAGACGCTCTAGAATTGTGCGTAAGTCTCGCTGACGAACAGAAGTCTACGCACTCGGATGTGAAACTCCATCTTGCACCGCGCAAGGTTGGAGCGCTGATCCTAGACAGATCTGGGAAATTGCTGGTAGCTACTGTCAACACCAATGCGTCGTGCCAGATGCTCCATGCCGAGGTCAATCTCATACTCAATCTCAGAGAGCGAGGGATTCACGAAATTCCAAATGGCGCCCAAATATATGTATCTTTAAAACCTTGTCGAATGTGTGCCAGCCTGATCCTTCGTTCAGCGTTCAACTCATCATCGATTAAAATTATTGCGGCGGCCGATGACACAGGTCGATTCGGCCGCCATAATATTTTGTCCGGAATTTTAGAAATTCAAGAAACTACTTGATGGCAGTGTAAACACGATGCACATCATCGTAGTCATTGATGTCGCCGAGAAACTGCTCAACTTCCTTGCGCGCGTCAGCTGAAAGATCCACCATATTCTTTGCAAGATACCCAAGCTCTGCCTTAGAAACCATCCAACCTTTTTCAGTTAGTGATTTGTTCACCGCGTCGAGATCCGAGGTCTCTGCGTAAAAGATAGCTCCCGTCGTACCCTCAGGCACGTCCTCAGCATCCATTGCCTCGACATTCTGTGCTCCAGACTCTATTGCAGCTTCTTCGATATCCACGCTGGACTTGGAAATCGTCGCTTCGACTATGCCCAGTCGATCAAACATCCACGCAACAGAGCCACTGCTACCTAGTTGCCCTTTTCGAAACAAAACGCGAATGTCGCCAGCCGTTCTGTTGTTATTCTCGGTCAAACATTCCACAATGACTGGCACCTGATGAGGGGCAAAACCCTCATATGTCAAAGTTGAATAGTTGATATTGTCGTCCGTTTGACCGGATCCGCGTTTAATCGCACGCTCAATCGCATCTTTAGTCACAGAGTTCTTGCGAGCTTCTTCCAATGCGGCACGGAGCCTCGCATTTCCACCTGGATCTGTACCACCCATTTTGGTGGCCACCATGATCTCTTTGACCAGTTTACCAACGATCTTACCCTTGCGATTCGCCGCATCCATTTTTCCAGAGTGTTTCCACTGCGCACCCATTTCTATTTACTCCCTCGGACCGTCTTATTTTTTGAAAAGCTTACAGCCATCCATCGTCAAATCAATCTGTTTGCCAACATTCAAACAAGAATAAATTTGGTGAGTCTGCTGCCCATATGAACGACCCTTCTGCGCAAAAATCTTTCCGTTTTCATCAACTTCACAAGGATTATTCATGGTACACTTTTCACCATCGTCACTTCCGGTGTTATTGACCCCTACAACAGTGCGGGTTCCGCCTTCAATAATTGGCGATCCCGACGTGCCGTGAATTGTTTTACATCCGCCGTTAACTTCGTAGCGAATAGAATCAGTAAACACGTATCCTGCCTCACGCAATTCAAACACAAAACCATCTACTGAGCAGCCATAGCCCCGGCGCCAGTATCCGGAAATAATTTCGATCGGAATACCTGCTTCCGGGTGAGCTGCGGAGACAGTCAATGCGTCCACACTGTACTTGTCACTGATCTGTGCGAAGGTTTCGTTCAGCTCATAAATAGCGACATCTGTACCGGTCATGGTCGCGTATTGAATCTTCGTCGCTGTAACGGTACCAATGCGACTTTGACCATCTCTCGATAAAAGCGAGAACTGGCGTTGCGTTGATTGATTATGAATGAACTGGCCTGGGGACATAAGACCGCCATTCACCGGAACACAATGTCCATTGGTCATGACCAAAGCTTTATCAGTAGCTGAGGAATCTTCGTAACGAACTAAAGCTCCCGAGCAATTGCTCAATTGAACAATTCCTTCGAAATCATAGGTGTCCGCCATAAAACCTTCGTGGTTCGCTACGGCACGGTTAGCACTAGTCATCGGAAACGCTTGGGCCGCCGAAGAGGACATAACTGCAATCAGTACAAAGAAACGAATCATAGGACTCTCCTTGAAAATGAACCTGACCAGATAGCACTACCGCGCAGGAGAATCCAGCGAAATTTATCTAAAGTCCTGATTTAATTGAAAAGAGACTCAGTCTTATGTAAGCTAAATCTATCAGGATTAGAAATTTTACTGGGTCCCGCCGGGCTAGGCGGGGCTTTAGAATGGGCGAATTTTAAGCTGGTCAGGATGACACTATTCCATCACAAGCTCGTTCCACTCTTGGCTGCATCTCTGCTGCTTTCTATGCCAGTACATGCAAAAACTGCCACTTCTCCTAAACAAACAGCCGGGCAATGGGGCGCCGCGTGGCAAAAATCCCAGCGCAAATTTGCTTTTAGTCCAGGCCGCGCCGCCGGGATTCTGCGTTGCGCGGTTGTAAAAAAAGTCGACGGGAAATACACAGCACTCACACCAGATCCCACTATCGCAGTGTCGGAATCATTTTTGCAAACGCCGAGCGTTCAAGAAGTTAAACTTGCACTGGAGGGCAATCGGACCACAAGTAACGACCCCGATATTTTAAAAGCCCCCACACATTGCGAAAAAAGTTTAGAGAATGCTGCAGCCTGCTATGACGTGGATAGCATCTTGGACGTCACCGACAATACCTGGCGACTTTATCTGTTCAACCCTGTCACGAATAAATCAACGAAAATTCTTGAAGGAGCAGCAGGTAGCGACGGAACGTATTTTACTTGGATCAGAAAACAGTTGCGCTATGACGGAATCGTATTAGACGAAAAAGATGGATTTTTGCTCGCTTTAATTCCCACCCAACGATACCCGCAAGACTCTCAAGCTCTAACGATTCGTGACTCAAGTCAAAAAATACTGATCACCGCCTCCGAGAGCAAAGGGTCCGGCCTCATCCAGCTTCACAGTAACGAAGGGCAATTTGCAATTTTTCGGCTGATTGTCGCAAAAAAAGAACCCTCGCTTTTTGCGCCAGGTACAAAGCTTTTAATGGAATCCTTACGCCGATAGCCCCGTTCGCAATGGGTCACCTTGAGATTTTTGCGACTGTCTGCTTATTTTTTACTCACCGTCAGTGGAAAGTGTCCAACACGCGCACTTGCCTTTGCAGCTTCGCGCTATTCGTCCTATAAAGAATCCATGAAGTCTGGAAGCCGCTACAAACACTGGGTCGCCCAGTCAAACATCAACCCGTCATCTCTCCCGGGAGTGGCAGACGTCGTGCGTCATGCACGTCTATTCACACCCGTGGATAAGCTCGATTACGGCGACTATGGCCTTCAGTCGGTCCTGGATAAAATATCGGAAGCGATTGAACAGAATAAACGAATCGCCCTATATGCCGACTACGACGTCGACGGGACAATGTCCTGCGTTTCATGGATCTGGTTCTTAGATGCGATTGGATTTAAAAACTACGTTCACTACATCCCGTGCCGTTTTTCTGAGGGGTACGGGGTCAATCTCGAAGCAATCAAACACCTTGTTGAAAAAGAGAAAGCCGAAGTTATCATCACTATGGACACAGGCATTACTGCAAATGCAGAGGCTGCCTGGTGCCGTGAACGTGGCGTCACGTTTATCTGTACTGACCACCATAAAATACAACCGGATAAAATGCCGGACTGTCTGATTCTAAATCCAAAAATCCATCCAGATGAACAATACAAAGAACTCTGCGGCTGTGGGATTACGTTTGTATTATTACGAAAGTTAGCGCAACACTTACCAGAAAGAAAACTAGACCAAAACGTATGGACCGATATTCTTGCCCTGACAGGAATGGCTACGATCTGCGACGTGGTGCCGCTCAATGGCGTCAATCACAAGCTTGCCAAAATGGGCGTCGAAGCCTTGATGCGCAGCCGCCGACCCATTCTCGTAAAATTACGTGCGGCTGCGAGCCTCGAAGAAACTGATGAAAAAGACGTGGGATTCAAACTCGGACCGCGCATCAATGCTGTGGGTAGACTGGAACACGCCAACCTCGTCATCGAGGCTTTCATCAAGGAAGATCCCACCGAACTAATCGCGTTTATGGGCACCGCAAACGAACGAAGACGACAAATCCAGTCCAATATTGTCGTTCAGGCTCGTGCATCTGCCAAAGAATACCCCGACGACGCCATTTTATTTCTTGGTGGCGATTGGCATCCCGGGGTCGTCGGCATTGCAGCTAGCAAAATCACAGAAGAAAACTGGAAACCCACATGGCTTTTCCAGAAAAAAGACGGCATCTGCAAAGGCTCAGCGCGCAGTATTAAAGGCTTTGACGTTACCGAGGCCATGATGAGCTGCAAGGATCTTTTCATAAAATTCGGCGGACATGCCGCTGCTGGTGGCTTTAGTTTCAGAGAAGAACATGAAGCGTTGATTAGAGACCGTCTCATCACCTATGGAAATGAATTTCGCTCTCAGCACCCTGGTATCTGGGAAAGCCAAATACAGTATGACTGCACGCTCGACGACCATCTTCTAGACTTAAACATTATCGAAACTCTCGATAGCTTAAAACCTTTTGGTCACTGTTTCGAAGAGCCTAAATTTGGACTCACGCTACCAGTAAAAAAAGTGCAATATTTTTTCGATAAAGTCACCGGGACACCAAAACACACTTGCGTCATTGCACAAACGGCACAAGGTGAACAAAAAATATTATTTTTTAACGACGTCATCACAGATATCGCTCCAAACGAAAAATATTCGTTTGTTGTCAGCCTGTCACGAAATGTTTTCCGTGGAAGCACCAGTCTATCGATCACAGGGCATGATTGGAAACACGGCTCCCTATGAACTGGCAGAGAACCCCAACTGGAGCCAATCCAAGCAACGCTGGACTGCAATCAACAGCTCCAATTCCATCAGCGACGAGCAGTCTAAATCCGAGAAAGATATCCGTAATTCGGGGGTTGTTCAATTTTTTTTCACGAGATCCTTGGTTAATCTTTCTCACAGCCATATTCTCAGTCATTACATTTCTATTCTATACAACAAACTTCCGAAGCGAACTTGAAAATTTCTTTTACGACACACGCTCAAAATGGATGCCTCCCGCAGCAGTCTCAAAAAGCGTAGTCGTCGTGGAAATAGACGATCAAAGCATTGAGACTCTAGAAACTGATTCATTGCGAACGCGGTTTGACCACCAAAGGCGCCCCTATTTAAGCACAAGAAACCTGACTCTCGCGACGAGCATCTTGGCAAACACGGAGGCTTCGTCCGTAGCGCTTCTCATGCCCGAACACGCCTTTCCCGCCGCAGATCCAGACATGGTCGAATTACGGGACATCGTAAAGTACGACCCTCGGATTGTCATTGGCACAACGGGTTATAACCAAAGAATACCAAACCTAGGCTCACTCCCACAAATCTTTCGAGAGATTGAAAACCAAGTCGCTGGTTTTGAAACATTTCGCCAAAGAAGTAACTCCATAGTCAGAGAATTGCCATACTTCAGTTTTCGCGGCTTGACGGAATTTGAAACCTTACCGACCAAAATTGCCGAAATTGTTGATCCTGAATTCGGCGCCGAAAGCGGAACCTACAAACTAAAGCAGGCGCCATCTGAGCACTACGACTCGATAAAAATTGAACAATTGATTCAAGCGCCAGGCAAATTGATGGATTCCTTCAAAGGAAAATCTGTGGTGGTTGGCTACACTTCCGCAAGAGATGCAGGATTTCAAACCACAGAGCAAATGTTAGTGAATACACCTTTGACGGGATCTGGACCCACAAACATAAACGGAATCAGTTCCACTTGGCTCGTAGCAATCGCCATCGAAAACCTAACGACGGGGCAAAACTTGCGGCCAGTACCAGAATTAGTCACTCTTATGCAGACTGCCGTTGTGGCTCTTGCCTGCGGACTATCCTGGGAATTCGGCAGTTCCGTCGCGGCGATCACCACTCTAGTTATTTGGCTTCTACTGATAAGCCTTCATAGCGTACTTTACCGCTGGGCAAGTGTTTCAATACCACTAGCTGATACCTTCCTTGCGACGGTTTTGACATCTCTATTTGCTGCCACGCGACGAGTCAATGTTGAGATCAATAACATGGCAGAGCAGCAGGCAAACGCCAGCGCAAAATCTGAAATAGCTCAAATTCAGTCACAATTTCTATCTGGATTTTCCCAATGGCTAAGCAAATTGACTGACTCCATCACAGGATTAATTCAAAATAGCGAAAAATCTAGCCCCCACGATTCTAAAACGACAGACTTGTATTTGCGCGCAAATCTTGCCGCCGCAGACTTCAAAGAGTATCTCACAGCCCTGAGCCAACTCTCGCAACTGGAGTCCATTTCGCCAAGTAAACTAGTGCGACAGAACATAGACCTCGAATCCCTAGTGGCTACAATTGTTCGAAGATTTGAGACAAAATCTCATGAGCGCCATATTGCATTTGAAACGCTTATTGCGACTGAAGCACGCGAATTAACATCAGTCCCTAATTTCATTGACGCCATCCTTTTTAATTTTGTCAGCAATGCCGTGAAATATAGCCCCGACTACACCACCATCCAGATCAGAATCGAACTTGGCTCAAGTGGTGAAACTATCTTAAGCGTGATCGACCAAGGACCTGGTATTGCTCCAGAATTCCACCAGCGAATTTTCGAGCGTTTCTACCGCATCAATGATGACCAATTGTATTCCGCGAGAGGAACAGGGCTTGGCTTGTATCTGTGCCGATATTTCGCAGAATGCCTCGGTGGTCGCGTGGAGGTGATCAGTGAACCTGGATCCGGTAGCGAATTCCGCGCGGTGATCCCATGACCGGTACTAGAAATCTAAAAAACCTCGCACAAGCCGCCTCTCGCAAGGCTCCAATATTGTTTTGGCTTGTGTCGCCATTGCTTTTAGGCGCAGTTTTGCTTGGTATTGTGGTCCACATTATGTATTTCGGCGGAGAGAAGGACT
>Ga0214921_10003865_pt1 | contig 22611 bp, 19 predicted proteins | sample LL1505_MetaG_FD_177992 | JGI IMG/M metagenome (GOLD analysis project Ga0214921, IMG submission 177992) | Freshwater microbial communities from Lake Lanier, Atlanta, Georgia, United States - LL-1505 | ecosystem: Environmental > Aquatic > Freshwater > Lake | place: USA: Georgia | collected... | reverse complement strand
ATAGCTGCTATAGTACAACCAGATAACGCACCTTTCTTTTTTAGCTCTTTAACTGTTTTAGAATTGAGTTTTTCATAAAAACCATCCTTTAAAACGCTATTTTTTTTACCAAACATCTGTTTCCTAAAACCTTTAAGCATTGTTATAGCTAAATCTCTAATTTTCTTCTTTTTACTAGTTAATGTAATTTTTTTAGGAAACTCTTTACCATCCTGAAATATTGTTCCTTTACAAGTTGGATTACAATACGCTTTAAAACACTTTTTTACTGAATCTTTTTTCTCTTTTTGTGTAAATTTCGTAGATTTTATCTTTAATGTTTTAGCAAGTTTATCACGGAATGCTTGTAGTTTTTGTATAAAGACCTTATCGCAGTAATCTTTCTTACATTTACGCGTTGAATTATTCATCTATATACGGCTAAGATTATTTATTTACTTTATTAGATTGTTATAGGAAGAATGGATGATTCCAAAAAAGAAAATATAGAAAATGAAGAAAATACAAATATTGAATTGGGAGATAAAATTCACATATTTGGAGGCAGATTTAATAATACACGAGGTCGTATTTATTATTTAGATGAAACATTAATACGAATTTTACCCGATGGTGTATCGGATAGATTAATAGATTTACAGATTGAAGATGGTTATTTAGGAGAAAAATATGAGATTGAAAACTTATACGTTGTTACAAAGCGAACAAACCCATCATTTGTAGTTCAACAAGACTATAGAGTCGGTCAACTAGCAGAAGCGTTCAAAGGGTTTGAAGGAGTTCCGATTGGTAAATACGTGATTGTAGATGTAAATCAGAAAGAAGATAATATAATTTTAAAAGATGGGGCTAATGAAGAAACAAAGTTTGAATTTGAATTCAAAGGAATCCCTTTAGATTCTGGAATTGATGTTATTCGTTCAAGAGAAATACCCGCAGCTCCCAATTCTACAGATGAAGATGAAGAAGTAGAAGAAGAAGATGAAGAGCTTGAACTTGGTGATGAAGAGATTGTGGAAGTAACCATGATGGGTGAAATTAAAGAGATAGAATCTTCTCAACGCAACTATCCTGATAATGTTCAACGAAGTGATATGTTACAAGATTTTATTACAAAACTAGATTTAAAGTCTCAGAAAAATCCCAACAAAATTAAAGAAATACGAAGACTTGTAGAACTATGTATTCTACTCAGAAATGAACTGATACAATATGAGAAAAATGGTATGCCATCAAGAAAAAAGGAGACATCGTTTGATACATTATTAGATTTAGTAGTATCTCCAAATAACATGTTAAGTCGTGGAGTAATGGATGTAAAGAGAACACTCTATCTAGATATTGATACTTCAAGACAACATGAAGGTAATCTAGATATTCGTTCATTAGCCCAACAGATTAATTCAGAAATAGAATATGCCAAAACTGATTTTGTAGGTAATCAACAAGTTCTAGTTGGAGATTTTCTACCAAACTGGTATACTGGGTGGGAGAAATTTAACAAAGAATATTTTAGAAGTTGGATTATAAAATCAAAAGAAAATTTAACACAACTAACTGTAGATAAAGATTTATTACGTGTTGATTATCCTGATGATAATGAAACTAAAAATGTTGATGGTTTACCAACAGTTAATTATCCTATTAAAGGAAAAGATGCAGTCCCTATTACAGAAGAGTATGTAAGTTCTGTATATATAAGTGTTCTACGTGTATTAAAATCTAGGGTTGGAAGAATTAGACCAAAAGAAGAATCTAGAATTTTAGAATCCGCGGATGATACTGTTATCAGTAGTTATTTATTATTTCCTAAAGTCTATGAAAGAGAGTTAGGTTCAATTCGTTCTGGTAAACTTGCGTATGATATTGGTAATTCAAAGTTTGGATTACATTTATTAGAAGAAATTATTAAAAGTCATAATGGAGTTAGTCTTGTTCCATCTGCTGGTTCAATAGTAGCGATAGGAAACAGAGAGTCTGAGACAGGTAACATCGTTATAGAAGATTGGATTAAAAATTTACCGATTGTAATATATGGATTAGGCGATGCTCTAGTTGAATTAAAATCGTATGGATTTGGTGCTAAAGAGTTTTCTTATGAACAACAGAAAGCTTTAATATTTAAGATAGAAGAGAATATAGCGCACGTTATAAGTCATATTCAGTATATTAAAGGGAAGGCTAATAAGGAGCTAGAATCTTTAACATTCGAGAATAATAATCTAATGAATCCTGTTTCATATGAGATATTTATGGATCTGTTAAATTCTGAAGCAATTTTAAAACAATTTGTTCTACTAATTCAACGTAGACTGCCTGTATATAAAAATAGTGATGTGGCTATATTTGCCGCACTAAATAGTTATGCCCAAGATTTACTATTAGCAACTCTTGCTTCTTATCCTGAAGGAATAGCAAAATATAGAAATAAATTTGTAAATATACAGTTTGTTCAAGGATTACAAGAAGCTATACAAGTTAAAATTAAGAACAGTTATAAACAGTTTGAGCCTGAAGAAAATAGATGCGTTCATGTAAGAAGTTTAAATAGTATTAAAAAGGTAAAAGATAATAGTCAGCGCATGCAACTAATATCTAAATTTATATCTCAATACCAAAGTTATAAGAAAGATAATTTTATCTATTGTATTGTTTGTGATAAAACTTGTTTATGCGAACACGAATATCTAATTTTACAAGAATATCTACATCCAAGAGAAAAAGATACAATCCATAAAGAACTATTATTGAAATTTAGTGGAGGAGTATTTCAAGGAAAGTATATATGCCAGAATTGTGGTCAGCCTATTGCGGATTTAGATTTTGATACATCGCTAGAATATGATGATAATGGAATACCATTAATTGGAAGATCTGAACTTGTAGATAAAGATGCGGTAGAACAAGAGGAAATAGATATGCTTTTAGGAGCTCCAGTTGGCTCAACAGTAGAAATACAATTTGATTCTCCAGCTAAAACATTATACTATCAGAAGAGTAGAGAACTATTTGATGCAATTGGTATCTTCCCTACTCCAGAATCTTATATTCGAATTGTAAACGGTGTAGATGCTTCTGTTCTACGAAGACCTACAAGAGAACAGTATATAGAAATTGAAAAGAAGAAAGCAAAACAGACAAAAGGTGTAAAAACTCTTGATTATGATATTTATATCAATAGAATTGTTGTGAGTGCTATTATCGCATACTCTATTGTAGAAGTTCAAACTCATATACCAAACTATGTACCAAGATTTTCATCACAAGGATGTATGGCAGACTTTAGAGGATATCCATTAGGAAAAGAAACCGATAAACGTATAATTGAATATTTTGCTTGCACATCAAGCGCTATTACAGTTCGTTACATGTCACGAGCGGATGATAAGAAAATTAATGACCCTTGGAGATTATGTGCTTTTGCTGAAGATAGAAATGAGAAGAAACGACAAGATACTATTATAAAATATATTGAAGGATTATTAAAAGAAATTTTATCTTTAGCAGAAGTTCAGAATCTAATATCAAAGAAAAAAGAATATTTATTACAAGCATATGGTAGAACAGAACAAAATGAAGGATTACAAGAAATAGTTCCTCATGGATTCACTCCATTTTTACATAGTAGTTCTGAAGATATAATTGTGAGTGATGCAGCAAATAAGTATGAAAAGATAAGAGGATATATTCTATCAACTCATAAAGAAGCAAAAGATTCTGTAATAAAAGAATTATCCCCATTTGCTGAACGAACATGTTGTTTACATAGCTTACAGAATCCTAACGGGTTTTGGAAAGATAAAAATCTACCTCAACTACCAGTAAAAGAAACTCCTCGTGGACCAATCAATAGTCATAGTAAATTCTTATTTGAATTAAGAAGAGAACAGAAATTTGAATTTAATATTTCTGAAAAAGATTACTATAAAGTATTTTTGAGTGTATGCTTTCAAGGGCCGCGTTTAGGATTAGTTCATGAATTTGGATATAACAAGATCTGTTCTAATTGTGAATTTAAGGCTCCTAATGATATTGAAACGCAAGGAGAAGCTTATTTGAAAGAACAAAGAGTTGAAATTAATTCTAATACTTTTTATAAACTATTGGATGCTATTCATTTAAGAAATTCTGTTTCTAAAGATACACCAATCAATATTGAAGTTGGGAATGAAGTATTACAGATTTTATATAGTATAACACCTGCACCATTTGAAGAATGGCGCTCTATTTTAAATGAAACACTCCTTGAATTAATGAAATTAGATCCTAAAGCAGAATCAGAAGAATTTGCTGTTGCTTATGGAAAGATTTCAAATAACGCCATACAGAGTTTAGAAGAATTAAAAGGTTTGATTGGTGAACGTGAATTAAAAGTATTAGATTCTATGCTTGAACAACCTATTCGTCAAGTGATTGAATCTATTAATATATCAATTGTGTTGCCTTTATCAAGAATCTTGAATGGTTATAATTTAGAAAAGCTAACTCTACCAAATTCTTATAATCTAGACGGTTATATTAAAGAAGATATTGAAAAGTTTATAGGAATTCATACACAGTTTATTGAACCATTAAAAGATAAGTTAGGAACTACATTTGCTAAATCAAAAATATCATTTGCTTTAAAACAATTATCTGCTTTTTTGAATACATTACAGTTTAAAGTAAGAGAGCCTCTAGTTCTAGGTGGTAGAATAGGTCTGCCTTATATTATAAAAGCGGGTATAGTAAATATTCTAAAAGATATGGTTGATCCAAATGTAGTATCACCAGAAAATTTTAATGATAATACAAGTTTGGATACAACATCAAGAATACCAATTCTAATTCTAAAAGAGTTACTAAATAAGTATAGAAGTGAAAGATTCAAACTTACGGATGAAGAAATACGTATAGAGATAGCAAAACGTGATGAGAAAGAAAAAATGGCAATTATTTCCAAGTTTGATAGAATGACAAAAGAAGAGAAAGCTTTAGAATTAGCAAAGAAAAATTTAGGAATTGGTGATTGGGCAGTTGGCGGAACAAAGGCGATTTACGCTTATAATCCAGAACAGTATGAACGAGAAAGAAATCAACGTTTAGAAATGGGAATAAATGATTTCGGAGAAAATGGTGCTAATCAGCCTTCAGATGGAGGACAAACTGATGCTTTTGGTTTTTCTGCTGGAGAAAATGATAACTTTTATCAACAGAATGCGGCATATAATCATGGTCAAACAGGTGAAGATGATTTTTAAGTTCTACGGGAGATAGTAATTAAATTAAATTGTAGAATAATTAGATGCGAGTGTTAATTCTTAGCACTTTTCTATATCTACTTGGAGTTGTAGGAATACTTTATACAAAACCTTCCTTAATGTTTGATAGTTCTGGAAAATGGAAAGAATTTGCTTTTAAAGATACAGAAAAGTATACTTGGTTCCCATTCTGGCTTTTTTGTATAGTATGGGCAATAGTATCTTTCTTTATTGTTTCTTGTTTAGTCGGCCCTAGCACAAATAGTGTAAATATTAAGGCTTCTAATGATAAAACTTATACGATGGAACCTGGATACTACATGTTAGATAAGCAAGCAAGTAAAAAAGAAGGCATCCCCAAATACATTTATTTAGGAACGGATAACCCTGAATAATAATTACCCGATATATAGAAGATGGAAGACAATTTTCCGTATGATCTAAAAACACAGAATGAAATTAAAGCTTTTTTTAAGAATAAGTTAAAATCTAAAAAGAAGTATATATACTCTATTTCAAACGAAGGTAATTTAGAGACATATGATAGTACATCTGGAAATTTACTAAGTGCTATTACATTAAAATACTATAGACCTTTAACTAAAGAAGAAATTGAAGAAATGGAGAGTGTTCGTATAGAAGAGATTATTAAACTTGAAGAAGAGATTGATATTCAAAAGGCTCTACTACGTAAAGCATATGCTGAGTATAAAGAAACAAAAGTAGCAATTAATGTTGTAAGAATTAATCAAGAAATAACAGAGCTTGAATCTAAGAAAGTTCTATTACGCTCACCTGTGAGAAATATTGTTGATTTAGAAAGTGTTGAGAAAAGACGCATATATTTTGATAATCCTTATGAGACACGTAGAGAAGAACTTGTTTATCAAATGTTTTATAGAAATTTTCCTTTATGGAAATTATATGGTAGATATACTGATTCAAAAGAGAGTTATGAAACACTCGAAAAGAAACAGACTTCACTTGTCGCTGGTGAAGTTGTTCTAGCGAATGGTAAGATTGCGCGTATATTTGGAGATGTAGAAGATGAATATAATGGATTTATGAGTATCTATAATATAAACGATTTCGTATATCAAGATATAAGATTTTCATCACCGTATCAAGCATTTGAAGCATATAGATTAACTGAAGCTGGAGCAGAAGATTTAAGAAATAAGATTCTTCAATCTCGTTCTATAAAATTTATTCAAATTACATCTAAGAAAATCATGACACCTCTTAAGGATACAAAAGGAGTATGGAAAGATATATTACGTAATTATTATGAACAGAACCCAGATTTAGTTGAAAAATTATTGAAAACTAATAATGATATACTAGTATTTGCGGATCCTTCAAAATATGTTGGAGGTGTTGGCTTTTTAACCGGACAAGAAGAATTACTAGATAGTAAGAAATGGAAAACACCAAATATAGTCGGCGAAGTATTAATGGAATTACGAACAGAATTTAAGGAAGGTGTTGAAATAAAAGAAGGTGGTTCTTCTTTTAATGAATCAACTAAAACAGAAGAAGAAGTTAAAAATCAACGTAAAGGTTCTATTATAAATGCAGTTCGTAAAAAACGTTATTGAAGAGGATATGATTTTAAAGTTGATTCATTCTTATCACAGTCAACCTCTTTTGTAACATACATATATTTTATATTATTCTTATCATAGTATGTTTTTTTATCATAAGGTTTTGGATAATCAATTATAACTGTTTTTTGTTCTTTAAAAAAGAATACTAGAATTGTTCCAAATACTAGACCAAATAAAAATGGCATTAAGTGAAACATAGAATCAGACATACTACTCTATTAGAAGAGGATGTTTGAATTTTTAAGAACAAAAAATTTTCATGTATTCTTTAGTTTTTTATTAGGCATTTTTATAATACTTTTAGTAAGACCAATCTGTAAAGATGAAACTTGCATAGAACATATTAACCCTGAGATAAAAGAAGTAGAATCATCGACATATCAGATTGGTTCTAAATGTTATCAATTTAAAACGAGTTCTGTAGAATAGCGTGAAAAGAAGAATAATACAATATATAATATTTTTAAATGAGTGGAACGCTGCTATCTGACTTAGACTCTTCACCATCATCTACTGATGACAACGCAGTTCAGAGAATCTTGAATGAAATGAATGGTAGCAGTATGGCACCTCCTCCTATGCCTCAACAGCAGATGCAAGCTCCTCAGGTTCAATCACGACAACCACAAGCCCCGGTTCAAGTTATTAACTCCCCGAATCCAAATTCTACTATGCAACATTCTATGGATAATATGCCTCCGACAGCCCATATGATTGGGATGGACCACCCGACAAATGCTGATTTTTCAGCCATGATGCACCAGAGACCCATGGGACAGCAACAGTATGGTCCTCCGAATCAATGGAACATGTATAATCAACCACCGCAACAATTTCAACAACAACCTCCGAACTACTATCCTTACAATAAATCATGGATGACTGATATAATTAAAGAAGCAAAGATTCCTCTATTTGTTACTCTACTATTCTTCTTTTTTAGTCTACCAATTGTAAATGTTATGGTATCATACTACTTCCCTTATTTAGTAAGAGGAACTGGTGAATTAACAACAATTGGTTTATTTATTAAATCTATTCTGGCAGGAATCTCTTTTTGGATACTTCATAGAATTATCGCACCTCTTTTAACTAGTTCATAATAGAGGATGAAGTTTACTAGGAAAGAAGACAACATATTAGTTATAATTGCTTCTACAGTTGCACTCTATGATTTCTTTACAATTCCTTTTAATAGTTTTTTGATTACAGTTGCTTTTGCTGGTATACTATTTTATTTAACACGTTCACATTTTCTACTGGCACTTGTATTTATTGTTCCCCAGTTTATTAACTTATTAAATAGTGTCATGGGTAATAAAAAAGAAAAGTATACTGATATAACTGAAATAAGTAAACGTATTCAACAAATTAAAAGAGAGAAATTTACAAATTTGAATGAAATATCTAGTCGTGTTGTATCATTAAAAAAGAATTATAATGTACCTAAAGTTGAAAATGTATCGGGTGTTGTAAATAACGATGTAGAACCTGTTGTTGGTAATCCTTCACTCCCAGATTTTATGAGAGAATTTGAAGAGTTAGGAACAGATGTTCAAACAAATTCTCGTATTCATACACCATCAGAATATAGTATTCCAGCTTCTGGAACAAGAAATAATTTTCCCAGAAGTAACATTCACGTCCCTGTAATTGATGATGTTTCAATTGATACTGCATTATCTACTACTACAGCGAACGGCTCTACAGAGTCCTCAAATCTAAAGTCAGTAGAAATAGATGGCAAGAGCACGTAATATATGTCCCCCCGGTATTTTATGTATAACCCCTAGTTTAATACTACTAGTAGTTATACTAGCTATATTACTTATATATATATATAATGAATATAAAAATAAAAAGCAAGTTATTTATAATATAGAACCATCCCAGCAGAAAGAACAGCAGCAACCAATCTATATTAATGTATCAAGAGGTGGAGATGATAGATATACAAGAGCACCAGAACCTACCCAAAACTACTATGGATTAACTAGTGTAGCAACACGTGGTGTCCCTGATAATTATCAATCTATGGGGGTTGTAAAAACATCAAGTGGCGAACTACTTCCATTATACGGACGTCGTGTAGCTTCTCGATCTGATAGATTTAATTACTATACTAGAACTGATACAAATAACCCAATTCCTTTGCCAATCAATTTTAAGAGACGTGATTGTCAAGATGATGTTGGATGTGAAGAACTTTTTGATGGAGAAAACGTTGAAATTAGTCCAACAAAACAAAGTGGGACAGTTACTATCTATAGGTTTAATGGCCCTACGTATATCCCAAATGTGATATAGAGAGATGGGTTCAATCAGAAGTTGTAACGGCTGTAACTATGTATCATACCCTTTACGGATATCTATACCAGCAAATAAATTAAAAGAAGAATATGATAAAATTAAAGATTGTTTTTCATTTTTAATATCATCACTTTCATTCAAACCAAGATTTGATAATCCTAATTTTGAAGATGATGCACGATTATCTGGAAGAATAGATGAAGATATAAATTCTATCGAAATGAATGTAAAAAGTATAATTTATAAACTTGAATCAGTTCAAATAAATCTACCTACACATCCTGACTGGATACCTAATTTAGATATGTCAAAACATATTCAAAATAAACTTGATATTACTATTACGCTTTATAATATAAATGAACAAGATCCAAAATATATACTATTTGTAATCCCATTAATAGTTGATAATTCGGTAACACAAGATAATACATATTTACAAGGACTTGCTTATTTAAATGAAACAAATCTTTATTCAATTGAAACAATTTTTAAAGGTGTTCCTGATAATGATTATGTAACATATGAAACTTGTGTAGGTGAAGGTGATAATATATTTGTATGTTTTAATTATACAGGAATTAAGATTTCAACTACCTTATACAATTCATTATTAGCACTTTGGACAAATCAGAATTTATCTACGATTCAAAAAAAAGTTCAAGATATAATAAAAAGAACAAAACGAAAAGTTCAAGATACATTAAATAATCTTCGCAGCTCTACTTCAACACCAGAACAAGCATTAGCTACAGTTAACAATCTTGCGGGTGAACTTTCTAATCCTTCTGTTATAAACTCATCTATTGACGTATGGCCTGCTTATGTAGCACCTTTTATACGACAAAATACTTTACCCGCAACACTTGTTAATAAGATAGAATGTACAACTTTCAAATCAAATTGTCCTTCCTCAGATGTAGAAGGGTTTAGTAATATGGAAGGATTTACATCAGGACCACCAGGTAGCACTACACCAGCAGCCGCACCAGCACCAGTAAGTGTAGGAGTAGGAAATATCAAATGTATTCCTTTAGATTTAGACGGAGCAATCACTTCGGATAATAAAATTAATTTTGATGCTGCAGGAAATATAACATTAGGAGATATTCAAAATAAGCGTGATTCTTTGAGAAATACTGCAGAAGTAAGTAAGATAAATTATGAACAACTAAGATTAATCGGTGGATGGGGTATAGCATTTTTTATTATTTTACTTGTCATATTTTTCTTATTACAAGTTATTTTTGGAAATATACTACAAGTTGATGTAGGTCCTATGACACAAGTAGGATTTTATATTACTATTTCTGGAATATTTACCTTTTCAGGATTCTTAATTGGAGCTGCTCTTGTGAAATAATATTAACCTATCTAGATTTGTTTTTAATAATGAATCTTCTTCATCGAAATTACGATATCCTCCTTCAATAACACTTTTACCAGAATATTGTAAACCTAATAGAGGATAAGGACACCATATATTAAAAGTATTAGAAAACCATAAATCAATTAATGGTTTTCCAGCTGCTTCCCATCCTAAAATTTTGTCATATACACTATTATTAATATAAATCCAATTTGTTGAATATCCCCCATTTGGTTTAATAAGTTTTATTCCAGATTCAAGTTCTACCATTTTTTTTATACCCATAATATTTCTCATACCTCCATTAAATATCTCCCATTCATCCATATGAGAATCTAAATATTTTTTAATAATAATCCAGTTTTGATAAAAATTAGGCTCTGGTTTATTATCATCTTCAAATACTAGAACAGTAGGAAGATTCTTTTCTTTTGCCATTTTTACTATACGCACAAATGACATTGCACATCCTTGTTGTCCTGGTGTCATCTTTACAGCCGAAGTTCTATATATAGTAAATACATCAGAAAAGTCTTTTATTATTTGTTTCATTCTATCAACACTCTCATCAAGATTTATAACATAGACATCATTTTCAGTAGTTGGATTTTTAGTAGTTGGATTCTCAAATCCTTCTTTTGTTATTAAAAAATATGATATTATAAGAATTATTAATATAATACTTATAAAATAGTGTATTTTCATATCACTAATCTAACTTACTAGATAGATTATTCTCTTCATATACATTTTCAGCATCTTTTGATAGAGAAATAGTGGGGAGAGCTTCTTTCTCATTTATAGAAGAATCTGTATTCTTTACACTATTATCCTCATCAGAAGATTTAGGTGTGAATGTTACAACACCTTCGTCAGAAACTTCCATATCTGGATGTTCTTCAAATGATACTAACTTAGGAGCATTTTGAATACTGCTTATAGCTTCAGATGTTACGTTATTAGAAACATCTACTCTCTTTACTTTACGTGCTTTACGAGAATGAGACTCACTATACAATCCAGCGATTGCTGTAAAAACTGTTACAGCGGGTAAGTATCCGTATGTGATTGAATATAGTGAAATACAGAGTAAAACAAAAATTCCTACATAGGTGTCAATAAAATATTCGTAAAATACTTCTGGGAAAAAAGGAGAAAGAGCAAAAATTAGTAACGCTGTAAAAATAATATAATATTCGTGCATCTACTTCATATACTTAATTTTAATTGTATTATTTCCGCAAAATTGGTTGTATATAAAACTAAATATTAGTAATAGAATGGATATATCAAAGTGTAATAAGGTCTTAACTCACAAAGGATATTCTATCCGTAAATCTTTTCTTTCTGAAAAGAATCTTAAAATAATTATGGAGAACTGTAATGTTGAACCAAAAGTAGATGATAGATATAAAATAAAAGGCGAAGTAGGATTTAAAATTTATAGAGAATCTCCAGAACGTTATTATCTGCCAAGAGAATGGGCTATTCAGAAGTTTGGAGAACCTGAAGCAAATATCTTATCGGAAGGATTAGATTTGTCAGATGAAAACTCAAAATTTATTGGAACTCCTTACGATTATCAAAAGGATATTATTAACACTTATTTACAGTCAACCCGAAATGGATTAATCTGTGTTCCATGTGGAAAAGGGAAAACGTTTATGGCACTTAATATCGCTTCTCAGTTAAAAAAAAGGTTTCTAATTGTTGTTGATAAAGAATTCTTAATGAATCAATGGAAAAATGAAATAAAAAATGTTATGCCTAATCTTCGTGTTGGTATTCTTCAAGCAGAAAAAAGACAGACTGATAAAGAACTATATGACTGTACTATTTGTATGATTCAAACTCTTTGTATTCAAAGTTTTCCAGATAATTTCTTTCAAGAATATGGGTTTACAATCTTTGACGAGTGTCATCATTTAGGAGCGCAACATTTCTGTAAAGCACTTTTCAAAATTCAAACAAATAAACTATTAGGTTTATCTGCTACACCTACACGTGCTGATGGATTAACAAGAGTATTTGAAATGTTTCTTGGTAAACCATTATACTGGGAAAAAGTTCGTGAGCCAGACCCAACTGTGATTGTTAAAGGTGTTAATATTACATGTCAAGATCCTAACTATCTTAGAGTTCCATACGATTATAAGAAAGATGTTATTATAGCAAGATTAATTACATATATTCTTGAATGTAAAGAACGAAATGAAGAGATTGTTCGTTGGATTAAACTATTAGCAGAAGATTCAAATAGAAAAATTTTAGTCTTGAGTGCGCGTATCGCACATCTGAATGAGATTGAAAAACTTCTTCCAAAGACTATAACCACAAGTTATTATATTGGAGGAATGAAAGAAGAAGTCAGAGAATCTGGAGCTCTAGAAGCAAAAGTTCTTTTAGCAAGTTATTCGATGGCATCAGAAGCGATGAATATTAAAAGCTTGAATGCAGTTATTCTAGCAAGTCCTAGAACAAATGTAGAACAGAGCACCGGTCGTATTTTACGAACTCGTATTAGTGAAAGATTAGTAAATCCCACCATTATTGATATAATTGACCCCCATGATCCACTCATGAATCAGTGGCGTTCACGTAAAAACTACTATAAGAAGTGTGAATATAGTATTGAAACAGTTCAACAAGGGAATATAAATGGTGTTAAGGAAGATAATATTTCTACAAAAACACTAGATAATAACACTTGTCTATTTACTGATGATTAGATTTATCTTTTCTAGTAGATTTATCTTTCCTAGTAGATTTATGTTTTCTAGTCTGCCATCTCTTTTTTAATTTACCACCTAACTGAGGAATTACTATAGGTTCTACACTAACAGGTGCTGGGGTAATAGATTCTGCAGTAGTATTTAGTTCAATCGTTTGAAGTTCTGTAAGAATACTATTTTCTATAGCATTTATCTCATCTATACGTGTATTCTTTGATTCTAATATTATTACATTATTTTCATCTGATATAGAAGTTTCTATGCTTAAAATTTCAGTATTAAATTTTCTAAGTTGATTATCATACTCTTCTTCATTTGATAAATTGAGTGAACTTAGCAGAGATATAATATTCTGATGTTCTATTTTATAGTTTTCTATTTTTTTATTTAATATAAGTTTTGCTTCCTGAATTTGTTTAACTGAATCTGTTTTACTTAATTCTAATAAGTTCAGTATATTTTCTTTTATACTATTAATATTATTAATATTTAATTCATAATTACTAATTCTTTCATCAATTGTATCAACTGTGTTTACAATTGTTGTTTTATCATTTCTAATAAAATCAACTATATTTTCAACATTTGTAAAGTATGAATCAAATTGATTTCTACTAGATTCAATCACTTCATCCCTTCTAGATTTAAGATCATTTGTTAAATCAATTTTATTTTGCAAAATGTTTTGTAAACCTAGAAGAGTTCCTTCCTTAACTTTAACTTCAGCTTGAGATAATTCAACTTCTTTCTGATTTAAATATTTTTCAAAAGATCTTATATTAGTTTCTAATACATTTATACTATTTATCAGTAGTTTTGTATTTTGTTCTTGATTTTTTAAAATATCATAATTATTCATAGAATCTATACTATAATTTAATGAATCATATGCATTTCTTAGCTTCTTAAATGTGTCATTCAGTATTGAATAATCTCTTTTAGAACTTTCATCTACTAATCTAGAGTTTAATTGTAATAATGTTTTTTCTAAATTGCTTATAGATGTGTTAATTACTTCTAATTCATTATTACGAATCTGTTTTATCTCTTTAACTTTTATATCATTTAATCGTGTTTTTTCTCTTTGAGTTTGGAAATTTTTTAATTTATTATGGGTATCTAAGACTTTTAAATAAATCTTATCTGTTTCTTTTAAAGAGTTATTATCTCCTACTTGTGACTGATACTGTAACTGTAACTTTAAATCTTCTAAATTATTCATATTACCTGATATATCAGCGTAGTGATGAATTAGTAGATTTGTATTCTCAACATATATTTCAATACGATTTGAAAGATGAATTTTATTAATAGAATCTTGAATTTCTTGAGGATTTATAATTTCTGTGCTAAATGATGGAGTATTTGGAATAGTTGTAGATAACATATTTAGATTAGAAGTATCTTCCGCTATTATAAAATTATTAGCTTTTGATATGATAGGTTTTGAATCTTTATTAGTATAAAGTGTTATAGATTGCCCTTGGACTGCTGGTGCTAGTGCTGGTGCTAGTGCTGGTGCTAGTGCTGGTGCTAGTGCTGGTGCTAGTGCTGGTGCTAGTGCTGGTGCTGGTTCTGGAGTCTGACCACCACTCATAGAAATATAACTTGAATAGTAAGTTGTTCTAAATTGATTTTCTGCTAAATAGTTTAAATCAAGTAGAAGTGTATCAATATAATCTCTTTTAAATTCTAAACTTATTTCTTTCTCATAACTTAACCAAAAATAGTTTATCCCATTATAAAAGAGTGGTGTAATAACTGGAATAAAGTATCCTAGTAAATCAATCCGTGGCTTACCAGATTCATCGCAGAAGAGTAGAACACCAGTAGTACTTCTTGTTACATATGGCGATGTATAAGATAAATACTCTTTTGATTCTTCTATATTAGGATATGTTCCAGAATCAAAAGTTTTATTGTTTACTACTTTTACTTGAGGTTCTATAATTTGAACTTGAATAGGATTTATCTGAAATACATCGTCAAAATCGTAGAAAGTCTTATCTGTTTCATTAAAATTAGGAACAGCAATTATTCTTTTTTGAGAATCTAATATAGGTTCAATACTATTCATTACAAAAGTTTCTCCGTCATAAATATCTTTTGTTTCTACAAAAACATACTTATTTAAAGGTGATATCTTTGCTACTTTATTTGTTTTAGTATAGAAACTATCATGTAAGTTATATTTTATAAAGCCAAATTGTAAAGTATCTGAATCATTTGAATATATGAAACAGTAAATTTCATTAGGATATACAACAACACGTGATTCATCTACTCCTTTAGAAATATTGAATACTATTGGATAGTCACTAGATGTATTATGTATTAAGAAGTAATCTCCTTCATTCAGTAGAACTGAAGGGAGCACAAAAGGTGAATAGAATTTGTCTACAGTTATTCTAACATACTTATTTACAAATAGAACTGGGATAATATTATATTTAAAAGAATTTAGTAATCCTGTATCATATTCTGTATTAATATTTGAATTAAGTTCAGGGATTCTATTTAAAGTTCCTTCTAAAAGAATTACTTTAAACGTATCTATATCATTATATGCTTTCTTTGTAAAAGTATTATTTGAAAATATAAATTCTTGTAATTCAGGATAGAAAGGAATTACACTACTATCTTTATATAAAATATTTCCAGAAATATCAGTTTCAATATACTGGATACCTGAAAGTATCTGGTCTTCTTCATTCAATAGGCGAACATATCTAGTAGATGAGTAATCTTTACGAACAATTGGGGCAACTGTATCTAGTAGTTTAACAGGTTGAGGTAGGTTATCATAATCAGTATAGAAACTCTCATTTTCTGATGTGCTAGTAATACCAGAATCTTGATTCCAACAACAACTTATTTCATTCACAAACTTTTTCATACCATTTCTATCTAATTTTATAGAACCATTCTGTTCTGCTACTACATATTTTACCTTGTATAGTTTTGAATCTTCTTCTGTTAAAGGAAGTAGATATTCAATTGGTTTTTTCTTAAATACTGTAGGAATACCAACAGATTGTTGATTTATCTGATTAAACCACACTACATAATCAGAATTACTATTAGTAAGATTTTCTTGAAATGGAACTGATTCTATAATATTAGATCCATTATAGTAGACACATTGATTATTTTCTAATACAGTCCCTAATGGACACCCTTTAATAAACTGTGTATTACTATTTGGCACAAAACCTTCTGGCATAGGACGATTAACTGTTGAAATAGCATCTTGTATATTACGTTTATATGTTTCTATACCTTCTATATCATTTGGCTCTGTTTGTTCTTTTACTAATTTATATGTCTTATCAAGTGAATCAAGTAAACTTTGGAGACGTTCATTCAAATTATTCACTTGTACTTTTACACTATTTAATAAATTAAAATTTTTCTGAATTAAATGAACATGAACTTCTTTATTTTGAAATTTTGAATTTAAATTTCTGGCGTAATCAACTATATCATTTATTTCGTTTAATAAACAGTCTAAACTAATATTTATTTCAATAAAATACTGATTATATTTTACTGGATACTCTAATAAATTCTGTTTTAGTGTTATACGTTTCTGTTCAACATCCTGTTGTGCAGTCTGATAAAAAGACTCTAGAAATACTATTATATCATTTGCTGACATCCGAAACGAATCATTTTTTTGAGTAGTTTTAAAATCGTAAATAGCAGAAGCATTCTTTTTAATTGAATCATATAACTCTTTTTTTGTTGCTAAACTTTTACTAAAAGAATTATATAAATTAATAAATTCAAGATTATTCTGCCCTCCTTTTAATAAATATGTTTTTTTAGAAGCTCTTTTAAATCTCTTTAAAGTTCTTGCTTTGGTCTTTACCATTTACTAAATGATATAAACATATTTTAAATACCGTAATTATTCTTTATGAGATTTACGTGTTTTACGAAAGTGTTTTCTAAAACGTCGTGATTTATTTTTATTTTTCTTATATTTACCACCTGTAGTTGTTGTATCATCTAAAGGTATAATATTAACAGGCTCATCGGGTTGGATTAGATTACCGAAACTTGTTATTATATCTGATAAAGCAGTATATGTAACTCTCTCTCCATTAGGATTTATAATATCAAATACTTCTACGTTACCATTAATAGTAAAATATGCCTGATTAGAATTATTATAAGGTCCTATCTGATATTCATTTGTATTATTATGACTAATATAGAAAACTCTTGGTAAAGGAGATTCTCTTAAATAAATAGTATATATTTCCCTTGAACTATTCGTTAACTTATATCCTGTATCGTAAATATTTTGTTCCCCTTGTCCTTCCCCTTGTCCTACCCTTAGCATGTCTCGTATTTTTTCTGCAATAGCATTATTACTTGTTAATTGTGGAACATTACTAATATCTATTTGTTGATTAATTTCAGGAATGGTTGTACCAATTCGAAATACTTGTGTAGTACCATCTTCTAATTCATCTGTTAATTCTAAATAATCTCTATTTTTAGTTAATTTATGCAGCCTGTCATTATCAGTCGCATCTGTAACAAAATATTCTCTATTATTTCCGGTAACAGCCACATAGATCTGGCCATCAGTATTACTATGATCACCATTATTAAAGGCGCCGCCAGATTGTAGTGGCTCTATGCCAACATTTATAGGTCCATAAATAATCATTTCATCTTGCGCTGAAGATGGTTCTGGAGATGGTTCTGGTTGTCCTGTTACAGATGGCCCTCCTTCTGAACTATCTGGTGGCCCTCCATCTGAACTATCTGGTGGCCCTCCATCTGAACCATCTGGTGGCCCTCCATCTGAACCATCTGGAGTAGGGTTCCATGGAATACCTAAAGCAGCACTTAAGGCAGATTTCTCCCACTCGTCTAATCCACGAACATAGGTTTTAACAGTAGGTCTTCTCCAAATAGAAGGATATCTGTTATCAAATTTATCTTTATAATCATTACGATAGGGGTTACTATAAATAGGCTCTAAAGGTTTATTATTATTTGATCTTTGAGGATAACCAGGAGGTAATCTATTCTCAAGATATGGATTATTATACTCGTCTTGTTTAACTCCAGTTGTAACTACACCAGTTCGCTTACTATTATCTTCTCTAAAAGGTAGCCTACTCATCTATTTAACGTCTAGTTTTTCTTGACTTACGAGATTTACGATTAGATTTACGAGACTTTCTATAACGTCTTCTGCCACCTCCTGTTTTATTACATGCGGGGTTAGCAATCCGTGCATCATATGGGATCTGTAATAATGATGGAGAACCAGTTGAACCTACCCACTCACTTCCTCTATTAGTATATCCAGCCGTAGGAGCGGTGTAGTAAGCACTATCAACACCCCCCACACCTCCAGTCTGTAAAGGTGTTGGGTTCGCTTGAGCACCTTCTGGAGATGTATTTACTAATCCTCCTTCACATCCGATTCGTGATATAACAGGATACCCTCCTAGACTGGGACCAGCAGATCCTGTTAGAGGACCAGCACCCACATCAACGGTATAACGACCCCCACTCATAACAGGTGAACCAACCGCTTGAGCAATTCCATCACTATTCATCAGGTTACGAGCACCGCCCGCAAAACCCGGGAGTCCACCAGTTCCAGACAAAGTAGATGTTAACCCTGGGCGAGTAGCAGCTAGGCAATCTGGTGTTAGTCTAGGTCCACCAATCACTTCTTGAGCATAAGGTGCTTCAGGTGCGATTGCTTGTCCAAAAGAATAGCCAGCACCTCTTTGTGTTTTACGCATATTTCTTCTTTTACCCATCTAACTACTATTTATTTTTTATTCCAAGTCAGTAATTTCATAACGTTTAAACTCTTCATTATAAGATATTTTTACATTTATATTATTTTTATCTTTTAGTTTTTTACTTAATAATAAATCTTGAATACATGCACGTCCAAGATTCTCTGAACCGTTATACAGAATAAATACATCTGGTAAAATTGGATCTTTTACAGCTTTTGCCACAGTCGGTCTCTTAAATTCCTCTTTTTTTTTCTCTACAAGTCGCCCATAGTAGTGTCCTTCGTCAATCTTTGCTTCAGTTTCATTCAAGTAAAGTGCAAAACGGCGTTTGTTTGGAGAATCTGGAATAAGAACAACTTTTAAGAATTCAGTTGTATCTGATACTGAATCAAACGATGAAAGTGGTTGTGGTTGAATAATAGATGTTACTAAGCCACCAAGTAGACGAGAATCTGGCATCCAATGAGATTCAACAAACTGTTTCATAAAATTTCTTCTTTCCAAAAAAGTTTTATTAGAAAATAAGTTCTGATTAGCCCATACATAGATATCTTCTAGAAATATTCTATGATTAATAGTATCAATTGAAGCAACAAAAATAGATCCTTCATTTACCTTTACACTCACGCGAAATCGTAATAAATAACAAAGTGGCTGCCCTTTTGTCATAAGACGTTCTTTTTTAGTTAAATTGTATTTTACAAAAATGGCTGGTAGATTCGGGAGAAATACAAGAAATCCTGGTTCTGATTTTGTAATAAAAGTTTGAACAAAAAATGTTCCCTTTTTCAAAGGTGTTTCAGCTTTGTCAGGTGAAATTCTTTGTTGAATTACTAAATCCAAATTTGTTGAATTTAGAAATTCAATTGCTTTTTGACTTTGAAAATTATTAGCACGCTTTAAAACAGCAGCGTGAGTATTTCTATGAGAACTCTTTAATGACCCTTGAGCGATCTGTTCCTGTTCAGAAGACATTTTTACTATATTATATAGTTCAAAACGTTTTAGACCCGTATTAAAAAGAAGAAAAGTTCTGATTTAAATTTGTATCATTTGCACCAACAGGACCCATTAAACCTCCAGAACTTATAGTCTCTGAATTAAATGGTTGAATAGATTCTGCTGTGGGGAGTATTTTAGTGCTAGAAGCCCCCGAATCCACTAATACCTGCGTTCCATTATTCTTTGTTCCAGGGCCAAAGGATCTTTCAGGGTGACGTAAATTGTCCTGAATATTCTGAGAACCATATTTTTCATCTTGTGGATCATTCGCAGAAATACCTTGTGATTCTTGTTGTCTCATAAGAGTATTTGGCATTCTAGCATTTGGGGGATTTGGTCCAGAAGGGCTTACTTCTCTTGGAACTCTAATAGGTTCTGGGTGTGTAACAAGTCCCTTGGGAATAGGAGATTCAAAGTTTTCTTCTTTAGTATAGTATATATATCCAAAGTATACTAGTGCGAATAGTACTAAAATAAGAATAACGACGTAAAAATTATCTAGACTTTTTATTTCCATCTAAATATAAGAAAAGAATGAGAATTGAAGAATTTGTCACACAAGCACTTGATTCTGAACTTGTGAAGAACGCTGAGAACTGGAACCTTGAAAAGATTTTTGAACTTTCTTTTGAGGTTGCCGTAAATGTTGGTAAGACTTCTTATTCAAAGAACGAGAAGATTGATTTACTTGTGTCTGTTGTAAAGAAGATTCTTGAGGAACTGAAGTTGAAGAATGTTTCATTATCTGCTCTAAAGACATCCACTGGTTCTTGGGAGACTGTATCAGAGATTGTTGAAACTTTGATCCCTGTTGTTTTTTCTCACCTCCCTGTGATGGAGATGCCTCGTTCTTTTTTAAGTTTTCTTTCTTGTGTATCGGCAACTTGTATAAAGGTTGAGAAACAGGTTGAGGAGGTGAAGGTTGAGAAGAAGGTTGAAAATAAGGATTAAGAGTAATAGTAAAATTAGGAGTTAAATATCTACTATTCTCATATTTACATGAATATTTTTCAATTGAAATTGCTTTAAAAGGAATCTGTTCAGTTAAAATACAGTTTTCAGTATAGATATTTTCTTTAAAATCCTTATTAAGAATTTTAAAGAGTTTAAATTCATTTTCATATAAGAACCCTTTAATACTTCCAAAATCATAAATATAAAGATGATTACTAGAATCAAGACTAGTATTTGTTAAATGATAATTAATTTCATAATTCATTACTACATAGTATTATGCGATAATTACTTAGACCCTTAACAAAAAAATAAAAAAATTAAATCCATTTAATTGATTAATACTATTATAAAGAATGAGTGTAGTTCCTGTCCTTCTTCTTACGCAAAAAGCAGAAGTAAAGAGTAGTAAGATTTCACTTGGAAATACTAAAGAATTAACCTTAAAACACATTCAAACATACAGTAAGAAAAAAACAGAAGTAGAAGTAATTGGAACGTATGGTTATAAAGGGATTACACTATTCTTATTTGGTTTTACTAAAGGTAAAGCTGGAAGTGAGAATAAACATGAACTACCTCCACCGCACGATAATACTTTAGTGTTTGGAGATATTATCTTAGTTGCATCAAAATCTGATACATCTTTTGCGCAACCTATTAATTTTAAGGTAGATGATTATGAACAGTTCTATTCTAAAGCGTTCGGTGGATTTGAAGATTTAGATGATGACGATGAAGAATTTGAGGAAGAAGAAGAGGAAGAGGAAGTTGAAGAGGAAGTTGAAGTTGATGAACCTGTTGATGAAGAGGCCTATAGTGAATTTCAAGAAATTTATGAAGATGAAGAAGAAGTTGTAGAAGTTAAGAAAGAACGAAAGAAGAAGAACTTATCTCAAACAGTTCAAATTTCTAAATATGTTCATCCTGATAAACAGCTTGATGAAAACTCTACTAAAAATGAAATCAGATTAAATAGTATTAAAGTTATTAAAAAACTGTTTGATACAACATTCAGCGAAGAAGAATGTGAAACACTCGAGAATGAGATTTACAAGAAGAGTTTATCATCTGCTATGAATCTTCATATTATTCGTGATTGGAGTATTGAACTTTATAAAGAACTTTATAAATCAATCGCACGAAAAGTGATTGGTAATCTAAATTCAAATTCATACATTCAAAATAAAGAACTTCTTAATAAATATAAAACAAAAGAAGTAACATTTAATGAAATCTGTTCTATGAATCATTACAGTCTGTTTGAAACAAAGTGGAAAGAATTGATTGAACATCAGAAACTGATTGAAAAGCGACAACTCGAGGGGAATAAATCTATGGCAACAGATCAGTTCTTCTGTACTCGTTGTTTTAAGCGTGAATGCACATACTATGAGATGCAAACACGTTCTGCAGATGAACCGATGACAATCTTTATTAACTGTTTAAGTTGCGGAAAAAATTGGCGTCAATAAACGTAAGTTTAAAAAAGAATGTCAACTACGGAGGATAAGAAAACAAAATTAATAGGTTCGAGTGGTTCTAACCCTCTACCAATCGTTGATAAACTATGGGAGTTTTATTCTGCAAAAGGGATTAAAACTGTTTTTATTTCTG
>Ga0214921_10003863_pt1 | contig 22618 bp, 24 predicted proteins | sample LL1505_MetaG_FD_177992 | JGI IMG/M metagenome (GOLD analysis project Ga0214921, IMG submission 177992) | Freshwater microbial communities from Lake Lanier, Atlanta, Georgia, United States - LL-1505 | ecosystem: Environmental > Aquatic > Freshwater > Lake | place: USA: Georgia | collected... | reverse complement strand
AAAATAGAATTCAAAATAAAAACTTACTTTGCCCTTAGATTAATATGTCCAAAAACGCGGCACTCGCCGCCATGATAGTATGCTATTTAGTCCCAATTCTTTACGTCTGGTGGAAAAACTGTTAGATACGAGTCTTTTTAATCATCGTTTGAATATGCGAATAAAGCAACAGAAAAAAGACCCGTGAGTATTGCCAACCAACGAATACCTTTAACAGATTCTTTAAACACTAATACACCTTCAATGGTTATAATTGTATTACTAATCAAGTTCCACACCAAGTTTGTCTGTGCCATACCCTGGTAATTCAAAGCCTTTAAAAAAATTAGTGGCTGCAAGAGATAACATACTAATGAAAATACAACTCCAGGGAGATTAGGTATAGTCTGATTATGAACTAACTTCAGTGAAGTCATCATAAATACATCATTCATAGCCATCAATGTGCCAAATGCAATCGGAAGAAGTGAAAAATTTCCTATCTTCCAATTGATACTTTTAATCCATTTATCAATGAAGTCTTTCATTTGTTACTCTTCTTATAAAAACGAATTAATCGATGAAACGTTTATTTTTCTAAAAAAATGTCAAGCGCCGATTCTACAGAGCTTGGATATGTTTCGGATGTTAACCCTGACACTGAGAGCGAAAAGCTTCCAGCATCTGGTGATGATTACGAAACAGAAACTGAAGACGAAAGGTCTGAAGGAGTTCAATCAGAAACTTCTGACGAATACGAGAAAGCAATAACCCGCTATGCAGAATTGCTAGCAGATGTTCCTCAAGATAAGTTCGGTGGAATTGTAGAAACAATTGAAGACCTTTTGACTGGAAAAATTGAATTTACCGAGCAGAATAACGATGACGGATTCGATAATGTACTATTTGCAACATTCATTACTGTAATTGTAATAATTGTCGCATCAATCTTAGGAGTATACTTCAATTCAAAAACGAATTTCCCATTCTTATCGTAGATAACTAAAAAACACCATAGACTTTATACTTATTACCGTCTGTGTAATCGCAATTGGAGCAATGGCATATTTTATATGCTCATTAGCCTGGTATCGGAGAAATGGAACATTATACTAATTATTGATACATCATTCTCCAACTTTCAAACTCTTTCTTACCCGAATCGGTAAGAAGAATTTTTACTGTCGATTCTGAAAGAGTAAAAGGTAACTTATACTCAATGTAGAAAGGATACTCTTTCATAGAAGGGTCACGCATAACACGAAGCATATTCAAACGAGTCATCATTGCCTCTACAGTACGAATAAGAGTGCGAACACCTTTTTCATCTGAAGAAAATCCAGTAATCATATACTTTATTGCTTCATCCGTAAGAATCAGATCCGTTGAAGAAAACTTCAAACGTTCAAGAAGTTGTGGCCAGATGTAATCTTTGAGAATAGCTTTTTTGTCTGCTTCGTTATATCCACCGCAATTGATTACGGTCATGCGGTCACGTAGGATAGGGTGAACTTTTTCAGTTTCATTAAAAGAGAAAACAAACAGACATTGTGAAAGATTAAAGTCAACGCCAGAGAAGTAGCGATCGTGAAACTGTGTGTTCTGAGAACGGTCTGTCAAATGAATCAACATATTAATAATTTCATCTCCATGAGGAGTGTTTGAAACTTTATCAAGCTCATCAAAATACATTACAGGATTCATGCTACGCGAATGCATAATGCTATCTGCAATGCGCCCCCACATAGAACCTTCGTAAGTGTAAGAATGACCTACAAATCCTGCAATATCAGATGCGCCGCCTAGAGAAAAGAACTCAAAAGGACGTTTCATGACTTCAGCAATCGCATTACGTGCAAGACTTGTTTTACCTACACCAGGACTTCCCTGCAAGGCGATGACATTACCGACTGAATTTGGATTCACAATAAGCTGGGCAAGTATTTGCATAATTTGCATTTTGGCGGGAAGCATACCGTAAATACTCTTGTCCATAGTTTTACGAGCATTCACCATGAATTCGGTGCACTTAGTTTCTCCATCTTCAAGTGTTACGGGAAGAGGAATAGTCTTTCCGAAAGGGATACGCAAGAATGCGTCTACCCAACTGCGAAGCTTATACGACTCTCCAGAATCTGAACCCATTTCTTCAACAGCTGTTATCTTCTTGATGACGTTGGACTTTACGTAATCGGGAATGGGTAGTTCAAGAACTTTGAATTTAGGAGGAACGTCTCCATCGGAAAGACTGAGCGTGGACATTCGTTTCATAAGTTTCATAAGTTCAGTCTGCTTTTCTTTTGGCTGGACCTTGTAGTACTCTAGTTCTTTTTTAGTTAATTGAATTGGAATCTTTTCATCTTGTTCTTTCTTCTTTGAGCTTGCGCGCGTTCGGTGTTTTGGCTCATCTTCCTTGGGAACATACTTGCTCATCAAGTATTCAACAAACTCATTAACCTCTTCACTGTCTTCTTCTTCCTCCTCTTCCTCTTCCTCTTCCTCTTCTTCTTCCTCATCTGGCTCAATATTTCCATGAATGTGAATATTCAGTGTAATAGGAACTTGTTGTTCTTCTGAGCTAGAACTAGAGCTAGTTTCAAGTGTATCATCCTTTACCCATGTAGTGTCGTCATCCGTCGTGATTCTTGGCTTTTTTGGAGGAGGCGCTTTATTGCTATCATCTTGCATATCCGCCGAACCTTTCCTGCTACGAGGACACTCTTTTCCAGCTCGTTTTACCATTAGTAGAAAATGTCAAAATAAAACCAAAAAAATACCACTTATAATCAATGGAAGCTATTGAAGAGGCCGCAAAGAAGGCTCAAGAACTTATTGATAAGGAAGCAGCTAGAGATCCTAAATTAAAAGAGACACTCAAAATAGTTCGTCGATTTATAGAAACACATCCTGTGATTTGCTATGGAGGTACTGCAATCAATAATCTTCTTCCCAAGCAAGACCAGTTTTATGACCCGAAGGTTGATATTCCAGACTACGACTTTTTCAGCAAGACTCCTCAAATACATTCTGCAAAGATTGCGGATAGACTCGCTGCGGCGGGGGCAGAGAGTGTTGAAGTGAAGCCAGGTGTTCATTTGGGAACTTACAAAGTCTTTTCGGACTTTGTGGGCGTTGCGGATGTTTCGCACATGGATGAATTTATTTTCAACAAGATTTGGAAGGATTCAGTTGTCATTGATAACGTGCACTATGCGCCTCCAAACTATTTGCGGATGGCAGTTTATTTGGAGCTTTCGCGACCAAAAGGATTTGTAGAAAGATGGAAGAAAGTATACTCTCGCTTGCAGCTTCTTAACAAAAGGTATCCAATGACATGTCCCAAGGAAAGCGAAGAAGAGACGGAAATGACTCTTTCGCCAGAACTTCGCTCGAAAGTTGAAAGCATAATTATCAAGAATGAACTTGTACTGTTGGGGTTTAATGCGTCAATGATTCAATCGGGAAAAAATAAAAAGTGGATGCTTCCTCTAGATGTTCTTTGCCTTCCTGACGAGCGCGATAAAATTGCAGGATTGTTTCACAGTGTGTTTCATGGTTCTACTAAAAAAGAGTTTCCTGCATATGGCGAACTTCTTCCTGCTCACACAGACATTGACAATCCAAAATCGAATCACACAATCATTCGATTGTATGAGACGCAAGCATGCCACAGTTACCACGTAATGAAAAACAAGCTTCATGTAGCAAGCATACCTACATTGCTTCAGTTCTTTCTTTCAATCCAGTATGCTTCTGAACATTTTACGGAAGATGTGCCAGAACAGCGATTCCTGTGCACTGCAGAACATTTGGTGAATCTTGCAAATGGATCAAGCGAAAAACTTCGAAACAAGATACTTACGCCAATTACCTGCTTAGGTAAGCAGAAAAATCTTCTGGACATGCGTATAGAAAAGACTGAGCTGTGGGATAAAGTTAAGGGAGATAAGAACTCGCGAGAGTTTCTGGAGTTCTTCTTTACATACAATCCTGTCGGAATGAGCAAGACCGAGCGTCAGAAAGTACGAACGAATTTGAAGAAAACTCTCAAGAGCCACCGACCGTAGCATCTGAACCGCTGAATGCATTGCCAGTACAGCCAGTGCACTGAAGCTTTCCAAAGTCATAAGTAACTTTGAATTGATTTCCATATTTCATCCAAATGGGTTCAGTACCAGTATTTCCAGCATAAGAACTATTAAAGGTCTTATACTGGAGAGCTTCTTTGATTTGGCGCGTTCTGTCGGAAGCATCGCGAGTGACTTGATAGGTGTAACCAGTGAGGCCAGCATCTCCTTGCGAACTCATTTGTATCTAGAAGACAAAGATGTTTCGAAAGAATCGGGGCATATATATGATTATCGGACTGTGTGTTTTATTTTTAGTAGTCTTTGCAAATAAAGATTACTTTGTGCGAGAACATCTGGTGAATCTAACTACGACCACAACACTGAAGGCGGAGTTGGACAAGACAAATAAAAATGTTGCAAAGTTGGAGGAAGACCTAAAAGATATGAAGGACAAAGCTAATGCTCAAGCAGGACAAGCGCGAGCAGCCACAGCTCAGCTAGCGGCTATGACTTAGACTTTATTGGTCCAAAAAGAGGAATCAAAGTAGGGAGGTACAGGGTCTGTTTGTGTCTTGGGAGCACTTGCAGGCGCCTGAGAGACAAGAGTACTTACTTGGTCAGGTGTTAACAAATAAGGGAAATATTGCAAGGCAGAAATCTGGCCTTGGAATCCACCATCAATACCGCTGTGCAAGGTACCGTCATTTTGCTTTGGGAGATTTACAAGAGTGTGGTGCAAATACAGCTTACCGTTGACATAAATGTCCATGGCATGCTGGCCTATAGAAATAGCTACATGAATCCACTTCTTTGCGGGGATATTTCCGATGGGAACAACTTCCATTCCTGCAAAGGTGTCTAGCTTAACTAAGAATGAATTAGTGTTTGGGTCAATTACGAGGGCAGGACACATCGATGAAAGGTCTGCCGAACCTTTTACAAAAACAACTTTTTGCTGACCGTACCTGTATGCAAAGTCATCGACCTTTACCCAGCACGCAACTGCCAGTTCAAGCCCTTTATCTTGATTCAAAGATTTAGGCAGCGCAACATTACTATCGATTTCTTTTGTTCCATCCGTAGGCGGCGTTACAACATTAATTCCCTTGCTCATATCTTGCTTGAGGTAATAGTAGATTCCCGCAATAACACATCCTGCGATTATTACGAACAACACTATGTTGACAATTCCCATTGTATTTTAGAATGTATATTCTTTGACTTCTTTTCCTTTCGTGTCATAAACTCCGAACTTGACAGAGTAACCTCCTGAAGGTCCTGCAGAACCAGATTGATTAGAGCAGCTTGTTCCTGACTTGTAAAAGGATTGAGCGTCTGAAGGCAGAAGGGCTTTGCCGTAATGGTTCAGGTCGCACATGTATCCAGAGAATCCGCCATCATTTGAGATATCAATATTACCTGCAGCGGGTTTAGGAACTCCAGGAAGGAAGCAAGATTTCACAAGATTGCCATTAATATAGATATCCAAGTTTCGGTCGAAAACTGTCATTGAGACTGAGAACCAGGATTGAAGAGGAATGTTGGGAACTTCGCATACAAACACATCATCTGTTGCATCAGAATTATTTGCTGGAGCAGGTTCGCTCTTTGATGAACCGTCTTGTCCCGATGGAAATATGGATACCGAAACTTTCAAATTGTTTTCAGTAGGTGCAAGTGTCACTTTTGGATTCATTATAGCTACGTTACTAGGGTCAGGACGGCTTAGAACAACTTTTTCTTTTCCGTAGCCATAATTCCAATCTTTTACAAACATCCACCACTGAATGCCGTAAGCGCCCTGCCCTTCGCTAGGCAGAGGAGCAGACGATGATGGGATAGATGTTCCGCTGGTAGAATCGTGCATTGAAGACATGAGGCTTCCGCTAGCAGAGCCATAGTACCAGTCATGAAGAATTGGGCGAGGGGAAGGAACAGATGACGTTTGAGGAACAGGAGGTGCTCCCGATTTCATTGGTCCAGAAGATTTCTGGGATCCAGCAATTCCTCCAGACGCTCCCGTGGCTCCCGTGGCTCCCGTGGCTCCCGTTGAGCCAGAAGGTGCAACAGGAGCAGGCCCTGCAGAACCCATAGGTGTATTACATGGTCCAGGGATACGGAAAAGTATTTGACGCCCATTCCACTGACATGCAATTGCATCATAAATTGCAATACCAATAAGAGCAACTACAACTAATCCAACAAAAATACCTCCCATCTTGAACCAGAAAATAGTCCAGGATGCAGAAGATAGTTGTGAATTGGCGCTAGCTAAACTAGAAGCTGCTTGCTGTTGTGTACTGGCCAGAGCAGCTGAAGCATCTTTTGTTAACTGGGAAATGTATTCGCCGCTAAAGGTCGCTTTAGTTATATCTGGCTGGATTACAGGGGCTTGGCTCAGAGGAGTTCCAAGAGTTGGAGCAGGTTTTGAAGAAGAGCCTCCCATTTGTTAGAACGGCCGAAGTAAAAACGAACCACTAAACAGTGAGATGTCGGGAGGCAATATGTTTTGCAATAACTGTGGAGAAAAGGGACACGTCTTTAAAAGCTGTAAGTACCCAATAATTTCATGCGGAATTCTTTTGGTGAGAGGCCCATTTGAACCTCTGAAACTTCCCGTAGACCCAAGAACTGTTGGAGTTCTTATGGTAAAAAGAAAAGATTCTATGGCCTATATGGAGTTTATTCGAGGAAAGTACGATGTAGCGAATCCTACATATATCGGAACGCTGTTGAAAAATATGACAAAGCACGAGCATCAACAAATTGTCAAGGAAGAGTTTGATACTCTGTGGACACGTCTTTGGGGCGAAGGTCGCGATACACGCTCTACAGAATTCGAGTGCTCAAAGGAAAAGTACTATGCTATCGATAGGGCACAGCTAATTACGCTGAATCCGACAAATTACACTGACCCAGAGTGGGGTGTTCCAAAGGGTAGAAGGGCAAAAGGAGAGACAGATATCGATTGTGCAATGAGAGAGTTTGAAGAAGAAACTAATATTGATAAGTCTGCATATACTGTAAGGAAATCAATAGTATTGTCAGAGACATTCAAAGGCACAAATAATATAGAGTATCAGCACACATATTTTCTGGCAACTCTTAAAAGTTCTGCAGGCATAAATATATCGCAAACACTTACAAGCATACAGCGCAGAGAAATATCAGAAGTCTCGTGGAAATCTCTTTCTGAATGCAAAGCTTGTACAAGACCACACTATTCCGAAAGAATAAAGATATTTGAAGAACTTGGACGTATTATTGCAACGTATGAAAGTGTGGGCACATAACAATGGAGGTTCCTATTCCTGAAATTTCGTGGTCTGATTTTGGAAAGAATTTACTTTATGCTTACGCAGCTGTATCCGTGCTTCTAACTGTGATATTGAATGTAGCTACTTATGGCTCTTGTTATAAAACAAATTTTCTTTCAAGTTTAAAACTTGGATTTACGATGACGATTGTTCCTGTGATAATATACGGTTTGGGGTTAAAAATTCAAAGATTCAGAGACATTTTTTCATCAGTATTTCAGAAAATGGGATTATCGCCAGAGAGGTCTAATACATTTGCACTTATTTACATTTTGATTCTTTCAATTCTTCCCTTCACTGTATATGCAGCGCATGCTGCAGAAGAATCTGCTTGTGTAGCGACTCCCGATGAAATGACTGCTTTCAAAACAAAAATGTTACAAGAACTCCAGCAGAAGCAAGAAGCTGAAGAAAAGAATGGAAAGAAGAAGTAATGGGACTGACGCGAAAAAGAAGAAGAGGCGGTGCTAGCCGTAATGAAATACTGTTTCCACAGAAGACAGGAGTAGATTACTCCAAATTGAAAATGACTCCTGAGGGAGAGTATTCAATCACAAAACGCAAAGATGGTGAAATACTCATGAAACATATGAAATCGGTAGTAAAGGGAATGAAGAAAAAAACAATTGCTGATCTTACTGGAAATGTTGGTGGTGATACGATTCTTTTTGCTCTGAACTTTAAAGACGTTTACTCTTTTGAAATGAATCGAGAAAACTTTGAAGCTTTGCAGAATAATGTCGAAGTGTTTGGTCTTAAAAATGTTCAACTAAAGGAAGGCGATTCAACAAAGCTTTATGATGGCGATACCGACGTTCTGTACATTGATGCGCCGTGGGGAGGACCTGACTACAAAGAAAAGAAGGATATGGACTTGTTTCTGGGGTCTGAAAGGATAGACTTGTATGTTGAGAAAATCATGAAAGAAGCAAAACATCCTGAACATGTGTTTCTGAAACTTCCTTCGAACTATAATTTTGACAGGTTTTCTGAATTTGAAATGAAACGGTTCAAGATACGTGGATACTACCTTGTGTGTTTATTTGCAGCCTAAAAGTAATGGAGACTGTTCCATACAGGAGAACAAAGTTAAGTGTCAAAACATTTCCTGCAGGAACATTGCTTTTTAGATTAGTTCAAAGACCGATTGATGATACGCGCGGTGTTCTTCTTAAAGATGGAAAACGTTGTATAACTCCAAACTATAATGTATACTTTTACCCGAATCCTTTTGCAGGAAAGTTGGCTCTAGAAGAATGGTTGTCACAATATAAAAACGTCACAGTTTATGTTCTCACAAAAGATGTTAAAGTTTTGTGGCTTCTGAAACCTTCAAAGTATACGCGTACAACAAAAAATACACAAAGAAATTTTATTAAAAAGTGTTCTCTTGTCCCAAAAGGTTGTTTGCCACGCAGCGGAGATTCTTATAATCCTTGTCTGAGTAATACGATTATTGAAAAGTATCCCGATATAGTTGGAATGGTTTCATTATCTCCAAATGATGCACGCAGAATTCGAGCAAAACTTTCACGTTCAACTCGAAAAATACAGTCTTATTTTCATAGTGCAACAGATGAACTAAAAATTGAATCTGTTCCAGAACTTATCCTGCATCCTCTTGCAAAAAGACCGTCGAAAGATGTGATTGTTTCGGAAGGTGATAAGTTGGAAAATAACTACAAGCAAATAAAAAGTATTTCAACCGATAATGTTTCTAAACTCACTGATTTCATGGATAAACACGCTGTATACAATTCTGAAACATTTTTCTACACTTACAAGGAATAGCCAAGATAATATACGACGCCGAGGTAAGAAATTACTGCAAAGGCAAACATCCACCACCATACTGGAAATATAGTTGACTCACGAGTACCGACCCCGAATGGGCGAACTCGACCTTCTTTCCCGAAAGCTACAGAAGGTTTCATGTAAAGGAATCCTGCGACCATAAATAAATAAAAAGCGACCATCCACAGTTTTGGATTTTTGCGAATTACTTCCTCCATTATCAATTCCTTTCCAAAAATAAGTAGAGAATGTACGTTTTGCCGAATCGGAAAGCATTTGCCGACTCCGTGACACGCATTTTCATGAAGTACCGACAGCGTAGCTTGCTTGAAGCGGGCCAAGGGGCTGCACGTGAACTGTTTCCTCATCAAAAACTTGTTCGCGATTATTTGTTGATTGAAACTCCTTACCGTGGTCTACTTCTTTTTCACGGTCTTGGTGTTGGTAAAACGTGTGCTTCAATCGCAGTAGCAGAGTCTCTGATGTCCAATAAAAAGGTCTATGTATTATTGCCCGCTTCACTTCGTGAAAACTTCTTGGGAGAAATTCGTACTTGCGGAGACCCTATTTATGTAGAAGACCAGCACTGGGTTGAAAAGAAAGCAAATACTGATGAAGAGCGTGAAAAAGCTTTTAAGATGGGTATTTCTGAAAAGTTTATTAATGAGCAGGGACGTTACTTTGTTACGGTTTCAGATATGCCTTCAAATTTCAAAAACAATCCAGAACTACAAGCTCCTATTCGCAAACAGATTGCAGACATAATTGAGTCTCGATTTCATTTCATTAACTTTAATGGTCTTTCATCATCAAATATCGACAAGATACTTGGAGAAGAACATATGTTTGATAATTCGGTCATAATTATTGATGAGATTCATAACTTGATTAGCGGTGTGGTGAATGACCGTGAAATCAAGCGCAGGCTTTACGATATGATTTATAATGCAGTGGATGCAAAGGTTGTTGCTCTAACGGGAACGCCAGTCATAAACAGGCCTCAGGAAATAGCGTTCCTGATGAATCTTTTGCGTGGACCCGTGAAACAACTTGGAGTTCCCACCAAGTCTGCAGTAAGTTGGGACGAATCTATGATGACTGCTTTTTTCAGGTCGGTAAAAGACATCGATACCGTGGATTACAATTCCGTAAAGCGTGTAATTTATCTTACCAGAAACCCACCCCATTTTGAGAGCGTTTATAATGAGAAGGGAGAACGTATTGCTGTTAAATATAATAAGGAGCTTCCGTTTGAGCCAGATATCAAGAAATGGGTTTCTTCTTGGAAGACCGAGTTTACTTCAAAGTTTGGAGGTGTTGAACTTGATGCCGAAGAAAAGATGACCGAATCTGTTCTTGAATGTTTACCCACTGACTTTGAAGAGTTTGTGAAAACTTTCGTAGATGGACTGAAAATCAAGAACGCTCTTCTTATGGGAAGACGTATTCAGGGTCTTGTTTCTTACTACAAAGGTGCTAACGAAAACCTTCTTCCAAAACAGCTCGATGAAGACAAGATGCTCACAAAAATTGAAATGTCAGAAACACAGTTCAATCGTTACCTAACTGTACGTTCAGAAGAAATCCGAAGCGATTCAAACAAGAAACGCAGAGGAGGTTTGAACGATGAAATGGGTTCTTACAGAATGATTTCGCGTATGGCTTGCAACTATGCGGTTCCTTCCGAATTCAGACCTTCGAAATGGGATAGGAATGAAGATGAAGATGATTCTGGCGAAGGCAAGATAGATATTGTAAAGAAACTCCTAGAAGATTCAGACAAGTACCTTTCAAAGCAGGGTCTAAAGCAGTATTCGCCAAAGATGCTGAGGCTTCTTGAAGATTTAGAAGCTAGTGTCGGCAAGAAAGATGAGTGGAATAACCAGTTTGTCTATTCTCAGTACCTTACTGCAGAAGGACTCGGGATTTTTGGAGAAGTTCTAAAAAAGCACGGTTTTCAAGAGTACCGACTCCTGAAAGAAGGAGGGGTGTGGAAAGAGGACCCTGAGATGGATGCCGACAAGCCTGCATTCGGTCTATTTACTGGCGGAACTTCGGGTGTTGACAAAGAACGGCGCGAACTTGTTCGTCAAATCTTTAATGAAGATTACGGAGACCGATTTCCACAAGTTTTGAAAGAAAGTATAAAAAAGCATCGTCTCTGCGTCTTCATGGCATCTTCTGCTGGCGCTGAAGGCATTACCCTAAAGAAGGTGAGAAACGTATACATCATGGAACCTTACTGGACGCCAGGACGCATTGAGCAGGTCATTGGTCGTGCTATTCGTATTGGGTCGCACTTAGCTCTGCCAGAAGAAGAGCGAACGGTTACTGTGAAACTTTACATGACTGTGTTCAACAAAGACCAAACGATTGTAGCAGAAGGTGCTAACATTGTGATGGTTCGGCGAGCAGATATGGTTTTGAAACGATACGAAGGCGACGAACCTCGCGAAGTTTTCATGTCTACCGATGAGTTTCTGTATGAAACCGCGTACGAAAAGAGCCGACTTATCAAAAGTATCGCAACAGTTCTGAAACAATCGGCCATTGATTGCGAAATTCACCGAACTATGCACTCAAAGAATGAACCTGCTATCCAATGTATGCGCTTCGACACAACAGTCACTGCAGAAGATTTGGCGTACCGTCCTAAATATTTGAGCGACGAAAGAGATGCTCTTTACAAGAAAAATTTAGTAAAACGTGGTCGTATGTTGCAAAGAATATCTGTCAAGGGAATTTTTATGATTATGGATACTGTAAGCCGAGAGATATTTGACCATGCGGCATTTGAAGATAATAATCGGCTCATTCAAATTGGCGAACTTCTTGGAACTAATAAAATAGTGTTTTTTCCTCACGTAGTTCTATAATAGAGAGACAATGTCGCAGGCAGGAGAAAATTGGACACCGCGAACTGGCCCAGGAAGTCGTAATTGGTATTCAGTAGCCAGTTCATCCGACGGGACTAAACTTGTGGGTGTTGTAAGAAATGGCTTCATTTACACTTCGAATGATAGTGGCGTTACTTGGACACCGCGAACTGGCCCAGTAAGTCGTAGTTGGAATTCAGTAGCCAGTTCAGCTGACGGGACTAAACTTGTGGCATGTGTTTTTAACGGTTCGATTTGGACTTCAAGCAATAGCGGCTCTAATTGGACTGAACGAAGTGGCGCAGGAACTCGTGATTGGTATTCAGTAGCCAGTTCATCCGACGGAACTAAACTTGTGGCTGTTGATTACGCTAACTACATTCACACTTCGATTGATAGCGGCGTTACTTGGACACAGCAAAATGGCTCAGGAACTCGTACTTGGTATTCAGTAGCCAGTTCATCCGACGGGACTAAACTTGTGGGTGTTGTAAGAAATGGCTTCATTTACACTTCGAATGATAGTGGCGTTACTTGGACACCGCAAACTGGCGCAGGAAGTCGTAATTGGTATTCTGTAGCCAGTTCATCCGACGGGACTAAACTTGTGGCATGTGTTTATAACGGTTCGATTTGGACTTCAAGCGATAGCGGCTCTAATTGGACTGAACAAACTGGCGCAGGAACTCGTAATTGGTATTCAGTAGCCAGTTCAGCTGACGGGACTAAACTTGTGGCTGTTGTTTTCGGTGGCTACATTTACACTTCGAATGATAGTGGTGTTACTTGGATACAGCAAAACAGTTCAGGAAGTCGTAATTGGAGTTCAGTAGCCAGTTCAGCTAACGGAAATAAACTTGTGGGTGTTGTAGGAAATGGTGGCTACATTTACACAAGCACAGCTACAGAGACAGACACAACTACCCCTACTTGCTGCACGAAGTCTCAGCAAACCCGTGCAATAAGTGCAGGTGACTGGATAAGGCTCCGACGTCTTCAGGGTGCGAGACATTATTTAACAACTGTCAGCAATGGTACGGATATTAATGTTCCCACAATTCCTCAAACTCCATACAATCCTGCACTGCTTATTCCTCGAAATACAGGATCAAGTCGTATTCGGCGAACAACTGGAGATTACATTTCCTTTATCGGTTCTCGTGCTGAAGAGTTTAAGTAAATGTAAAAAGTGTTCGGTTTATGTACATAAAACTATGAACTAAGTAACAATAAGATGGCAGGTATCATGCAATTAGTCAATAAAGGAGCCCAGGACCAATTGGTAACGGGCAATCCTTCATTCACACATTTTAGGTCAGTATATAAACGGCACACGGATTTTGCGATGGAGCATTTTCAGCTCCCTTTTCGAACAACAAATTTGAATATTACCCAGGCAGGAACTCTTACCATAACTGCAAGAGTGGAGAGGTATGCACAGCTTCTTCACGACTGTTATTTGGTGCTAACAATGCCAAACATTTACTCTCCAGTAGTACCAACATCTCCAGGAACATCTTATGCAAATTTGAACCCAAGTTCTCAAGCAATAGGATATGAATTTGCGTGGATCCGAAATTTGGGGTATAATATGATTGCCAATGTGTCTATTGTTATAAACGGACAAGCCGTAGTTACACACACTGGAGAATGGATGAAGCTTTATGCAGATATGAATTTTGACCGAAACAAGAAAGATATTGTGGACGTTATGGTTGGAAATGTTCCCGAAATGTATGATCCAGCAAATGCATTCGATAGAGTGAATCAGTACCCTCATGCAATTCCCAGTGCATCAACTCCGCCAGAACCTTCAATTGCTGGCCGAATTTTGAGCATTCCTCTGCACTTCTGGTTCTGCGAAAAAGTCGGTACAGCTCTTCCACTGATAGCCATGCAGTATTCTCAAATTGATATTGTTGTTGAACTACGAAACATGTATCAGCTTTTTACAGTTCGTGAAGTGCGTCCTAACCTAACAAACTCAGGAAAAAGAATTGCGCCAGACTCTTCGTCTTCAGTGTATAATATGACCAATTTTCTGTCACCTCCCACAGGAAGTGGACCTACGGATACAAGTTTGGTAACGTGGAGCCTTAATCCGTACATTGAGGCAAATTACATTTTCCTTTCGGATGGAGAGCACGTGCATGTTGCAAAGAATGAGCATTCTTTCATAATTAATCAAATTGATATTCAGGAAGCTAATGGACAGTATGGTCCTGTTAACGATGTTCCTGTCCTAATGAAAAATCTTTGTACTCAACTTATTTGGATTGCTCAGCGGAGCGACCGTTATCTATATAACGATTACGATAACTATACGAACTGGGATGATATTTATCGTCTACCTCCCAATGCAAATCCTGCGCAGATTCCTTCAACATACTTCTTATCTTCTGGCGCAATGATGAACACAAACGTTTCGCAAAGAGAAATTCTTCTTCAATCAAACTTGGTTCTTGACGGAAAAGACCGCTTCTCACCAAAACCAACCGAGTTCTTTTCGCAAATAGAAAATTACCGCCACCATACTGGAAGAACTATTACGGGCATTCCTGGCATATATTCATACTCATTTTCACTCGACCATCACACAGGTCAGCCCAGTGGCCATATTAACGGTTCAATGTTCAATCGGCCTATTCTGCGAAATACTTACATACAGCCTCCATACACTATTAGCCTGAATACTACAGGTGCTACAGTTTGCATTCTGAAAAGTACTGCAAATAATGCGAATCCAACTATTGTAAATCCGAATGCAGTGGACAGACTAGGAAACTTAGTTTATAAGCCAACAGAACTACTCACTATCGTACGAAAGCAGGATGCGCAAACTTATCTTTACACGTATAATGTTCGAATCTTTGTTGAGTCGTATAATTATCTGCGAGTCATTGGCGGAGTGGCGTCTCTCGTATTCAGTTCTTAATCGAAATATAGTATAATGAGCAGCGGACTAAGTATACTCACTGCAATATATGGTGCTGGCTCCACAACTGTTGATGTAAAGTCTGCAGTTTCATCGCAAATAAGGGATGGAAGTATAAGTTTAGTGGTGAGCCCAAGCGCTCTGAATGTCGAAGACCCTGCGCCAGGCCAAAACAAAACTCTCACCGTCGACTATAGCATCAACGGTGGAAGTTCAAACACAACGGCTGTCAAAGATGGAGATTATTTGAAAATAGATGCGCCTCCAGAAAGAAGTGCATCGGGACTTCAAATTGTTAAAGCAGAATATGGATATGAAGGTAACTTTGCAGATGTAACGGATGCTGTAAATAATTTGGTTTCAAACGGTTCAATTTCTATGACAGTAAGTCCAAGCGCCGTAGGAATTCCAGACCCTAATCCTGCAAAACCCAAGCTCTTAAAAGTAGAATATACTCTGAATGGTGCGTCAAATAGCGAAAGTATTTCCGATGGAAAAAAGTTCTCAGTATCTGCACCTGCTCTAAATAGCGATGCATCTGCGCCAATTGGAAATAGTGGATTTACAATAGTTTCAAGTTTCATTGGAAATTTTATATATTATTTGCTGTGGATTTTGGTAACATTTCTTGTAATGGATTTCGGAGAATCTAAATTTGGAACTGTAGGTAAGTGGGGATTTGCGGCGCTTTCATTCTTTATGCGATTCTATTTTGGTTTGTTTATAATGCCAATTATTATATTTTGGTGGGCACTGTTTTCGCAAAATGTTGTTTACTCTTAAATGAAAAAAAAAGAAATTAATTCTTTTTACTCGCTGTCCTCAGAGAGCGTCGTCTCTTTGGGCATCACCATCTTTTTAAAGTTAGCGACGCCAAGGTAGCCCTTGAAAGAGTCCTTAGATGCGCCTTGGTAGACGCGGAAAGTTGTCTTGCCGACAGTATATTCTTCTTCATCAAACTCTACGTCGACAGTCTCTTCCTCCTTTTCGGGAGGGCCAGTGACGGTCTTTCCAGCATTGCTGTAGACGCCAGGCGTTCCGCCGACATCCAACTTGAGCTTCTGGAGCTCCTCGATTGTGAGGATCTCGACAGATGGCTTCTCGTCGTCATCGGTTTCGCCTTTGAGCTTGCGCAGCTTAGCGCGCTCGGTCTCGAGCTGCTTTGTGCGCTTATTTCGGTTTGCTTCGGTCTTTGTTTCGTCGGCAATGTACATCAGAGACAGAGCAATTTCGTGCTCTACCACTTCAATTTCGGTCATTTCGGACTTCTTCTTCTTCTTTGCAGGCGCATCCTCATCAGGACCGCCTGCGCCTGCCTTGACCTTCTCGACTTTCACAGTCTTGGTCTTTGCAGGCGCTTTCTTCTTCGGCTCCATCAGAGCCGCAAGCTTTTCTGTCAGCTTAGAGTTTTCCTCCTCAAGCTTCGTGATTCTTGCATCTTGTGCATCCACGCGCTTCGAGAGTGCTTCAAACTGAGCCTTCGACATCTTGTATATACAAGTTTTTGAAGTAAACTACCAAAATCCGTTTTGCGTTTTGGCATGTCAAAACTAGTGGCTTTCAAATACAAATGTCCAGCACGGATTTTGCCAAGACTCATTTGCGCGAACATCTTGTAGGATTGGTCGTTCCTCCCGTTAGCGACGGATTCTGGAGCATCTACGATTCTGCAAAAGAAGTGTGCGAGCGTAACGGACAACTCGACCAAGTTCTGCGCACATTTCAGAATATGCTGACAAAGATTCCAGAATGGACTGATGCTACTCTTACCAAAGAAGTTGAGCGAATTATAAAGATTACTAAATGCTCATATATGGATGATTTGCTGATGGGAGTATTTATTTCGTACATGCGTTCATTCGCAAGCCTGCACTACCGCGGCTCTTCGTCAGAAATCAAGATTGATTTTAACCGTCCCAGCTTTGCCAAGTTTGTGCACGAACTTTATAAGCATTCAGGGCGCAAGTTGTGGCAGGTAGCTTATTATTTCAAGACGATTGGTGTAAGTTCCGAGCAGCAGGCGCGTAATCGTCAGGAAATCGAGAAGGTTGTAACTGATTGCATGGAGCAGGTTATTCGTGGATTTTTACCTTGGGAAGCTATTGCCAAGAAGTACTTTGCAGATGAAGAAGTTGATGAGGAGGCTCCAACTCCACTTCCCGCTCCTGCGCCGCCAGCTCCTGCAAAGGAAGAGCCGAAACACCAGAAGGTACAATTTGATGAATTGGAAGACGAGACTGATGAGGAAGATGAAGAAAGCGATGAGGAACAACTTCCTGCAATTAAATTGTCAGATGAGACAGCAGAGTTGGATTTTAAAGAATTTGATGATACGCCAGAGGTCAAGCCTGAACCAGCGCCAGTTGTAGTAAAACTTCCTGAAATTCCGAAAGAAGAAGACCCTCTCAAAGAACTGGAGTCGCGCGCGTCGGAGTCTCTCGTTCTAAACTTGTAAACTTAACCTTATTTTCGAAATAAATGATGATTGTTATTGCTTCGGTTGCCGTGGCAATAGTTTGCTTTATTGTATACACACTTGAACGACGCTCAAAGGAAGCGCCCATCGAGTGGGTTGATGCTGCAAAGCTCAGCTTGTTTGGAGGCCTGATTACTGCAGGCGTTGTATTTGCTACTTCTACAAATGTAGTTGCGGATACAGTTAAAAATATGGAAATTCCTTCAGTCCAAGACATGTTTGTGGGAAAGCCCACGTGGTAAAGTCTAATTCGGAACAGGAGGTCCATTGTTTAGGTCATCGCCGTACTTAAAGTAGCACGCGACTTTATCGAGGGCTTGTGTATATGCTTTAGTCCAGGTGTCTGGAGGGTTAAAATACAACCCGCATTGATATTTTGGGTGGTACCTGTACGCCTCTAGAAATCCAAGAACATATTCGACATCAGAATCTCTCACACCGTGAACGGGCAAGACGTGATCTCTAATTATCTGTTCCTTATCGGATTCGGTTAGCTTATATTGTACCATTTTTTAGAACAAATATAAAATTATATAACAATTCGTTTTAACGAATACCCACAAACAATACAAGTATGAAAAGCGTAATTATTTATACATATTTTAAATCGCCATCAAATAACTACAATCTTTCTTTCTTTGCAAAAAGAGAACTATCTTGCAAAGAAGATATTGATTACATAATTGTTGTAAATGGACACGAATGCGGAGTTGAATTACCAGAACTTCCTAATTTAACAGTATTGAAACGAGACAATGTTGGATTTGATTATGGAGGCCATTCTGCAGCCCTGGATTTTATAAAATCAGAAAATAAAGTTTACGATTATTACTTTTTTATGAATAGCGGAGTTATTGGTCCAATTGTTCCTCACTATTTTAAAAAGACTCACTGGTCTTCACTTTTCATTGAAAAAATAACTGATAAAGTAAAACTAGTCGGAACAACGATAGTATGTTTAGCATCGAATGATTCTGGAGGATACGGTCCTAAAGTTGAAGGCTTTTTCTTTATGACAGACAAAATTGGTCTTGATGCAATGATTGCAGAGAAAACAATCTTCTGTAACCATCCTACAAAATTTAGCGTGATTGTAAATGGAGAATATGGTATGAGTAACTGTATGTTCAAAAATGGCTATTCGGTTGATTGCATGATATCAAAATATCAAGGCATAGATTGGTCAAACCCTGCAAATTATAAAATGAATAATAACAGGCATCCTTCACGAAAAAATTATTTTTATGGAAAATCCCTGAATCCGTATGAAGTCATTTTTTATAAATGGTTTTGGAATGACGACGGTCCTGTAAATTTTGATATTATTGACCAGTACGTTAATCAATGGACTTAATCTATAGAGAATACATTTGTTCCTGCAGGAACAGAATCTACCTTAAACATTTTTAAACTTTCAATTTCAGTTCGTGGAACAGCATCCTTACAGAAGCGCCCAATCGCCTTGTAAAGATGGAATCCATGATACCTATCGTGTCTCGAATCTTTCTTTCCAAACATTACTGACGAACCGTCTTCCATCTTCATCCATTTCGTAAAGAAGTTGAAAACAGTGTTGTCGCGGTAATCAAGGCACTCGGGGCCTTCAGGAAAGAGGTCCCAGAATAGTGAAGTCGCAAGACGTGCAAGATCGAAAGAAGGGTTGGGTTTTATCATTGGATATTTTTGCAAATATTCAGGTTCACAGTTATACTGTCCTGCAGCCTCTTCATCAATATTAAAATGGTCACTCATGAATATTTTTGGGTCTTTCATTCCTAGAAGACGAACGCTTGCAACTCCTCTTTCAAAATCAATTATCTTAATGAGTTTTCCATAAGTTGGAACTTTGTAAAACTTGCCTTCGCAGTTGTAGTGTAAAAACTCTTCAGCCGTATCCACGTACATAACATTATTCGAATGCAAATCATTATGCGTAAAAGAAAATGTGCGCTGGGCAAATGCAAGTGCGAACATGACTTGTGAAATCCACGCAAGATGTTTAGCTTCGTCAGATACTGATTCGCACAGTTCAAAAAAAGTTCCAGCACATTTCTCCATCAAAGTAATTTGTACAGGAACGTTCTTGAAAGATGCCCACGCGAATGGTTCATCATCATCTTCATCGCTTCCATCATCGTCGTCATCGGAATCGCAATCACAAGATTTAACTGCAAAAATATATGATGTGGAAACCGAAGAAGAATCAGACTCATCGTCACTATCATTTTCGCCATGACTCAAACACGATATCTCTGCTGGAGCTGTTTCGGGAACATTCAGAGAAGGATATTCTCCAACATCTTCAAGCTCTACATCTTCACCAAGATTTACGCTAGCCCTGGCGGTTCGGGTATGTTTGAATAAAGTCTCGCCAAGTTCATCGCTCAGTTTCATATCAAATGTTTTTCCGATATTCTGCGAAAACCATGACCTGTCACAGAGTTCTCCGTAATCGTCCGAAATATCTATTGTATGCTTATCGGATACTCCAATGAAAGCACCATAAACCTTTGGGAAATGCTGGCAGCGAGATTCGCTGAGAACTGCCGAAATAAGTGCGCCAATATATGCAGCATTTCCTGAATTTTGAATCTTATTTTGCATTTCAACAAACTCTTCCGACAACGAAGGAAGTCCAAAGGAAGTTCCGTAATCTCCCTGCATCCACTTAAATGGGCTGAGAAGCATAGTAATCTTCTTGTGAACTTCAACAGTCTTTCCAGAAGAAGTCTTTATCGTGTTCTCGTCAACTAGCGAAACAACTTCTTCTCCAAACTTGAATCCAAACTCTTTCGGATTCGTGAGAACTTCGGTTTTAAAGAGTCGTTCAATTGGAGGAAAAAATGGCTGAAGATGATCGATGTTCCAGGTTTGCTTTGAAACGCTTCTGATTTGTTTCATATCATATCGATGCACCATCATTGGCACAGGACTGGTTCTCAAATCAGACTGCTTTCGTTTTCCCATATATTATCCAGAGGGGTTAAAGCAAATCGAAAATATTCACGCACAAAACTAAGGATGGCTCTCAATTTTCAAATCAAAAAGTTCAATATTGATATGTTGAAAGACCGTTGTGAAATCGATTCACGAAAATCTCCGATGATAGTTATTATTGGCAAAAAGGATACGGGAAAGTCTTTCTTGGTGCGAGATATTCTCTATTCCACCCAACATGCTTTTCCAATTGGTACAGTGATTTCGGGAACTGAAGTTGCCAACGAGTTTTTCCAGCATATGGTTCCTTCAAAGCTAATTCACGACAAGTACCGTCCTGAAATTGTTATGGGAGTCATTAAGCGCCAGCTCGGTGCCAAAACTGCCCGAAATGAAGACAAGAAAAAATCAGGCGGAAGTTCTTCTGCCGATCCTCGTGCTTTCCTTATTTTGGACGATTGTTTGTACGATGCTTCGTGGATTAAAGAAGAATCGACTCGTTACGTTTTTATGAATGGTCGTCATATTGATTTGATGACAATCATTACCATGCAGTATCCTCTCGGCATTACACCTAACCTTCGTACGAACGTCGATTTTGTGTTTATTCTTCGCGAATCTATCGTGAATAACCGCAGACGTATTTACGAGAACTATGCAGGTATGTTTCCCACTTTCGAAATGTTCTGCCAGTTCATGGACCAATGTACTGAAAATTTTGAGTGCTTAGTTATCTGCAATGGTGTTCAGTCGAACAAATTAGAAGATCAGGTGTTTTGGTATAAAGCATCAGATCATCCAGTATTTCATATGTGCGACGATTCTCTTTGGGTAGATAATAAACCGTTCTCAAGCACGATGTTGGCGGCAGACGAGTACAGCGTAGACTCCATGCGCAAAAAGAATTCGGGACCGTGGGTACATGTAAAAAAGACCCCGTAAGAGGGGTCTATAGGTAGGACATTATTTCGCGCATCATTACGATGGGCAGTCCCTTCAGGGCACTGCCAGGCTTGCAAGGGGTCTTAATAACCTCCATGAAGCTGTTTCTGTCGATCTCTTGTTCAATGTACTTTACAACAATTTTTAATTTCAAAACACGGGATTCATACATAGAAATATCATGCTGAATTTCATTCATGAAGAATGGACTTAACCTTTTTCTTTCTGGTAGCGTTGGGTTATGTTTTTTATATTTTTCAATAAGCATAGTTTTTCTAACTATGAGATCCTCCCAAATACGCAGCTTCTTTTGCAATAATTCTAACATTGATAGATCAATTTTAGAATCAGTGGATACATCATACGTTTCATGCGTATTATCGCTAAAGTTAACTTTCAGAGAAGGCATGTTTGTAATTTCAACAAATTTATCAAGTTCACGGTTAAATCTTTGTACAGGATAGTCCAGAGTTATTAGCTGTGCGTTTGTGATCCGTGGATCAGAAGCCATTCTGACTGTTGTTTTTGAAACTAAACTATTTAGGTAAAAAAATCCATTTTTAGGTAAAAAAAGACCCCGTGAGGAGCCACATTATTATTATTGAGTTAGCCACATAAGTACAGAGCCAATTGGCATAAGTACTGTTAAACCTACAATAATCGCAATTATTATTAGAAACAAGAACGCGTCAAATAACGCAGTTCCTGAAACTCTATCTTCGTATGTGAATGTATTTTGATGAGACATGTAGATTTCAGCTAATTCGGGAATCACGAAGTAGCTAACTATAGGCGCAAGGATGCAGTAAGCTAGCCACATCAAAGTGTAGAGCTCCATGCTTGCGCTGGGCGCGGGGTACTCTCTCGAGTTCCCTCCGCATGAGATTTGGTCATTTAACTAAAAATATTCCATTTTAAAGTAAAAAGTTTTCACGGTTTCATTTTTTCTTTTGTTTTTTCTGTTTCTGTGTTTTCTATTTTTTTCTTTTGTTTTTTTCTGTTTTGTGCGATTTGTATTTGCTTTTTCCTGTTTAGAGCACGCGTAGTCAAACGGCGCTCCTAACTTGGTTACCACGATCGACTTCGGCAGCAAAAGTTCCACAGTAAATACCAAAACTCATTTCTGGCGTCTACTGCTTTTTTAGCGAGAAGTAAGTGTTTTGCTTCACCTATCACGTCACGTTTGTGCTCCAAAGCCGTTGTAGCGGTCACATGCAGATTTGGGTCTGCATTGATATGGCGCACCAACCTCTTAGTAGGGCATCTACTCAAGTGATTCGTCGCGTATTCAA
>Ga0214921_10003862_pt1 | contig 22618 bp, 22 predicted proteins | sample LL1505_MetaG_FD_177992 | JGI IMG/M metagenome (GOLD analysis project Ga0214921, IMG submission 177992) | Freshwater microbial communities from Lake Lanier, Atlanta, Georgia, United States - LL-1505 | ecosystem: Environmental > Aquatic > Freshwater > Lake | place: USA: Georgia | collected... | reverse complement strand
TGTTCTGCTACATCTTCTTGCAGTTGTTGAAGTTCGGTCAAAGCGTTTCGGGTAATCATCATAGGTGGTTCGTTGTTCATCACCCGTATATCATAGCACGGATTTGGGGTCCTGTCAAGGGGTATTTGGAAAATTATGGAGATGTACCAATACCAACGGTATCTACTGGTATTTGAAAAATAAATGGTTTAGAAACCGGTTCTGCATAAATTTCAGTAAATCTTCTCTCAGCCCATTCTTGAAGGGTTAACTGCCCACCCACTCTTTCATCTTCAATTAAAGTTTCAATCAAAGAATTGATTTGTTCTTCGGTAATTTCAGCAAATGGAATAAAAGGATTTTCTTCCGAATATTCGGTTTCGGTATCAAACTTATAAGATAATTGATACCCAACACTTGAGTTTGTTTCATCATCAGTATAGTCAATAAAAACTGACAAATCAAAAATCATATCAATATAACCTCTATGATCTTTAACTCTTGGAGTAATTGCTTTAACTTGATGAGATATGTTCATATTTTTTTAAACTATTTATGGACGACTATCGTAGTAATAGGTTCTTCTTTTATACGAATAACTCAATGTAACAGTAGTTTCTTGCTCTGCACCAATGTCTTGATTACCATTTTGACATTGAGTATCACTATCAACTATCATCAAACGAAATGTCGGAATACCATCATTTCCTGGATCCCATCCACCACCATTTGCATTTAATTGAAAATTTTGATAATTGTCTTGAGTACCACTTCGTGTTTGATCTCCCCAATGACGACGAGTTCCGTCTGTAGACCTTGTAATTCTTAGTTCTAATTTTGCTTGCCAATTACAAAATCTACCCTTAACATTAAAACTATTTGTACTTCCATTAATTTCACAAATATCATCATATCCAGGAGACCAAGTTCCCCAGGTATCATCTCCATTACCATTAGTGGATGGTTTTGGACCTGAGCTAGAAAGGTTTAGTGTTCCTGTGACAGTTGCACCGCTACAATCATAATTTCGTGCAACTGTTAAAGTACAAACAGTAGAATCTGTATAGTTACTGCCGACAGAATTAGTAACTGTTGCCCTACACTTAATTTTATGCCCATTATCACTATAATAAAATGGTTGATATCTGGTTAATGTTTGTGCATTTTGCCCAGAAATTGCAGAATAATTGCTTCCACCATCAGTGCTCACATACCACTGATACGCAACTGTACTATCATTATTTGCAGTATCAGTAGCAGTAATACTAAAAGATAAACTACTTCCGGCAGTTGAACTTGATGTTGATGCAAGATTGCTTGTAATAGAAACTACTGGTGTAACTTGTGCTGCAATTTTTTGAATTCTTGCACCACCATTAGTATCAGCATCTCCATAATAATAAGAGCTACTTGTAGAATAATAACGATTTGCTGCTACAGTTCCTGGAGAACTATACCCAGATGAATAACTTCCACCATTAGAACCGCCGCCTCCTGGTCCACCTTGAGGTTGATTAGATCCATTAGATCCACCACCGCCGCCGCCGTAACCATCTCCTGGTTGTCCCCCTTCTCCACCACCGCCGCCAGATCCACCAGAACTATTACCAGATCCACCAGGACCACCAGGGCCACCACCATCAGCACCAGAACCTCCACCACCGGCAGCAATCATACCTATTGCACTTGAAGATCCGCCGCCGCCTCCACCACACCATTTCTGATAACCTCCAGCATTTCCACCATTTCCTCCACCTGGGGAACCACCCCATCCACCACCTATATTTTCACTTCCATAACCACCTTTCGTACCAATGGTAAATGAAATTGATGTTGGAGATGGATATGTTACATCTTTTGATACAGACCCAGCACCTCCACCTGGTCGTGGACCATTTCCTCCACCTGCTGCACCGCCGCCGCCGCCACCCCAAAGAGTAATGCGATAAGTTCCCGATTGTATGGTTACAGGTGCTGATGTAGAAAGTTCAAATACTGTAGAACTTACCAAAACACCAGTGCCAGTTGCCCAAGGAGAAGTAAATAGAACAGCATCAGACCAATCAGAATAAATTCCAGTATTTGATTTATATCTAACTCTTACATAACGATCTCCACCTGCCAAGTCACTAGAAGTGATTGATGTCTTATTTGATGTATCATTACTTGATGACCAACGAATTGTATTAAAATCTAAAGCATCAGAAACTTGCCAGTCGCTTGATGCGTGAGTTATATTTCCATATTTGGAAAAAGCACTTGATGTAATTGTTGGTGTTCTACTACCTACAATTTGACTTGCTGTTGGTGATGTGATTGTGGGTTTATAAATTTTTACAAACGCCCCGGCAAGTCTTTTTAATATAAACATTATGTTGCAAATCCCAATCCAATAATTGAGGCATAAGTATTTGTTGCATTATCTGCAGTAAAAAATGATACCACATCATGAACTTGAGTATTTGATAAAGTAATAGACGAAGAACCACCAGGATATCGTAATGTCCCAAAACTAAAAGTTATAGATCTTGTTCCAGAGTTAGTATAAATTAAAATTAAAGTCCAAGAAGAAAGTCTTCCATTAACACCACCAGTTAAAGTAAATGTAACTGCAGATGTTCCGACATAAGCAATAAATGTAGAGTATGTCCCAACATCCAAAGCATTTGATCCACTAATTGCAGACCCAGAAGATCCAAGAGTTTGAACAGTTTCAGTAAAAGAAGATATATCAAGTCTTTTGCCAGAAGCCATTGCAACTCCAGTAGAAGAAACAGTATTGATTGTTGCAGAATTTGCTGTTGTTGTAATCGTATTATTGCTATTTACAGTTATATTTGAATTTCCATTTACAATTCTTGTTGCATCAATACCCGTTAAATTCGCACCATTACCACTAAAAGAAGTTGCTGTAATCGTACCAGCACTAAAGTTACCAGAAGCATCACGAGCAACTATAGTAGATGCAGTATTAGCATTAGTTGCAGTCGTAGCACTATTAGATACTTTACCTGCGGTACTTATAGTTGCTAATTTAGTATCAACAATACCAGCACTAGCATTAATATCAGCATCAACGATTACTCCAGCAGCAATAGCAGTTACATTACCAGAAGAAGTTATATCACCAGTTAAGTTTGCATTAGTGATTACATAAGTTGCTATACCTGCACTAGAAGCATAAGTTGCTATACCACTTGAGGTTGCATAAGTTGCTATACCTGCACTAGAAGCATAAGTTGCTATACCACTTGAGGTTGCATAAGTTGCTATACCTGCACTAGAAGCATATCCAATAGTTCCAGAAATACTACTAATTCCACTTAAAGAACCAGTATAAGGATTAAATTTTAAGTTATTACTTACATTTGGTTGTGTAGATTCAATATCATTTGAATTCAACAAAACATAATAATCAGAATTTGCAGTTGTCCCTAAACCAACTCTTACAATATCTGGATTTTCACGAAGATATAAACCAAGTGTATCTCCGAATAGATCTGTAGATGTAATTATACCAGTTCTAGTGTCTCGGAGAAGAATGCTCATGAGAAATACTGATTATATGTTGAGTTGTTTAGAACTGATTTTATGTTGTTTATTTCACCTTTTCTTGAATTTAAATCGCCTTCTGCAAATATGTATCCATATCTTTGCGTATAAGACCTTTTAGTTTCAACTTTGAGAGAATTGGATCCAACTATAATTCCATCTCTTTGAGATTTTAATGTATTCAACTCTGATCGTAATGTACTTATTTGAGAAGCATAAGTAGAACAAGATATAGGGCAAGAACTTGTTTCAGTAGAACTAATTTCATAAATCTCTGTAGATCCAATTCCTACACTCGCAACAATATAAGTATCAACTCCAGTACCCAAAATAGGAGAACCAACATCAGTTACTTTAAATGATGCTCCAGATAATGTAGCAATCGTAAGAACATCATTTACCGAATATCCACTTCCACCATTATTCACAATTACACTCGAAACTGTTCCACCAGCAGATACAGTCACATCTGCCTTTGCTCCATTTCCTCCTCCACCATTCAGAACTTTTCCATAATAAGTAGAAGAAATAAATCCAGATCCAGGAGTATTGATAATCAATTCTAATATTGAACTCTTATCTGCACCAACAACTACAGAAGTAGATCCAATTCCAGAAGTAAATGCAGTCGATCCATCTGTTCCATCAAGTGGGGAATATGGATTTGTTCCAGAATATGAAGTACTCTCTGCATTAATACGATGTGCTTTTGCTTGTTCGTAATAATAAAAAGAAGATGTAGTACCACAACCACAACTATTAGCAATTCCAGAAAGAATTGAAATATCATATATTTTTTTATTAATACTTACTGTAACTTGCGCTATATTCTCATCCAACTGTGATATTGGTGATACAAGTTCATTGATCGAAGACTGAAGTGGTTCCTTCAACTCTCCAATTGTTGTAATTTGATTTTGTATTAAACTCAATTCCGCATCATATTTTATAATTAATGTTTCTCTCGTCATATCTATTCTCCTTCGTACTCGACAATCAATTTTGAAATATCTTTTCTTGTTGCATATACAATATAACTACAATCTATTTTTCCACCGGAGTTATTTAATATATTTATTTTATTATTTTCTATTTTTTGCACATAAAGTTCTTGATGCAAAATATAAGAAGTCAAATGAACTGTAATTGATGTCTCATCAACTAATCCAGTCCAATAATCAGGCAAATTAATTATATTCGAATTTATCAATCTACCACGAGTATAAACTCCATTTTCTGGTCCTTCCAAACAACCGTGCCTTAACCTATGTTTTTCCTTTGTTGGATGCGGAATATCAAATAACTTAAATGGTGCTGCAACTCCGCCAAGAGCACTAAACATACCCACCACATTACAAATACCCATTACAACTAAAGGACCATTAACTACCTTTGCTCCATTTGTAATATGAGAACTATTATTTACTTTTAATCCATTCGACATATCTATGCCGTTTTTAAATGCTGCACCATAGCAATTAAAAATCCCAAGATTATTGGTAATACCAGTTATATTGGTAATCGGTCCAAGAAGATTTGAAATGCCTGTAACTTCAAGTGATGCAGGAACTGATACTCCTATTGGAGGACCAATCATACAAGCAGCTCTTGCTATTCCTGCCTGTAATGTTCCGCCAATATATACTGGACCATTTAATGCAGCAGTTCCTGGTGTTAATTTAGCACCTGCAGTTAAAAACGAAGTATCAACTTGCCCGCAAATTAATTTTTCCCCAACATTCGCAATTGTTAAATCAGCCATTAGTTACATATGGATTTGAAGAAATCTTTGAATTTTTTAATCGCTGCTATTACTTGTCCCAAAATCGAAGAACTATCTGCATCTACACCACTTGAAAGTGTAGTTTGTGTAGAAGCATGAATGTCAGTATAAGCACCAGCAATATTTACACCTTGTGCCGCTGCGACTGTTGCAGCGCCACTTGATTGGACTTCTACATTTGGTGCACTCATTTTAACAATTTTGGAACCTTGAATTGTTACTTCACCTTCCGAACCATCTACACCAATAATACGAATATTTTTTGCTTCAAGAATAATAGTTCCATTGATTGCTCTCAAATGAATATCTCCATTTAGAGCATCAATTATTTTTGCTGGTGTTTTATCATCAGCAATTTTATGTCCCACAACTTCTTTTGAAGTTTTATTTACAACAAAATCAGAATTTCCATTTTCGTAAATAATAAGTCCTTGTCCCTTATCTGTTGTACAAGCAATATCTATTTTTCCGTTTTTAGCACTATCTGTGCCTGCTTCAAATCTAAATCCTGGAAGCTGTCTGGCAAATGGGTTTCTCTTATTCATATACAATCAATAACCGAAGTACTTCCTATTGATGTTAGTTTTTGTTGTTCTATTGTATCGTATGAAGGATAATATTTCATAAGTGGAATAACTTGAGCACTAACACCTGTTCTTGTATTTATAGTGAGATCTGGAGGTTCCGTAAAACCACAAATTGGACTATTAAGTGGTAATATATTTACAATTGCACCACCACCAGGAGAAACAATTGGAGTATATGTATTTTTTCCATCAGTAATTCTATCTCCAGTCGTATAACCATATCCAGGAGATATTACTATTATCTTCTCAATACAACCACTCACATCAGTTCTAATTCCTAGTGGTGGAGTAGATTTTGTTATCGCCTTTATTAATACACTAACTGATGCTTTCTTATTATCAAGTATTAATCTAAATATAGAATTTTTATCTATCACACCTTTAATTGTTTTAATCGAAATCTCTGCTTTTCCTTGTATAACTTGAAATGAACCGACTAGAGGGGAATTATTTAATACTTTTGAATTAACTCCAGAAATAGAATAAGAAACTAATGTATTGTCTGGTATATTTTTAGTTTGCAATTTAATCACAAAACTTTCCCCTTCTGTAATAAAATCAGAAGAAGTAGTTAAAATATACTGTGTATCTTTATTTGTAACTTGTTTTTTATTAAATAAAACGTCAATAGATTTATTGTAATCATTCAGTTTTAAAGTAAAAAGTTCTTTATCATATAGAAGATTATTTTTTGTTTGAATTGATAAGATAGAAGTTCGGTTATTAATCACAAAAGATCCTTTTAAATCTTTATCAATTTCATTTCTTTGAATGCCAGTAATCGTATAATCAAATTTTGTACCATCATTTACATTTTCTGTATTAAGAATTACATCAAATTTATCTCCTTCTATAATATTCTTCTTAGAAGAAGTTAATTTTAAAACTATAGATGGTTTGACTGAAGAAGTAGATGTTGATCCAATACCAGAAGAAGGAGTTGTAGATCCAATACCAGAAGAAGGAGATGTAGATCCAATACCAGTATAATTTCCGGCACAATACCCAGAACCATAATTCGTTACATAGATCGAAGTTACTTTTTGGTTCTCAATGACTGCCTCTGCCGTTGCTCCAGTTCCATATCCACTATTATCCACAATTACAACTGTTGGTTTTGTGTTATATCCATATCCACCACTAGTTACTTCTACTGAAAAAATTGAACCATTTGCACCAACAATCGGAACTGCATTAGCACCAATTCCATCACTACCAACAATTCTTACAATTGGAGGAATACAACTTGGATATCTAACTCCAGGGGGTAATGGTATTATATCATTTTGATTTGTTGGATTTGTTACTTTTTGATTGCAAGTATTAAACAAAGAATTGAGTCTTCCATTAATTCCACCATAAATTGGTGTTTCTCCAATTGCTGCTTCAATAGAACCCAAATCTTTACTTAATCCATTTAATATATTCACATTAGAGACCATTTTTTGCCAATCGTCTGCTTCCTTTTCATTTGGTCCAAATTTAGCAGCCCAAACACTTGGAGTCTTACAAGCAAGTCCAGTACATTCAAGAAAACTTAAAATTTGTGATGCTAATGAACTTGCTTGATTTAGAATTCCAGTAATTGAACTCAATCCATTAGTCAACCAACTAATTCCAGACATAATATCTGCAAGTGTATCTTCAATAGCATTCATCAATTCAGAAAGAATACCAGCAGTTAATTGCTCTATAGCACAAGCAGGTGCATTTATTGGAGCAATCAAATCACTAAGCATATTTTCAATAAAATTAAGAAGGCTAGCAGGAAGTTTTTCAAGAATACAAAATATTGTATCCAAAATTTTCTTCATTGCTTCCAAAACAATTGTTTGTTGTGGTGGTGGAACTACCAATCCAACTAACTTACGAAATAATGAAGCAATACATTTAAAAATTGTACCTCTTAAATTATTAATAATTAATTTTACAATTCCAAGAACTTGACTTGCCGTTTTTTTTACTAAATTTCCAACATTTACAACTTCATTTAAGATTGGATCAATATAAATATGCAAATATCTATCAAGTCCATTTGTAACTGCAATAAAGTCTTGTATTGCTTGTGTAATCTGTCCGATTAAATTATTTTCACATCCATTTGGTCTAACTAAAGTAATATCTGCCTTTTTTTCTACCGAAAGAGTAGATGCAGCAGGAATACCAGATTTAATTCCTGCAATTTTATCACCAAACTGTTGTATTGTTGCACTATTGGTTGTTGATGTACTGCTAAATCCAAAATCAGACTTAAAGGCAATATTTGTTGCAGATGCTTGAGATAATGGTGATGTCTCTGCTTCTGTAAAAGATTTTGACGCTCTGCTATCTTTTTGTGATGGTTTAATTAGATTTCCAGGATGTCCAGTAAAAGGTTTGAACTTTGAACTTTTTTCTTTTGTTACGACATCTTCTGTCTGTAAGTTTTTTGTTCCATCACTACGGTAAAGTAATCCAATAATTACTGGTTGTTGTCCATCATCCCCATCCAAGAAAAATCCAAAACAAGTTTCACCGCCTCTTAGATGCAATGTTCCTCCAATACCACCTTGAGCACTTCCAAAGGAAGGGTCTAGCATTACTTGTGCCCAAGGCAAATCATCATCAGAAAGAATATTTCCATCAAAGGAATGATATCCAACTATTCTAACTTTACATCTTGCTCCCCATACTCCATCTTTAGTACCTTCTAAAGACATTTCTGATTTTTCTGCCCAAACGGAAGAATGTGCCACTTGACCAATCCACCAAGTAAAACCATCTTTTCCAATATAATTGGATTTTAATAAACTTTCTTCAATCATCGTATAATCTACACTCTAATGCTTCTGGGTGGTCGTTGCAATATAATTGCAACGGAGTCGGAACTTTATCTTCATTTGGATTATTTTTTTGATAAGATAAAAGTTCCTGAAGATAACTTTCCAGATATCTTTTTCTTTGTTCATTTTGCGAATAATGCACTTCTTCGCAAATTTCATCAATAAGTTCTTTTAATTCCATAGTTTTTAGAAAATATTATTGGGTCCATAAAGTCCATAACTATCACGTATTAGTCTCAGACTAGTAACCATTTGCCCTCCTTCAAAATGATGCCTCAAACCTTTAATTAAATAATTACCACTCTGCTCATCATCAGATTCTTTGTTTTCCTTTGTGTCTATTTTTGGAAATATTACATTAATAATGCTTCCAACTTTTAATGATACATTACAAGGCACAACCATATTTAGTGCTTGAGTAAATAGAATATTATATCTAGAATAAGATTTAGCCATATCAGCACCACTTCTTTCTTTATCGGAAACAGTACCATTACTATTTAAAGCACCTCTATCAGAAACACGAACCATAATACGACTAATACTATCACCAAATTCATCAGAAACCGCAATATCTTTGTTTCCTAACTTATTTCCAATTTCTTCCTTTAACGTATATTTGTAAATATCCAAACTATTTGAATACAGATCATAAAAATAACTTTTATTTGAATACATTCCAACTCTTAACGATTTCATCAAATCTATATTTTTTTCAAATTCATAATTTAATATTTTAAGTTCATTAGATTGTGTATTGTTTTCTATAACTTGAGTATAGATGTAAGTTATTATTTTTTCTTTATTTGCACTTTGATTTTGTATTTGGGTATTTGCAACTAAACTATCAATACTTCTAAAATTAAATCCATCTTTATTTTCATAAAATAAATATCCAGCAGTTCCTTTTGCGTTCGCATATTCACCTTCACCAGAAGTTCCACTTCTACTTGATGTTGCCGGAACTGATTTTGGTCCCAACCAAGTTAAAATATGAAATGGTTTTTTATTATTTCCAATAAAAGAATAATTATTTGATGTTATTTCTATATTTTGACTATTAAATTTTTTTGTTTTTAATGTATCTTTTAGTATACTTTTTACATGAACATCAATTGTTGCACTATTATATTTTTTTTCACATCTTACTGTTTCATTTGCAAGACCTTCCCTAGAAACCATATGTAATGTAAAATTTTCATTTGTAGTTTGTGCGTCCAATCCATTCACTTTCGTCACATATAATGCATCATCACCATCAAGCAAAAACTCACCAAAAGCAGTATCAATACTAATCGCAACCTTTTCGCCACCACGAATTGGAAGAATATTAAACAATGAAGATGAATTTACAATTTGTACAATTGCGGTTATACAAGGAGACAATAAATCCTCAAAATAATCAAATGATAACAATGAATTAGTCACATCAACTTTATTTTTTCCATCCAATGATTGTATACCAAAATAATTTGGTCTAAATGCGCCGACTGATATAGACATTAGGTTGCCGAAAGATTAGTAAGTAATATAGTTTTCATAAGACTATTTACCAATTCACCTTCACTCGGACCAGGAAGAATGACAGTTCCTCCACCTCCTCCGCCACCAGGAATAATCATTGGTTTTTGTTGTCCTCCACCACCCTGACTTCTCATCATTATAGGCATTACAGTTACACTTGATTGTGGTTGATTGTATGTTGGATAAGTTTGTACTTGAGGTACTGATGGAGCAGCAGCAGGAACAACCTGTGCTTGTGGTGCTGGTTGTACTATTGCTTGCATAGCAGTTAATTGCTTATTATATGCCGCAGCATCAGCAGGATGTACATTATCTGCTCCTGGAGTAAATCCACCACCAAACTTTACAAATCCAGGATATTTTGCTGCTAATGCAGCAAGTTCATTATTTGCTTGTATTTGGTCTTTTCTATTTCCAGATTTAGCAGTTCCTGATAACAAAACAGAAGCAGCACCCATAGACTTCAATGATTCAAGTTGCTTTTGAACATTTCCAATATCTTTTACATTATTTGCAAGTCCAGAAGACAACTCAACCGTATTTCCTTTTATTCTTCCATTTTGATTCATTTCATTAATATAACCCATCACTTTATCTGGAGAAGCACCAACAACTGCCTTTCCTTTTTTTCCAGTCGCATCCATTTGACCCTTTGCAATACTATCACCAATTACTACATTTTCCTTTCCTTGTTTTATTCCTTGACTACCAGGAACCATTGAAGATTGTGGTGATGCTTTTGGTGCAACTTTCACATTTCCACCAAATCTAAAAAGTTTATCGGCGTATGATGTTGGATTTGTTCTTTTTCCATTCACATCAACCTCAAAATGCAAATGTGGTCCTGTAGAATGTCCTGTGCTGCCAACCTTTCCGATGACAGTTCCTGGGGATACTTGTTGCCCAACTTTAACTGAAATTGAACTCAAATGTGCATAAAAACTACTCACTCCACCTGGATGATCTACTTTAACTTGATTTCCATATCCATTGTCTCTAAACTCTGCACTTGAAACACTTCCCGGTTGTATTACACTAATTGGTGTTCCTGCTGGTGGAGCATAATCCACTCCAGCATGTATATGTCCGCTTCTTTGTTCTCCATATTTTCCTGTAATTGGATTAGAACTTGGAGTAGTACCTCCAGTTGCATTTAAATCTTGCATTTCTCCTGGAGTTTGACTTGGAATTTCATTACGATTTCCATATTCTCCATATTCTGTCGTACCTTCTTGAGAGGAACCCATACCAGCATTAGAAACAGAACCAAATAAACCAGAAGCAACTCCTCTTTCAAATTTACTCACAGCACCACTAAACTTACTAATTACATCGGAAAAACTATTTTTATCTCCTGTAAGTACTTTTTGTTTTTCTTGTTGTTTTTTTAATCTTCCGGTTAGTTTTTCTTTAAGTAAACTTCCGCCTTCATATACTCTATCAGAAGCATAACCACCCAAAAATCCACCAGCCATACTACCAAGAACAAATCCAACTCCAGGAATAGGAATTAATGCTTGACCGATTGCTCCACCAAGCAAACTTCCAGCAAGAGAACCACCAGCACCTGCTGCTGCTTTTCCTACACTTTCTCCTTCTTGAAGTCCAGTCGCAAAATCAACTCCAGCAAATAAAGCATTTACAACACCAAGTGCTCTTATTCCGCCAAGTTTTAATTTCGGTCCTCTAACTACTGGTTTGGGTGGTTTTATTCCCTTTACGGGTTTTGGTTTTCCAAGTTTTCCTCTCGATGGAAAGAAATTTCCCAAGAAACCAGCAACATCAAGAGCACCACTTGCCAATCTACCCAACAATCCACCAGCAGAACCAAACGTAGATACAACATTCAGATTTGCAAGTTCTTTAATTTTTTTCTTATCTGGAAGTTTAGTTCTTTCAAGTTCAACAGTTTTGATTTGTAAAAACTGATTAAATTGAACTAATCCCTTCTGCACTTTGGGAAGATTTTTTGTTCCCTTCGCAAAAAGAACAATATTATTTGAAGCAGAAACAATTGGAGAAGAAAGAAGTTTAGCCATTATCCGTCCACAATATTATAAACCATTCTTGAATAAAGAACCAAGAAATTATCTGGATTTGTAGCAGAAAGAGATGGTACTGTAGGTCCAGATTGCTGTACTGGTGATGGGACCGAAAGACCGCCGCCTCCTGATTGTTGCGGCTGCTGTCCTCCACCCATATTAATAGGAAGATAATTTACTTGTGGTTGTGTTTGTGCTGGTTGAGAGACAGTTGATACTCTTTGTGCTACTTGTGCTTGTGTTCCTGGTGCTGCTTGTGCTTGTACTTGTGGTGCTGCTTGTGCTTGTACTTGTGGTGCTGCTTGTACTTGTGGTGCTGCTTGTGGTACAAATCCTTCTTTTTTAATTCTTTCTAGATTTTTTTGATACACATTAAGTGTAGATGAAGCTGTATTTTTAGACTGTCCGTATTGGGGAGTAAAACTGGCCCATGTGCCGCCAAGCTTCGACATATCACTCTCAGTTAATTTTTTTGTCGGATCTACATTTTTCTGTCTCGCAAGTTGAAGAATTATTTCATTTTGTACTTCTTTAGTAAATTTTTGATTTTCTTTGAATTTTCCAGAGTTAAGTAATCCTTTAAGAGTATCTGGCATTAGTTGTGGGGCACCAGTAGCACTAGAATTATATTGATCTTTTGCATAAGGAATAACTCCACCACCTAACCTGGAAGGAAGTCGATCTGTTCCTCCTAATTTTGATGCTTGGTACAATTCCCCCAATGTCATTTCTGTTAATTGTGGAACTTTTTTTCCACCATAAACAGTTGTATAATCCGCACCTTCTCGTTGCATTACTGTTTGTATTAATGCCAGTTCTTCTGCTGTTTTTGCTCCCCCAGGAGAAGCTTGAATATTATTATCAGGAGCACCAGGAGCACCAGAAGTATCACCAGGAGCACCCTTTTCCGCTGGTTTTGCTGCACTTCCACTACTGCTACCAGAAGAAGATCCTGAAGTCTTACCAGAACCACCTTTGACTAAACTATCAATTGCTCGTGCAAATCTATCAATAATACTACTTAAACTATCAACTATATTTCCAGGTATTTCAGGAGCAGCACCACCAGGTTGTATTGCATCACTTCCTGAAAGAGCATTTACTGCTGCACCACCAGCAGCACCCAATCCAAGAGCACCAGCACCAAGAGCAAGCATTCTACCCTTACCACCAACTCTTCTCATCATTCTTCCAAGACCTCTTGGGGCAGATTTCTTCAATCCACCACCAGGAATATCAACATCAAGATTTATTCCTCCACCTCCAGATGGTGATGCTTTTGGAAGATTGGATAGTTGTTTTACAATTTTAATAATTGCCTGACGAATAAGTTTTGCAACTTCAAAACTATCAGTAAATGATTTTTGAAGTGCCTTTAAGTTATCTCTTAATCCATCTACAAATTTTCTTTTTCCAAAGAATTGTATAAAACCAATTACGTCTTTATAAAGACCTAAAATCTTTTGAAGAACTCCAGTTGGTTTTGCTTCATCTACTTTTTTAATTCTATCCTGATAATCTTTTGATAAATTACTTACACTTTTACTGATTATATTAGTGACTGAATTATTAATACTTTGTGCTTGATTGTTATAATTATTGACTACTCCTGCAGATATAGTTTTTATAATACTACCAACATCAACTGGAGATGGTTGAACTCCAGATCTCTGAAAATTAACAATCTTATTTGCCGCATTACCAAATACAGAACCACCTAAAGAAGAACCACCAGAAATAAATTTTCGAGCAGACAAAACACCCTTATTAGATTTCCCTGTTATTTTTTCCGGAGATAAAACAGATTTAAGAGCCATTTTGTTGTTGTTTTAGATTTTCTTCTTCTATATGCTGTTGTAATAATGCGACATATATATCCCTTTCCCAGGGCATCAAATTTTCTACTTCACTCAAATGCCATTTATGAAATTGCAAAAGTGCAAAATTAAGTCTAAAATATGACTCCAATTCCATATGAGCCATAATCAGCCGAAAAAACTTGTTAATCCCTCCAACGTTACTTCATTTTCAACCTCAGTTTTTGGATTTATAACTTTAATAGTATGAGCAAGTTTTGGCATAGTCTCAAAGAAATTCTCAATCATTTTAAATTGTTTTGTGTCCATCGTTTCAATCCAATCCTTTAGTTCTTTCTTTGTACAATCTGCTGCAGCCCAACTATCTTCTTGTGTAAAAACCATATCAATACAAGATGCAATAATATCAAAAGATTCATCAATATTTGAAATTGTTTTTTCTTCACTAAAATTAAAATTAGACTTAATAAATTGATCAAGTGAAGGATATTTCATTCTCAAAGTTAAATTATCATCAAGACGAATATCAGTTGTATGAGTTTCATCTTTTTGGACTTTTATCTCGTCAATATAAATCGTTACCGGAACTTGAGTTTCACCATCATCACTACAAGCAATAATTAAGTCTACACTTTCCCCAACTGATTTTCCACGAACATTCAAGAAAATATATTCAATATCAAAGGTAGGTAGTTCTTCTACTTTAATGGACCTAGTTAAAATACAATCTTTTATTACTTGTTTAATTGCATTTGTAATCTGTTTTGTTTCTTGACTTTCAAGTGCAAGAAGTAATATCTTTTCCTCTTTGACCAAAAAAGGACGATATTTAATTGTTTTTCCTGTTGATGGCAATTCCAACTCAAAAGTCGGTGTAGGTATTTTTGGTAAAGTCATGTTATACAATTACAGTAATGTTATTTATTATGTCCTGGACCCATTATGTTTTTCAATCACATATCTTGTGTAATTAAAAGATACTGTTGTTTTTGTAATCGTACTTCCTTCATAAGTAACTGGAATTGCAGTAATATTTGTAGGAAATGAATCAATCATCCTATAAGTCAATGAAGGAGGAGATAAAGTTATTCCACCTTTTTTATTTGGATTTTCTAAAAAATCTCTTTCAAACTTAGTAACCGAAATAATTCTTTTATAACTATCGGGATACTTAAATCTAAAAAAGTTTGGACTATCTTTTGCATTTCCTTGTCCTCTTGCATCTGGAGGAACTATTCCCGATGAATCATAAATTGGATTAATATAATTCATCCATTCTTCAAATAAACGAATCAATTTATAATCATAATCAACATAGAAAGTCATTGTAAAATCTGGATATATTCTTCTTGTTGGAAATCTTTCTATAATTCCTTGACGACTTCCACTTTCTTCTGCCATATCAAATGTTGCACCAGGAAGTGCAGTTTCGGAACAAAAGAAATCAAATGTATTTGCAACTCTCACATCATTAGTCAATTCACATGTTCTCAACCAACCCATCAGTTCTCTATCTGCATTATTAAGCTGAAGAGATACTTTAAATTGACTCGTAACTGAAAGTTTTCCAAATATATCTCTTGCTCCAGGAAGCACTCCTCCTGGAGATGGAGTAGTCATCCTAACATATAAAGGTCCTATATTTGGCTTTCCCCTATTAGGAGCTGGAGACATTTGATAAATATGTATAATTCCTTATACTATGTATGTCTGGTCAGAGCAAAAACTATAAACAAGGAAAGTTCAAACCAAAAAATCCACAGAAATATAACGGAGATCCAACAAATATTATTTATAGATCTTCTTATGAATTAAAGATGTTTCAATATTGTGATTTAACAGAAAATGTCATCTCATATCAAAGTGAAGAGTTTTGGGTTCCTTATGTATCACCAATAGATAATAAAGTTCATAGATATTTTCCAGATATGAAACTTAAATATAAAGATAAAGATGCAAATATAAGAATAGTAGTCGTAGAAATCAAACCAGCAAAAGATCTAAAAGAACCACCCACAAATCCACCAAAACGAACAAAATCTTGGGCATATTCAGTTAAAACTTGGGTAGTAAATCAAGCAAAATGGGAAGCTTGTCGTGAATATTGCAAAGATAGAAACTGGGAATTCCGTATTTTTACTGAACGTGATTTGGGAATTCAGATATGATTGCCGATAAAATACTTAAAGAAGCAGGAAAAAAATATCGTTCTACTGATTGGTACACAAATCGATTGATGAATGAGTTATCAAACTATCAAGATGAAGATATAAGTGAAATTGATACACACTTTATTACTCCTGGTGATTTAGTATTTTTTATGTACTCCGCAAAATATCCACAAAAGTATCAATTTTGGGACAGACAACCACTAACATATATTATTGAAGTCAATCCAAGAAAAGGATCATTCTTTGGTTCTAACCTTCATTATCTAAATCCACAGTACCGTGGGGGAGTTGCTGCTTCGTACATAAATAAATCAGGAAATGTGAATGCACCAAGAAAAACTTTACATAGTTATCTTTTTTCTGGTGTAGGTAGTCATTTTTTCAAGGTCCCAGAAAGTGAATGGAGAGAAGTATCTTTACTTCCAACCGAAAGATTTGTTGATAAACGAGGACAACCAGTATTCAAATCCAGAGTTTGGGATTATCCAGATAACCAATCGGCACCATAAATGGCTGAAAAACCAGTAAATAACGATTTCTACAAACTATCCCCACAACCACTACAAGTAGGGGAAAGAAAAATTCAGCTTACTTATGATCCAGATAATGGAAATACAAAGCTTTATGAGATAGTCACTGTTGGTGGCGTCCAAACAGCAAAAGTAGCAATATATGAAAATGGCGTATGGAATAATAATGGCCTTGGTGTAATATCAGATCCAAAAGAAAGAATAACAGTTCACGAAAATGTAACCAATAGTATCACAAAAGCAAGAGGAACATCAGGAACTGGTGTTCTTCCTGGATTTATAAAAAATAAAGCCGGATCTCAAGATACACAAATTGGAGGAGGAACATCACCAACTGGACCACAAGGAATTATACAACAAGTTGGTGCTATTTTTGGAGCTATTACGAATCCTATTCCGTCACTAACTCCTTTTAATGTTTCTGGTAGTGCTTTTGCAAATACAAATGAAAAAGCACTATTCAATGACACAAAATTACTTACATATCCAATTGATATGATTACATCAGAACAAGATAGACTAGAAATATCACAATATAGATACCAACCAACAGGAGCAGAAAGTATTTTTACAAATCCAACAAGTGTAATTCAAAATAACATACAAAGAAATACTGCACTATCTGAACTGATTGGATTAGCTATTCTTCCAATTCCAAATGGAATATCAGACAGCAATAATGTTTCTTGGGGTTCTGATCAAATGAATGCAATGACAGCAGGTGCAACTGGAACTGCATTAAATAAAATGTCAGAACATTTAGGTGCTGGAGGTGTTGCAGGAGGTATTGCAGGATTTGGCCAATTATTAACAAAAGGGCAAAGTCCTTTAGGTATATTACAAGCAGCAAAAGGAGGAGCAGCATTATCAATATATAAGGATGTCGTTGGTGCTGCAGTTGGTTCTCCAAAATCTCTAGGAGCTTTTTCCGCTGCTTTTTCTTCACAAATACTTAAAATGGCACAATTTGAAGTATCACCGGAAAGTATTTTAGCAAGAGGTTTTGGAATTGTTCCAAACTCAAACTTGGAACTTTTATTTAATAGTCCAGAACTTCGTCAATTTACATTTGCTTATCGTTTGAGTCCAAGAAGTACAAAAGAAGCAAGAAATGTAAAAAGAATTATTCGTTTTTTCAAGCAAGGTATGTCCCCAAGAAAACAAACTGGACAAGCAGGACAAAGTTCATTTTTTCTTGGAACTCCAAATGTTTTTAAATTAAGATATAAAACTGGAAAAAATAATCCCATTTCTGGATTGAATAAATTCAAAGTCTGTGCATTGACTAATTTTAGTGTAAATTATGCACCAGAAGGAACTTGGGCTGCTTATGACGAAGGGCAACCAGTATCTGTAACTATTACGATGCAATTTGCAGAACTTGAACCAATTTATAACACTGACTATCAGACATCTATCTTTAGTACAAGATCTGGAGATCTTGGTGATTTGGATCAAGTACAAAACGACGATGTAGGTTATTGAAAATGGGATATTTCAAAGAATTACCAAATTTACAATATCTTTCTCGTTTACCAGATTCAGATTCAAACGAAAACTATATTACTGTCAAAAATATATTTAAAAGAGCAGCAATTAGAAATGATATTATTAATGTCATTACTGCTTTTGTTTATTATGAAATTTTAGACAACGAAAGACCAGAACAAATTGCAAATAAAGTTTATAACAATTCAGAATTGGATTGGGTCATTTTACATACAAATAACATCACAAACATAAGACAACAATGGCCATTGAGTAATTATGATTTATATAACTACATGCTAGAAAAGTATGGTTCTGATGAAAATATATCAAATATACATCACCACGAAACTACTGAAGTTTTAGATAATTATAATAGAGTTGTAATTCCTGCTGGACTCAAAGTTGATTCAAACTTTACAATTACATATTCAAAAACTGATTACAGTAGAGTCACATTAAATCCAACCAAACAAGTGACCAATTATGAATATGAAACAAGTTTAAATGAAGATAAGAGAAAAATTAGAGTATTGAAACCAGATTATCTATCAGTAATTATTAGTGACTTGAAAAATTCTATGAAATATGGATCTTCATCTGATTATATTAATCAAACAAATAAATCAACATATAACCCAAGACTTACTGGGGTATAAAAACCCTACAGACAAAAAAATCCCCCGAAATTTTTCTCGGGGGAAAAGGTAATCAAAAGTCGATTTTGAAAATCAACTTTCAGCTAACTTTTGAAAATAAGAAAGAGTATCATCGTCTTCATCTTCGTCAACAGAAGAACTAGATTTTGAGGACGAAGTGAATGTAGATTCACTCTTTGTTGTTGGCACAAACTCTTCTTCCTCATCAAGTGTTTCTTGATCTTGACGCTTAGACGCACTCTTATTTCCAAGAACATATCCCAAACGCTTCTTCAAATCTTCATAAGATTTAAAGTTCTTTTCATCTGTAAATTCATTCAAATCGTGAATGGACTTATAGATTTCCTCAAGAGCATCATCATCATTCAAGAGAGGACCAGGTTCAGAAAACTCTGACTTATCATAGTTCCAGTATCCTTCTACCTTACGAAGCTTCAACTTGAAGTTTGCACCTTCCCAGAAATCAAAAGCATTAATGGGTTTTTCATCATCAAACTCTGGTTGCATCGCAGCCATAATCTTATCAAAAACTTTCTTACCAAACTTATACTTTATGTTCGGATTGGTTCGCAAATACCAATCCCGAATCTTATTCGGCTACTCCTCTCAAAGTAGAACAGACTATATCATAATCCATTTTTAATGGATTCCGAGCACTTCGGTTATCATTTGCTTATAACCTACTCCGATAAACGGATAGTCGTTGAACCTTACCTTATGTGATAGGTCTTGGCTGCTGATTGTCTCTATTAAACTATTTTCACACATTTCAGATTCTTTAGGTTCCCATACAACTAAAAATGGTATGTATCCAGCATTTTTGGATGCTTCCATTTTTAACAATACATTATTTTTATGAAGTTTTAAAGTATAAAGAGATTTTACTTCAAATAATAAATTATCAATTATAATATCTGGATAATAACGTCTAATTTTTCCGTTTTCATCCTTGTATCTTATTGATTTTTTACTATCAACTTCAATTTTTGTATTATCAAAATACTTAATTAGAATATCAAGAACATATTTTTCATATCCCTGAGTTCTAACTTGTATACCATTTAGTGTATACATATGATATTTGTATTGATTTCTTGATTTAGTTATTCTATCAAATAGTTCATTATGCTGATCTTCAGTTAATGTTTTGTACCACTCCTTCTTATGGTTTGATACAAATTCAGAATAAGAACCAAAACCAGTATTTTTAAGTAAAGTATTTACTCTCTTTTTTTCAATATCTTCTTTAGAAGTATTTAAATATCTAGAGTTTAACATCTTATTAATATAAGTTTTCTTTTGATCCTCTGAAGAATTTTTCCATAATTTTTCAGTATTTTTATTATACTGAGATGAACATTTGCAATTACAAAATTTATAGTATGAAAATTTTGTAAATTTTGTAGATTTTTCACAATTAAGACAAATGCCTTCGGTATCTGACTTAAAATGTTCATCATAATAATCTTTTGGATCTATTCCAAATTTTTTGATTATTCTAACTATTCCCATTTTAGAATAGTATTTTTTATCTAAATCGCAATACAATTTTTCAGTCATATGTTTTCTTTTATAATATAAAACTATTTATAAAAGAAAAGTTTTCTTTCACATTGAATCTGTTTTAGTTAGTTTACCTAACAAGAGTTTCCAGCAATTCACTCGGTTTTCATATAATATTACTACTATATGCCTCTAATTTAAGTTAAAGGAACACTCGTCCTTCATTTTCAGGAGCAGCAGGATCTTTCACTACATAAATGTTTGCGTAATAAGAAAGTTTACGCTTACGATCACGAACAATATTCTGATTATCTTTACTTCCAGTATTCCATAGTTCACGATTTGCTTCACAACCTTATATTCATTAGTGATCGTTAATCACTAATCGGGACATTTCCCTGCTTATATTTTCATATAAGAGTAGACCATATCACACACCACTTGGGTGTCTCTGCATTTCGGGGAACTTTCCCCTACTCCCAGTCACGGGATGGTCGTTGAACCTTCCTCACCAAATGAGGCTTGGCTGCTGATTGCCTTGCGTAAAATAGATAAATAAGTTTCTTCATTTTTTAAAGTTCTATTTTTCAATACATCCTTTGAATGTATTATAAAAAAGATATGACCGAAACCTTGTGCAATAGAAGATAAGTGTTTTGCATTATTTTCATCCAAAAAATGATAATAAGTATATTCACTTTTTACTTCTATTAATAGATTACGATAAAGGATGTCTGGATAATAATTTTTATGTTCTGTAAGAAATATTCTCGGAACGTTATTACCAGTTTTTAACTCAGACAAATCTATAAGTTTAGATAAAAGACCTATAGTAATATCTTCATAACCTTGAACTCTAAAATTAAACTCACCACATTTAAAATCTCTAAATGTGTTTTTGTAAGGATTTGGACTATATGTTCCATTTTTAATTTTAGTTTGATTTGATTTATCAACTAAAATTTTAATTTGATCCTCACTTCTTCGTTCCCATTGTTTCTTGGTCTTTTCGGAGAAATAGTTTTCGCCATATTTTCCAATTAAAGTATTCAATCTTTTTTCGGTCAATTGATTTTTAAACTCATCAGACCATTTAGATTTTGTATCTCTACATTTATCTATTGCCTGTTTTCTTTTTTCATCTTGACCTTCAAATCGTTTACTTATGGATAATCTGTGCTCCTTACTTTTACATAAACAAGTCACAGAACAATATGTTCTATATCCTTCCGTAATTCTAATAAAATGTGTATCTTTATTGCATTTTAAACATTTACCAACATCTCCAAGATATTTTATATAATAATCCTCAGAACTCATATTATGAGTACGAAGATAATTTAACATACCCCGCAAGGTTGAATAATATTTTTTATTCAGTTCACAATAAAAACCATCTTTAGAAATCAATGAAATTTTATTTTCCACAATAGTTCGTTTAGTTTACAAACTATTTATCTATTTTCGTTTAGGGTTTCCAGCAATTAACAGAGTTTTTCGTTATAAGTTACCTTATAAAGCCGCCTGTGTTATTTGACGGGACATTGCCCTTTATTAGTAGTTAGGCAGTTATCAATCAACCAACCACCAGGTCCTTGAAATGCGTGAGACCAAACCTGTGCCCAAGGTAGTTCGCAACCAGCAGCAGCAGGAAGAAAACGGATTACAGCAGAACCAGTTCCACCTTTATCCATCGCAGGTTTCCAAAAACGATTATCATCCTTGGAACCAGTTTCGTTGAGTTTCTCAACTTGTTTAATGAGTTTCTCAGTCAAGGAACCCATCTTTGATTGCTTCTTTAAATCAGCAAAAGACATTCATATTCTCCGTATTTTAATATTGGATTGTATTGGACCTACTTATTATAGCAGATACACCTTTAATCGTCAAGTGTTTTTTCAAGTCCTTTGATAGTTCCTTCGAGCATTTCGAAAAAAGCATCAAATCCTTGACTTTTATCAAATCCAAGAAGTTCAGCAGAATCAAGCATACGCTCTTTCATCTCTACTGCTTCTGGGTCATCAGAAAATGAAAGCCTAAAAATAAAAACTTTTTGTTTTTCTAGAAATTCTTTCATTAAATTCAAATGTCCCTTTCTTTGTTCTTTATCATAGAAAGGGACATACATCATTTCTTTAAAAAGTCTTTTCTGCATTTCTTC
>Ga0214921_10003861_pt1 | contig 22619 bp, 15 predicted proteins | sample LL1505_MetaG_FD_177992 | JGI IMG/M metagenome (GOLD analysis project Ga0214921, IMG submission 177992) | Freshwater microbial communities from Lake Lanier, Atlanta, Georgia, United States - LL-1505 | ecosystem: Environmental > Aquatic > Freshwater > Lake | place: USA: Georgia | collected... | reverse complement strand
ATCCACTGATGATTCAAACTTAGTATATGAAATTTCATTAACTAATTTTGAAGCCTCGGTAAGCGAATAAGATTTAGTTTGGTCAACTTTCTTTAAAGCCTCTTTTCTTTTTTTACTTATGCGTGCCATTTTTAATTATTTTTTTCTTTTGACTAATTAAAAGGATTTTCGCCTTTTACCTCTAAACCCATGCTTCGAGCCGACCCAGCAACCATTTTCATGGCAGATTCAACTTTAAAGCAATTCATATCTTGCATTTTATCAGAAGCAATTGCTCTAACTTGCTCCCAAGTAACTGAACCAACTTTTTTACGGTTAGATTCTGCTGATCCTTTAGCCGCTTTTGAAGCTTCTAACAATTGAGAAGCAACTGGAGGAGTTTTAATTACAAAATCAAATGATTTATCGCTATAAACAGAGATAACTACTGGTAATATTTTACCTGCTTTATCTTGAGTACGAGCATTGAACTGCTTGCAAAACTCCATGATGTTAACACCTTTAGAACCTAAAGCAGGTCCAATTGGAGGTGCAGGATTGGCAGCGCCACCTTTAACTTGTAATTTAATAAAACCGGTTAATTCTTTAGCCATAATCTATAATTTATTAGTATCGTAATTTGTCTGCTCTAAAATTTAGATTTTTCAGGCATTCAAATGAATTATATTTCTTAATTTTCTTTTTCTACTTGCACAAAATTTAATTCTAATGGAGTTCTTCTTCCAAAAATTTTCACCATTACTTTTAATTTTTTCTTCTCTTCACTAACCTCTTCAATTACTCCACTGAATCCGCTAAATGGTCCGTCATTTACTTTCACGCTCTCTCCTATTATGAATGGTTCAAGTATTGTTTCACCATTTTCAGAAATTTGATCTACATTACCTAAGATACGAGAAACTTCATTTGCTCTCAAAGGAACTGGAGTTGATTTGCCACCTAAGAAACCAACAACACCATTTACAGAGTCAATAATGTGTCCCACTTCACCAACTATTTCTGCCTGAATTAATATATAACCAGGTAAATAAGCTTTTTCCTTAATTAACTTCTTACCATTTTTCACAGTGTAAACTTTTTCGGTAGGAATAAGTATTTGCGGCACATGATGAGTTAAGCCAGCTCTTTCAAGTTCTACCTCCATTTGAGCTTTAATCTTTTTCTCTTGACCAGTAATTACTCTAGCCACATACCATTTAAATTGTTCTTCCAACATTGTAAATATTTACACCCTTTAAATTATCCTTGGAAAATTTGGTAAAAAAATCCAAGGGCACTACTACTAACTATATCAATAACATAAATAACAAGAGCAATAAGCAAAGATGCTATCATAACAATAAGCGTGCTCTCCTGTAGCTCTTCCCATGTAGGCCAAGTTACTTTATTTACCAATTCATCGGTAGATAGTTTTATGTATTCTCTGATTTTATTCATGAGATTGTCTTTTGTTGTTAACTTGCACGGGCACAAGGATTCGAACCCTGATCAGCGGTTTTGGAGACCGACATTCTACCATTGAACTATGCCCGTATATTGACAATAAATGTTGGCTAACATGTCGTTAGCCAACATCTAAAGTCTTAATATACAGTATTAATCTAAAATTTCAGTTACCTGACCCGCACCAATTGTACGACCACCTTCACGGATTGCAAAACGTAAGTTTTTCTCCATTGCGATAGGGGCAATCAATTGAACAGTTACAGTTACGTTATCACCAGGCATGATCATTTCCATACCATCTGGCAACATTACCTCTCCAGTTACGTCAGTTGTACGTAAGTAGAACTGTGGACGGTATTTGTTGAAGAAAGGAGTATGACGTCCACCTTCGTCTTTTGATAATACATAAACTTCAGCTTTGAATTTAGTATGCGGTGTTACTGAACCTGGCTTGCAAATAACCATACCTCTACGGATTTGGTTTTTGTCGATACCACGTAATAATAAACCTACGTTATCACCAGCTTCACCTCTGTCTAATATTTTACGGAACATTTCAACACCAGTTACAACTGATTGTAATTTTTCAGCACCTAAACCAATGATATCAACAGTCTCATTTGAGTTAACGATACCACGCTCGATACGACCAGTAGCAACAGTACCACGACCTGTAATCGAGAATACGTCTTCAACTGGCATTAAGAAAGGAAGTTCAGTTAAACGCGGAGGAACCGGAATGTATGCATCAACAGCAGCCATCAATTCCATGATTTTTTCAACCCATTTAGCATCACCATTCAAACCACCCAAAGCAGAACCTTGAATAATTGGAATTTCATCACCAGGGAAATCATATTTGCTTAACAAATCGCGGATTTCCATCTCAACGATTTCTAGTAATTCAGCATCGTCAACCATATCCACTTTGTTCATGAATACAACGATACGAGGTACACCAACCTGACGAGCTAATAGAATGTGCTCGCGAGTTTGAGGCATAGGTCCATCAGTAGAAGCAACCACAAGGATAGCTCCGTCCATTTGGGCAGCACCAGTTACCATGTTTTTAACATAATCAGCGTGACCTGGACAGTCAACGTGAGCGTAGTGACGATTTGCAGTAGAATATTCTACGTGCGCTGTGTTAATCGTAATACCGCGTTCTTTTTCTTCAGGAGCTGAATCGATTGAATCGAATGAACGTGCTTCTGATAAACCTGCATCAGCTAATACTTTAGTAATTGCTGCTGTTAAGGTTGTTTTCCCGTGATCTACGTGACCGATAGTACCAATGTTTACGTGAGGTTTACTGCGGTCAAATTTTTCTTTAGCCATAGTTATATTTGTTTATTTAGTTTTTCTTTTTCTTTTTGAGCTGTTGAAGAGAATTGAACTCTCGACCTCTTCCTTACCAAGGAAGTGCTCTACCCCTGAGCTACAACAGCTTAATTAACTTTCAACTGCTATTAGTTATTTCGTTAATCGTTATCCGAATAACTAATAACGTAACAACTATGCTCTACATGAGCGAGAGACGAGGCTCGAACCCGCGACCTACAGCTTGGAAGGCTGTCGCTCTACCAACTGAGCTACTCTCGCATAAACTAAGATAAAGTTAATCGAATCAAATTCAACTAACTTTTCATAGTATATTTCTTATGTGGGGAGAGAAGGATTCGAACCTTCGTAGCTCTCGCAGCAGATTTACAGTCTGCCCCATTTGACCGCTCTGGTATCTCCCCAACTGTAATTACATGGTGGTAATTACTGGAGCCACTTGCCGGAATCGAACCAGCGACCTACTGATTACAAATCAGTTGCTCTACCAGCTGAGCTAAAGTGGCGTTTATCAATAAATTTTGTATTTTAAGCCGTTACAAATGGTAATGAACCAATATTTCGATATCACTCGAAAATGGCATAAAATCAAGGTATTTCCTACAAAGAACACGATTTACAAGTCTATCTTTCTCACAAAAAGGACTGCAAATGTAGTATTTCATAGGATGAATACAAATTTGGAAGCAAAAAAAATCAAAAAACTTTTAAAAAACTTTTTTGATGTGTGTAACAGCGGTACAAAGGTGCAGTTAGGTTTTGTAAAATGCAAGTATCTCTTTAAGTTTTCTTCACCGAAATCAAGATTTGAAAAATTTTTAATTAATAATCAATATCTTATCAGCTTTGATTATTAAAACAATTGTTATTCAAAAGTGCCAATAACAAATTGATGGTGCACTTTTATTTAATAAGTATTTGGATCTGCAAACCTTCTATCATGGAGGTATTCCATATCTGTTAAGGTTTTTAAAAATGCTATAAGTTCGACCTTTTCAAATTCATCGAACTTCATTTTAGTGCAAGATTGTGATGCTGCATAATGATTCATTACTTCCTTCAAATTTCTATACCTTCCATCATGCATGTATGGGTAAGTCATTTCAACATTTCGCAAACTTGGGGTTTTGAACTTAAAATAATCTTCTTTAAAAGTTGTAATAGTCATTCTCCCTTTATCGTTTAAATTAGAATCTGGTTTCAAGCCAATATTGTAGTATTTATTATCTGTAAATAGAGGTGGTGGATGACAAATAACACAATTGCTTTTAAAAAGATTCAAACCTTTTTCCTCAATGCTAGTAAATGTATCTACTCCGGCTATAAATTTATCATATCTTGAGTTACTAGAAATCATCAATGATAAGAATTGAGAAAACGATTTCATCAACATCTCTGTAGTTATTACTGAGTCTTTAAAGGCCTTATAAAACATCTGTTTATAGGTTGAATTAGCTTGCAACTTCTTTATTACATTTGGTAGGTTTTCTCCCATTTCAGAGACACTTGTGATAGGTGCAAGTGGTTGTAAATCCAAATGATTAATTGCTCCATCGGCCATAAAAGCATCCTTCCAAATTAAGTTCTGAAGTGCGGGCACATTGCGCATACCTACCTTCCCTCCTATTCCATGACTTAATGGGTGGTCAATATGCGCGAATGCTGCAAACTGTTGGTGACAAGTAGCACAACTCGTAAAATAATCCACTGATAGTATTGGATCGTAAAACAATTTGCGCCCTAATGTAAAACCTTCAGGTGTGGGTTTGTTTTTTGATAAATCATAAATAGGCTTTGGAAATCCTTTAGGAATTTTAAAGACTACATCCTTAATGGTAATTTTAAAATATGGATTTTCCTCCAACACGAATGCTGAAAGTACTACAAAAAACAAAACAGCTATTATGATGATTAGCTTTGGCTTCACGATATATTCAGTTTCACATTATTACTTAATTACACTAAACATGTCAGCATAATTATCAGCCATCATGGAAGCATTGTTAAAATCAGTTACTGATGAAAGTTCATTAAAATCAATACTTTTAGGTGTTTTTAAAACCTCTGAAATATCAACTAATATGGATAAAAAATCTGCATCATCACCTACCTTTTGGAAAGATTTTTCAGTTAAATCTAAAGTTACTTGCCTTATGCAATTATTGGGTTGTTTAAATCCACCAATATGATATTCAAAAATATTAGATGGTGATTTTGAATAGGTAGATTTCCCCTCTAACTTTAAGAAAATATAACCTGTATTCCATGCCCAAAACATTCCTTTTACAGGATCTAAAACTCCTTTTTGCAATCCACTGCAATTGCGCAAACTATCTACTCCAATTGTGAAAGAAATTGATGAATAATAGCCTTTTTCACGAATTACAATTTGCTGTGATTTTTTATCTTCAACATCAATCAAATAATATTCATTTGAAGCATATTCAGTTCCATCTTTTCTCTTCAACTTTATATTGCTGATATAATACCTAAACTTACCAATGCTATAGCTTTGATTAAATTCATTTTTATACATCAGTGAATCTAAAATCAATTTATCCTTTCCGACAAAATGGTTAAATTCAATCACGAGTGAAGGACGGTTCTTGGGCTCAGAGAACCTAAATGAAAACAAAAAAAATAAGCCTATTATAAATAGGCTGTATTTTAATATTGGTCTTTGTGATTTCATTACTCCAAAACTATTGAAAATATTACATATACCAACAATTTACCAGACTATAATTGAGTTATTTAGTTTTAAGAAACTTATGAACTACTTTTTGATTATCCGTTTCAAGATACAAGAAATATAGTCCATCTTGATAGTTTGACAAATCAAATGAATAAGCTATGCTGGGTTGAACAAAATCACGTTTTTCAATTATACTTCCTTTGCTATCATAGATACTCGCTTTAACATTGTTTATGCTATTTTCATCCATGTAAATATGTAAATAATCATTACTCGGATTTGGCAATACTCTGTATTGGATTTTATTCGAAATATTATCTAATCCTGTATTCGTTCCATTATAAACAGTTGTTGCTTCTGAAATGGTAACATGACCTGAACCTGGACCTGTACTACCAATTTGAACTGTGCCATAATAAGTATCACCGATAACAAACGGGTAAACGGGTTTCAAATTGGCATCTATAGTAACGAAATAGGCATAAATTCCATTAGGGTATTCTGGCGTTTGGCAGAAACGTCCATTGTGTTCATCTAAATCACCTAACCCTTGCACATATTCCCAATCTTGAAGAAAGTTTCCAATAGGATAAGTAGCATTTACTGCAGGCCCTACTTTTAAAGCGGCACTGCCATTAGGCAAAGTGGTTCTTTGTGTGATGTTTCGTTTTCGAAATGAAGACACCATTCTTTTGATAGATCCTGTGCCATCCAAATTAGTATAAGCATAAGCACCATATACAGGATAACCATCAAACATATATCCAATAATGGGTGAATGATTTGTGCTATCTTTATCATTATACAAACAAGTTGGATTCACATGATGATGATACTCCCCTCCTTGTTGGGGATGTCCCAGACAATTATCAAAACTAACTCCTTCATATACCAATGCATTGCGTTTCCATACCCCTTCATTGTTATAGGTCATGGCATCCCAAGCATTATCAATACTCACACCATTGCTCCATATACCCACATGCCCTAGTCCTACGTTAGTTAAAGTGCCTGTATTAGGTTTAGGTTTTCTGGTTATCTTAAATACAAAATTTTGGTTAATCGGAATATTGGGGTTATTTAACCAAGGACCAATACTGTATCCAGGAATACAAGAACAACTTACATATACATTATCCGCTGAATACTGCACTTTTTGAACATTTGCAATGATATTATTATATCCAGTTAAACCAGTCGTATTTCTTACCCAAGATGATATTTCAGGAGTTACAGGCTGTGCTGCCAAAAAATGCATAGCAGCCAAGAAAATAGCAACGCTTGTAAAAATTTTCTTCATAGTAATTCTTTTATTTTCAAATTTAGAATACAAATAACATAAAAACTTTTGCTACCAATGAAATATATTTTTTTTCATTGGAGAAGTGTCTGTTCTTTTATTTTAATTCGTTAAGTTAATTATTCATTGAATTGGAATATGAAAATCTTACTTTTTTTAAGTTTTTTGTTCTTTGGTTTGCCCACATTCTTAGAGAACGATCTGGATATGCCCTGTGAGCTCCAACAGAATCTTAGTGAGGAGCAAAAAATCGAAAAACTAATTGCCTATATCGAAAATAGTGACGCAAAATTTATTAGAAATGGCTCAGAATATATAGCCAAAGAGGCAGCTGAGCACCTCAGAATGAAAAGAAGAAAAGCAGGCTCAAAAATCAAAACAGCCAAAGATTTTATCGACCATATTGCAAGTAAATCATACATGAGTGGAGAACCCTATCAAATGAAATTTAGCAATGGAAGTATTATAAACACCCGAGATATTTTGTACCATGAGCTAAAAAAGATAGAAAAGTGAGCAAAAACTTGCTTACAAAAAGTCAGCAATTGGAAAAATTTCATAGTAGCAACTAGACAGAATAGCAGAAATATCATAGGTTTTGCGCCAAAACAACATAATATGGCTGGTGGAATACATATTGACGAATTTGTGTTAACAAATAACATGTTAAAAGTTAAGGTTAACCACTTGAGATAATAATAACTCCCATGAATTTAAATAACTTCACAATCAAATCACAAGAAACCGTTCAAGAAGCCGTTCAAATTGCTTTGCAAAATGGACAACAATCAATTGAGCCAGCCCACATACTAAAAGCTCTTATACAAACAGATGAGAACGTAATTTCATATTTATTTAAAAAGCTTAATGCCAATCAAAGTAGGATTGAATCTGCTATTGATGCCATGATAAAAGGCTTTCCCAAAGTGTCGGGTCAGGGCCAATATTTATCAAATGATACCAATCAAGTATTACTAAAAGCACAATCGTACTTAAAAGAATTCGAAGACGAGTTTGTTTCAGTAGAGCACATTCTCCTAGCCATGCTTGATGGCAAAAATCAAGTAGCAAACCTTTTAAAGGATGCAGGATTAAACGAAAAAACACTGAAACTTGCAATTACGGAATTGCGTGGTGGAAATAAAGTTACCTCTCAAAATGCAGAAATGCAATACAATGCTTTGAATAAATATGCCAAAAACTTAAACGATTTGGCACAACAGGGAAAGCTTGACCCTGTAATAGGTAGAGATGAGGAAATTCGAAGAGTACTTCAAATATTATCTCGCAGAACTAAAAACAATCCAGTACTTATTGGAGAACCAGGTGTTGGTAAAACTGCTATTGCCGAAGGATTGGCGCATAGAATTGTCAATGGTGATGTACCAGAAAATCTAAAAACCAAAAAGATATTCTCATTAGATATGGGATCTCTTATTGCAGGAGCCAAATACAAAGGAGAGTTTGAAGAAAGGCTTAAATCGGTGGTAAAAGAAGTGATTTCGGCAGATGGAGAGATTATCTTATTTATTGATGAAATACATACTTTGGTAGGAGCTGGTGGCGGTGGTGAAGGGGCAATGGATGCAGCAAATATTCTAAAACCAGCATTAGCTCGTGGTGAATTGAGAAGCATTGGCGCTACCACACTTGCAGAATACCAAAGATACATTGAAAAAGACAAAGCCCTTGAACGAAGGTTCCAAAAGGTGTATGTGGAAGAGCCAGATACCGAAGATGCCATATCCATTCTTCGTGGCTTAAAAGAGCGTTATGAAGTGCACCACAAAGTGCGAATTAAAGATGAAGCTATCATTGCTGCTGTTGAGCTATCGCAACGCTATATATCAGATCGTTTTTTACCAGATAAAGCCATTGATTTAATGGACGAAGCGGCATCAAAACTTCGTTTGGAAATTGACTCAGTTCCTGAAGAGTTAGATCAATTAGATAGACGAATCATGCAATTAGAAATTGAGCGCGAAGCCATAAAACGAGAAGGGGATGATGATAAAGTTAAAAACCTAGGTGTAGAAATAGCCAATTTACAAACAGAAAGGAACTCTTTAAAAGCAAAATGGCAAAGCGAAAAGGCAGTTGTTGAAGGTATTCAATCTACAAAAAAAGATATAGAAAACTTAAAACACGAGGCCGACCAAGCAGAAAGAAATGGAGAATTTGCCAAAGTAGCCGAAATTAGATATGGCAAGGTGAAAGAAGCTGAAAAGAGGCTTGATGAATTTAAAGCCAGGTTAGATGAAGCCCAAAACCATTCTCCTATGGTGAAAGAAGAGGTTACGGCAGATGATATTGCGGATGTAGTAGCAAGATGGACAGGCATTCCCATTACTAGAATGCTACAAAGCGAAAAAGAAAAACTGCTTAATCTTGAAGAAGAATTGCATAAACGAGTAGTAGGTCAGGAGGAAGCTATTTCAGCTATAAGTGATGCCATTCGAAGAAGCAGAGCAGGACTAAGCGACCCTAGGAAGCCAATAGGTTCATTTATTTTCCTTGGAACTACTGGTGTTGGCAAAACAGAATTAGCCAAAGCCTTGGCAGAGTTTTTATTCAATCAAGAAAGCGCCTTGGTGCGCATTGATATGAGTGAATACCAAGAAAAACATACTGTAAGTAGGTTAATTGGAGCACCTCCAGGATATGTTGGGTATGAAGAGAGTGGTCAACTAACCGAAGCTATTCGTAGAAGACCATATAGCGTGGTATTGCTGGATGAGATTGAAAAAGCACATCCTGATGTATTCAATATTTTATTACAAGTTTTGGATGATGGCAGATTAACTGATAACAAAGGTCGAACAGCCAATTTTAAAAACACCATTGTTATCATGACTTCCAACATAGGTTCTCATATTATTCAAGAGGGTTTTGATAATATGGATGAATCCAACTATGATGAAACCCTAGCCAAAACTAAAAACAATGTGATGGAACTTTTGCGAAAGCAAATTCGTCCAGAGTTTTTAAATAGGATTGATGATATCATCATGTTTACGCCACTTAATCGTGATAACGTAAGACAGATAGTGAATATGCATTTTGAGGGCATTAAACAAACCTTATTAAACCAACAAATTGATTTACAAATAACAGATGAGGCAATGGATTGGTTGGCCCAATTAGGCTACGACCCACAATATGGAGCAAGGCCTTTGAAAAGAGTTTTGCAAAGAAGAATTTTGAATGAGTTATCAAAAGCTATTCTTTCTGGGGCGGTAAAAAAAGATTCAAACATTTTGATAAGTTTGGATAACAAACAGCAGTTTGTTTTTGAAAACAAATAGTGAATTATTATACTAAAGCGGAGATTGGTTTTAAGAACCAAGCTCCGCTTTTTTTTGGTGAAGCTGTAAAATAAAAAAGCGGATATTGAAGATTTTCAATATCCGCTTTTAGTATAATTAATTGAGTATTATTTTTTGATAAACTTAACAGTAACTGCTTCGTTTGCTTCATCAATAACAGATAGCATATACATACCAGCTGCCAAATCTGAAACATTGATTTCATTAATATTTGAAGTTCCAACTTTAACCACCTCTCCCGTTAAATTCATAACTTTAAAAAAAACAGCAGCAAAATTCAAATTAGAGTTAGCAATTGAAATTTTATCATTGGTTGGATTAGGATAAACCACAACTTCGTTTGCAGTATTTTCATCAGCAATTTTGATAGTATTAGAGTATTTGTATTTACCATCAAAATCTACCATTCTTAATCTGTAGTATCTGATAGATTGTTTGTTTGCTGTAAAGTCAATAAATGAATAAGCAGTTAATTTATTTGTATTTCCAGCAGCTTTTACTGAACCGATCTGAATAAAATTTCCACCATTATCCATTCTTTCAACTTGGAATTCTTTAGCGTTAATTTCGCTAGCTGTTTTCCAATTTAATTCTACAGAAGAGGCTTTTTTAACACCAGTAAAAGACATTAAACTAATAGGAAGAGTTCCCGAACTAGCTACTCCAAAAGAACTATAATTACTATTCAAAACAACACCATTTACAGTTTGCACATAAGGTGATGAGCCTGAAGCAGCAGTTTGAGCAGCTGGTATCCATTTACCTATATTATTAGTGTAAGCTACATAAGAATTTGCTCTGGCGAAAGATGGCAACTCATCAGCTGCATTCCATTGTAAATTTAGAATCAATGCAGCAGTTCCTGGATTATTTTCGGTAATCTTCCATGTTTTATTAACTGCATTATTTGTATATCCACTAGCAGCAGCTACAACTCTAATAGAATCAGAAACAGAAACTTGGAAATTATCTGCAATAGCTAAATTTTGAAGAGTAGCAGGATTATATCCAGTTGCTGTTCCAACAGGGAAAGTAACCGGAGTCGCTCCAACATTGCTCATATTTAAAGTACCTGTACCATTTGTAACAACATATGAACTTGCACTTGCATTTGAAATTGTGCCTGTTCCCATATTTAAGTTAAAATTTCCTATGGTAACTTTACCTGAAGTTAAGTTAAGCGTATTGTTTATAGTCAAATTGCCTCCTAAATCTACTCCTAATGTATCATTAACAATAATGTTATTGGCAACTATGGCAGTATTTATTGTTTGCTTTCTAACTTTACCAAGGAAATGAATAGAAGCAGTGCTACTATTTAAAGTTCCATTATTAACCAATTCAGTTCTAACTTTTAATATCTCACTTGATGCCATTACATGGATTGCACCTAACATCAAATTATAGCCTCTAACATCTAAAGATCCAGAAAAAGTACCAGCATAAATTGTTGCTTCTTGCGCTATTGTTGGACTTGTTGCAATAACACTACCAGCAGTTACCGTTTTAGAAAATGTGTTCCATGCAGCACCTGTCCAATATGCGGGGGTATAGCAAAGTGCTTGATTGGCTATTACCGCTGCAGTTCCAGTGTTCGAAACAACTGCGGTACTTACTCCGCCAACATTATAGTTAAAACCAGCACTAGGAGCTGCATTAAATTTCCAAGCAAATTTGGGCGGAACAGTTGTAGAAAATGGAACGGAATTAGTTAAAACAAAAGTGAAACATTTTATCATTGAATTTGCAGGAACAGTAGTACCTGAGCCAGCCGATGCATTGCCGATAGGCCTTCTAATATATGGTTGTGCAGAGGCTGTTTTCTGCGTAAAAAGAGCCGCACCAACTTGATTCGCTGTTGACATACCGCTAGAAGGGGTTGTTAAAGTAATAGTTCCAACTGTCGATCCATTTTTAATCCAAACAGAATCAAACAAAAATCCTATTGTTCCATTTAAAATCTCGAATGATGTGCTACCCGTATTGTAAATGTTCACATCAAATTGATAGGTAGTAGCACTTGTCAATTGCTCATTTTCTAATCGCCATTCAAATGAAGGTAATTGAGCAAAAGCAAACATGCTCATTACAGTTAAAAGTAGGGTTGATAGTAAATTTTTTTTCATATTATTTTTGTTTTTTTTAATAATAGCTTAAGGAACAAATATACAAATCTTTTGAACTTTTGATATTTCTTCAAAAATTTTTACGAAAAGTATATTCGTTCCTATTCTAAATATTGTCTAAGGTGTAATTGAAATCACACCATTAGAACTATTCACATCTATCATTGGATAGTCATTAAAGTCCACTGACGCATCGCCATTTAAATCAAATGGTAAATAGCCTAAATCCCCACTAGAACTGCTCACATCTAAAGAAGGATAATCATTAAAATCTACAGATCCGTCTTGGTTAATATCACCAGTAAAAATCAAGTATGCTCCTGAATTGATCGTCATATTTGAACCATATGCTTGAGTATCTGAAGTAGTGAAATCATAAGAAGTTCCTTGTGATGAAAATAATACAGGAGCTGCACTCCACGTGGCAATAGAATTTCTATGTTTAATCACGATATAGTAAGACGATCCGCTGAAAGTGTTAGATATTGTAAAATTAGCAACTCCATTCGTACTAAGAATTGTTGGAATACCTAAAATTAAATTTAAACCAACCGCATCATGAATTTCAACAATAATTGTATCTGCAATGTTTGTTGGACTTACACCATCAGCATTAAAAGGTGCAGATGTCATTGTTCCTGCACCGAGGTATAATCCTTGTAAGAATGCTTTTACTGAAACATTAATTCCACTTGCCGAAGTATTTGGTACAATCTCACCATTTGATAAAATAATTGCTCCTGAATTTGGATAACCTGCAAAATTAATTTGTGATAATTGAGTTGAAGTTAATCCAGTTGTGCTGTTACCAACGAATATTTTGCCAGCAGAACCTGCTGAACCAGTATTACCTGACCATCCGTTGATAGTCAGAGTTTTTCCTGAAGTCCAATTAGCAGCGCTGCTATTTGCAAACACCAAATAGTGTACACCAGAAACCAAGGTTATTGATGAATTTTCAGTTAATGTTAAAACGCCCAAAGTATCTGTAAATCCTGTAATAGCGCCTGTGCTAAGATTTCCTCCAGACAAGTTAAGTGCACCAGCATTAGCAAAAACATTAGATGCTCCCATTTGAATCGTACCACCAGTGATTGTAGTTCCTCCGGTAAAAGTATTTATTCCTGAAAGTTTCAAGGTACCTGTACCGCTTCTGACCAATGCTGTCTTATTGGTTGTTCCATTGGCAATTACAAAACCATAAGGCATAGTTGGCGTAAATGAACCATTTATAGTTAATGTTGCATCTGTGCTTCCATTATTTCTAATTGAACCAACACCGATATCACTTCTTAATGAAGAAATAGTTTGGTTTTTACCATTTAGATCAAGGATACCACCAAAGGTTGAGGAATAACCCATAGTTAAATCTGTAGTAGTTGGTAAAGCATTATTTACGCCTAGTTTAACTACACCAGAGCTTGACAAATTAAAGAATGTAGAACCAGTATAGGTATTTTGTGCATTTAATAAAATAGTTCCAGCACCACCTGGTGAGCCAGCTTGAAATTGTAAACCTGCCGATCCTGAGATAACACCATTCAATGTTAAATCATTTCCAGATGTAGCACCTAAAATGGTATTGTAGGAGGTATTGTTAGAAATAGTAGCATTTGTTGTTAAATTAACACCAATTGCAGTAGCAACAAGACCAATCTGACCATATGAAGTAGAATTTGTTTGACCATAGATTGTAACTGGCACATTAATGCTACTCGAGGCAGAGCTTAAATTTACCCTAGTAATACCACCAGAACTTTGTCCTCCTAATATGGTTAACGAAGATCCAACGCCACCTAATATGCTTCCACCAATGTTTAGTGTTCTACTTGAACTAGCGCCATTTGCTGAAAGTGCTGAATCCATTAAATATAGTTTAACACCATCTGCTAACTGAATGGGACCAGTGTGACTTCTTGTTGAGGTGCTTGCATCTGTTAGCAAAGTATAACCACTTGTGTTAAAATAAGAGCGTGTTGGAGAAACAGCAGTTGAACCAATTGTTACAAACCCTGGGTTGCCTTGAAAAATTGCATTATTTGAGTTTGCCCAAGTAGCTTGTACACCCGTATCAGATGGTTGTCTCCAGTTATTAGCTGTTACCCATTGTCCTGTTCCACCCATTGCTGGTTTGGCAGTATTAGTTGCACCATTCCAAAAATAACCAGTTAGAATTGGTGTGGCATCAACCTCAACACCTGCTGACCAAGTAGTACCTAATCTTGTAAAAAGTTTAAAGAAATATTGGGTTCCATTTGTCAAACCAGTTACAATAACTGAACTTCCTGTACCTTTATAAACAACAACACCTGTTGTGTCAAAAGATGTATTTAAAATATTGGTAATTGATGAGCTATTGGCAGTATATGCAGATCCATTACCAGAAGGAGAAGAACCAATTGAGTTCAATGGCTTAGCTACTACCATAACCTGATCGTAACAACCTACTGGAACTACCCAATTTAAAGTAGTTTGCAAATTAGCTGCTGTAGGAACCAATGAAGTAATATCATTTGGAGTTGCAGCATTTATTGATAAGGTCCCTCCAGATGTAAATCCAGAACCTGTTTTTGTACCAGCAGATAAAGTAACATCAGAAGTAGACATGGCATTAACTTGTATGGTATTATTAACAACTGAACCACATGATACATCAGCTGTCAAGAATAAATAGTTTGTTCCAACATCAAAGGATTGCGTCAAACCAGTAAAGCTAATCGAACCTGCACCTATGCCTGTAGATTTGGTTGATAATAAAACTGGGGTTCCAGTAGTTAATGATGCATTGTTATGGTACCATAATTTTATGTTATTTAAATCTGAAGCAGAGTAACTGCCACTAGTAGTAAATTGAATGGCATTTAATGTTGTTGCTGCATTAGTTACTGCAAAGTCTACTCTATATAACTCCACTTTTGTATTACCTTGATTTGGATTTGTAGCTTGAGCGGTACCATTTGAAAAAGCAATGCTTGGCGGAATGGCAGCAAAATTTTGTAATCCACCTGCGCTAATATTACCCGTTGGAGTACCTAAAATAAATGTGAAATTACTTACGGATAAGGCATTAGCATTAATATTTCTGTTTGTATTAGCTGTTGCTGCCACATTAACAGTTATCCAATAGTATCTACTTGTATTTTGCAATACGGTATCAGATAATGAACTAAATGAAATGGTTTCTCCCGCGCCTGTTGAGGTAGCAGATTTACTTGAAATAGCAGTTGCTGTTAAAAATGAATTGGAATTACTTGCATATAATTTAATACCATTCGTAGCAATATCTGCAGCTAAATAATTGCCCGATAATGGAACAGTTAACTGACTTAATATCCCTGAATTTGAATTCCCTTCATTGATTACAAAGGTTTGAATAATATTGTTTGTTGAACTTAGGGTAATATTTCCAGCAGTTGGTTGAGCACCATTATCATTAAAAGTTAAAGTTGGTAAGGCAGGCAGCGGCACTATCTCCCCTGAAGGCAATATTTGAGCACCAGGATTAAAACCAGCGAATGTAATTTGAGCTAATTGTGCAGTGGTTATACCAGCCGTTGAAGTTCCGAAGAAAACTTTACCTGATGTGCCTGCTGAACCCGCAACTCCTGCCCATCCGTTTATTGTTAATATAGCAGAAGCATTCCAAGATATTGCGCTGCTATTAGCGAATTTTAAATTATGAATTCCTGAACCCAAACCAATGCTAGCATTGTTAGTCAATGAAAGGGTACCAACAGTTTCAGAGAACCCTGCTGTGCCTGAGGTAGCTGTGGCAAATGTTCCACCATTTAATGTTATTGAGCCTGCATTAGCTAACACCTCAGATGCACCTAAAACTAATGAATCACCAGAAATGATAGTTCCGCCTGTATAAGTGTTGGCTCCGGATAGTTTCAATGAACCTGAACCTTTTCTTACAAGAGTAATTTTTTTAGTTGCACCCCCATCAGAAATAACCAATCCAAAAGCACTTGGTCTGCCAGCCCCACTTATGGTCAGAGTATCACTAAACAAACCCGTATTTGTTATTGAACCTCCAGAACCTGCTACACTTGTCAAAGAAGCAATTTCTTGGTTATATCCATTTAAATCTAATACACCTCCAGTACCTAAAAGATAGCCGAGGGTTACATCTGTTGTTGTGGGAAGTGCATTATTTGTTCCTAATTTTATCGTTGCAGTGGTGCTTGAATTGAACAGAGTAGCACCTCTATAAGTATTAGCGGCATTTAACGTAATTGTACCTGCTCCTCCTCCATTTGATCCTGTTTGGAAAATCAAATCAGAAGAGCCAGTAATTATTGAATTTACTGTAATATCATTACCCGATGTTGCTCCAAGCATTGTTTTTATTGAACCCGTATTATTTGTAATGGTTGCATTGCTAGCAATGCTTGTTCCCGTTGCATTGCCCACATATCCCACTGCTGATAAATTTCCTGGAGACCCTGTTAATGCAGCAATGGTTGTAGGCACACTAATGACTGTATTTGTTGCGGCCAAGTTAATCCTTTGAGCCACGGCAGTAGAAGAAGTGGCTGAAAGCAAAGTTAAACCAGCTGTGCCTGTTCCAGAAACGCTCCCAATACCCATTGTTCCATTTGATTGAAAAGATGCAGGGAAAGGCTTAACATTGGCTGCCAGATTCAAATTAACATTGTTAGCTAAAACAATCGAACCTGTTAATGTTTGTGTTGAAGTACACGACAAAGTATAATCTGATGTATTGAAATTAACTGAACTAGCAGTTCTAGACGCATCAAGCGTAACAGTGTCTCCAGTGCCTGCAAATACTGCTCTATTTCCGTCTACCCAACCCGATTGACTACCTGTTGTGGTGGGTTGTCTCCATACATTGGTGCCGCCCCAAACACCCTTGCCACCGGCAGCAGGATTTGAATTTATATTTCCTCCATTCCAGAAATAACCTGTAACATCTGGAATTGCATTTACCTCGACACCAGCGCTCCAATTAAATCCTGATCGGGTAAATAATTTAAAATAATATGTCGTAAGATTTGTTAAACCAGTAATGGTGGTGGATGTTCCAGTTCCCTTGTAAACAACTGCTCCAGTAGCATCAAATACATCATTAGAAGGATCGGTAAAAGATTGACTATTTACATTATAACTTGTTCCAAATGGTGAAGCTGAAATACTAGAATTGGGTTTTACAACCAACATCACTTCATCATAGCAGCCAGTTGGCAATGTCCACGATACTGTTGCTTGTGCATTACCTGCAGACGCAATATTATTAGTCACATCATTTGCAGATGCTGCAGAAAGACTAACTGCGCTTGCATTATAACCAGAACCAGAAACGCTTCCTGAAGCAAAACTCAAATCAGAATTTGAAATAGCATCAACCTGAATAACATTTAAACCTGCTAAACAAGGCAAATCTGTTGTGAGGAAAATATAATTGGTTCCTATGGCAAAAGATTGCGATAATCCTGAGAAGGTTTTTAGACCAGAGCCTAACCCAGTTGATTTAGTATCGATTAGAATGGGCGTACCAGTTGTAAATGATGAATTTGTATGATACCATATTTTAAAATTACTTACATCAGATGCAGTGTAAGTACCTGATGTTGTAAACTGAATTGAATTCAAAACTGTGGCAATATTTGTTACAGAAATATCAACACGATATAAAACTACGTTTGAAGTTCCTTGGGCAGGATTAGTTATTGGCGCTGTTGCATTAGATAAAGAAATTGACGGAGTAATTGCAGCAATGGTTTGTAAATTACTAGCAGCAGCTGGATCAGTTCCAACCTTGGTTGGCGTACCTCCAATTGAAATGTTACTGAATGCTGTCGTTGAAACACCAATGGTATTTCCTATAGAGGCTCCTGAAGCCATATTTGCAGTTAATAATAAATATCTAGTAGTGCCATTACTAATAGTTTGTGTTAATCCAGAAACAGAAATTGTTCCTCCAGATGCTACAGATGCTTGACTTGCACCCAATTGCGTTGCGCCTGAAAGATCATTGGTGCTGTTTATCCAAACTTTGAATCCATTAGATTGAATATCTGATAATGTATAGGTTCCAGATGTTGTAAATGAAACCCCATTTAAAGTTGCATTAGCATTTGAAACAGCTAATTGAAGACTACCAACAATATTGTTAGTTGAGTTCTGATTAATATTTCCAACTGCAGGATGAGCATCAGATATGCCAATAGTTGGATTATTAGCCGCTGTAACAGTTACATTATCAATTGAAATTTTAGGGCGAGAACCAGATGTTCCGCCAGTACCATTATGATAATAAAACCTTAATCTACAAGTAGATAGTCCATTAAATGCAGCAGGTAATTTTACTCTTATATTCGCATTTGATGACACATTATTAGTAGCAACAAACGGAAGATTTGTAGCGGTTAACTGAGTAAATGTAGTACCATTTATAGACCAATAAACCCTTAATGAACCGACCCTATTTCCAGTTGAATTAATTACTGTTGCGGCATCAAAAAACAAACTATCTGCATTTGTTCCTGAATAATCCATCAGAAAATCAACTGCAGTTGCAGTTTGATTATCAGTTGTTCCCGTAGTTAACAAAACTAAAGTGCCCGGCACATTGCCTGATAAACTGCCTCTTTGCACACCTGCACTTGATGCTCCAGTTGCAAAGGTAGTTGTAGGGGTAGTAGTGGCTGTTGCGCTGGGAATTGTACCTGTCCCAGTGTTAACACTTGCCCATCTTGTTGCTCCAGTACCTGTTAGGTAAGAACTACCAGCAGATGTTGAATTAGCCCAATTGGCAATGTCAGCAAAATTTTCGGTATAAGTTAAACCCGATTGTGAGACCATCGGCACCGGGGTTTGAGAATACCCTAATGCTGGAAGTAGAATTAAAGCCACAAGAAATAGTGAGGCCTTTAACGATTTTAGTCTGTGTTTTAACATCTTATGTTTTGTTGGTTTTGGTCTTCAAATGTAGGCTAATAAACTATCAAACTTGGTATTGAGGTGTTATGAATTTTTAAACTAAATATTAACGAATTATTAACTAGACATGTTTATAAAGTGTTGATTATCTTTCTTGACAAAGTTCAATAAGCACGCTGTTGCTGCTTTTAGGGTGCAAAAAAACAACCAATTTATTATCAGCACCTTGCTTAGGAGTTTCATTAATAAAAATAAAACCCTCGTTTTTTAATCTTTCAATTTCAGCATAAATATCATTAACCGCAAAAGCTATATGGTGAATTCCCTCTCCTTTTTTCTCAATAAACTTTGCTATTGCACTTTCAGAACTAGTTGCCTCTAAAAGTTCTATTTTGCTTTCGCCAGTTTGAAAGAAAACCGTATTTACATTTTCACTGCTAACGGCCTCTTCTTTATAAGGTTGTTGATTTAATAGTAATGAAAAAAGGTTTCTACTAGCTGCCATATCTTTTACAGCAATTCCGATGTGTTCAATTTTATCAAACATTGTTTTCTATTTTATTTTCAGTTTATAAAGAATATAACATATGGCCTAGGCTAAAATAGATAGCCAAGCCTAATAAGTCATTGGTTGTGGTAATAAATGGCCCTGTTGCTATGGCAGGGTCAATTTTCACTCTATTTAGTAACAAAGGAACAACGGTGCCAAATAATGAGGCAAAAATGATAACTGAAATCAGCGAAATACTGACAGTATAAGCAAGGTTTATTGAATCATTAAAAACCAAATTATAGGCTAGAATCAAACCTGCACATACAATTCCATTAAGCAATGCTACCCTTATTTCTTTTAACAATTTAGAAAAAATGTTTCTGGTTCCCAAGGTATTATTAGCTAAACTTTGCACTACAATAGCAGAAGATTGAACACCAGCATTGCCGCCCATTGCAGCAATCAATGGCATAAAAAAAGCCATTTCAGGATGAATATGAAGTTGGTCTTCGTATATTTCAATAAATCTTGAAGAGGCTATTCCGCCAAGCAATCCAATTAGCAGCCAAGGTAATCGAGCCCTTGATAATAACCATACATTATCAGAGGAATCTACATCTGAGGTAATACCACTCATTAATTGGTAATCTTCATCTGCCTCTTCCTTAATTACATCCACCACATCATCCACTGTAATTCTCCCAACAAGTCGACCAAGAATGTCTACTACTGGAATGGCAACCAAATCGTATTTTTTAAAGATATTAGCAATAAATTCGTTCTCGTCTGAAGTGTTAACCGAAATAACCTCGTCATTTAATACTTCAGAAATTTTTGCTGCAGGAGAAGATAAAATAAGGTTTTTTAGTGTGATCAAGCCAACCAGTCTTTTCAAGTCGTCTACTACATATACCACATAAATAACATCCACATTTTCAGATTGAACCCGAATCTCCTCAACACATTGTGCCACAGTCCAATTTATATTGGCACTAATAAGTTCAACAGCCATCATACTTCCAGCCGTATTCTCATCATAGCTCATTAATGATAGCAATTGACTTGCATATTCAATGTCGGTTAAGCTACTAATTACGTTGTCTTTAATTTTATTGGGTAAGTTGTTTAAAATAAAAGCCGCATCATCCGAATCTATTTTCATAATAAACTCTTCAGCTATTTCACTTGGTTTGTAAATAGATAGAAAATCTTCCCTTGCCTTTTCTTCCATCTCAACGAAAACCTTAACAACTTTTTCCTTATCAACCAAGCTCATAAGGTAACGAGCGGATTCAATATCTATTTTATCAATTACCTCAGCAATATCCTGAGGGTACATTTCCTCTAAATTGACAGAAATTTCATCGGAGGCTTCCTGATCAATCCATTGTTTTAATTGCTTTATAAATTTATTATCTACCTCTATTTTATCCATTAAATTGATATTCTAAAATTTAGCAAGTGTATAAATTTTTATTTGCTTTACCTTTCGCCCAAAATTAAGAAATTGAGTAATCATTATACAACCCCTTTTAACATTGTTGCCAAAACCCAACAAGGTCTTGAACCCATTTTAGCAGATGAACTTGCAAAACTTGGAGCAACAAATATAGAACTTCACAAGCGTGCCGTAAGTTTTTATGGAAATAATTTAGTTTTATACAAAGCTAATTTGCACGCTAGAACAGCATTAAGAATATTGGTACCAATAAAAAAGTTTAGCGCTAACGATGAGCAACAGCTTTATGATGAGGTAAAAAAAATCAATTGGGATGAGTATATGGATCCAAACGACACCCTCTCGGTAGAGGCTAGTTCTAATTCAGACTTTTTCAATCACACAAAATACATAGCATTAAAAACAAAAGATGCCATTGTTGACCAATTTAGGGAAAAATATGGGGTTAGACCCAACGTGGATTTAGAACAGCCTATATTAAAACTCAATCTGCACATTTTTCAAAACGAATGTACCCTTTCATTGGATAGCTCAGGTGAGTCTTTACACAGAAGAGGCTATAGAGCTGATGCTAATTTAGCACCATTGAATGAGGTGACTGCAGCCGCACTCATTATTCATTCTGGATGGAATGGAGAAGGTAATTTTGTGGATGGCATGTGTGGCAGCGGAACCATATTAATCGAAGCCGCCATGTTTGCAAAAAATATTCCCGCCAATATCGCCAGAAAATGGTTTGGATTCATGGGTTGGAAAAATTTTGACACCAAACTTTGGGATGAAATTAAGCAAGAAGCCGAGAATAATATAAGACCAAGTAAGGCTCATTTTATAGGAAATGATGCTGTGTATAAAGTAATAGAAATAGCTAGAGGCAACGTGATAAAAGCCGGTTTAGAAAACGATATTAAACTGAGCAATATGCGATTTGAAGAACAAAAGGCTCCTGAAGGTGGAGGAATCGTAATTATGAATCCACCCTATGGAGAGCGAATAGAAATGGATGATGTAAATGGATTCTATCGCATGATTGGAGATACACTAAAGAAAAACTTTACAGGTTATGATGCTTGGATAATATCATCAAATAAAGAGGCTTTGAAACATATGCACCTAACTGCTTCCAAAAAACTAGTTGTTTGGAATGGACAGTTAGAATGCAAATTTCATAAATACCAAATGTATAGAGGAACAATGCGCAAGGATAAAGAAGCAGTGCAGTCTTAACTAATTTGAATAGAAAGAAAATACACCTCTTCCTCCGTTAGGAAAAATTCCGTCAATAACAATTTGTCCTCTCACTTTTTCCAAATCTTTGATAAGCTCATCAGGCTTTTCATATTCTTTTTTGTTCAAGCTAATGATAATAAACCCATCACTTAGTCCCATGCCAGCCATCCTACCTTGACGAAGATTACTAATTCTGATACCATTTTTGATACCTAATTTATCTTTCTCAATCTTTGGAACAGCCTGAAAATCGGCACCTAAAATATCGCTGCTCACTGTACCTTTACGCATGATGGC
>Ga0214921_10003860_pt1 | contig 22621 bp, 17 predicted proteins | sample LL1505_MetaG_FD_177992 | JGI IMG/M metagenome (GOLD analysis project Ga0214921, IMG submission 177992) | Freshwater microbial communities from Lake Lanier, Atlanta, Georgia, United States - LL-1505 | ecosystem: Environmental > Aquatic > Freshwater > Lake | place: USA: Georgia | collected... | reverse complement strand
TAAGATTCATTACCTATTTTTATAAATAAAAACTGTTGATTCATCTCTAATAAGATTCATTACCTATTTTTATAAATAAAAACTGTTGATTCATCTCTAATAAGATTCATTAATTTTTGTTTAAAAAAAATTGAATATAATACATTATATGTGTATATACCAAAAATATATGTATAATATAAAAATGTCACATATCGATTTAATTTCTATGGATAAATTTTATGAAGTTGGAATGAATAAATATGTAAATAAACTTCATAATAAAATATTTTTAAATAATATTCAGAATATTTCTGATAAATTATATAATATCTGTTATGATGTTATAACAAATAAAAAAGTAAATATACTTGAATTTGAATATGTATTGGGTAATATTATCAATAATAATATTAATCCTTATGAAATATTATTTAATGTTTTTAAAAATTATACAACTTTAATAAAACAAAAAATTCAAGAACAATATATTAATAGTAAAATAATTAATAGTCAAATAATTAATGAATATTTTATTAAAGAATATAATGATTATGTTAGTGGATGTATGAAACTTAAAAAAATATTTTATAAATTAAATAAATTTTGTACAAGTGATAATAAAAGTAAATCTACAAATATAATTTATTTTATATCAAATTATTGTTTTTATAAAAATGTATTAGAAAATAAATATAATGATAAATATATTCAAGATATATTAGATTTTAAAAATATTAATAACAATGAAAATAAATTAATTGAATTTGTCAATTTACTTAAAATATTTGGATTCTATAATAATTTTGTAAAATCTTTTCAATCAAATACTATTATGTTACAAGAAAATACATCATTCGACATTAGTAAGAATATTACAGATATGAATATTTATAAAAATATTGTAGAACAAATTGATCAAAATATTCAATCTTTCTTTTCAAAAAATGATAGTCTTGAAAAAATAGTTACAAATAGTGTTAATTCTATTAAAATATTTTCTGATATGAAAGATAATATTAATTTTATGCTTGCTTATCGAGATTTTCTTAAAACACGTTTAATGAATAATTATAATTATGATATTGAATCTACTTTACTAAATTCATTTAGTATTAATAGTAATGTTGATATTTTTCTTCAAATGAAACTTTTATTAAATGATATATATAATTCCCAACAGATTGATAATTGTATTAAAAATAATAAAAATCTTAAAATTACTATAGTCTCTGATAAATATAAAGATCTTAAATTAAATTCTATTGATACATCATTAAAATATCTTAATGAATATCTATGGACTGATCTAAAACCTAAATATAAAGTATCTACACTTGATACAGGTATAAATTTTTATTATGATATATATTCTAAAGTTATTAATGTAATTTATAAAAATAAAAAAACATTTGATATTAATTATAGTAAATCAATTGTAAATTATACTCTTACTATTGAAGAAGATAAATTTACTGTTAGATCAAATATCATTCAATATATGATTATTAATAAAATATTAAAAAAACATGATTATAGTGTTAAAAATCTTGAAACAGATTTTGGATTAAATCTTGCTGATATTAATTCTGATCTTAATAGTTTATTCACATCTAAACTATTACGTAAAAAACTATTAATTGATACAAATGATATTCTGATTGAATTAAATCTTTTCTATAAAGTAGAATCTAAAAATACAACTAATTTTATTGATCTATATGATTTATATGAAAAAACAGAAAAATTTTTGGAATATCGTAAATCATTCAATCCTACTGAATGTAAAACAACATTATATGATTATATATTTAATAATCAATCACAATATTTTTCCATTGAAGAATTATCTGACTTTTTATTAAAACAAAATATTGCAGCATTTTCCAATGAAATTAAACAATATCTAAATGAATTTATATCTACAAATAATGTAAATTGTGTTAATAACAAATATCATTTTAATAAACAAAATCATAATGAATTTGATTCTGAAACCGAAGAAGTTGAAGAAGTTGAAGAAGTTGAAGAAGTAGAAGAAGAAGTAGAAGAAGTAGAAGTCGAAGAAGAAGTGGAAGAAGAAGTAGAAGAAGTAGAAGAAGAAGAAGTTGAAGAAGAAGTAGAAGAAGTAGAAGTCGAAGAAGAAGTAGAAGTCGAAGAAGTAGAAGTAGAAGAAGTAGAAGTCGAAGAAGAAGTAGAAGTCGAAGAAGTAGAAGTAGAAGAAGTAGAAGTCGAAGAAGAAGTAGAAGTCGAGGAAGTAGAAGAAGAAGTTCTTGATTTTGATAATATGTTAGATGAATTTTATAAGAATGAACAACAATTTTATAATAAATATATAATTAAAAATGAATTACAAGAATTTATACAATTATGTACTGAAGAAAATTTTCATTCTGTTGCAAATAAAATTAATGAATATTTAAAAAAAGAAGTTCAAATTACCAATAACAATGTTTTAAGTCAGGAACAAATTTATAATATATGTACAACAATATATTCTAATAATTTTGATGATTTAATGAGTGTTCAAAATTTATCAAAATTAATTAATAATACAGAAGATATTAACGAAAAAAATGATTATATTACAATTAGAGACGAACATCTAATTAATATTATTTCCGCAAATAAAGATATACATGATATTTTTGTTTCATCAAATACTGATATTTTAAATGCTCTCAATAATTATCAAATTATTATACCTACTGAAATTAAAGAAAATCTAGAGAAAAAACAAGAAAAAAAGCAAGAGCAAGAACAAGAGCAAGAGCAAGAGCAAGAGCAAGAGCAAGAGCAAATTGATGTATTAGATATTAATAATATTGATGAATCAGATTTTGAAAATGATGATTATATTCCAAATATTAAATCTGAACCAGAAGTACAAACACAACCAGAAACACAACCAGAAACACAACCAGAAACACAACCAGAAACACAACCAGAACTACAAGCACAACCAGAAGTACAAATACAATCAGAAGTACAAACACAACCAGAAACACAATCAGAAGTACAAACACAACCAGAAACACAACCAGAAGTACAAACACAACCAGAAGAAAAAGATGATGATTCAACAAATACAAATCATACAGTAAAAGTTACTACAGTAAAAATTAAACCAAAAAATATTATGATTGGTAAAAATTCTGGTGTGATTAATAATAATCTTGATAATATAAATAATGTTATTGATGATGAAACACCAAGAAAAAAAACAAAAAGAAATAATCATAAAAAACATTAAATTATTATGAATTTTTATATTTTTTTATTATCAATTATTTATAATATAATTAACTTTTTTTAATAAAAAAAATTGAATCCTATATATCTTATTTATATTAACTTAATTATAATATTATAAAATAACAATGGCAGTATCTTTTATTACTAATGATGATGAATTTACAAATATTAATACAAATGTTAATGATACAGATGATATTGATTTTGGTATTGAAGAACAAAATCTTACAATTATATATGATGATAATATTCAATTAGAACAAGATGAAAAAAATAATCCTTTTTATGTTGGAATAAATGGTGGTAATCTTAAAACATTACAATGGGCTGATATATATCGAAATTATAATTCTGTTATAATTATGACTCTATCTTCTGTCATCTCTTCATCAAATATTGATAAAATTTTTAAATATAAAATTAAAAAAAATGAATTAAAAGATATATCTGGAATTACATTTTTTAGAATAAATTTAAATATTTTAAAGAACAAAGATCATTACTATAAAACAAATATTGTTAATAAAATTGATCTTCAAGAATTATTTCCAGATGTAATATTTAATGAATCGGAATTAGTTCTTTGTATTTTTGAAATGAATGAAGAAAATACACGTAAATATTGTGATATGTATAAATTACAAGAAGAACTAGATGATATTTCAATTAAAGTAGATATGTATCAATATTATCTAAAAGATAAAAAATTAAATCATTCTCTAAAAGATGTATTTACAAATCTAAAAGATAATATTTATTGGACTAAAAAAGATAATTTACAATTAAATATGACTCACACATTTATTGGTCGTGAATTTAATAATCAACGTATTATTTCAAATGCAGAATTTAAAGTAGTATCTGTTCGAAAAGAAAATGAAGTTAATTATAAAACATTAAAAACAGGTAAAACATATAATGAATATCCACTTGGAGATACACCAACTGAACAAAATGAAAATAAATCAAATATTACACATGTATCAGTAAAATCAAATTTTGTTGACCCGTCTGTTGTTATTCGTGGAAATAAAAATGGTAAAAAACGTACTTTTTACAGTTCTTCTGTAAATAAACTATCAAATAAATATATTTGTGATATATTTAGTAATCTTGATAATGAAAAATTAAAATATGATATGCTAAATAATTTTATGGTATCTAAAGATTATTGTCATCTTATTGTTAATAATAAAGATGTACTTGAAAAATCATCAGATATTATAAATAAATATCTTCATGTATTCAAATATACTTTCGGTTATACATGGCTTACATTATATCTTGAAGAATGTTTAGCCAGAGGGAAAACTCAAAAATCAAATCGCTTTACATATGATATACATACTGCAAATAAATTACCAGTATTTCCTTTCACTTATAGTGATATTAAACAAAATCCATATGTAACCGTATTAATAGATGATATTGAACTTACACAAAATAATATTTTTGGATTATCATTTAAGGATAATTATGATGGTTATGGTGTAACTGATTTAGAAACATTTAAACGTCGCTTTAATATATTTATGTCGGGAAGTCCAGATATTGATCCACTCAAAGGTTTAGATTGGTCTAAATTTGCTGTATCTGGTTCTACAATTCCGGCATGTCTTCAAAAGAGATCATTACTATTAGATACTTTTATATCTAATGCAAATAATGATGAAACGATTGGATTTAAAAATTATATAAATAAATATTATTCGGGTTCAGATGTTGATTTAATGTCAAATGAACCAAACCTTGTTAAATATCTAAATAATGTTAGTAATATTTATAATTTACTTAAAACAAATCTTAATGCGTCAGATTCTGATATGAGATATGAATTTGTCAAGAATTTTGCTGTATCAATTACCAAATACTTTTTTGAAGATTATCTTGCTGATTTTAATAATACTTTTGGTATGAATGTTGATCTTGAACAATTTCAAAAAATGTCTGAAGAAATGATTTTTAAACTATACATCTATCAAAAATATATTGAAGTTAAAAATATTATGACAAAGAAAATTTTAACACCAGAAAATATTAAAAATAATTTCATAACTGAATATATTATTCCATATAGTTATGAAAATATGAATATTTATGTTGTTGATCCAAATAATTATGAAAATTATCAATTACAAGATAGTGAAATTATATATTATCGTAACGACTTTGGTAAAAATCTACCAGTAAAAGAAAATAAAATGGTTATTAAATTTTCAGAAGCAGTTCGTATTAAATTATTCTGTAAGGATACAAAGATTGAAACATTTAGAATTAAAGATCATGATTTCTTTGGAGCGATTGCCAGATTTCATTTTCCATGTGTGCGTGCATATTATAGTGGTGATAATGTTTATATGTTACCAAGCTGTATAACTGCAATGATGACCGGATTAAATATTGAATATAAATATTTTGCAGGAATTCGTAATCCAATAGATATTATTAATAAATATCTACAGAGAGGATTTGGTGTATTATTAAATAAATTTGAAATAAATCTATTTCTAGAATATAATAAATCTCTTGATGATACTAATCCACTAAAATATAAAGATAATAACGATAAAAATTTATTACTTGGTAAAAAAAATATTAAGAATAAAATATTTAATATTGATTCTACAAATGTTGATCTTGGAAATCTTATAGAAACTTCTGATCAACTTAGTGTATATTATCAAAAATATATTAAAAATTCTTGTATTGATTGTCTTAAAATGACTGCTATTAATAAGAATGGTAATATAAATAAATTTCAACCAGCATATGTACAACTGTGTTATGATGAAATGAATTAAAATGGCGTTTATTTATTATAATTAATATATTTTTTTATGTTATAATGGATAAAAAAATTAAATATCTATCATATAATAAAATAATTTTTAATAATATGAATGGTGAATTAATAAATAATTATGAATTCCTTCAAAAAGTATGCAATATTGATACCACGAAATATGATTATATTTATTTTATAAATAATGGCTGGGCTGGAGCATATTTATTAGTAAAAAATAATAATTATCGATTTATAGAATGTGGATCGGGTAACCCAATAATATCCGATACTGATGGTAAAGTAATAATAGAATAAAATTAATAGAATAAAATTAATAGAATAAAAAGTATCTTAATAATTATTTTAATAAAAAATAATTATTTACAAACTTTTTGTAAAAGATGGGGCTTTAATAAAAAGTATCTTAATAATTATTTTAAGAAAAAATAATTATTTACAAACTTTTTGTAAAAGATGGAGCTTTAATAAAAAGTATCTTAATAATTATTTTAAGAAAAAATAATTATTTACAAACTTTTTGTAAAAGTTTTCTTACATACTACACAAGTATAGAATACAGTTGCTGGTTCATCAATACATCTTGTTTGTGTAATATAATAAATATGTTTACGTTCTCCACAACGTGCACATCTATATTCATCAGTGGTATTGACATGAGAAAGTGTATCATCGCGTAGATTATTTTTATCAATAATTGATTTCCATCTTGCGGGATGTATCTGATACATATGTAGAAATGCAACAATTTGTCCAGATATTTTTGAACTTAATATATCATGAATTAAAGTTTTATTTTCAATATGTTTATTATTTTTATCTAAATTTAACATTATATTTTCTAATTTATCATTATAAGTCATTTCAAAAAAATGATATGGAAACCCATTAACGTTCACATAATTTAGAGCAAATTCAAAAATTCCTTTTTCTATTTCTTCTGATATTGAATAACAATTTATAAATTCATCTATTTTTTTTATATTTTCTTTTCTATTAACATGATCTTCTGCATATTTTACAAAAGGCGATGGAAGTAATAGAGAATTTTCCATAATAAAATCAAATCTTTTAAGATATTCTTTATCAAATGAAAAATTTGTTATATCGAGATCTGTATGTTTATTTTCTTTATTTTCTTTATTTTCTTTATTTTCTTTATTTTCTCTATTCATTTTTATATATTAGTTTTAATTATAATTATGATTTTAAATGATATTTTTTCATTTTTTTTATTATATTATAATATAATATATGACATCTACAAATAATATATCAGGAGATTCGGGAGACACAATAAATATATGGCAAACTATTGATGATATTATTCATTATCAAAATATTAATACGGGTGCTAGTGGTACTATTGATTTTAATCAACCTGGTTGTAATATTATAAATAATACACCTAATCCAACATCGTATTTAATAATTAATTTTACATCTAATATTAATTTGAATAGTTCAACACAATACTTTATAATTGGTTCACAATATATTTTAATAGATGGTTTAAATTATACTATTACGATTACGATTAATACTGGTGATAATTATTTAGGTTTAGTACAAAATAGTACTTATGGTAATATAACAATACAAAATATAAAAGTTGATGGTATTAATAGTACTTTGAGAACAGGTGGAGGATGGATTGGACAATCTTTTTTTAAATATGGTAATTTTACTAATTGCTCTTCTAATGGTCCTATTGGTATTAGTACTAATCCTGGATGTGGTGGAATTGTTGGTTATGGTGCTAGTAATGGTAGTAAAGTAACCGCAACCAATTGCTATTCTACTGGAGCTATAAGTAATCAATCTGGTGGTATATTTGGTTCGAATGCTGGTTATATTGGTATCGCAACCGCAACCAATTGCTATTCTACTGGACCTATAAGTGGTGGATCTGGTGGCATATTTGGTTCTGATGCTGGTTATAGTACTGCTAGTGTTATTGGTATCGCAACCGCAACCAATTGCTATTCTACTGGACCTATAAGTGGTGGATCTGGTGGCATATTTGGTTCTGATGCTGGTGCTGGTGGCGGTGGCGGTACAGCAACCGCGACTAATTGCTATTCTACTGGGGCTATAAGTGGTGAATCTGGTGGCATATTTGGTTCTGGTGCTGGTGCTGATGCTGGTACCACAACTGCAACAAGTTGTATGTATAATGGTACTTTTGATCCAACAAATACAACTACATATGGTCAACTTGCAGGATCTAAATCACAAAATATAACACCGACAAATATAGTCGGATTTATAAATAAAATATAATAAAAAAATTTGAAAAATATATATTTAATAATACAACATATAAGTTTAAATATTATATTATATAATATCATGTATAAAACAAATAGTTCAACTAGATCAAATATAACTAATAGATTAAACAGATTAAATAGATTAAATATATTTAATTCTAATGATAAAGTTTTATTAAAAAATAATATTGATTCATTAAATGATAAAATAAAGAAAAAATCATTTGAATTATTTAAACCAACATTAGAAGATAGAAAAAAAATAACAAATATTATATTAAAATTTATTAAAGATAATAAAAGAAAAATCTATGGTGGCTATGCAATAAATAAATTAATACAAAATATTAACATAAATGATAAAATATATGACGATAATGATTTTCCTGATATTGATTTCTATTCACCCGATCCAAATTCTGATATTATTAAATTATGTAATATTTTATATGATGAGTTAACTATAAAAGATGAGTTAACTATAAAAGATGAGTTAACTATAAAAGATAAAGTAAGAATAAATGGTAAAGAAGCGAAACATGAAAATACATATAATATATTTGTAGATTTTGAATTATATTGTGATATAACATATGTACCAAATAAAATATATAATAAAATAAAATTTATTGAAATAGATAATATTAGATACGTGCATCCACATTTTATTACAATTGATTATTTAAAAATTATATCTGATCCAATTTGTAGTAATTGGCGTCTTGAAAAATCATTAAATCGTTTAATTAAATTACAAGAATATTATCCATTATATTCAACTAAAAATAAAATAAATTTGTCTCCATCCGACAACGATGTTATAATTAATAATTGTTTTGATACAATTCTAGATAATATCGATGATGATAATATAATAATTGGATTTTATACATATAATTATTTTGTATCTTATACAAAATTAGATAATAAAATTAATTTTCCTTTTTTAGAAATTATATCAAAAAACTATGTTGAAGAAACGAATAAGATAATAAATTTATTAAAAGATAAATTTAAAGATAATAATATTTCACATGTAGAATATTATCCATTCTTTCATTATCTTGGTAATTCGACTGAAATATATTTGAATGATGAATTAATATGTATAATTTACGATTATAATAACAAGTGTTATTCATATCAAAATGTTACACATAATAATAAACAGATAAAAATAGGTTCATTCTCTTTGATATTATTATATGCAATGATAAACAATTTTCGATACAGAATATTTGATGATAATAATATAGAAAATTTATACAAAATATTAATATCACAAATGATACAATTACGTAATAGATATTTTATAAAAACAAAAACAAATATATTTTCAGATACAATGTTTAAAGATTTTATACTTGATTGCATAAGTCCAGATATTAATCCAGATCATCAAATATTAATTAAATATGAAAAAAGAAGATTAAATAATAAACCATCTATATATATTTATGATCCTAATAAACAGCGAAAAGAAGAAAAAGATAACTTCTTTTTTAGAAATTTATCAGGTAATGAAATAAAAAATATTAAACATCTTCGATTAAATAAAAAAATAACTGATGATACAGATGAAGAAGAGATTATTAATGATAACAATGATGATAATATAGATAATATAGATGATATAGATGATATAGATGATATAGATGATATAGATGATATAGATAATATAGATAATATAGATTACAATAATATTGTAAAAATAGTTAACTAATAAAAATATATATATATTATTATATTATGGATACACAAAATAATTTACAAAATGTTGATAAAATTGACGTAGTTACAAATGTTATTAAAACTTACGTAGTTACAGATGTTGATAAAATTGACAATACATCAAATATTTTATTAAATAATTTAGATGAATTATATAAATATATAAAATCAATACATGAAAATAAAATTACAACATTAAATATAATTTTAATAACGTCAGAACTAATACAAATTGTTGAAAAATATAAAAATCTAACAGGAGGACAAAAGAAAATGCTTGTTATAAATGTAATAAAAAAAATAATTAATGAACAAGTTTCATCAGAAGAAGAAAAAATTGCATTAAATTTAATTATAAATAATGTTGTTCCACAAGCAATTGATGGTTTTGTTGATGCAATTAATGGTGTTGTTAAATTTACTAAAAATATAAAACCTAATTTTTTCAAAAAACTATTTTGTTGTTGTTAACTTATAAAAATAGTTAACTTATAAAAATAGTTAACTTATAAAATAGTTAACTTATAAAAAAAAGTGAATTTTATTTATTTAAAACCATAATAATATTATTAATATTATTAAAATGGAAGAATATGATAAATATATTTTAAATGAAAAAAATAAATATATATCAATAGAATTTATTGAAAATACATTAAAAAAGTATAATATAAATCATAAAGTTAAAAATATAAATAATTTTCAATTAGCATTTGTTCATATATCATATTTAAAAAATCAACAATTAACAGATAAATTTATAAAATTATTAAAAGAAATTATACCTATAGAAAATAATCTTATTAAAAAAACAATACCTTTGCAAGATAATTCATATGAGGTTTTAGAATTTTTAGGAGATGCTGTTATACATGCAGTAATAGCAGAATATCTATTCAAAAGATATCCTGACAGAGATCAAGGATTTTTAACCACAATACGTACAAGATTAGAAAAAGGAGAAACATTAAATAAATTTAGTAGAAAATTAGGTTTTGATAAATATGCTGTTATTTCACGCAATATAGAATTTGCTGGAGGACGTAATAATAATATTAACATAATGGAAGATATATTTGAGGCATTTATTGGAGCTTTAAAATTAGAAACTAATTTTGAAACTTGTCAAAAATTTATTATAAATCTTATAGATTCTGAAGTTGATTTTGCAGAATTAATTTCAAAAAATGATAATTATAAACAAATATTAATGGAATATTATCACGGTATTGGATTTAGAACAACGCCAACATATCATTTAATAAAAACAATAGAAGATAAACCAAAAAAATTTGTAATGTTAGTAAAAAGTCCAGATAATAAAGATCTTGGTACTGGAACATCTACATCTAAAACAAATGCTGCACAATTTGCTGCAAAAGAAGCATTAATAAAATTAGGAAAAATCAATAATGATGATAATAGTGATGATGAATTTTATAATATTGAATAACTTTTTTTAGTTAACTTTTTATACATTAATACCTGCATATTCAATAATATTAATAATTAAGATGGTTAACATGATTAAACCAACAGACCCATATTTTACTGGTGCATATGGTACAAATTTTACAATAACAAATCCAATGATTGTTAAAATTAACATAACTAAAATATATACTGTGTTACCTTTTGTATAACTGTTATTTTTAATTTGTCCACCTAAATAGAAAATTATGCAAATTACAGTTAAAATTAAAAATATTGTATCAATCATTTTTATATAAATAATAATAAGAAAAAAAATATATTTTATATTTAGAAAATATAATACTATTATATAATATAATATATGTCATATCAGAAAAATCGTGAAAAATATATTGATCTTAAAATAAATGGTAGATTATTTCCAACATGGGTTCTTGCAAATTTTCCAAAATTTAAATTACCAGAAATTATACAAGATGAAAGTTACGATGCCTGTTCAAAAACAGCAGAAGATAGATTAAGAGAATATCAAGTTTTTGTATCTAAATATCTTGATTATAATTCTCCATATCGTGATATATTAATTTATCATGGTCTTGGTTCAGGAAAAACTGCATCAACTATTAATTTATATAATGTTTTATATAATTCCACACCAGGATGGAATGTTTTTATATTATTACCAGCTACACTTCGCGCAGGATGGATGAAAGAATTAGAAAAATGGTTACAATTTGAAGATAAAAAATATAGATTAGATAATATTAAATTTATTTCATATAATGCACCGAATGCAGATAAAGCCTTTATGGATGCAGTAAAAAATGCAGATACATCTAAAAAAAATTTATATGTTATTGAAGAAACACATGTTTTTATAAATAACGTATACTCAAATATTTCATCAGGATCGGGTAAACGCGCACAAACAATCTATGATTATATTTTACAAGACAAAAAAGAAAATGAAGGTGTTCGTGTTGTTTTATTAACTGCAACACCCACAGTTAATAAACCTTATGAATTGGCATTAATTTTTAATTTATTACGTCCTGGAAGTTTTCCAAAATCAGAAGCACAATTTAATCAATATTATATAAGTATAACATCGGGTGGATTAGAAATGTTAAATCCATTATATAAAAATAATTTTCAACGCCGTATTCTTGGTTTAGTATCATATTATATTGGTTCAACACCAGATTATTTTGCCAGAAAAACTTTAACATATGTTGATATTCCCATGGCAAAATATCAAGATGAAATTTATGAATATTTCGAACAATTAGAAGATTCATTTTCAAAAAAAAGTAAACAAAAATCACAAACATATATGTCTTATACACGTCAATCGTGTAATTTTGTATTTCCTGCAATGAGCCAAGGTGTAACTGGAGAAGCACGTCCTCGTCCACGTAATTTTAAATTAGCAGATAAAATTGATAAAGGTGATCTAGAAATGGATAAAGATGATGATCAATATTATGATGTTAGTGATTATTTAAAACAAATCGATAAATTTATTACAACATTTGATTCTTATCTAACGCAAAAAATGTATGATGATAAAAATAAAAATTATACACTTATTGATGATGTAAAAAATATTAGAGAAAAATATAATTATAATTTAACAGAATTTTTTCAAAAAGAAGAAAAAAAATCATCATTAATAGAAACATTATATTCATGTTCAGCAAAATTTCTAATGGTTATTATTAATATTCTCAGATCTCCAGGTCCTGTTCTTGTATATTCTAACTATGTACTGATGGAAGGTTTACAAATATTTAAAATGTATCTAAAATATTTTGGTTTTTCATCATTCAAAGATTTAAATACAGGTACATCTGGATTTAGATATATTGAATATCATGGTGGTATAGATAAAGAAGAACGTTTTAAAAATGTAGAACAATTCAATGTTATTGAAAATAAGGATGGATCTGTTGTTAAAATTATTATGATTTCTCCTGCAGGAGCTGAAGGTTTATCACTAAAAAATACTCGTCAAGTACATATTATGGAACCATATTGGCATGAAGTACGTATTAAACAAATGATTGGTCGTGCTATTCGCTTGTGTTCGCATAAAGATTTACCAAAAGAACAAAGAGTTGTTGAAGTATTTAGATATAAATCTATACGTAGTATAACCAATAAAAAATTAACAGCTGATCAATTAATTGAAAGTATGGCACGTAATAAAGAAGGTTTATTACAATCATTTGAAGATGCTATAAAAGAAGCAGCTATTGATTGTGAATTATATAAAGCGCATAATTTATTAGTTAATGATTATAAATGTTTTAAATTTGATGAAAAATTATTATTTGAAGAACAAATTGGACCAGCTTATAAAGATGATTTACAAGATGATTTAAAAATGAATATTGGTAGCAATAGTACAAATTCTAAAACTATGAGAATTAAAGTAATAAAAATAAAAGCAGTAAAAATTCTTTCTAAAGAGGGTGAAACTAATACATATTCTGAACCAAAACAATATTGGTATAATCCTGATACAAATATTGTATATGATTTTAATTTAAAATATCCAATTGGTAAAGTTGGTGTAGATAATGATAATTTACCATTAAAATTATCATCAGATACATATATAATAGATAAAATAATTCCAATACCACATATTGATTCGAAATAATTTGAAATAAAATAAATCTTAATATATTTTTTGTTACTATATTTTATAGATGTTTAGATCAATAATAAATTCTTATGATTCATGTATAATAACATCAACATCAACATCAACATCCACATCAACATCAACATCAACATCATCAACTAAAATTATATTTTCTGGACAATATGAATTATGTGATAAATATAAATATATATATCTATCAGCTTTAATATTACCTGTTACATATGCTATAAATGATACAATAACTATATATTATACAAATGATATTACAACACCTATTAATATTAGTTATACTGATATTTATAATATAAATATACCTCTACAAACATTATTAATTACACAAAAAGATAAATATTTTAAAATAGAAATAACATCTAATAATAATAGTACACAAATAAATCGAATATATAAAACATATTTAACAAATGATATTAATAAAATTTATGGAAATTCCGGTTATCCATTAGAAATAAATCTAGATGGTAGTATTAATACAATTAGTTTAACCAAATTAATTACAGATAATGTAATTTTTACGGATAATTATAGTTCTAGTATAAATATAAGTAATGCAAAAAATATTACAATATATGGAAATTCTACAAATGATATTGTGCTATCCTTACAAATAGAAATAAGTAATAATAATTCAAATTTTTATGGAACACAATATATTTATAAAAATTCAGCTGGTGGAGATTTTGGATTCACATTACCATCTATTTCAGCAATGTATTTAAGATTAAAAAATAGTACAAATGATAATATTAAAACATGTTTTATCAGTTATATTAAATAAAAATATTTTTTATTATCGTTTATTATCTTTTATTTATCTGTAATTTTTACCAGTATTCATTTGATTTTCACATACTCCAAGTTCAAATTCCATTGACATTTGAACAGTAGATCCATATTTTGAATAAAAATCAGATTCAGTACCTGATGTACCATTTACATCAGACACATTTAATGGAATTTGTTTTCCATTTTGTGTAAGAGTTAGTAATGTGAATAATAATAAATTTGTATCTTGTGGTATTGGATAACCATAATTTGTATATGTTTGTTGAATAGCATATGATGTACCAGCATTAGTTTGTGGTTCAACTGGTTGTGTACCTGTTGTTACTGGTTGTTGTTGTGGATTTGGTGGTAAAAATATTTCAATTGTCATTTTTGATAAATTTTTAAGATCATCATCATAAAATATTTTTATTGGTTGTGTTGAAATCCATAAATCATTTATGGCATCAAAATAATTTGAATCTCTATATAAGATAAAACAATTATTTTTTATATCTGCATTTGTAGAATAAAAATTATCATTTGCTATTTCTTTTATTCTCATAATTAAATATCTATAATTACCAAGAATAGTTGCTCCAGTAGCAGTTAAACTTAGTGGTCTATATTCACGATTTGTATTACTCTCGTCAGAAGTATAAGTATATGTTATAATACGTGGTAATGTTATATATTTTAATTTAATATATTTGACATTTCTAAATTGTGTATCAATTCTTGGTCCAGGTGCACCTGAATAAGATACAGTATTAAATAAAAATCCATTTTTATTCTTTGGATTATTTATATTATTTATACTACTATTATTAGCTTGTGTTATAGTTGATGAACCAGCACCACCAATTGATACTGTAAATTGGTATGGATTTGGATATAAATTTATATCTCTATCACAACTATCTATATGAATAGTATATTCTGTTATTACTTCATTCACTACATTTTCACCTATATTATTAATTATTGTATTACCATAATTTTTTGTATCTCTTGGTGGAATTAATGTTGCTTGATTTTTAAATGCATTATTAAAATTAGTACCTTCAAAACCATTTGTATTAAAGGTATTAACTGTATAATGTGATGGATTTTTAAATCCTGTAAAATTATTCAAACTCATATATAATAGAAATATAATAATATTTTTATTATATTAACGAATATTATTATGTGTTAAGTAAATATTTTTATTATAATTTATAATAAATATAGAATGGATGATATTGTAAATATAATTTATTCCGATAAAAATTTATCAAAATTAAGTGAAAAATTTTCATCATTTTTTGATGATATCGGTGATTCTCAAACAGCACAAAATGCATGTAAACAATGGTTGAGAAAAAAATTAACAAATATTTTAGAAAATAATAAAAATAATATTAGAGGTAGTAATAAAAAAGATATAATAAAAAAACTAAATTCTGATTGTCTACGTGTTGCTGTTAATGAATATAAATCACATCAAACTGGAAAAACATCTGGACAAAATTTAAATAATTATAAAATACAAAGAGAAAAAGATCTACACGGTAATAGAAAGGTTAAAGTAGAAAAAAGACCTAAATATCGTGATGAAAATAATAATAATCTTGGTTCTATTAGTGATACTGGTGGTTACGCAAATTTTTCTTCAAATGGTGAAGGTGAATTTATAGGTGCAGATGGTACCATTGGAAAAAAAATGTTTTTTGGTAATATAAATGATATGATACAACAGGATGATAGAAAATCAGCAGCAGATGATATGGAGAGACGAATGATGATGAGAAAATCTGATTATGATGGTGGTGGCAATTTTAATATGATGGGTGGTAATATGGGAGGTAATATGGGAGGTAATATGGGAGGTAATATGGGAGGTAATAATGGTTTTATGGGAGGTGGAGGATTTAATAATATGATGTATAATGCAAATATTGGACAAAATAAAAGACCATCTGAAATAAATTTTAGATTAGATGGATCAGATTCTCGTATGGATATGAATGTGAATCAAAATAATATGATGGGTGATATTAATGATATAAATAATATGGATCAAATGAATATGTTTAATGGAATGGATTCAAATTCTGGTATGGATCAATTTAGTATGTTTAATCAATATGGTATGAATGGTGATCCAGTTAATAATATGAATAGTATGAATGGTATGAATAATATGAATAATATGAATAATATGAATAATATGAATAATATGAATAATGGTATGAATAATGGTATGAATAATGGTATGAATAATGGTATGAATAATTTGAATAGTATGAATAATATGAATAATATGAATAATGGTATGAATGGTATGAATAATATGAATAATATGAATAATATGAATAATGGTATGAATAATATGAATAATGGTATGAATAGAAACTATGACCAAAGATCTAATAAAAATAATAAAATGAATCAAATGAATCAAATGAATCAAAATTTTTCAATGGGTGGTAGGGAGGGAACAAATGAAAATAATATGAATTTAACAAATAAAGTAAATCAAATGCGAAATCAGATAGCACAAAATATTGGATTAGATCCGCAAGCTTTATTACATATGTCGGCAGAAGAAATAGAAAAACAAATTAAAAATTTAGCTAAATCAAAAACAGATGAATATATAAAACATAAAAAACAAGAATCTGAAACAGAATCTGAAGAATCAAATAGTGAAGATGAAAAAGAAGATAAGAAGAAAAGATTATTAAAAATGTTAATAGATTTAAAAAAAAAAAATTTAAATAAAAATAAAGGTTTAAATAAAGCAGTAACCGAATATAAGAAAGGCAATAATAAATCTGATAATGATTCCGATAATGAATCAAAATCAGAATCAGAATCAGAATCAGAATCAGAATCAGATTCTAATACAGATAATAATTCATCTAATAGTGATTCATCTAAAACGAAAAAATCACATAAATCACACAAATCACACAAATCACACAAATCACACAAATCACACAAATCACAAAAATCAAAAACTAATATATCAAAATCAAAAATAACATCTACAAATGCAGAAAAACCAAAAAAATCAGTTAAATTTGCAGATAAAATTAAAACAAAACATGCTAATATAAATGATTCAAATGATTCAAATGATTCAGATAATTCAATAGACATACAATCCAATAATAATCAAGATAATGATTCAATTGATGAAGAAATTGTAAATAACAAAACAACTAATAAAAATAATAATAAAACAACTAATAAAAATAATAATAAATCTAATAATTTATCAGCAAAATCAAATAAATCACAAGAAAAAAAAGTTCAAAAGAGAGAGCAATGTATTATTAAATTATCACCAGATGAATCAAGTGATGGAAAAGATCTTGAACCAAAATATTATGCTGATTTTATGATTGATTTAAAACAAAAATTTAATAGAACGTATAATAATATTACAGATTTATCATTAAAAATAAAAAAAATTAATTCAATTACACCTGAAATAGATGAAACATGTAATAAATTAAATATTATTTTTGAAGATGAAACTAAAAAAATAGAATTAGATAATGGTATATATACACTCGATGATTTGGTAGATGGTATAACTGAAAATTTAGAAGATGTACATATAGTATGTAAAAAAGACAAAAAAAATAGAGTAATAATTGAAAATACAGATGGAGACGATTTTATAATAGATTGTTCAGAAGAATCTTTTGGTAAATATTTAGGTTTTACAGAAGAAAAATATGAAAATTCTTCAAAATATATTTCAGAAGAACCATCATCATTATGTAATAATTCTATATATATATATATTGTCAATATTCACCAAGATAAACCATTCTGTAAAATAGATTCAGATAAAAATGTTAAACTATTTTATAATCCAAAACAAATAATTGAAGAAATTGATTGTTTAATTATTCAAATAAAAAATATTGAAACAAATGAAGAAACTAATTTTCATGATTTTAATGGTAAAAAATTTGAATTTGAATTAATATTTGAATGTGATAAAAGTTAAAAAGTTGAAAAAAATAGATTTAATCAATAATTAAGATGAATATATTATTAAACAATATGTCAAATAATATATTAAGTGATGATAAAATGAAAGTAATCGATATAGTATTAGATATGTATCCACAATTAAAAAAAAATAAAATAGATATAGTAAATGCAGTTTACGGAAAATTAGTTAGATCATATAATTATGTTTTTACAAAATTTTTTATTGCTAATAAAGAATATTATATAGATCCAAATGATGCTATTTATAATAAACAATTAAATTTTAAAGGATTTATTGCGAATAAAAAAATATATCTAATTGATGATATTAATGACGAAATTATTAAAGAAACTGAAGAAAACAAAAATTATAAATAGTTGATTAATTTATAAATAGTTGATTAATTTATAAATAGTTGATTAATTTATAAATAATTAATATTTTTTTTCTTTTTTTTTATTATATGACAGATGCTGATAATGTATGTATAAATACTGATGTTTTAGAAAGTATAAGCACTGATAAAGTTAAACCAAAAAAAATTGATGAAATGAAATGTGCTCCTGGAAAAAAATTTGAAGCAGGCTCTTGTATTACCTTACCAATATTGATTGAAATGGCAAAGGCATATAATAAAGTACATGATAATAAAATAAAATTAAGTTGTAAATCAGAATTAATACATAAAAATCGTTATAAAAAATATTTATTAAAAAATATAAATGATAGATTTAAAGATGTTTGTACAGATCAATTATGTTGGACAAAACAAGATTTTATTAAACAAATGGATGATATATTACGTGAACAATTAGAAAAATATACAGTACGACCATTAGGACCAAATGGACGTTTTGAATGGTTAAATACAATTAATATTGATGAAGTTATGGATCAATATGAAAAGGTTCATAAAGATTTTATATATTTAGGGGCAGTGCCAATGGATTTTCAAAAACTTGATTTAGATGGACTTTCTAATATTAATCTTGATAAACATAAAAATGATGGTAAAAGTAAATTTGGTATAATATTTAATTTAGATGAAAGTTGGCAATCTGGTTCACATTGGGTAGCTGGATATTATGATATTAAAGATGGGAAAGTTTATTATTATGATTCATATGGGACATATCCAGAAAAAAGAGTATCACAATTAATGAATAAATTTTATAAATTTTATAAAAATAATAATCCAGGAAAAAAATGTGATATGAGACATAATCCAACTAGACATCAATTTAAAAATTCTGAATGTGGTGTTTATTCTATAAATTTTATTTTGCAATTATTAAATGGCAAATCATTTGATGATATTTGTAATACTAAATTACCAGATGATGAAATAAATAAATTAAGAAAACTAATATTTAGAAATGTTAATTTTAAATCTTAACTTTATATTAGTTAACTTTATTTAATTCTTTTTCTAAATTATCAAGTTCATTTAATAATATATGATCATCATTAATTGTTTTAAATTTATCAATATATTTTGATACTAAATTATATGTGTTATTTTTTTTCTGTAATTTATCTAAAAAATTAAATATTATTTTATTTTTCTTTTCTTCAATTTCATGTTTTAAATGATTTAATTCTTTATAATTTTTAGTACCATATATTAGTTTTGATTCTGATCTAAACATTGTTGAATCATGAAAATTTAAGAATAAGTATTTATATTTTTCATCTGATCGAACAAATGTTATATAACTCCATAATTCATTAAATTTATGTTTATTATCATTAAACCATTCTTTATCTCGAATGATTGTTTCACAATGTGCTCGTTTTAGATACCAATAAATAGTTCTATCATATGTATATCCTGGATTTGTTTCATTTATTTTTTTAATCTCTTCATTTGACCAAGTAATACATTCTTTCGGTGTCATTTCTATTTTAGGTGGATGAATAAATTTTGCATATTCGTGAACAATATTTAAATAATTTTGATCATCGTGTGGTCGCGAGTTATCTGTAGGTAAAATTTGTATTAGACATCCTTTTTCAAATGATGTTGTTTTTGATCTGAATGGTTCTGATCCACATGTGTCTTCTAAAAAATGATCAAAATTTTCGTATTCAGCAAGAGTACATTGCCAAAAATCACATTCATCTAAATCACAACATTCTAATTGAATCTGTACTTGATCCCAATAATATATAGGACAAATTTCTCCTTTAACATTTCCTGTTTTTTTAATAAAACGTCTAAATGGTACTTTTATTTCTAACATACGTCCAACTAATTCAGTTAAATGTATTCCATCATTTTTATAAGGTGATACAATACCATCAGGACTTGCACCTATACATTTTATTTCTGGATGTTCAACCATTCCAAATTCTTTTGTTAATACATTCATTCTATATTCATATATTGCTTTAGCAATATCTTCGTACTTTTTACCATGATATGTATTCTCATTATTTTGAAAAGTTTCTCGTGTTTTTTTAAGAATTAATTTATATCTCAATTCATAATGATTATCATCTAATACTACACCTGCATCACTTGCAGTAATTTTTCCATCACGTTGCTGAAACCATTCAGGTGATCGTTGTGCTGGATATTTTGTTGAATCTAATTTTTCAAATTGTTTTCTTCGTCTAATTATTTCAGATTTTGTAACAGTGTCATTTTTTTGAATATCGTGTATCCATTGACAACTAAATGGACCAAATAATGGATTAATATTATTATGTCTAAATGATTTATATGTATTATTATTCAATGATATAGATAGAGTATTATAATTATTATTTGTTTTATAATTTGTATCTAAAATAAAATTATTTTTTAATAAATATGAATGTTCAATAATATAATTTTTAATAGATTCTTGATTTATATTTATTTTTATATTACTATGTATTTTTATATTACTATGTATTTTTAAAGTTAAATCATCTAATAATGTATTTAATTTTTCAAGTGTATTTATATTTGTATATGTTTTGTTATAAAAAGATATTTGATTTATTATTTGATTTATTATTTTATACATTATGTATTATATATTATTATCTTATTATATAGTTATCTTATTATATATAGTTATCTTATTATATATAGTTAACTTATTATATATAGTTAACTTATTATATAGTTAATTAAATGTTAGTTTCAATTTTTTAATATATATAAGGATATATATATAAATTTTATATTATGGAAAAAGAAATAAAAAATCTATCGATTAATAATGAAATGAATGATATTACTCCTGGAAGTAAAATTTTAGTTAAATATTCATCTATAGAATATATTGTACTTGGATATGATCAATATAGAAAAAATATAATATGTGTTGTAAATTATGATGATTTTTATCAATCATCAAAATATGTTGTATTTAGTATTAATGATATAGTTAAAATATTAAAATATAATAAATTAGAAAATAATAAAAATTGTAATATATTTTTATCATAAGATAATTTTTGTAAAATTCTCTTTCAAAAAATTGATTTATCTCTAAAAATAAAAATTGAATCTTAAAATATTACAAAAGGTAAATATTATAAGATATATTATATATTTTATAATCTATAATGGACGAACCAAAAGAGTTTGTTAAAGACAAATTATTACGCTTGGATTTATCTACAGATAACATCCAACAGAAAGAGTTTGTTAAAGACAAATTATTACGCTTGGATTTATCTACAGATAACATCCAACAGAA
>Ga0214921_10003859_pt1 | contig 22625 bp, 18 predicted proteins | sample LL1505_MetaG_FD_177992 | JGI IMG/M metagenome (GOLD analysis project Ga0214921, IMG submission 177992) | Freshwater microbial communities from Lake Lanier, Atlanta, Georgia, United States - LL-1505 | ecosystem: Environmental > Aquatic > Freshwater > Lake | place: USA: Georgia | collected... | reverse complement strand
AGAACAATTAACATCCAAAGTGAAGTTCTTGGGTTTTGTAGCCCCAAATGAATTGAGAAAAATTACGAAACAGGCTTATATCGCTTATAATTTATTGGAGCCAAAGGGCTTGAGCTATCAGTTTTCATTGGCTAATAAATTCTTCGATTATATTCATGCTGAAGTGCCACAATTATGTGCCAACTTTATCTCTTATCAGCGCATCAACGAAAAATACAAAGTAGCATTATTGCTCAATGCCGATATCAATTCTATTGTAAACGCGCTTCATTTGCTTTTGAATGATTCCGTTTTATATAACGAATTAAAAGCCAATTGTAAAAAAGCAGCACAAGTGTATAATTTACAAAATGAATCAAAAGCATTGCTTCAATATTACAATCAACTATGCAGTTAAAAGCTATTCATATTGTTGCATTTGATGTTCCTTATCCTGCCAATTATGGGGGCGTAATAGACGTGTTTTACAAGCTCAAAGCTTTACAAGAAAATGGGGTACAAATTACTTTGCATTTGTTTCAATACGGTAAAAGAAAAGCTCAACCTGCATTAGAAAAATATTGTAAGCAGGTTCATTACTATAAAAGAAAGGCATTTGATTACAGAATTTGGTTACCCTACATAGTTGCAACGCGTTCTGCAAAGCAATTACTTGTTGAACTGCTAAAAGACGATTCACCTATTTTATTTGAAGCTGTTCACAGTTCTTTTTTTATAGACCATCCGGCTTTGAAAAACAGGATGAAAATGCTTCGCATGCACAATATAGAACACGATTATTATCAATTGTTGGCGAACCAAGAAAAGAGTTTTTTCAAGAAAACCTATTATGCCATAGAAGCCTTTTTATTGAAACGGTATCAGAAAAAAATTGAGCATGCACAAATGGTTTTTGCCATTTCAAAAAACGACCAAATAGCGCTTCAAAATCAATTGACAACACAGGTAGAATTATTACCTGCTTTTCATGCAAACTCTGATGTAATTAGCAATACACGTTCATCAGAATTTTGTTTGTATCACGGCAAATTAAGTGTTGCAGAAAATCATCAAGCTGCTTTGTTTTTGGTGAATGAGGTTTTTTCAAAAATCAGCACACAGCTTGTTATTGCTGGTTCTGGGGCAAGTTCTGCGCTTATAAATGCAATCAAATCCAAACCCAATATTCAGTTATTGGACAATATCAGCCAAGAAAGAATCAACGAGTTGGTACAAGAGGCACAAATCAATATCATGCCTACTTTTCAGCCAACTGGGATCAAACTTAAATTGATCAATGTGTTGTACATGGGCAAACATGTATTGGTAAACAATGAAATGGTTTCTGAAACAGGTTTGGAAGATTTGACGGTGATTGCCAATTCGGCTGCTGAAATGCAAAAGGCCGTAATTCAATATATGCGAGTGCCATTTACAGCCATTGAAATTGAAAAAAGAGCAGCTGTTTTAAATGAAAAGTTCGATACCCAAGCCAATATCCAATTGCTCTTGAAATTTTTATAGAGACCGCACTTAGTCGTTTCTCAAGAGCTTCAAATAAAACAAGGGATTGCGAAGTTTTGCTCGCATGTCCAGGTCCTCGAACATACAACTGATGGTTTCTCGAAGTAGTTTATTTTTATGAGCTTTGTTTACTACAAAATTAAATAACCAAGGGAATTTGACCATTTTTTGCATGGTATGGCTTAGTTTCAATTCCTCCCATTGTCTTTCATAAAAAGCTTGGTCATACTGCAAATTAAATGTTGCATCAAATTGATTTGTAGCAATACATTTTTCTATATGATTTGCTGCCAACATGCCACTGTACATGGCATTGCCAATACCTTCACCAGTAAAAGGGTCAATCAAACTGCCAGCATCTCCGGTTACTAAAAAATGTTTGCCAGACAAGGGTCTTTTTTTAGAACCCAATGGCAGCCCCCAGCCTTCAATTTTCCCAATCAATTCAGCATTTTTAAAGCGCTCTTTCAAAACTGGACTTTTCTCGATTGCCTTGAGCATGCTTTCTTTTAAATTCACTTTTTTGGCTGAAATACTTGCGCTCAACATACCAGCCCCTACATTGGCTTGACCATTTGGCAGAGGGAAAATCCATAAATAGCCAGGCAATAAATCGTTTAAGAAATGGAGTTCGATAAAGTTTTGATTGTGCAAGCCGCTAACACCCTTGTAATAAGCCCTAATTCCAGCACAGTAATGCTCATTTTCTTTTTTTCTATTCAATAGTTTTTTCCCAACAATAGAGCGGTCTCCATCAGCTCCTACAACCATTTTTACATTGTTTAAATTGAAGGATTCGTTTCCTTTTCGGAGGCTTAAATTCAAGCCCATTTCGCCTTCTTCAATGTCTAAAAGTGTAGTTTCTGTTCTAATTGTTGCAAATTCGGGATTGAGCCATGAAAATAAAGTTGCATCAAAGTCCATTCTTTTGCTAATGAAACCTGGTGCATGGGGCTCATTTTGCATGTCTTTTTTAAAAGGAATATCGATTGATTTCCCGTTTGGTGCAACAAATTGTACGCCCCAACTCGGTAAAAAGTAGTCTGTTTTATTTTGTAATTCAAGGATTTTGTCAGCATCAAGTCTTTTTAAAACCTGCACCACCTTACCACTTAAAGCGTCCCCACAAACTTTGTCTCTAGGAAAACTTTGCTTGTCTATGATGGTATGCGGAATCTTTAATTTACTTAAAAACAAGGAAGTTGCGCATCCAGCTGGCCCTGCTCCAATGATTACAATTTCGCTTGCATCCTTTATTTGCATCTTTTCATTTCTTAGTTTTCGAAAATACTAAATATTTCTAGGCTTCCGTTAAATCATGAATTTTAAGTAATTTTGAAAAACAAGGCTGACATATTGTCAATGGCTTGATTTTTGGTTCAACACTTACCTCAAAATATGACCAACAGTTTTCCCTCATTTGCTGACCACTCAAAAGTATGGATATATGGAGCTTCTCAGGCCATTCCCTCAGACAAGGCTTCCTTCATTCAATCAAAACTCTCTGCTTTTACAGCTGATTGGACCTCGCATCAAAACAAATTACATGCAGAGGCTCATCTGATCAATGATTACTTTCTTGTTTTCATGGTTGATGAATCACAAAACGAAATCAGTGGTTGTGGTATTGATAAATCGGTAAGTCTTGTAAGAGAAATTGCAGATTTAACAGGGATTGATTTTTTCAATAGAATGGCTATATACTTGTTCGTCAACGACAAAGTATTACTTACAAATAAACAAGAAGTAGTTGAAAAACTAAATCAAGGCTTGATAGATGAAAATACCCTATATTTTGATAATTTAGTTGCAAATAATCACCAATATCAAAATAACTGGTTAAAGCCAATCAAACAAAGTTGGTTTTATAACCAAGTCCTTTCAAAATAAATTGAACAAACAGCACTCAGCAATAAATAACAAAACATGACATCGCCTCAACCCGAAGACTCAAAAAACAAAAATAATTTCAACAGAAAACCAAAAGTTCCTCAAATGCCTAAGTTCAATTTGAATTGGATTTATGCCGTTGTAGTAGTGGTTTTTATTGCATTGACTTTTTTACCCAAAAATGTTGCCATAAAAACAACCAAGATGGAGTTTATCAGTAAAATGTTGATGGCTCATGATGTAGAAAAGGTAGTTATTGTCAATAAAACCAATGCTGAGATATACCTCAAAAAAGAGGTATTGAAAAATGAAAAATACAAAGAGTTGAGCAGCAGAAGTATTTTGGGGGAAGATGTAGGACCTCAATATTATTTTGAAATTGGAGATGTTGCCTCATTTGAAACAGACATGCGCGAAAGGCAAAAAGACTTTCCAATCAACGAGCAAATTGCCATAGAATATGTAACTCAAAATAATTATTTCGGCGATTTCTTATTTACATGGTTATTGCCGATCATGGTTTTAATAGCAATTTATATGTTCATCATGAAAAGAATGTCTGGCGGACCTTCAGGTGGTGGGCAAATTTTCAATATTGGTAAAAGTCGTGCGCAATTGTTTGACAAAGACACGCAAGTAAAAATTACGTTTAAAGATGTTGCAGGTTTAGACGAAGCAAAAGTGGAAGTAATGGAAATTGTAGACTTCCTTAAAAACCCAAAAAAATACACAAATTTAGGAGGTAAAATACCTAAAGGTGCATTGTTGGTTGGCCCTCCTGGAACGGGTAAAACTTTGTTGGCAAAAGCAGTTGCAGGTGAAGCGGGTGTTCCCTTCTTTTCTTTGTCAGGTTCAGATTTTGTTGAAATGTTTGTTGGGGTTGGTGCAAGTAGGGTAAGAGATTTATTTAAACAAGCAAAAGAGAAAGCACCTTGTATTATTTTCATTGATGAAATTGATGCAGTTGGAAGAGCCAGAGGTAAAAATTTAATGCAAGGCGGCAATGATGAAAGAGAAAATACTTTGAATCAATTGTTAACAGAAATGGATGGGTTTGCAACCGATTTAGGGGTAATTATTTTAGCGGCAACAAACAGACCTGATATATTAGACGCCGCTTTGTTGAGACCTGGGAGGTTTGACCGTCAAATTTCTATTGACAAACCAGATTTAAATGGAAGAGCTGAAATTTTCAAGGTGCATTTGAAACCATTGAAACTTGAGCAAGATGTAAACCCTGAAAGATTGGCTACACAAACTGCAGGTTTTGCAGGTGCTGATATTGCCAATATATGTAATGAAGCAGCATTGATTGCTGCAAGAAAAAACAAACTAGCAGTTGGCATGCAAGATTTTCAAGATGCTGTTGACAGGGTGATTGGTGGATTAGAGAAAAAGAACAAAATAATATCTCCAGAAGAAAAACAAATCATTGCCTACCACGAATCGGGACATGCAATTGTAGGATGGTTTTTAGAAGGATTAGACCCATTGGTAAAAGTAAGTATTGTACCCAGAGGAGTTGCCGCATTGGGTTATGCGCAATATTTACCCAAAGACCAATACTTATATACCACAGAGCAATTGAAAAACATGATGTGTATGACCTTGGGTGGAAGAGCTGCAGAAGAATTAATTTTTGGTAAAATTAGTACGGGTGCTCAAAATGATTTGGAGCGCATTACCAAAATGGCCTACAGCATGGTTACTATTTATGGAATGAATCCAAAAGTGGGCAATGTATCATTTCACGACCCCAACCAAGAATATGGTTTTACAAAGCCATACAGCGATAAAACAGCTGAAATGATAGACATGGAGGTGCGAAGTTTGATAGACGAGTGCTATCAATCTACCAAGGTGCTTTTAAATGAAAAAATGGATAAATTAGAACAATTGGCAAAAGTATTGTTAGACAGAGAAATTTTGTTTCAACATGATTTAGCTGAATTGTTGGGCCCAAGACCATTTGATAAAGTTGTTGAACCAACAGTTGTTGAGGAAGCAATTCCAACTGAAATTCAACCAGATGTTCAATTGGCTGCTTCAGAACCTGAAAATAATGAAAATTTGAGCAATTAATTTAAATTGCATCATTGGAACAGCAAGTAACATCTAAAGAGAAAATCCTCAAAAAGGTTCGATTGGCATTGAATACCAAATCGAAAAGTTTGTATCAAAGCGTCGATTTTGAATCAAATATCTTTGCTTTGTTCAAAGAGGAAACACTTGCAGAAAGCTTTGTGAAATTTTATACTGAGGCTGGTGGTCAATTTGTTTTTTGTGACAACCAGTTTGATTGCATAGACAAACTCTTAGATCTAATAGAACTCAAAAAGTGGAAATACATATTCACTTGGGAAGAAGAAATGCAAAACTTACTCAATGAGAGTGGTATTTCTCATTATGCATCTAAAGACCATATTGAAAAAATACAGGTTGCTATTTCTGGGTGTGAAGCCTTAATTGCCAGAACGGGCAGTGTTTTGGTAAGCAGTTATAAAAACTCAAGAGCAATGACTGTCATAGCGCCTGAACAGGTGTTTATTGTAAAGCGTTCTCAATTGGTTCCTGAAATAAAAGATGGACTTCAGGTGTTGAAAAACAAATATGGACGCAAAACTCCTTCACTTTATAGTTTTATCACAGGCCCAGTAAAAAGCACAGATTTTTTATCGGAATTACCAGGACAAATGCCTGAAACTATAAGGAATGGTGCTGGTCCAAAAGAAATGTATTTGTTTTTTATTGACGATACCAAAACATCTTAAAAATTGGAGATTTCCAAAAAAATATATTTTGCTTCTGATTTCCATTTAGGTATTCCAGATCATGCCAGTTCCTTAGAAAGAGAGCGAAGAATTGTAGCATGGTTAGACAGCATCAAATCATCTTGTGCCGAGCTTTTTTTAGTAGGTGATTTATTCGATTTTTGGTTTGAATACAAATTGGTTGTTCCAAAAGGATTTGTTAGGCTTCAGGCTCAAATTGCTGCATTTACAGATGCCGGTATTCCCGTACATTTATTTCATGGTAACCACGATTTATGGCAATTCGGATATTTCGAAAAAGAGTTGGGAGTTACAGTTCATAAATCACCCATTGAAAGAACTTTTTTTGGGAAGCAATTTTATATTGGGCATGGTGATGGTTTAGGGCCAGGCCAGGTGAAATTCAAGTTTATTCTGTGGATTTATAGAAATTATTTCTTTCAAAAGTTGTTTGGGTTCTTCCATCCTTCAATTGGAATGAGTTTGGCCAATTGGTTCAGTCATCAAAGCAAACAAAATACGGGTGAAAAAGACCTAGTTTTTTACGAAGACAAGGAGTACCTAATTCAATATTGTAAAACAATTTTAGCAGAAAAGTCAATCAATTATTTTGTTTTCGGACACCGACATTTGCCCATGGTTTTTGAGCTAAATCAGCAATCATCCTATATCAATTTGGGCGATTGGATAAAAGACTTCACATACCTAGAATTGGATCAAGATTCAGTACAATTGAAAAAATTTGAACCATAGTCGCATGCTCAAACAGTTCACTGTTTTGAAATATCTATTGCTAGTAATTGCATTTGCTTTTGGCAAATATTTGCATGCTTCAGACTCAACATCCCTTCGTCCATTGCATGAAATGCGCATGCAATACAAATTCATGCAGGTAGATAAAATGGGGAATTTGTATGTGGTAAGTGCAGGAAATCAATTGTTTAAATACGCTTCAACATTTGAAAAACAATCTACACTTAATTATGCTTTTTCTGGTTCAATTGATGCAATTGACGTGAGCAATCCCCTCGAAATATATGTATTTTACAAAGAGCTCAATCAAGTGCTATTGTTGGACAATAACCTTGCCTACAGAGGTAAAATTAATTTAACAGATTGGGGAATTACGCAAGCAGCTTGCATTGCCAGAAGTTATGACAATGGAATTTGGGTATTTGATTTGGGTGATTTTCAGTTAAAAAAATTTGATAAAAAGGGAACGCTCCTTCAAAGCAGCGGCAATTTTAGACAGTTCAACCAATCGGCGAGTTTTGCCCCAATTGCTTGTATTGATGACGGCAACACCGTTTTGTTGGCAGACAGTATTTCAGGTATTTTTCAGTTTGATGTATTTGGGAATTTTGTAAAAAAATACCAAGTTTCTGGGGTATGTGCAGTTCAATTATTGAAAGAATCTTATTTGTATTTAAAAGACAATGAGTTATTTGAACAAGCATTTTTGATGCCCAAGAAATCTATTTTGCAATTCAAAGAGCCTAAGATTCGATTTTTCAACCTTCAGAGCACTACAATCATTTTAGGCTTACCTGCGCAGATAAAGAGTTTCAAGTATTCAAATTAAGGCTTTGGCAAACATGCCATAGAATAATAAAATTGACTTATCTTTGCCCCCTAAATTAGGTTCATGTTAGACAAATTAGAGGCAATTTACAATAGATTTAAGCAAGTTGAAGAAACCCTAAGTCAGCCAGATGTTGTGGCCGACATGAAGCGTTTTACGCAGTTGAATAGGGAGTACAAGGGGCTTCAGCCTATTGTAGACAAGTACTTTGAGTATAGAAATTTGGTTGGAAATTTGGCAGGTGCCAAAGAAATTCTCAAAACGGAGAAGGACGAAGAAATGCGTGAAATGGCCAAAGCTGAATTAGATGAATTGGAGCCGCTTTTGCAACCCATGGAAGAGGAAATCAGAATTTTATTGATTCCTAAGGAACCAGAGGACCTTAAAAATGCAGTGCTTGAAATTCGTGCGGGTACAGGTGGCGATGAAGCCAGTATTTTTGCTGGAGATTTGTACAGAATGTATATGTATTTCTGTGAAAAGAGAGGTTGGAAAACGGAGGTTGTTGATTTTACAGAAGGTACTGCTGGTGGCTACAAAGAAATAATCATTGAAGTGACTGGAGAGGAAGTATATGGTATTTTAAAATACGAAAGTGGCGTACACCGTGTACAGAGAGTTCCAGACACAGAAACACAAGGAAGGGTGCACACTTCGGCTGCAACTGTTGTGGTTTTACCTGAAGCTGAAGAGGTAGATTTTGAATTGAACCCTGCTGATATAGAAATGCAAACTGCCCGTTCGGGAGGAGCTGGTGGGCAGAATGTAAACAAGGTGGAAAGTAAGGTAATGCTTACACACAAACCTTCTGGAATTGTGGTAGTATGTCAGGTGGAAAGAACACAAAATGGTAACCGAGAAAGGGCCATGCAAATGTTGAGAACCAAATTGTATGAGATTGAACTTCAAAAGCACAATGAGGCCATATCAAGCCGAAGAAAAACCATGGTATCAACAGGAGACAGGTCTGCAAAAATCAGAACCTATAATTATCCTCAATCAAGGGTAACAGACCATAGAATTAATTTTACCAAATACAATTTGCCAGAGGTCATGAGTGGAGAAATTCAAGAATTCATAGACCAATTGCAGATTGCAGAAAATGCTGAGAAACTAAAAGAAGGTTTTGGGGCTTAAACCTATCAACCCAATCTGTGTTGAATAATTTTTTGAACCTCGCTATACAATTGCAGAGGATTGAATTTACGCCAATTGAATTGGTCTAATTCACCCCCAAAAATCAAATAGTAATCTAGGTTGTGTTGCTTGAATTCTTCTAATACATGTTCATGAAAATTGATGGCTGCAATCCAACCATCTTCTGCTTCCACATCTTGAAACCATTCCTCATAATAACTGTCGTCTGAACTGTGAAAGTTCATGATGTTTTCTCCAATTAAAATAAACTTGTTGATCCCGGCTAAATGAAGGGGTTCGGCTACTTCACGTTTCAAAAACATCACATCGTTATGAATGGCATCATTCCATTCCCCAATGAATTCCAGTATAGCTACCTCTTTTTGGTAATCGGCATACAAAATTTTAACATACAATGTTGGAGAACCAAACTCGTCCCATTGAGGGTGAATCAAATAATTATAAACTTGATTTGAAAACTCAAATTCGCTGTATTCTCTTCCAAAAAAAGGCGAATTGCTGTCGTGCTCGCTTTGGTATATATCACGCCATCTATAAAAAGGCTCTAACTCTTGCATTCAACAAAGATAAGCAGCAGCATAAATTAAATTTATTCTAGTGCCAATTTTAATTCTGGCACCATGTCTAAAAAAATTTCATCTATTGTTTTAGCCACTGTATCATAGTAATTCACGTTTACTGGACAAGCATAGGTGAGCCAGTTTTTTAAACTCATATAAAAATTTTCATCAATTTTATTGACAACAGTAATCCCCATTAACTTCATTGCTTTGGCATTGCATTGTTGTTCATATTGATTGCTCATGGGTATCACCATGAGTTTCTTTTTCAAATACATGGCCTCTGCCGGGCTTTCAAATCCACCATTGGTAATAAGCCCATTGCTGCTACATAAACTTTCAATGAAAGCCAAGTTGTGAATTGGTTGAATACTCACATTTTTTTTATAGTAGGCTTTTTTTGAATGTTTACTAAAAACATGCCATTCAATATCGGGAATTTTGTTAAATACATCGGTGATGATTTCATCACTGTAAGCTGGTAAATAAACAGTAATATGTTCTTTGTTGCTCAATCCATTTTTTCTAACCAGACTTCTAATGACGGGTGTTTTGATAAAAGAATCATATTCTTGAAAATGAAAACCTATGTGCTTATTGGTTGGGGCATAGTTTTTTAAAATCCAAGGTGAGATTGGGTCGCTATTTTCTATTCTAGGTGTTTTTGGAGATAAAAAAGAGGCTTGGTGGCTCAATCCAATACAAGGAACTTTTTTAATTTTGCAGGCCCAAGCAGAAACTGGTTCAAAATCATTGATGACCAGGTCATAGTTTTCAACGGGAAGTTGATATATATCTGTTAGCAATTGAAAAGGCTTTAATTGCTTGATGGAATCTATAAAATCAATTCCACCCTTTTTGCCAAATGTAAATCCTATGCCTTGTTTTTTATAATTGATTAGGTAAGGAAATTGTACTTCGTTTTGATTGCCACTTACCAATAAATCCAGTTGACCATGTTGCTGAATATGTGGAATCATTTCTTTGGCTCGGCTCAAATGCCCATTACCTGTTCCTTGTATGGCAAATAGTATCTTCATTTTATGATAGTTTGGTAGAGCATTTGAATATCGGTAAATTGGTTCATGTCAACTGCTGCATCAACCTCGTCTGTCCATTCATGATCAGTTTCAAATAACTCGTTGTAATGTACAAGCTTCCAGTTTTTTTCGTGGTATTCGAGTGCACTTAAATTCTCAATCCAATCGCCGCTGTTTAAATAGGTTATTGTTTTACCATCTTTTTCTACTGTTCTGATTTGAGGTTGGTGAATATGTCCACAAATCACATAATTGTATTCTTTTTCAAGAGCAATATCAATGGCGGTTTGTTCAAAGTCTGCAATGAATTTTAGTGCCTGTTTGAATCCATTTTTAATTTGTTTTGAAATAGACAATTTTTCTTTTCCAAATTTTACACTGATCCAATTTACAAACGCATTGAGTAGTATAAGCGTATCGTAGCCAATGGCACCTAATTTGGCCAGCCATTTGCTGTGTTTCATGGTAATATCAAAAACATCTCCATGAAAAAACCAAGCCTTTTGTTGATCTAGTTCAAGTACCAATTTATTGCACAATTCAAAATTGTCTATTTTGAAATCAGTGAATTTTCTGAGCATTTCATCATGGTTTCCAGTTAAATAATACACCTTTGTTCCTTTCCCCATCATTTTCAATACCCTTTGTAAAATTTTCATGTGGCTATTGGGCCAATAGTTTTTACTGAACTGCCAAATGTCAATAATATCACCGTTCAATATTAAAATCTCGGGATCAATACTTTTTAAGTATCGGTTCAACTCTTTGGCTTTGCAACCAAATGTTCCCAGATGTACATCTGAAATACATACCAACTCTATTTTTCTTCGATTGTTTGATATCATTCTCAAACAATATTCATTTAACAATATGATTAACAGGTTAATTAATTGTCATATTTTCTTCAATATTTTGCAGCTTGATATTGGTTTTTTATATTGGCTTAAATTTATTGTATGCCCATAGCTATTACCAATCAAATTCAAATTGAAGTAGAAACCTTCTACAATGGCGAGCAACCTGATGAGGGCAGAATTTGCAGGATGTTTGCTTATAGAATTTGCATCAGCAATTTGGGAGATTATACAGTGAAATTGTTAAGAAGGCATTGGACAATCATAGACCCTTTGTATGAAGATTTGGAAGTAGAAGGGGAGGGCGTAGTAGGGCAGCAACCTGTTTTAGAGCCTGGTGAAGTTTTTAGATATACTTCAGGCTGTGCAATTGAATCTACTATTGGCATGATGAAAGGAACCTACCAGATGGAAAGAATTTTAGACGGAAAAATAATAGAAGTAGAGATTCCTGCTTTTAATTTAATTGCGCCTTATCAGTTAAATTAACGGTTACAACCGCAAGATTGATACAATTTTTCTTCTCCTTTGGCGTTTTTCCAAGAAAGCCTTTCATGTTTTTCATTGTAAAAAATGCTCCATTTCCAGGTTCCATTTTTCCACTTTTCTCTTGATTCGAGCCAACCTGTAGAACTATAGTTTTTCCATTGCCCTATTTTTTTCCCATTTTTTTGCCAACCAGAAGCTTTTAATTGGCCATTTTCCCAATTGTGCTGTAATTTCTCAATTCCAGCCAATTTGCAGGAAACACTAGTCAGTAGCATTGCAAAAAGACAGTAAATGAGGAATATGTAGGGTTTCATTGTAAACTATTTGTTATGGTTTGAAAGATAGCGCTTTTGAATTTCAAAGATTTTATTATTTTGCGAGTCAAGCAAATCAATTGTGATAACTCATATTCAAGGAAAAATAACGTATCGGTCGCCAGCGTATGTGGTAATTGATTGCAATGGCATAGGATATGGCATTCAAATTTCTTTTCATACTTATGGATTATTGGTAGAATTAGAACAGGTACGTTTGCTTACCTATTTGAGTATCAAAGAGGACAGTCATACCTTGTTTGGTTTTGTAGAAGAAAGCGAGCGTCAATTGTTTTTGCAATTGATTTCTGTGAGTGGGGTTGGCGCCAACACGGCAAGGGTAATTTTATCAAGTTTAAAAGTACAAGAAATTACGCAAGCCATTCTTGCGGGTAATTGGGCATTGCTTAAAACCATAAAAGGCATAGGGCCTAAAACTGCCCAAAGATTGGTGATTGACTTACAAGACAAATTGAAAAAAATTGGAGATGTTGGAGAAAGTTCTGGATTGCAAGTGGGCAACAAAGATGTAGAAGAAGCATTGGCTGCTTTACAGATGTTAGGATTTTCAAAAATTGAATCTGAAAAAGGCTTGAACAAAATAAGGCAACAAAATCCGAATTTGAGCGTTGAACAATTGGTTAAATTAACTTTAAAAATTCTTTGATGGGAAACTTCTACTTTGTACAGTAGTAAAAAAAGCTTTTATGTAAACCTTCTGGTAAGTTTTGCCTTTGTCTATTCACTGGCATGGTTTTCAATGCCTTATTCAGAGGCAAAAAACTTTCCTGATTTCACAATTTTAGTTCCTGACTCTGAAGAGGTTGATACGGGAAAATCAAGTTTGCCGTATCCAATCAGAGACAAAAAGCCCTACCAAATATATGCGCCTAAACATCCATTAGATTTAAGCGATCCAGCAAATATTCAACAGAAGTTTGAGTTGGATCCAGATAAAATGGATTATAAATTTTCTTCAAAAATTGGATCTGCAGATTATAAATTACCTAGCAGTATCAAGGTAAGTGAGCAGTTTAAAAAAGAAAGTAAACTCAATAATTTTTCTTATTTTAGACAAAGGGCTCAAGCGCAAAATTTCACCAGAGGTACAGGTGTCATTCCACAGCTCAATATCAGTAACAAGGTGATTGATAGAATTTTTGGCAATGGCATCATTGATATCAAGCCAAGAGGAACGGCAGAATTGATATTTTCTGGGAACTTCAATACGGTTAGAAATCCCTCGTTTTCTTTAAGGCAACAAAGTACAGGTCAGTTTGATTTCAGACAAAAAATTCAATTGAATGTAAGTGGCGCTATTGGAGAGAAAATGAAATTGAACCTCAATTACGATACCGAGGCTTCATTTGAATTTGAAAACCAAATGAAATTGGACTATGCCGGTAAAGAAGATGATATCATCAAAAAATTAGAATTGGGAAATGTGGGCTTGCCTCTGCAATCATCCCTCATTCAAGGAAGCCAAAGTTTGTTTGGCGTAAAAGGAACTTTTCAGTTTGGTAAATTAACAGTTACAGGTGTTGTTTCTCAGCAAAGAGGAAAAACGCAAGAGACTGAATTGGCTGGAGGATCAGTTACTACACGCTTCGATATTCAGGGTGATAATTATGACATGAATAGACATTATTTCTTGTCACACTATTTCAGAGATAACTACGAAAAATGGTTGAGTAATTTGCCATTTATAGGTTCGCCAGTAGTGATTACCAGGGTTGAAGTATGGGTAACCAACAGAACTGGTTCTTTTGAGCAATCTAGAGATGTAATTGGATTTGCAGATTTAAGTGAAACTTCAAAAAGAAATAACCCAAATTGGGGAATCAATGCCGCCAGAGGAAATTTAGGAAATGAAGTCAATGGCTTGTATCAATATTTGAATGGGAATGGCGATGCAAACAAAGCTGCTGTTTTAAGAGCCAGTTATCAAATTCAAAACCAGTTAAAAGCAGATGAATCGCAGACAAAATTAGAGCCAATTACACAATACCAAATCATCAATTTTGCGCGTCAGTTAGGGCCGAACGAATTTACATTCAACCAAAGATTGGGTTATATTTCCTTGAACCAAGCACTCAACAATGACGACGTGCTTTCAGTTGCTTATGAAGGTACTGTAAATGGTATTCCATTCAAGGTGGGTGAATTTAGTTTGGATGTGCCTCGAAATACAGCTGTTCCTGAAATCATGTTTTTAAAAATGATCAAAGGACCATCTCAAAGACCAGATTTGCCCATGTGGGATTTGATGATGAAGAACGTGTATTCTTTGGGCGCTTTCCAAATTCAACAAAAAGATTTCAAGTTAAATATTGTATACGCCGATGATCCTTCTGGTGCAGACTTGAACTATTTGCCAGTAAAAAACGAACCAAAATTAACAGGAATTCCATTGTTAAATGTGTTTCAATTAGACCAGCTCAATACACAACAAGAAAAAGTATCAGATGGTTTGTTTGATTTTATAGAAGGTGTTACTGTTAATTCACAAACAGGTCGAATATTTTTACCAAGTACAGAGCCATTTGGAACATACTTACAACAAAAATTCCAGCAAGATCCAAGCCTTGCCAATTATTATTGTTTTTACTCCTTGTACGATTCTACAAGGTTTTCAGCTGTTCAGCAGCCACAATTCAATAAGTTCTTTTTAAGAGGAAGCTACCAAGGTTCAAGTACCAACGAAATTGCCTTAGGCTCAACCAATGTTCCTAGAGGCTCTGTTAAAGTTACGGCCAATGGTGCACAATTGGTAGAAAATTCAGATTTCATTGTAGATTACAATTTGGGTAGAGTAAAAATTGTAAATGCTGCATTGTTGAACTCGGGTGCCATCATTAAAGTTTCATCTGAAAGTAACAACCTGTTTCAGGTACAACAAAGAAGCATGATGGGCGCCCGCTTCGATTACAAACAAAGCAAAGATTTGGTATTGGGTTCAACTTTCATGTTCATGACGGAACGCCCATTGACACCAAAAGTAAATATAGGAGAAGAACCAATTTCAAATTTAGTGGTTGGTTTTGATGGTGCTTATACCAGAAATTCTCGTTTGCTCACCAAATTGGTTGATAAATTGCCATTCATTGAAACCAAGGAAACTTCAACCATCACTGTAGCCGGAGAATATGCCCGTTTGATTCCAGGCATTCAGAGTTCATTGAGCCAAAAAGGAACGGCCTATGTTGACGATTTTGAGGGTGCAGAAACGCCTTTTGATTTAAGAATGGGAAATACTTGGGCCTTAGCAAGTACTCCTCAAGGACAACCAGATTTATTTCCAGAAGGAAATACTTTAAATAAATTAGATTATGGTTTTAAACGAGCCAATTTGGCTTGGTATACCATTGCAACTACCTTTTATAGAAATGATGCTTATACACCTGCACATTTAAAATCTGACCCAGATGCAATGTCACATCACAATGTGAGAGAGATTTTACAAACAGATGTGTTTCCGAGTAAACAAATTCAACAAGGATTACCAACTACTTTACCAACCCTAGACCTTGCTTATTTCCCTTCAGAAAAAGGACCATACAATTACAATATTGAAGATGTAAATGCTGATGGAAGTTTAAAAAATCCGCAAAAAAATTGGGCGGGTATCATGCGTAAAATTGACCAAAATGATTTTGAACAAGCCAATATAGATTACATAGAACTTTGGGTAATGGACCCTTTTGCGGATAAGCCATCAAGTATGGACAAAGGGTATTTATACTTGAATTTAGGAAATGTATCTGAAGATGTTTTGAAAGACAGCAGACGTTCAGCGGAAAACGGTTTGCCTAAAAACAAAACGCCTCAACAGCAATCATTAGCAGATTCAACTATTTGGGGAAAAGTACCAAGAGCTCCAGTCATCAATTATGCATTTGATGCAGACCCCAATGTGAGAAAAACACAAGACATTGGTTTGGATGGTTTGGATGACAACGAAGAACGCAACTTTTTTGAGAATGCATATTTGCAAAAATTGGCTTTGAAATTTGGAACTGCTTCAGATGTGTATCAAAAAGCTTTGCAAGATCCTTCAAACGACAACTACCATTACTATTTAGGGGGCGATTTCGACAACAAGAAATTGAGCGTTGTTGAGAGGTATAAACAGTTTAATAAGCACCAAGGAAATTCACCCACTGTTGATCAATCTCCTGAGCAATATCCAACAGCAGCTACCAATGTGCCCGACAACGAAGACCTCAACCGAGATTATACAGTAAATGATGTTGAATCTTATTTTCAATACAAAATTGAAATTAGCAGAGATGCATTTACAATTGGTAAAAATTATGTGACAGATACCCTCACTGCAAATGCCCGATTTATCAATGGAAATTATGCGCCTGAAAAATGGTATCAATTGAAAATTCCAGTAAGAGAATTTGAAAGAAAAGTTGGTGATATTTCTGATTTCAAATCCATCCGTTTTATCAGAATGTTTATGCATGGTTTTAACGAACCTACCAATATGCGTTTTGCAAGTTTGCAATTGGTACGTGCCGATTGGAGAAAATATTTGAACAGCTTAGAAACAGGTGGTGAACACAAACCTATAGACCCAACTGACAATACGCAATTTGTGGTTTCAACGGTGAATGTTGAAAAAAACAGCAAACGTGTACCCATACCTTATACAATGCCTCCGGGTATTTTAAGAGAAATTGATTTCAGTTCACCCAATCCAATTCAGCAAAATGAACAGTCTTTAAGTGTAGTTACCTGTAATTTAAAAGACGGCGATGCAAGGGCAGTTTTCAAAAATACAACCGTTGATTTAAGACAATATGGGAATTTGCGCATGTTTGTGCATGCAGAGAGCAGAGACAAATTAAAACAAGGGGAATTGGTGGCATTTTTAAGATTTGGAACTGATTTAACAACCAATTATTACGAATATGAAGTGCCTCTGACTTTCACAGAAAACAGCACGACAGACCCCGCTGCAATTTGGCCTTCAGATAATGAAATCAATGTGCAATTGGAAGAAATGATCAATACCAAAATAGCGCGTAACAATGCAAATTTTGCCTTCTCTGGAAGGTATTCAAGACCAGTTGGAAATGCAAACTATACAGTTGTTGGTCAGCCAGATTATAGCCAAGTTCGGGTATTTATGGTGGGGATTCGCAATCCAAAACGGATGAGCAATACAAGCACTGATGATGGTTTGCCAAAATGTTCAGAGGTTTGGTTCAACGAATTAAGATTGACCAATTTTAGTACAAGAGGAGGAGATGCTGCAACAGGTAAAATGCAGGCTAAACTTGCAGATTTTGGAAATGTACAATTAACGGGAATGTACAAGAGTGTAGGTTGGGGTGGAATTGATAAGAAATTACTTGACCGGAGCATGAGTGACGACTACCAATACGACTTACAAAGTAATTTTGAGTTGGGTAAGTTCTTCCCAATGAAAAGCGGCATTTCTATTCCATTTTTCTTTTCTTATGGAACTACGCTTATTCGTCCATACTATAATCCTTTAAACCCAGATACGCGCTTGCAAAAGGAAATAGACGAAACCACCAATCCCGAGAGAATACAACAAATAAGCAGGGCTGCTGATGATTATACCATGCGCAGAAGTTTCAATTTTACCAATGTTCGCAAAAACAGAACAGGTACCAAAAAGGCGATGCCGTGGGATATTGAAAACTTGAGCTTTACTTTTACATTCAATGAAACTTTCAAACGTAACCAAACACTATCGTATAACTGGCTTCAATTGTACAAGGGTATGGCTACCTATAATTACACTTTCACCAATAAGCCATTAGAGCCGTTTAAATTTATCAAATCAAGTTATTTATCTGTCATCAAGGATATCAATATTAATTACCTGCCAGCCATGATTGGTATGCGTGTAGAGGCTGATAGAAGATATGGTGAATTGTTAAACAGAATCAACGATACCAGAACAGAAAGTTTGCCTGTGATGTACGATAAGATGTTTACCACAAAACGCTATTATGAATTCAGGTATGATGTAACAAGGTCAATTAAGATTGATTATAACTCAACAGTTGATGCTCGAATTGATGAGCCTTCTGGAAGAATAGCAGAAGATACGCCTGAAAAACGAGACAGCATTTACAAAAATTTCTGGAATGGAGGACGTACAACAAAATTTGATCAAACTGTAAAATTGAGTTATAACATTCCAATCAACAAATTGCCATTTCTGGCATGGATTACCCAATCAAGTTATAGTTATTCGGTGAACTACCAATGGTTGCAAGCTCCTCCAGCAGCAGATAGTTTGGGAAATACCATTCAAAATTCAAGACAAGACCAATGGAATCTGAATGCAAATTTTGTTCAACTTTACAATAAAGTTGGTTTGTTCAGAAGGGTATTAAGCCCTGGTGTACCTGCAAGTAACAAATCCTCAAAATCAAGTACCGAAAAAGGAGAAGGAAAAACAGACAAGGCACCAGCTAAAGTACAATCGGTACCCTTTTGGTTGAGCGTTCCTGTAAAGCTCATCACATCAGTTAAAAATATGAGCGGCTCTTATAGTATAACGCAAGGAACTCAGTTACCAGGTTTCAATCCTAAACCGGGTTATCTTGGTCAAAATGCTGATTTAGGGGCGCCGGGTTGGGATTTTATAATGGGTATTCAAGACCCTGCTTACCGTTTTAGAGCAGCAGACAACAAATGGATTAGCAAAGACCCAAGGGTTGTAAATCCGTATTTGATGAACTACCAAGAGAGTTTCAATGCAAGGGCACAAGTTGAACCAATTACCGATTTTAGAATTGAACTCTCTGCAAGTAAAACTTATTCTAAAAACTTAACAGCATATTTCAGGTATGATGCTGATAGCAATACTTACCGTGATTTTGGTCCTGCCATGGAATCGGGTAATTACAATATCAGTTTCATCATGATCAATACGGCATTTTCAAAAGAAGATGACCAAGGTGTGAGTGATGTATTTAAGCAATTTGCCGCCAATCGTTTGACCATTGCAAAACGTTTAGCAGCTGAAAGAGGATTGCCTGTTGGATTGAACGATTCATTCCCTCCTGGTTTAGGTAAGTTCAATCAAGATGTCTTGATTCCAGCATTTTTAGCAGCATACAGTGGTCAATCAGCAGAAAGCTACTCTTTGTCTCCTTTTCATAATTTCCCATTGCCCAATTGGAGAATTACCTATGGAGGCTTGAGTAAAATTGAATTTTTAAAAGAGCATGTGTCCAATATCAATTTACAACATGCTTACCAAAGTTCTTATTCTATTGCAGGTTTCCAAACTGTGGTAGATACCATGAGAAACTTGGCGCAGAGCTCAGATTACTTACCCAATATTGTCATCAGAAATATATCCCTAATTGAAAGATTTGGTCCATTGATTGGAATTGATGTGAACTTGGTAAATAACTTAACCACCAGTTTCAAATACAATTTAGACAGAACCTTAAATTTTGCAATTGGCAATAGACAAGTAAGTGAGCAAAAAGGTTCTGAATTTGTTTTTGGGGTAGGTTACAAAACCAACAAATTAGAATTGCCATTCAAATCCAGAGGAAGGAAATTGGTGCTTGAAAATGACATCAATTTTAGGTTAGATATTTCTATTCGAGAAAACATCACACGCATTCGAAACTTAGACAGGCCAAGCAATGACCCGGTATTGGGGCAATCGGTGATTAGTATCAAACCAACCATTGATTACATGATCAATGAGAAGCTGATGTTGCGAATTTTTTACGACCGCAAACAAACCAATCCGTTTACTTCAAATTCGTTCCCAACGATCATTACCAGTGGAGGTTTTTCTCTACGATACACCATTCAATAAAATGGATTATACTACAGATTTGATACATCAGTATTGTGAACAGCATAGTTCAGAAGAATCGACAGTGCTCAAACAACTCAATCGCTATACCCATGCCAATGTGTTGCAAGCAAGAATGCTCAGTGGTCATTTGCAAGGCAGGGTATTGTCAACAATAAGTCATTTATTGAAACCAGAAAATATATTAGAAATAGGTACTTATACAGGTTATTCAGCCATCTGTTTGGCTGAAGGTTTGGCTTCTAATGGCAAACTCATTACCATTGATGTGAATCCAGAAATTGAAGCGCAGGCGATTCGTTTTTTTAAAGAAGCAGGATTTGAAAACAAAATTAAATTGATCATTGGAGATGCTTATCAAGTAATAAGAACCTTACCAAAAGACTTTGATTTGGTTTTTATAGATGCTGATAAAAAATCATACGATGCGTATTATGAATTGGTATTGACACATCTTAAGCCAGGCGGATTTATTTTAGTTGACAATGTTTTGTGGAGTGGAAAAGTAATTGATGAAAAAGAGCTTATATCAGATAAAGATACCCTAACGCTACATGCATTTAATCAGAAAATTAAAAACGACAATCGGGTAGAAAAAGTGCTTTTGCCCATTCGTGATGGCCTTTATTTGATCAGGAAATTATATTAAGAATAAGATGCAGAAAACTACCACCAGCTTCAAATCATGGATTCAAGCTATACGTTTGAGAACCTTATTTTTATCTTTCTCTTGTGTATTTGCTGGTACTTGGACAAGTGTTAAAGAAGACCAATTCGATGCCAGCGTATTTGTATTTACACTTTTAACTGCTTTGTTTTTACAGATATTGTCAAACCTTGCTAATGATTATGGAGACAGTATTCACGGGGCAGACAATGCCCAAAGAAAAGGACCTTTGAGAACTGTTCAAACGGGACAAATCACATCAGCCCAAATGAAAAAAGCCTTGTTTTTTGTGGCTGTATTTTCGTTTTTCTCAGGCATCACTTTGTTGTTTAGCTCTTATCCAATGATAGGATTAAGGGCAAGTTTGGTAATGTTAGGAATGGGTTTGTCTGCCATAGCAGCTGCAATATTTTATACCAATGGCAAAAGACCTTATGGTTACAGAGGTTTAGGAGATATTTCAGTATTTGTATTTTTTGGCGTGTTGGGTGTTTTGGGTACTTCATTTTTACAAAGTGGTAGTATTCAAATTGAGTCAGTTTACTTGGCAGTTTGTTTTGGTTTTTTGTCTGTGGGTGTTTTAAACATCAACAACATGAGAGACATTGATGCGGATAAAATTGCAGGTAAATTTTCTATTCCTGTTCGCATTGGATTGCTTCAAGCAAAGCGTTATCATGTTGTATTGATATTGATGTCAATGCTCAGTTGTATAGCTTGTTTCCATCATGCAGCATTGAATGCGATGTTTCTAATTTTGCCATATGCAGCATTGGTATTTCATATTTGGAAAATCAGCCGTTGTACATTGCCAGAGCATTTCGATCCCTTGCTCAAGCAACTTTCATTGAGTACATTTTTACTTGCTTTGTGTTTGTTTGCAAGTATTTGGTTTTGATAAATGAAATATTCATACAGGAAATATCCACTCCATTTTGCATTTGATGCACGTACATCTAGAGGAGCCATTCAAACACATACGGCCTATATTATTGAAGTTAGTGATGGGGTAAAAACTGGATTGGGTGAAGCATCTCCATTGACTGGTTTGAGCATTGATGCTGTTCCTGAATTTGAAAGTTATTTGCAAGATTGTTTAGCTCAATTGACGGAAGGAAAAAAGCTTGCTCATTTAGATTTAGTGAATTGGCCTGCCCTCAAATTTGGTTTGGAAACAGCCATACAAGATTTTGAAAACGGGGGATTAAAAATATTTGAAACCAATCATTGGCTCATGGGGAAACCTTTACCCATCAATGGCTTGGTATGGATGAACGAAATACCATCTATGTTTGCTCAAGCTATTTCAAAAGTAAACGAAGGCTATACACATATCAAGTTCAAAGTAGGTGCATTGCAATTTGATGACGAATGTGAAATGCTCTATCATTTCAGAAAAAAGTTTGATGCAGCTACCATTCAAATTCGTTTAGATGCCAATGGCGCATTTGCATTAGATGAAGTACAATACAAACTTACTGAATTGAGTAAATTTGGAATACATAGCATAGAACAACCTATTCAAAAAGGAAATTGGGAAGCTATGGCTGAAACAATCGCTCATAGCCCAATTTCAATAGCTTTAGACGAAGAATTAATTGGTGTTGATGTGTGGAATCAAGGGGCCACGTTGATGAAAATTTGTAAGCCAGCTTTTTTAATTCTTAAACCCACATTGATTGGAGGCATTGCCAATGCCAATGAATGGATTCGTTTGGCCCAAAGCTTTGGAAAAGATTGGTGGGCTACCTCTGCTCTAGAATCTAATATTGGATTGAACAGAATTGCGCAATGGTGTAGTAGCACGCTCAATCCTATGCCTCAGGGTTTAGGAACGGGAAGTTTATATACCAATAATTTTGTTGCGCCTTTTGAAGCAAAAGCAGGTATGCTTAGTTACGATAAAACCAGAACTTGGCAATTGCCTTTCTGAAAAAAGTATCCAATGCAAAAGCAATTAAACTCA
>Ga0214921_10003858_pt1 | contig 22629 bp, 19 predicted proteins | sample LL1505_MetaG_FD_177992 | JGI IMG/M metagenome (GOLD analysis project Ga0214921, IMG submission 177992) | Freshwater microbial communities from Lake Lanier, Atlanta, Georgia, United States - LL-1505 | ecosystem: Environmental > Aquatic > Freshwater > Lake | place: USA: Georgia | collected... | reverse complement strand
CTTTGCCTTCAGCAGCATCGATCATACGAAGTGCTGCGATCATGCCGGTGTAACCAGTGCTCGCAACAGTACCTAGCGGCTTTGTCTTGAACTTAGCTTCGTAAGCAGCCCAGAACTTTCCAATACTAGGAGCGAAGGTTGGATTAATCAACGGTGTTGTGTAAGCCAAGACCATTACGCCAGTAGCAACCTTTGCACCAACTGCATCGAAGAGTGACTTAGCATCGCCAGCACCTACGAGAACAATTGCCTTAGGGCGGAAGTTAAGAGCATCAGCTGTCTTTAAGAAAAGAGTATTAGCGGCAAGGTAGCTTGTGATCATCCAGATATCTGGGTTGAATGCTTTTGCGGCTAGAACTGAATCTGTTACATCTGTTGCTGAATAGCTGTGCTTTCCACGACCAACAGTCATGCCAGCATCTGTAAGAAGCTTGGCTTGAGTGTCAACAACGGAAGTTCCGTATAGACCATTTTCATGCTCTAAGAAAACTTTCTTACCAGTTTTCTTAACTAGGTCTGACGCTAGGAATTCAGCAGAAGCCTTAGCGAAGTCAACAGCGCGAGGTCCCACGCGGAAGTAGTTTGTAGCTCCAGCTGTAGTTAGAGAATCTGTGATTGCGTGAGTCTCAACGAAAGTTTTGCTGTAACGGGCAGCAGCATCACGAACACCCAGTGAGATACCAGTTGAATAAGTTCCAACGAACATATCAACTTTCTTCTGTGTGATCAGACGAATTGTTTCAGAAGTGGCAACTGGTGTTGTCATGGCGTCACCGTAGATAAGTTCAATCTTACGTCCGCCAGCGCTTCCACCGAAGTCAGCAAGTGCCATTTCGTAACCACGACGAACTTCGTTACCTTCAGGTGACTGAACGCCACTTTGTGGAACAACTACGCCGATCTTTAAGCGAGGTCCTGAAGCAGTCTTCAATTTATAAATATTTGATGTCGAAGTTACCTTCGAGCATTCCAAAACGCCACCTTGTGCGTTCTTGGCTAGACCGCCAATAGTTGAGCATCTATCGCCAGATTTTGCCAATGGCAAATCAGCTGAATACGAAGTCGCACTTCCTCCGATGAGAAGTGCAGTTGCAGCTAGAACTGCAATTCCACGCGTTAGTTTTTTCATTACGCAATTCCTTTCCAAGAATTACTCACTCGGATCTCCAATTGAGAGCCTGCTCGTGCTTCGCCATCAATTAAGCGACTAGGCACTTACCATACGAACGGTAGTTTGAATTTGGCAGATGTCAATCACTTTCAGATAACAAATTTGAGCCTAAATCCGTTATAAAGCGCGGTTTTAGGTATTTGGAAGATGTCCGAAATGTCTTAATTCACTATTGGGTATCAGTGGCCTATTTGATCGCTATCGGGTTGACCGGTGAGCCAACTCCGCGGGTAAAAGGCAGAGGAGCGCCAACAAAGAGAAACTCGTAAACCCCATCAGTAGCGCAATCCTTAGCCAGGCTTTCAAAATCTAGGATCTCGGCTAAGGGCATACCCATGTCGCGAATAGCGATTAAGTGAAATGGCAAATCTTGATCAGAATACTCTGGCGGAACTACCTCAACTGCATAATTATCGCTGCCAACGGCGGCAATCTCGTTCTTGGCCAGCCAATCAAGGGTGCGGATAGCTAGACCCGGTTCGCCGGCTTTAAAGGCGGCTTTATCTAAATCATGGGTGTAGCGATTACGCCAACCAGTGCGGATTAATAATACGTCGCCACTTTTGATCTCAACTTTTTGATGAGCGATCACTTCTTCTAGTTCTTCTGGTGAAATCGCATAACCTTTTTCTAGCCAATCAACTTTTTTATAACCTGCGACATCAATTAATACGCCACGCGAGACGACTCCTGGATTTAAATTAGTTATCGCACCATGTTGGGCGCCTTTTTCATCGATTGTATCAATTGAGAAACCATTGAAAAGCTTTCCGTCGTAATGAACATGGGCAAGAGCATCCCATTGCGATGCAGATTGCAGAGCCATGAAAACTACATCGTCAGCGTAGCGAAAAACTCCTTTGTAGCCTTGATCGTTATGACCAGTCTCGCGCATAAAGCGCATTGGGTTTGTTCTAATTTTGCCATCTTGTGGCCCGGTCTCGTCGAACGGAATTGCCATTGCAAAAACTTTTCCAGTGCGAGCCAGAGTCGCAGCATGTGCGATTACTGATGGTGTAATGAAATTAAGTGTTCCTTTTTCATCAGCTGCACCCCATCGCCCCCAATTACTTAAACGCGCAGCAATCTCGCGCCATGGTTCAGTTGGAGTTACTTCTCCCATTTATAAAAACCCTCACCGCTCTTTTGTCCCAGTTTGCCCTCGGCCACCATTTTGCGCAATAGCGCTGGTGGTTCGAAACGATCACCTAGTTGGCTATGTAAGTATTCGGCAATTGCTAACCGCACATCAAGGCCGACCATGTCTGTTAATTTCAGGGGCCCAATCGGGTATTTATAGCCAAGAACCATGCCTTTATCGATATCTTCAGCTGAAGCAACGCCTTCTTCAACCATGCGGATTGCCTCGAGGCCGATTACTAAACCTAATCTGCTGGTCGCAAAACCTGGACTATCGCCCACAATGATTGGCGTCTTATTGATGCCAACTACTGATTCGCGGGCAATCTCAGTTGTGGAATTTTTAGTTTTAGTTCCGAAAACAATTTCTACTAATTGGCTAGCTGGAACCGGATTAAAGAAATGCATGCCGACAAAACGCTCTGGAAACTTAAGCGACTTTGCTAATTCATTAATTGAAATACTGCTGGTGTTAGACGCAATGATGGCATCTTTACTTAGAACTGCATTTAATCTGCTTAGCACGTCATTTTTGAGAGCCGGGATTTCAGGAACTGCTTCGATTGCGATGCGGCAACTAGGTAATTCTTCAATGCTTGTTAAAAAAGTTAAACGCTTAGAAACTTCGGCTAATAGAACTTCTGCGCCACGATCAATCGAGCTTTGAATTAATTTTTTGATGCGATCGCGTGCTGCAATAGAGGCATCATTATTTGCCTCAACTAAGAAAACTTCATTGCCTGCGAGCAAGTAAGCATGCGCAATTCCAGAGCCCATGCGGCCGCCACCGATTACTGCGATTTTAGCCATTTGATTACCTTCCGAAAGTTTCTACGATGTTGTTTAGATTGCTGATTGTTTCTTCTTCGTTATCACCTGAGCCAACGGTCTGGAAAACAATTTCAGTTACACCACGATTTGCGTATTCAATTTCTAATTTGCTGTATTGCTCCTGCACTTCCGCAGGAGTTCCGGCGATGGCAAAGTCATTGACCATCTCAACCGGAATTAACTGACTGATGGTCTCCCAGTCAGCGCCTTTTTCAAGGAAAGTTGCCTTAACTTGCTCAGCCACTTCGCCCCAACCGGATTCATTTGCAGCAGCGGCATAACTTGGGGTCGAGAAGTAGAAAGCCAAATTTTTCTTCGCACGATCGCGCGCCACATCGCCATCTTTATCAATTGAGGTAATCCGCCAAACGGCTATTTGTAGGCCACGATTATGTGCTGCTTTTCCTTCATTCATGGCCGGTAGCGCAACTTTGTCTAAATAATTTAGATTAGCAACGAGCGGATGAGTTGCTACACCATCGCAAGAACGAGCCGAAAGTTTTAACATAATTTCATTTACGCCTGAACCCCAGATTGGCACTGGTGTGCGAGCGCCATCTAGATCTGGATAGTTACCTTTGAAATAAGTTCCTTCGTGCTTAAACTTCTTTTCGGCTTCCCAAGCTGTTCGCATAACCTGAACATATTCTTCGAGGCGACTTGCTGGGTGATCGAAATCTTCAATGCCATACCAACGACTGCGCATTCCTTGGGTGCCTACTCCGATACCAATTTCAAAACGATTATTTGTGGCAACTGCAATGTCTGAAGCAGTAGCTGCCATTGCAAGAGGAGCGCGAGTAAATGCGTAGGTAATTCCAGTAGCGACACCAATGCGCTTGGTATGTAAACCAATAGTTAAGGCGCGGATCAACGCATCACGGCCTGGATTTTCAGTTGTCCAGATTCGATCAAAGTTTCGGTTTTCAGCAGCTTTGGCAACATCGAGTACCGACAAGAAAGCTGGTGTCGCAAGAACGATTGATCTCTTCATTTCCATTAACTCCTAGCTAATTTGTTGGTTAGAGATTTTAAAGAATGGCAAGCGCATTAGCCGGTGAACCTACACCGCCAGTGATATTCGTTGGCACTGATGTGAATAGGAATTCCCAACGGTTTAACTCGGCGCAGCGGACAGATAGCGCTTCAAAATTAAATAGTTCACCGACAACTAGACCTAAGCCAGGCAGTATTCGACGGTGCAGGTTGCCAACTTTGGCGTCGCCGGGTGCAACTTCAGCACCTGGGTTATCGCAAGCGATCGCAGCGATATGCCAATTCCATAACGTGCGCGCCATTGATTCATCGGCTGCTAAACCAGCATATGTAGGAGAGCCAATTAATTCTGAATAAGCCTGTTTTTCGTCGGCATGTAGCGCCAAATATCTTTTAGTAAAACCGAATCGAATACAGAGAATATCGCCACGTTTAATCACAACGTTCTGGGCCGCTGCCACTTTTTCTAATAATTCTGGTGTTATTGATCTTTCAATGAAGGGGTCGTAATCGCCTTCAACACTTGATAGATATCTTTCGACATCCAATAAAACGCCTCGTCCAGTAATTCCGGTCTTTGCCCAATTTTGTATACCTAAACGATCGCCAATTTCAGTTGGATCTTCAGTAACTCCGCCATAGAAACCATATTCACGACAACGAATATGTCTAAAACCATCCCACTGTGATGATGCTTGCGGATAAAAATCATCTAACTTATCATCCCAAGTATTGCGATTATCTAGAATCAAAGTGTGCTTGACTGGTTGACGACCATATAGCGGGGGCTGAAGCGCATCTAATGGCAGAGTTAAACCAATGCGTTCGCCAGTTTTAGCTTGTGCCAAAGCTGACAACACTGTCGCATCGTCAAGATTATTTAGAGTGCCATACTCATCATTTTTGCCATAGAGATCCCAAGAGTAGGCAACTCCAAGAGCTTCGATCTTTGGCAGTTGGTCATACTCTGGAAGTTCGATGCGCTTGAAATTTGGCATTAGTTCAGGATTTCAAGAGCCAGATCGCGTAGCGCTGTTGCGTGACGTAGATAAACGTGAATTCCCATTTCCCAAGTAAAGCCTAAGCCACCGTGAACTTGAATAGCGGTTTCAATTACTTTGATTGAAGCATCGAAAGCGTAAATTGCGGAATCTCTACGTAATTTTTCGTCTAGCGCTCCCATCATGGTCGCGGTCTCGGCAAGCTCAACCAACATCTGAGCATCTGCTAAATAGTGCTTAATGATTTGGAATTTACCGATTGGTTGTCCGAATTGCTCACGAGTTTTTACGTACTCAACAGCTTTGTTTAACATCGCAAATGCTGCTCCGGCTGCTTCTGAAGCCCAAACTAGCGCAAGTTCTTCGGCAGCAGCTTTAGTAAATTCAGTATCCAACTTTCCTTCGGCTAACCGAAGTGAATCGGCATAATCATCGGCAAGTGCTTCTAAATCTGCAGTTGTAACTAATGAATCGGCGCTACCAGTTAAGTTTTTGAGTACTTTGGTTTCGCCATAACTTCCAAAAGGAATTATGCCAAGGTCGCCAGATGAACGAGTTTTAACGGCAAAAGAAACTGGTCCGTCGTATGCGCGAGCTGCAGCTGAGAAACGCTTAGCCATGATTGTTGTAATCAATGGCGAAGGAATTACTGATTGGCCCCATACATGCCCAATTGCAACTAAATCACGGAGAGTTGCTCCGGCGCCTCCGTCGGCTTCGGAAATACCAATCGCATCCCAACCACCCTCAGAAAATTCTTTCCAAGTAATTGGTTCAGCAACTGAATACATTGAAACCGGAGCGCCATTAATTGCGCTCTTTAACATTTCGCGCAATCCGGCAGCAGCTTCAACGCCAATTTCATTTAATTCAAGATCTACAGTTTTGCTCACTTTGGAAGTCCTAGCACTCGCTCTGCCACAATGTTACGTTGAATTTCATTCGTTCCAGAATAAATTGAAGCAGAACGACTTTCTAGATATTGATGGCGCCAATGCGCGCGGTGTGAAGTACATGAGATTTTGATTCCTAAGTTAGCAATTTCTTTCCAGAGATCACTCCAATAGACCTTTAAACCAGCGGTCGCAGCGAAGAATTTAACTTGGTCATCTTCGCGCGCTACTGACTTGCTGACTTGCCATTTAACTAGCTCGGTACGGGTATCAAGGCTTTGGATGAGCTCTTTATATTCGCCATTGCGAGCGCAACAATTAACTAGTAGATCCATATCGGCACGCAGTTCGATATATCGCACCGCGCCTTCAACAGAGCCACGTTCATTTTTCAGGATCGTCATTGAAACGCCCCAGCCATTACCTTCGCCACCTAAAAGGTCACTATCTGGAATAAAGACATCATCAAAATCAGTTTCACTGAAATGTTGGCTACCAGAAATTTGTTTGATTGGGCTTAGTGAAATTCCAGGGGATTTCATATCAGCTAAGAAAACCGAGAGGTTCTTATAACGTGGTGCGTTGGCATCGGTACGAACTAAAAGCAAGCAGCGGTGAGAATATGCACTGTAACTTGTCCAGGTCTTTCGACCACGGACGGTATAACCACCATCAACTTTGGTAGCCAGGGTTTTAACATTAGCTAAATCAGAACCAGATGCTGGCTCTGAGAATCCTTGGCACCAAACATGCTCACCAGAGAGAATTGGATTTAAATATTTATCTTTTTGTTCTTGAGTGCCATGTTCAATTAAAGTTGGCGCAGTCAAAATACGACCGATACGACCTAGCGCATCCGGTGCTTGCGCACGTGCTGCAGCTGATGCGAATGCAACTTCATGAGCAAGCCCTAAACCTTGACCACCATATTCGCGCGGAATCGATAAGCCGGAATATCCACCAGCGTAAAGAATGCGATCCCATTCGCCACGAATTTTTACTTCTTCGGTTTCAGAGAGAGCGCCACGGTTTTCGCGCCAATATTGCGAGACGTTAGCCTGCAGCCACTTCGAAGCTTCTGCTTCGAACAGCGCAATATCGTGCCCAGTATCGTGACCGGCAGTACCTGCCTGCGCGCTTGCCAGAGTGGTCATAACTTTTCCTCCATAAACCTTTCAAACGGTTGGTTGGGATAGTACAGTGGCGCTAGATTTGGGTCAACAGGAAATGACCAATTATTTAAAAGTTCACTAGTGATCGAGAGCAGAAAGGGTACGTAGCAGATGACTCAATTGATCAAGATCGAAACTGCTGATTTCATCACCACGATAACCCTTGATCGCGCCGAAAAACGAAATGCCCTTAATCGGCAAATGCGCATCTTTATTAAGCAGGAGATAGCTCGGCTTAATCAAAGCGATGCTACTAAAGTAATAATTCTTACCGGTACTGACCCAGCATTTTCAGCGGGTGTAGATTTTTCAGAACTAGATGATCCTGCGACTGACTTTAGCGAGATTGGCCCGTTAACTGACCCTTTCTTCACCTCAGATATTCCAGTGATTGGCGCGATTAATGGCGCGGCATATACCGGCGGCCTCGAGTTAGCCCTTACCTGCAATTTACTAATTGCCTCTGAAAAAGCGGTATTTGCTGACACCCACGCAAAAATGGGAATGATGCCTGGCTGGGGGCTTTCGGTTCATCTGCCAATTGCCATCGGCCCAAATAGAGCGCGTCAGATGATGAGCAGCTGTCAACCAATTGCCGCTAACCAAGCTTACGAGTGGGGATTGGTCAATGAAGTTGTTTCGCATGAACTACTAATGAAGCGAGCGCATGAGGTTGCTGCTTCCATATCTCAACAAGACATTTCGGTCATTCGTAAAATCGGCGCTCTTTACAATCAGAATCGACATGAGCGCGATGCCAAAGCATGGCTCAACGAACAAGCAGCTTTTATCAAAATCGAGCCAAGTAAATGACCCTTGATTCAACTGCTGGCGCTGATACCCTAACGACAATATTTCCAGCCGTTATGGAGGCTCCAATTGGTAAAGAAGATTGCCAAAGCAGAGAAAGCGGTCAATGGCGCCAATCGAGATCAGGATATTCTCGAAGCAGCGATTCACATCTTTGCCGAAAAGGGATACGTAGGGTCTTCACTACAAGAGGTGGCCGATTCGGTTGGGTTAATGAAGGGCAGCCTGTATCACTACATTTCCTCCAAGGAATCGCTGCTTTATCGGATGTTTCAGGAAGCCCACGAGCAAGCAAATTTGATTATTGCCGAAGTCGATGCCAAGAATTTGGGACCCGAGGAACATTTGCGCGAATTTGTTCGCAGCTTGGCCGTCTTTTACGTGATCAATCAGGAACGAGCAAGTATTTACTTCCGCGAATCTCGCCATCTAACGGGCAAAGATCGCGAAACAGTCAAAGAACAGCAGAAGGCCTTTCGGGCGCATGTGCGTGGGCTAATCGAGGACGTTCACAAAGCTGGATTAACACGACCAGATTTAGATATTCGAATCGCTTCATACTTCTTGCTAACAGCTGTAAACGGTATTCATATTTTCTTACAAGCTCAACATGGAGCAAAAGCGGCACAAACAGCAGACGAGATATCAGATCTAGTCTGTTCAGCAATCCTTACTCGCGATTCGCGAAAGGCAAAGTAAATTTAGCAAACTCTTCGCAAGTTGGGTTAGCTAAGTTTAGAGTTAGCAACCAATTGACTGGAGTAACTTCATGAACCAACTGCCACTGCTTCCAAGTCGCGCAGGAATTGCCGCCATTGGAACTCAACTTCAGTTCTGTGCGTTACGCACACCGAATAAAGTGGCAATTGAATTAACATCTGGGCCCAAAAGAACTTTTGGCGAATTAGATCAGCGAACCAATCGGTTAGCAAATGCCCTCCTTGGCAAAGGTCTAGTTAAAGGAGATCGAGTCGCAATTTGGTTGACTAACACCCTCGAATACATGGATTCATATCTTGCCTGCGCTAAAGCCGGTTTAGTAGTTGTTCAAATTAATATTCGTCATAAACCTGCCGAAGCGCAGTATCAACTTGAAAATTCTGGATCCAAAGCGATCATCTTCTGCGACACAATTGCGCATTATGTTGATGAACTTAACTTGGCTGGCGACTTCTTAACCATCACCACTGGCAAGGTTCACGTTAAAGGTTCGGTTTCGTTTGAGACTTTCTTGGCACAAGGGGCAAATGTCATGCCACCCGCGCCTGAAGATGATGACTTATTGGTGATCGGATACACCAGCGGAACAACTGGTTTTCCAAAAGGTGCTGAACTAACTCATCGATCGGTTAAAACTTTGGGTGAAACAAATGCGCTAACAAATCGTTACTCCATGGCCAGCACCCAAGTTTTTGGGCTCTCACTTTCATTCACTGCCGGAATTCCAGCTCACGTGCTAACTCACATGTGGGTTGGTGGCACAACGGTACTCATGGACGATTGGGATACCGAGCTACTAGTTGAAAGTATTGCAAAGCACCAAGCGACTTTCACGATTATTCCAAGTCCACCGATTGTTGAGTTTTGTGCAATCGTTGATAAAGCACCAAGCAAAGTTGAATCACTTGTTGCGTTTCTGCACTCATCTTCTAAAGCGCCACCAGAGCATCTTGCGATGTTGGTTGATTCGCTCGGACCACGCTTAGTCGAAGGTTGGGGAATGACAGAAAACTCTGGTGGCCTACTAGCTGCGACGCGGGCTAGTGACTACATCAACCCACGTCCAGATATTTATGAATCAACTGGTGTAGCGGCACCCGATGCGATTGTTGAAATTATTGATGAAGATGGAAATATATTGCCGCACGATGGCGAAGCTGTTGGGCAATTGGTTGCTCACTCAGGTTCGCTAGCTCGTGGCTATTGGGGAAATCCAGAAGCAACTGCTAAATCATTTGTAAATGGTTGGTACAACACCGGAGATCTTGGTCGCATGACACCTGATGGTTATGTTTACATGATCGATCGTCGAAATGATTTGATTTCAAGCGGTGGCATGAATGTGTATCCAAGTGAAATCGAACGAGTGATCCTCTCGATTCCTGGTGTGACACTTTGCGCAGTTGTGGCAGCGCCTCACGAAAGATGGGGACAGACACCGGTGGCATTTGTAATTTCAAACAGTGAGTCCTTATCAGCAGATGCAATCAAGGAGGTCTGCAAAAAAGAACTAGCAAATTACAAGCTTCCATCGGAAATTCGCATTGAAAAACAATTGCCAACTAATACCAGCGGCAAAATTCTCAAACATGAACTGCGTGATCGGTTAGAGAACGAAAAGAAGACTCAGTGAATAAATCCACTCAGGTAACTACCGCAGAGCCTGGAATTGGTTTAGCGGTAGTACTTGGGTTGATGGCTGGTTTTTGCTCACTTCTATCAGCTGGCGCTGCTGTAGTGCTGCCAAAGTTGGCAACTGATATTAATATTTCGACCACACTTTCAGTTTGGGTCATCAGCGGATTCTCGCTTGCTTACGGCGTAACTATGGCCGCCTATGGTCGCATCGCTGATTTAGTCGGACTTCGTTTACCGTTAACTGTCGGAACAATCATCATGTCAGTCGGCGCACTGATTGCTGCACTCGCAAGCAACTTTGGAATCTTGATGGTGGGGCGTGTTTTACAAGGTTTAGGTGGAGCCGCAGTTCCAGTCTTAGGCGTTGCTATTGTTACAAGCTTTAATGATCATAAGTTAAAAACCACTGGCCTTGCTCTGGTTACGGGTCTTTCATCTGCTGGTGCCGGCATCGGCCCACTGGTAGGTGGATTACTTGAATACGTTGGAACTTGGCGCTTATCAATCGGCATAACTGCCTGCAATGCGATTTTGCTAATGCTAATTTGGAAACAAGTCCCACATAGGAAATCAGCTGCTAAGTTTGATCTAGTCGGTTCACTTCTCTTTACTGGCGTAGCAGCTGGCTTGGTAGCAATTATTCAATCTGTTTCAACTGGCATGACGGTACGAATTATTGGTTTCACGCTTTTGATCGTGATGCTTCCGGCTCTTCTAATTTGGGTCAAAGGTCACCCAAGTGGTTTCTTGCCGGTTGCTGTTTATAAAAATAAAGAGGCTATGCGAGCTACGTTTGCCACCATATCAATCCCGGCTGCATGGTTTTCAACTTTGGTTGCGGTACCAATTTACTTACATAGTCAGGGTTTAGAACCAATCGAAATCGGAATTGTTGTTGCGCCAAGTGGGTTGATTGGATTTCTTAGTGCGAAATATTCAGCCCGAGTAATCGCAAAGTTTGGCGCAAATCGAACGTTAATTTTCGCGGCCTATTGTTCAATTTCAGCCATATTAATCGCATTTTACGGCTCACATTTTGTGCACCCATATGTAATGGCAGTTTCGATTTATATGGTGACACTTGGGTTCGGAATGGCGCAACCAGCGATGGTAAATCGAATCAATCAAGTTGTTTCTGAAGATGTCCGCGGTATTGCTCTTGGTATTTCAATCATGACTATTTTTGTAACTGGCAGCATCGCCGCAGCCATAATTGGTGGTTTTAGCGATGTGCTCGGAATCGACTACACAATGCTTAGTCTGCTGATTGTGCCAATCTTCGTACTTTGTTTAATTTGGCCAACTAAGAGCCGCCCTCGTTGGTAATTGAGTTAATCGACTTGATATGCGCGGGTAGATAAGAAAATTTCCCAGCTGCCGTCAATAGCAACAACTCCATCAGACTTAGTAATTTCATAACCAAATTGGACACTTCCGGCTGGTCGCTTAGCGTGTGGCTTAAGCGAAAGAACAGTTAGAACATTATGAATAGTATCGCCAGGTAAAACTGGCTTGCGATAATTAATTATTTGGTTGGTAATTGCCAACCCGGTACCTGAAAATAAACCAAGTCGTTCGTTTAATCCTGAGGCGATACCAACGACTGCTAAGCCAGGTGGAAATAGTCCGCCGAAGATTCCATATTGTTTAGCAAATTCATTATCAACATGCATCGGATTCATGTCGCCCGAGTACATCGACCAGAAAAGTCCATCGGCAGCGGTGAAGGTTCTTCCTTGAGTTTGGAATTTGTCACCAACTTTGAAATCTTCAAAATATTTCGCATTCGGCCCAACTGGTGGCATAGGTGACATTAAGAATCCTTTCGTGCTCTGATAATTTCCTCTATACTCCCAAACGTTAGGTTAAAACGCCAGCGCTTATTGGAGAATCACATGGTTGAAGGCAATACATCTGCACTTCTGGTATCTGAGATTAATGGCGTCCTTTGGTTAACTATTAATCGTCCTGACGCTCGAAATGCCATTAATAGCGAGCTAAGCGATCTGCTTCTAGAAGCGATTACGGTAACTGCGCAAGATCCCAAGATTCGGGTCGTGGTTATTCAAGGTGACGAGAAAGCTTTTTGTGCTGGTGGCGATGTAAAGGAAATGGGTGGCGATAGAGCAACCCTGGCCAAGAAATTGCGCCAAGCAACTCTTATCGCGAGTGGCATTGCAAACATGGCAAAGCCAGTAGTTGCCGGTGTTAGAGGTTATGCATCGGGCGCAGGCTTTAGTTTGGCTATGGCTTGTGACCACATCGTCGCCCAAAATGATGCAACCTTTACTTCAGTATTTAGCAAACGCGGATTAGTACCAGATTTTTCTGGAACATTTTGGCTAGCCCGACAAGTTGGTTTACATCGCGCGAAAGATATTGTTTTTAGTGCTCGTCCCGTTGGTGCGGTTGAGGCGCACAATCTTGGCTTAGTTACCACATTAACAACAGCCGAAAACTATCAAGCTGAGTTAAACGAAGTTGTAAAAAGATATGCCACGGGCCCGACACTTTCTTACGGTTTAGCTAAACGTTTGCTAAACCATACTTTTGAAAACGATTTAGCTAAAGCTCTAGAACTTGAAGGGTTATCTCAAAGCGAGCTAACCACAACACAAGATCACTTAAACTCAATTGCCGCCTTTAAAAATAAAACTGAGTCAACTTTTGAGGGCCGTTAAAAACTGAATTACTAAGGAGCTGTATAGGTTGACTGGCCTTCAGTTATTAATTCTTTCACTCGCCCTTGGATAACTAAAACTTCGAGGTGAGCGCTCACTTCTAAAACGGCAAGCATCGCATTAAATGGGTCTAAATCTTCAAGTTTATGTTCGCGACGAGTCCACTTCAGTGCACCGCCAATAGCGAAAGCATCTACCAGGCCAGTTGCAACCGCTTTTTCAATTAGATCTAGCCTTTCAGCATGATGATCGAATAACTGATCAACTCTTGCGTGTGTCGATGGCGCAACTGGGCCATGGCCAGGAAGTAGAACTGCATCAGGTAAGGCCTTAATAATCGCTAGAGAGCGCAGATAGTCGCCAAGTGGATTCGACTGCAGAACTGGTTCAAACCCAATCGATGGCGTAATTGTTGGAAGCACGTGATCGCCAGCAAAAAGTAGAGCGGCTTTCTGGTCATGAAATACCAAGTGACCGGCGGTATGCCCTGGAGTTTCAATCGCAGTTAATGTTCGCTCCTTTAAATGAATAGGGCCTTCTTCCATCCATTCATCAGGTGGTTCCCAGCCCAAGCCATCTTCGCCATTTTCATTCATCCAATCTGAAATGGTCTTAGCTATTGCGTGTGCTCCGACTTCTCGCAGTCTGTCCATTTGAGCAAACATCGGATTGCGGGAATGGGCACGGTAAAGGTCTAAGGAAGGTTTTTCTTTCGAACCGAGTGCGATTTTTGTACCCAAACTCCTTCGAATATCAAGTGCCTGTGTGTAATGGTCACGATGTACATGTGTAATTAGAAACCTAGAAATATCTGATAACTCAAAGCCAAGTGATTTTAGCCCTTTTGCCAGTAACTCTTTTGATTCAGGTATGGACCAACCAGAATCTACACAGGTCAGGTTTCCATCTTCGACAATTAAATAAAGATTTATTGCGCGCAGTCCATCATTGGGTAATGGCAATGGAATTCGATATACGCCTTCGCTAACTTCAAATACGCCAGGCTCGACCCAAGTGAATCTATTTGGCGATTGGCTAGTCATTTGGCCGAGTGTAACTTGCTTTAACGGTTAATTCTAAGATCATTTGCTCAAATGATTGTGGCCGATATTATTTCGTTGGCGGTGTGTTTTTCAGCAGTTAGTGTCATCGAAATAAGGCTTTTCAGTCGGTCGGCGCTAAACGGCATTTCGGCAGCCATGGATTCAAGATGAGCTATTTCTTCATTACGATCCCAATCAAATTCATCTTCACTTGATGACGAAACCTTAGTTAGAGTCTTTCCATCTTTAGTATCAATCTCAAGGATAAAAGAACGGGGCTGTAGGGTTTCATCAGGAATAACCTTAATTAGTTGAACTAATTTCAAGAGCGCCGCGTCTTCTCGGTTAAGGAGGTCTTCGCTTTGGAAAGAGCGCTTTAATAACGCAACCGCTAAGCAGTACTGCGAACTCATTAGCGCGTTTCCGACATCGTAGAAAGGACCCGCATAATCTGTTCCGGGATATGCCGCTTCAGATGTGGGCAAAGATAATCGAATTGCGCAAATCTGCGCTGGGTCGATCACATATTCCTTTGCCATAGCGATAGCGTCTACAACCGGTCCCTGCAGAATTCCGCATACTGGATAAGGCTTATAAGTAATGCTTAAACTTCGCCAAAGTGAACCGAGGTCAAAACCAATTTTTTCTACACCTTCAGTGCTTCCCATAAACGCGGCATAAAATCCGCCCTTGCCTTCTAGCGCTTCAGCTGATCCGGTTCCACCCGCAGCTGCCAGATTTGCCGCCAAAATTCCGTTTCTGGCAGCTAAGCCAATTTGAAATTGCCATTCTTGGGTACCTGATAACCAAGTTTGATTCGTGCCAGCGGCCATACTCGCAGCAATTCCAAGTGCGTTAGCAGTTTGCGTTGCATTAAGGCCCAATAATTTAGCGACGGCAGCAGTTGCCCCAAAAACTCCAAAAATTCCACTAGCTCTAAAACCTCGAGCAGTTGTTCTTACTGCATAGCCATCACTTAACGCCCCGGCTGTTTCATATCCAGCAGCGAGTGCAGTAATTAATTCTTCGCCCGTGCAATTTATTTTTTCGCCAACTGCCAAGACTGCGGGAGTAACGATTGTGCCAATATGCATTAAGCCAGGAAAATACACATCATCCTGGCATCTAGCGTGAATCAGGATTCCGTTTAGAAAGGCAGCAGTCTCGGGGGAGGCAACTTTGCCGCTAAGCAAAAGGCGGGAACTTGCCGAAGTTCCACCCTCATTTAATTCAGCGGCATATCGATTTGAAACATCAACCAAAGTCCCTGCCGAAACTGCCATGCCGAGGTTATGTAGCAAACTGACTTTTATCTTTTCGCGCACAGCAATCGGTAAATCAGCGTATTTAAGAGCAGAGGTAAATTCAGCGATTCTGCTAGTAATGGTGCTCATCACATTTACTCCTGTTCTGCTTAAAAAAATGGCGGGAACATTCGGCCTTAAAGTATTTACATTCCACCTATCGATTGGTAGGTTTCCAAAGTATCTTGAAACTGACCTGGCGGCAAGACTATTGATTGGAAGCTGAACTCATGAGCGCAAGAAGCGAATCAATTCTCAAAAAGGCACGAGAGCTCGCAGTAACCGAGCTAGCTGTTTTGGGTCGCGAAGCCGAGTCAGTCAATGTAATCAGTGATGAATGGTGGGCTCGCCTAAATTCAACCGGTCTGCTGAAACTAACAATTCCGACTGAATATGGTGGCGAAGGTCTAACGCTAACTGAGTACTTCCCAATTTTAGAAGCATGTGCTCCAGTTCATGGTGCGGTACGAATGATTATTCATGGCGCTAACGGCACTTGGCGAGCACTTGAAAAGTTTGGCACACCAGAACAAAAAGCTAAATACCTGCCATTGCTTGCGCAAGGAAAATATAACGGTTTCTGTATCACTGAACCTCGCTCGGGTAGCGGAACCGATGTAGGTACAACAGCTCACCAAACTAAAGATGGTTGGGTTTTAAATGGCATGAAGCAGTGGGCAACCCTTGCGAGTAAAGCCACACATATTTATATCCCAGCTAGATCTTTCTCGATAACTGGTGAAGATCTAGGCATTACAACTTTCATGGTTGAACCATCTCGCGAAGGCGTTGAACGTAAACACATGGCTCGCACCATGGGCTGCAAAGGACTTGACCACGACGTATTATTTTTCAAAGATTGCTTTATTCCAGCAGATCAAGTTTTAGGTGAAATTGGAAACGGTCTGGCCGTTGCTTTTGAAGGATTCTTAGATCCAAGTCGCCTTTCGATTGCTCTCTCTTGCGTTGGTTTGGCACAAGGCGCACTAGATCAAGCACTCGCATTTTCAACCCGACGCGAAACATTTGGAAAATTGATTTCTTCACGCCAATATATTCAAGGCAGATTAGCTGACATGGCAGTTGATATCGCAGCAGCTCGTGCCCTAGTTATGGATGTAGCTGCCCGTTTTGATCGCGGCGAAAATATCTCAACTGAAGCAGCTATGTGTAAGTATCTTGGACTGGAAATGGTCGGTCGAGTTACTGATCACTCAATCAGAATTCATGGTGGCGTTGGCTACAGCGAGGCATACCCAATTGAGCAGATGTATCGCGATGCTCGCGGCATGTGGTTCGAAGAAGGAACTGCTGAGATTCAAAAGACGGTAATTGCGCAAGGATTGTTAAAGAACTGGAAACCTACGTTGCCAGCTGAATTTTATGGACCTGATCCATCTCAAGATTCAACCGAGTTCGCAGTTCAGTAATTTAGGCGGCCCAATTCAATGACCACACGTTTAGAGTTGGTCGGACATGGAATCAGCCATTCGCTTTCACCAAAAGCATGGAACCGAATTTTTGCAGCTCTTGATATTCCATACACCTATGGCCTGCGCGATATTGAGGAAACTGGTTTAGCTGCGGTCATTGATGATCTTCGAAGTGGCCAGCTGTTTCAAGTTCATGTGACTATGCCATACAAGCAGTGGGCATATTCGGTCGCTGAAGATCGAAGTCATGAAGTAGCAATTACAGGAGTATCTAATTCATTATCCTGTAAAAATGGCGTTATCGTCAGCAGCAATACTGATGTCGAGTCAGCTCGCATCTTGTTTAAAGAGCGTTCTGGTCAAAACCTTGAGCGAATTTTAATTCTAGGCGCAGGTGCGACAGCAGCCTCACTTACCTTAGCGGCGTTAGATTTCTCTGATCATGTTTCTGTAACTAATCGAAACGATGCCCGCACTGACGAACTAATCAAACGCGATTGGCCAAAAAAAGTTCATAAAGTTCATTGGGAAAATCGCGAGAAGGCCGCGAAAGAATCTGGCCTCATTGTAAATACGACTTCGGTTGGCTTGGTAAATGATGATTCACCTTTGCGTTACTGGCCAGAGAATTCAAGTGCTGATCTTTATGATCTGATTTATCGGCCAAAACTAACCATGATTCAAGAGCAAGCTAAAGCTAGCTCGGGTGTAGTTGTCGATGGGCTATCTCACCTGCAGGGTCATATCGAAGCGACCATGAACGTTTTGGGAATATCTCTTGCCGACCCAAGGGCGCTACACAATATTATGAGCGATATTGCCGGCCGCCCACCACTTCGGTGGGAGAAACCATGACGAATCGAAGCGAGGAGAACATGAGAGAGCTTCCAGATTGGTTTGAGGTCGATAGATGGGTTCCACCACCTGGTTCGATTGAGAAACGTCGAGTTTTCAAACTCATGCAGAAACTTGGTATCCAAGATTTTAATGAGTTCCTAAAATTCACATCCACTAATCCAGAGGATTTTTTCAAAAGTGCGATGGAAGATTTAAATCTCGAGTGGCCAGTGCCATGGGATCAATTCCAGGATTCCAGTAACGGCGTCGAATGGACAAACTGGTTTATCAACGGTCGCACCAATTTAACTTGGCTAGCAATTGAACGATGGCGCGATAGCGATATCGCAGATCGAGTCGCCCTATATTGGGAAGGCGAAGATGGGCAGAAACGTGAATACACCCATCGCCAATTAGCCGAAGAAGTAGATCAGGTAACTGCTGGTTTGCGCAGTATCGGTATTAAAGATGGCGATGTAGTTGGAATGTATCTGCCTTCGGTTCCAGAAATTGTTACTGCGCTTTTTGCGGTAGCACGCATGGGCGCAGTGATAGCGCCAGCATTTTCGGGTTATGGTGCTGATGCGCTAGCAGAACGTCTAAAGCTAGTAGGCGCTAAATATTTGATTACTGCCGATGGATTTCTGCGCCGCGGAAAAATTGTAGATATGAAATCTGTGGCAGATGCTGCAGTAGATGCCAGTGACGTTACTTGCACAATTGTTATTTCACGCGATGATGTAACGCCATCTCGTCGTAAAGGCGATATGGAATGGTCAAGCCTTTTTGAACACGGCGTCGATCGTGATTACGAAATGTTTGCCGCTGAAAAACCTTGGTTAATTGCTTTTACCAGCGGCTCTACTGGTCGACCAAAAGCAGCCGTGCACACTCATGGTGGCTTGCCATATCAAGGTTCGATCGAAAGAGCTTATTGCCTTGATTTATCTAAAGATTCTGTCCTCTACTACCCATCAGATATGGGTTGGATTACCACCCCATATTCAATCGTTACTTCATTTATTCTCGGCGGCCGTCATCTTTTGTACGAAGGCGCACCTACCTATCCGCAGCCCGACACCATCTGGAGTTTGGTCGAACGTTATGGCGTAACAACACTCGGTTGTGGCCCAACATTGATGCGCCAAATAGCAGCTGAAGGTGTCGAACGAGTTGAGAAGTACGAATTGAAAACTCTGGATTTAATTGCATCCGCTGGCGAGCCAATGACCTCTGCGGCTTGGCGATGGATGCATAAAAATGTTGGCCGCGGACGAGTTCCGATTATTAACATCACCGGCGGAACTGAAATTGGTGGCGCGCTTCTATGCGGAAGTCCAATAGTTCCAATGCGCGAAGGCCGGTTCTCTGGTCAAACTCCTGGCGTGAGCGCCATTGTTGTCGATGAAAATGGACAACGGGTATTTAACACTTTAGGAGATATCGCAATTCCAGGTCCATGGCCTTCAATGTCACGTGGTTTTTGGAATGATCCAGAGCGCTGGTCCGAAACTTTTAAATCTAAATGGCCTGGTTTGTATTTACATGGCGATCGCGCAATTGAATTTGATGATGGTAGCTGGGAAATGCCAGGACGCTCAGATGATCTTTTAAAAATTGGTGGCAAGCGAGTTGGGCCATCAGAGTTTGAATCTCTTGCTATGGAAATTTCTGGAGTTAACTCGGCAGTTGCTGTCGGAGTTCCAGATGAGATCAAAGGTGAGACAGTTGTTATTTTGATTACCATTGATAAAACTTCAGTTCACCAAGAAGGCGAAGCTGAAAAGAAAGTGCTACTGCGCATTGAGTCGGCGCTAGGCAAAGCGTTTCGTCCTTCGAGAGTTGTAATAGTTGATGAATTACCTTTGACACTTAGTTCTAAAATTCATCGCCGAGTTTTGCGTTCCTGGATCTTAGATATTCCACCCGGCGATATATCTAATCTGGCTAACCCTGGTGCCCAGTCTGGAATCGTAAGAGCCATGGGGCTTAAATGACTTCGTCTCAGCGCAGTAATGGAAACACTCGGCGTGGGCCGCTTTCAGATTTGCGCGTAATTGAGTTTGCCGGAATGGGCCCAGGCACCTTTGCCGGAATGATTTTGGCTGATTTAGGCGCTGAAGTTATTCGACTAGAGAAGCCAGGCAATACTTCAATTGTTGATACGCCAATTGAATTTGATTTGTTAAATCGCGGAAAGAAATCTCTTTCAATAAATTTAAAAGAAACAGGTGGCCGAGAGGTTGCGTTAGAACTAGTCAGCAAAGCCGATCTGGTGATCGAAGGTTATCGCCCAGGTGTAATGGAACGCTTAGGCCTCGGCCCAGCAGAATGTTTTTCAAAAAATAAAAAACTTATTTATGGCCGCATGACTGGCTGGGGGCAAGATGGTCCGCTATCGCAAAGAGCCGGACACGACATTGCCTATATCGCAATTACCGGAGCGCTACATGGAATTGGTCCTGCAGATGGTCCACCTGAAATTCCACTGAACTTAGTTGGTGATTTTGGTGGTGGCGGAACATTCTTAGCAATCGGTTTACTTGCAGCGTTACGCGAAGCAGATAAAACTGGGCTTGGCCAAGTTGTTGAGTCAGCAATCATTGACGGCGTCGCAGTTTTGATGACCGTGATACATGGAATGTTCGCAGCTGGACAGTGGCAAGATAAACGTGGCGTAAACATCATTGATGGTGGAGCGCCTTATTACGCGATCTATGAAACTAAAGATGGCAGACATATGGTGGTCGGTTCGATCGAACCAGCTTTTTACACAGCGCTTATGACCGGGCTGGGCCTTGATCCAGATTTGGCCCGACAAAATTACCAACCTGATTGGCCAAAGTTGAAAGCAGAAATCGCGAGCACATTTGCCGCACAAACCATGAGCTATTGGGTTGAAAAATTTGCAGGCACCGATGCTTGTGTGGCCCCAGTTCTTTCGATGACCGAAGCGCCCGCACATCCACAAATTGCACATCGCGAAACTTTCACCGAAATTGAGGGCGTGACACAAGCGATGCCTGCTCCTAGATTTTCAAATCATGCGCAGTTGATTTCGCAAGGTCTACCGCCAAGGGTTGGGCAACACACTCAAGAGATTCTGGCCAACTGGGGGATTGCAGATATTGACGGGCTGATAAAGGCCGGCATTGTTCAGCTTGAAAATTGAGCGTTAAATAACCTTGCCAAATCCAGCCTCCTCAAATAGGATTTCTAGCAATCAAACGGTAGGTAGTTTTTACCACCGCATTGAGAGTAATTTGACCTTAGATTCAGGTATAGGCGACGGACATTTAATCCTTAAGAAGGAGAGCAACAAGTGGATTTCGAACTAACCGAAGATCAAAAAGGCATAGTCGATGCGGCATATGAATATGGTGTGCGCCGACTCGCTCCTTATTATCAAGAGCGCCAAAACACTGGGGTCTTCGATCGAGAAACACTTAAAGAGATGGGCGCAATGGGTTTCTTTGGCGTTGAATTACCAGAGCGCCTCGGCGGCCTAGGTCTAGATACGTTAACAGCCGGATTAGTACTAGAAGCAATTTCAGCCAGTGATTACAACGTGGCATATCTTCCAATTTCAGTTTCCCTAATTAGCCAAATGTTGATGCGTGGCGGAAAACCTGAAGTTGTTGAACCCTGGATTCGCCGAATGATTTCCGGTGAAGTATTCCCAGCGATTGCATTAACTGAAGCTGGTGCTGGTTCAGATGCTGCGCACATTACATTGCGCGCAGAACGAGTTGGCGATGAATACATTTTGACTGGTGAAAAAACTGGTATCAGCATGGCAACGCAAGCAGATTTTGCGGTAGTTATGGCACGCACCGGCACCGTTGAATCAGGCGCTAAGGGAGTTAGCGCCTTTTTAGTTCCGCTAGAACAACCATCAATTACCAGAGCTGCGCTTAACGCTCATGGTTCACATATTTGTGGCTGGGGAACAATTCACTTCGACGGAACTCGAGTTCCGGCCTCACATCTAATTGGCGATGAGAATCAAGCTTTTGCTCAATTAATGTCTGGCTTTGATTACAGCAGAGCGTTAATCGGAATTCAAAGTTTAGCTGTAGCCCGCACCTCTCTAGATGAGACCTGGAAATGGACTCGGATTCGCGAAACTTTTGGTCATCCAATTCATGACTATCAAGGAGTCACTTTCCCACTGTCAGAGGCCGAAACTTTTTATCAAGGTGCCAGATTGCTTTGCCTTAAGACACTTTGGCTCAAAGATAAAGGGCTGCCGCATACGGTTGAGGCCGCAATGTGTAAATGGTGGGGCCCAAAACTTGCCTACGACATTGTTCTCAGCTGCTTAAAAACACATGGCTGGGCGGGTTACACCAGTGACTTGCCATTTGAACAACGCATGCGTGACTTACTTGGCTTAACAATTGGCGATGGCACCGAGCAGATCATGAAAATGGTTATTGCGCGTAAGCAGGGTTTATAAAGTTATGAAAATTATCGAGAGCAATAAAATCGCTGTAGTGGCTTTAGATAATCCACCAGTTAATGCTCTTGGTATTGCCGAACTTGATGCACTTGAAAACATTCTCACGCAATTAGAAAATGAAAATTCGACAGCTCGCGTTCTGGCGTTTCTAGGAAATGGAAAGTTTTTCGGTGCTGGGGCTGATTTAAAGATGGTCTCAGCGAATTTAGATCTACCTGATGGCGCCGATCGCATGGCCGATATCGCAATTCGAATGCACGCAGTTTTAAAACGAATCGAAAATTTAAAGATCCCTACCATCGCGATTCTAAATGGATCAGCAATGGGTGGCGGTTTAGAACTTGCGTTGGCCTGCGATCTGCGAATTCTTGATGAGAGCGCAAAATATGGTTTGCCCGAAGTTAAGTTGGGATTAATTCCAGGATATGGCGGAACCCAACGTTTGACTCAACTTATTGGCAAAGGTCAATCACTGCGACTAATTTTGCGGGGCGAAT
>Ga0214921_10003857_pt1 | contig 22632 bp, 18 predicted proteins | sample LL1505_MetaG_FD_177992 | JGI IMG/M metagenome (GOLD analysis project Ga0214921, IMG submission 177992) | Freshwater microbial communities from Lake Lanier, Atlanta, Georgia, United States - LL-1505 | ecosystem: Environmental > Aquatic > Freshwater > Lake | place: USA: Georgia | collected... | reverse complement strand
CGTGACGCGTTTTTCTTCCCCACCGCCGCCGCCCTCATCGACAACACCGCCCCCCAGCCCTTGGCGCAGGAGGCTGACCGCATAACCCTGGGCCTGACCCGCGGCACCGCCCCCCTCCCCGCCCAGATCGAAGGCGTCCTGGCCCTGACCGACAGCCAGGGCGTTCGCCAAGCCTACAGCATCAACCTCCCCCCGGGACCGATGCCGGCGCTGACCCCGGTTCTGCCACTCTGGCAGGCGCTGGCTTTCGCCCTGCTGGGCGGGTTGATCCTCAACCTCATGCCCTGCGTCTTCCCCATCCTGGCGATGAAGGCCCTGGGCCTCGCGCGTCTGGCCGGCGAGGGACGGGCGCAAATCCGCGCCCATGCCGCCAGCTACAGCGCCGGCGTGGTGCTCTGCTTCCTGGCGATCGGCGCGGGGCTGCTGGGCCTGCGCCTGGCCGGCAATGCGGCGGGCTGGGGCTTTCAATTCACCCAACCCGCCTTTGTCGCCCTTATGGCCTGGGTGATGCTGGCGGTGGGGCTCAACCTTTCCGGTGCCTATGCCATGGCCGGTCCGGTGCTCTCCGGCCAAGCCCGCCAAGGCCATGCCGGCAGCTTCTTCACCGGCGCATTGGCCGTGCTGGTGGCCACCCCATGCACGGCGCCTTTCATGGCGGTGGCGCTCGGCGCGGCCATGGCGCTGCCGCCCCTGCCCATGCTGCTGGTCTTCGCCGCCATGGGGCTGGGGCTCGCCTTGCCCTATGCGCTTTTAGGTCTGGCCCCCGGCCTCGCCCAGCTTCTGCCCCGGCCCGGGGCCTGGATGGAGCGGCTGCGCCAAGCCCTGGCCTGGCCGATGTATGCGGCTTCCGCCTGGCTGGTCTGGGTGCTGGCGCAACTCGCAGGGCCGAATGGCGTGGCGCTGGCGCTGCTGGGCGGGCTGCTGGTGGGTTTGGCCGCCTGGGCGCTGGGCCGGGCGCAGCGTGGCGGCGGCCGGCTGGCCCGGGCGGGCGCATTGACGGGCGCGCTGGCGGCGCTGGCGCTGCTGCCGGTCTTCCTCGGCTCCACGCCGCCGCCCAGCATCACCTCAGGGCCGCATGAGCCCTGGTCCGCCGCGCGAGTGGAAACTCTGCGGGCGGAGGGCCGCCCGGTCTTCGTCAACCTCACCGCCGCCTGGTGCATTTCCTGCAAGGTCAATGAACTTGTGGCGCTGGATACCACCGCCGTGCAGGCTGCCTTCACCGCCGCCGGCATTACCCAATTGGTGGGCGATTGGACGCGCGGCGACGCCGCCATCACCGCCCTGCTGCGCGCCCATGGCCGAGAGGGCGTGCCGCTCTACCTCTTCTACCCCGCCCAGGGCGGCCCGCCCGCGATTCTGCCGCAAATCCTCACCGAGGGGATGCTGCTGCGGACCATCAACGGCGGCAGTTAACGCCCATTGGCCTGCCGCCAAGCCGCGAAAATCGGCCCATTGGCCGGGTCAGTCGCCGGATAAAGGCCGCGGATCGTATGCCCGGCCCGCACCCGCTCAGTGGCGAAATCCTCATAGGCCGTCATCTCCGTCGCCTCCTCCGCCAGTTCATCGGCGAGATGGGCGGGCAGTGCGATCACCCCATCGCCATCCCCCACCATGATGTCGCCAGGAAAGATCGGCGCATCACCACAAGCGATCGGCTCATTGAGCGCAATGGCGTGGTTGAGGGTGAGGTTGGTCGGCGCCGAGGGCCGCTGGTGAAAGGCCCAGATCTCCAGCCCAGCAATCTCTTGCGCATCACGGAAGCCACCATCGGTCACCACCCCCGCCACACCGCGCGCCTGCAGCCGATTGACCAAAATGCCCCCGGCCGAGGCGGCGCGGGCATCCTTGCGGCTATCGAACACCATCACATGGCCGGCGGGGCATTCTTCGATGCCGCGGCGCTGCAAATGGCCCGGGTCCTTGAACACCTCAATACCGTTCAAATCCTCCCGCGCCGGGATATAGCGCAGCGTATAGGCCGGCCCGACCATGGATTGCCGCCCATGCACCCGCAGCGGCTGCACATTCTGGATGAATTGCTGCCGGAGGCCGCGCTTGAACAGCGCGGTGGCCAAGGTTGCGGTCGAAACATTCTTCAGCCGCGCCAGGGTTTCGGGCTTCATCAGTAGATCACCGGCTCGGTGACCGGGGCGCCGAAATCGGTGCGCAGAAAATCGAAATCCGCCCCTTCATTGGCCTGCTGAATATGGCGGCTGAACATCCAGCCATAGCCACGCTCGTAATTCACCGCAGGCGGCGTCCAGGCTGCCCGGCGCGCCGCCATCTCCTCATCCGAGATGGCGATATCAATCCGCCGCGCCGCCACATCCATCGTGACGATATCGCCGCTGCGCAGCAGCGCCAGCGGCCCGCCGACGAAGGATTCGGGGGCCACATGCAGCACGCAAGCGCCATAGCTGGTGCCCGACATCCGGGCATCGGAAATCCGCAGCATGTCGCGATGGCCCTCCTTCAGCAGCCGCCGCGGCATGGGCAGCATGCCCCATTCCGGCATGCCCGGCCCGCCCTGCGGCCCGGCATTGCGCAGCACCAGCACATGGTCAGGCGTCACATCCAGATTCTCATCCTCGATCGCCTTCTTCATGGAGGGATAATCATCAAACACCAGCGCCGGTCCGGAATGCTTGAGGAATTTCTGGTCCATCGCCCCTGGCTTGATCACGCAACCATCGGGCGCCAGATTGCCATAGAGCACCGCCAGCGACCCCTCGCCATAAATCGCCTTATCCTGGGTGCGGATCACATCATCATTGAAGGTCTTCGCCCCCTCGATATTCTCGCCCAGCGTCTTGCCATTCACCGTCAGGCAATCGAGGTGCAAGTGCTCGCGGATATTGTTCATCAGCGCGCGGATGCCGCCGGCATAGAAGAAATCCTCCATCAGATCTCCTTGCCCGTGGGGCGGACATTGCCGATGACCGGCACGCGGCGCGATGCCTTCTCAAAATCCTCCAGCCCAATATCCGTGCCGGCACGCCGCGCCATGGCGATCAGATGGATGATCGCATTGGTCGAGCAGCCCATCGCCATCGCCACCGCAATAGCGTTTTCAAACGCCTGCCGCGACTGGATCTTCGAAGGCTGCAAATCCTCCCACACCATTTGCACGATGCGCCGGCCGCTATCGCTGGCCAGGCGGATATGCCCGGCATCGGGTGCGGGAATTGAGGAGCCACCGGGCAGCACCATGCCAATCGCCTCGGCAATCGCCGTCATGGTGCTGGCCGTGCCCATGGTCATGCAGGTGCCATGGCTGCGGGCAATGCCAGCCTCCACCCCCTGCCAGTCACGATCGGTGATTTTGCCCGCCCGCAATTCATCCCAGTATTTCCAGGAATCACTGCCCGAACCCAGGGTCTTGCCCTCGAAATTACCGCGCAGCATCGGCCCCGCCGGCACATAAATCGTGGGGATATTCATGCTCGTCGCCCCCAGCAGCAGGCCGGGGGTGGATTTGTCGCAGCCGCCCAGCAGCACGCAGCCATCCACGGGGTGGGAGCGCAGCAGCTCCTCCGTCTCCATCGCCAGCATATTGCGGTAGAGCATGGTGGTTGGCTTGACGAAAACCTCGGCCACCGAAATCGCCGGCAACTCCATCGGCAGGCCGCCGGCCATCAGCACGCCGCGCTTCACATGCTCCGCCCGGTCGCGCAGATGCACATGGCAGGGCGAGAGGTCGGACCAGGTGTTGATGATGGCAATCACCGGCCGCCCGGCCCATTCCTCCGGCGCATAACCCATCTGCATGGCGCGCGAGCGATGGCTGGAGGAGCGCAGATCATCCGGCGCGAACCAGCGGGCGGAGCGAAGGTCTTCAGCTTTTTTCATGAACAATCCAATCCTATCTCGGCAGCGGGCGCGACAATGGCCAAGCATTCCCGCCAGCGCATAACCTCCCCGCTTCTTCTTACCCGCATCGGAGCCCAGCCGGGGGTTCAGCGCAAGGTAGGGTCAAGCCTGTCGCGCAGCCAATCGCCAAGGATGGAGACGGCAAAAGTGGTCAGAATGATGCTGCAGGCCGGCGCCAATAGCACCCAAGGCGCCGTGGTAAGATATTCCCGCCCATACCCCACCATGGAGCCCAATGACGTCGCCGGCGGCTGCACGCCCAGGCCCAGAAAGGATAGCCCGCTCTCCAGCAAAATAATCTCCGGAAAGGCCAGCGTCATCGAGACAATCAGCGTGGAGGCGATATTGGGCAGCACATGGCGCAACTGCACCCGCCAGGCCGAGGCACCCAATTGCCGCACCGCCGCCGCATAGCCCTGCCCGGCGGCGGCAATGGCCAGGCCCCGCGCAATCCGCGCATAGCGCTCCCAGGCATGCAGCCCCAGCAGGCCAATGAACAGCCACATCGAATTGCCCAGAAACGCCAGCACCGAAAGTGCGAGGATCAGAAAGGGGAGGCTTGCGGAAAAATCCACCAGCGCCAGCACCACCTGCTCCACCAGCCCACGGAACTGCGCCGCCAGAAACCCCAGGCTCGTTCCCAGCGCCGCACCAATAAAGGTGGCGCCAAAGGCCACAAACAAACTCATCCGAATGGAGGCGATGAGCCGCGACAACACATCCCGCCCCAACTCATCCGTCCCCAGCGGATGCAGCCAATCACCACCAAACCCAATGGGCGGCGAGAGCCGGTTGCGCAGGTCAAGCTGGGTGATGCCAAAGGGCATGATCACATCCGCCAGCGCCGCCACCGCCAGCATCAGACCCACCCAGCCCAGCGCCAGCACGACCAGCACCGGCAAGCGCCGGCGCGCGAGAACAACACCCGACATCAGCGTGACCTCAGCCGCGGGTCGAGCACACCATAGAGCAAATCCACCACCAGATTGGAGGTCACCATGGTTGCCGCCACCAACAATAACACGCATTGCACCACCGCGAGGTCCCGGTTCGCCACCGCCACCACCAGCAGGCGCCCAACCCCGGGCCAGGAAAACACGCTCTCCACCACCACCGCACCCGCGATCAGCGAGCCCACCATGAAGCCGATAATGGTCACGGTCGGAATGGCGGCATTGGGCAGGGCATGGCCGCGCACCACCGCCCCCCAGGGCACGCCCTTGGCCGAGGCGGTGCGGATATAGGGCTGGCCCAAAACCTCCAGCATCGCCGAGCGGGTAAAGCGCGCCAGCACCGCAGCCCCGCCCACCCCCAGCGTGATCACCGGCAGCACCGCATGCTGCCAGGTGCCCTGCCCGCCCGAGGGCAACCAACCCAGCTGCACCGCAAAAACCAGCACCAGCAACAAGCCCAGCACAAAAGACGGCACGGTGAAGCCCGCGACGGCCAGCGCCATCACCGCACGGTCGAGAAAGGAATTGCGATGCAAGGCCGCCAGCATGCCGGCGGGAACGCCCAGGCAAAGCTTAATCGCCAGCGCCGGCAGCGTCAGCGCCAGGGTGGTGGGAATGCGCTCGGCCACCAGCACAATGGCATCGCGCCCATCGCGCATCGAGCGGCCCAGATCACCCGACAAAATCGCGCCAAAATAACGGAAATATTGCAACCAAACCGGCTCATCGAGCCCCCAGGCCGCCCGGAAGGCAGCCACCGCCTCAGGCGGCGCCTCAGCACCGAGAATAATCTGCGCCGGGTCCCCCGACAGCCGCAGCACCACAAAGGCAAAGGTCACCACCATGCCGATGGTCAGCGCCGCACGCGCCAGGCGGGAGAGCATGAAACGCAACATCAGGCGGCATCCTGGGCAAGGTGGCAGGCAACGAGACGGCCATCACCGCGATCGGCCAGCATCGGCGCCACCTCGCGGCACATCGGCATGGCATGGGCGCAGCGCGGGTGAAACGCACAGCCACTGGGCCGATCCGCCGGATTGGGCGGATCACCCTGCAGCAGAATACGCCCGCCCCTTCGCCCCGGATGCGGAATGGCCGAAACCAGCGCCTGGGCATAAGGATGCGCCGGCCGATGCAGCACCGCATCCGGCTCACCCTCCTCGACAATCCGCCCCAGATACATCACCGCCACGCGGTGGCTGACCTGGCGCACCGCGCGCAAATCATGGCTGACAAACAGCATCGCCATGCCGCGCGACGCCTGCAATTCCACCAGCAAATTCATCACCTGCGCCTGGATGGAGACATCCAGCGCCGAAATCGGTTCATCACAGACCAGCAATTCCGGCGAGGTGGCCAGCGCCCGGGCCAGCACCGCCCGCTGCCGCTGCCCGCCTGAAAGCTCATGCGGGTAGCGCAGCCCCTGATCCGGCCGCAGCCCCACATCGGCCAGCAGCGCATCCACGCCATCGGTTGGCCGATTATGGATCACCAGCGGCTCGGCAATCTGGGTGGCAATGGGCAGCCTGCGGTCCAGCGCGCCCAGCGGGTCCTGAAACACCATTTGCATGCGGGCGCGAAGCGCCTTCCAGGCGGGGCTCCCGGCTTCCGGCATCGCCGCACCGTCAAAACGCACGCCGCCGGCATCGGGCGCCTCCAGCCCCAGCACCAGCCGCGCGGTGGTGGATTTGCCGCAGCCGCTCTCCCCCACCAGCCCCAGCGTCCGCCCGCGTTCCAGCGTGAGCGAAACGCCATCAACCGCGCGAACCTCCACGCTGCGCCCCAGCCAGCCCCGCCGCATGGCGTAACGCTTCACCAGCCCCTGGGCGACCAGCAGATTTTCTCCCTCTCCGGTCAAAACCGCCCTTCCCCCATCCAGGCGCTGAGCCACGCGGCTCCCGCCGGACACATCCTCAAGCTGCCAGCAAACACGCCGCAGCCCTCCCATCGCGCCGCAACAGCGCCGGCGGCGCCGCATCACAAGCCGGGCCATGCTGCGGGCAGCGCGGCGCAAAGGCACAACCCGGCGGCATCGCCCAGGGCTCAGGCACACCACCCGGGATCGAGGCCAAAACCCGCCGCGGCCCATCAATCGGCGGCAGCGCCCCCAGCAGGCCCTGGGTATAGGGATGCAGCGGCGCGGCGAAGAGCGTCTCCACCGGCGCCTCCTCCACGATGCGGCCGGCATACATCACCGCCACCCTCTCGCAGGTCTCCGCCACCACGCCCAAATCATGGCTGATCAGCACCAGCGCCATGCCCTCGGCGCGGCGCAATTCGCTCAGCAATTCCAAAATCTGCGCCTGGATGGTGACATCCAAAGCCGTGGTCGGCTCATCGGCCACCAGCAATTCCGGCCGGCCGGCCAGCGCCATGGCAATCATCACCCGCTGGTTCTGCCCACCGGAAAGCTCATGCGGATAGGCCTCCATCCGCCGCGCCGCATCAGGCATGCCCACCTGGTCAAGCAAGCGCTTGGCCTCGTCCCGCGCCGCGCCGCGGGAAAGCCCCTGATGCAGCGCCACCGCCTCGGCCACCTGGGTGCCAATGCGATGCACCGGGTTGAGCGAGGAGGCCGGGTCCTGAAAAATCATCGCCACGCGCCCGCCGCGCACACGCTCCAACACCCGCGCCGGCGCGCCCAGCAACTCCACCCCATCCAGCAGCACGCTGCCGCTCACCCGCGCCCGGCCCGCCGGCAAAAGCCCCAGCGCCGCCAGCCAGGTGACGGATTTGCCGCAGCCGCTCTCGCCCACCAGCCCCACCGCCTCGCCCGGCATCACATCGAGGTCGATGCCACGCAGCGCCGGCACGCCATCAAACGCCACCTGCAAACCTCGTAAGGAGACCAGCGGCCGAGGCCCCTCAAACATCCCAATTGCTCGCCCGGAAATCCATCAGGAAGGACTGCGCCGCGCGCCAACGCAGCGCGCGCTTCTTGCCGGTGAAATTCGCCGCCTGATGCAGCATGGCATAGGCCGGGTCCTCCACCTCCAAAATGGTCAGCAGCCGGCGCATGGCGGCGCGGCGGCGCTCCTGGTCCATATCGGTCTCCAACACCTCAACAGCGGCAAAGGCCTCCTCATTCGACCATTCATTGGTCGCCGGATGGCTGCCATTGCGGCCCCAGACGCTGGGCATATTCGAGACGGGATCAGCAATAAACACCGTGCTCGACCAATCGCGCACCGCGCGGGTGGGTCCTGGCTCCTGCACCTGGGTCCAGTTCTCGCGCATTTGCAACGCGACATTCAGCCCCGCCGCCCGCCAGTTTTCCACCAGCACCTGCGCAGTCGGCGTCTGCGCCGTATAATAATTGTTCAACATGCGATACGGTATGGGCTCGCCGCGATACCCAGCCGCCCGCACCAAAGCCCGCGCCTCGGCCAGATCAAAACGCGGCTTCGGCCAATCCGCCAAATACATATCGCCGAAGAAGGGAAACTGCATGCCACGCGGCACCTCGGTGCGGCCGGCCCAAAGCCCCTGGATGATCGAATCCCGATCAATGGCCAGCGACATGGCGCGGCGAATACGCGCATCCGCCAATTGCGGGTGGTTCTTGTCAAAGGCGATGAAGCGGTGATTGGCAATCAGGCCGCCCTGCACCTCCAGCCCCCGATTGCGCTCAATCTCGCCAATCAAATCGGGCGGGATGTCGCAGGCAAAATCGAACTCGCCCGAGCGCAGCCCCGCCACCCGCGCCGCCACCTCCGGCACCTCCAGAAAGCGAATGCGCCGCAGCGGCGGCCGCCCGCCCCAATAATCATCAAAGGCTTCCAGAATCAGATGCTGATCCGCCCGGTACTCGGCAATCCGATACGGCCCGGTGCCGATCGGGTTGCGGGCATAGGCGTTCCAGCTCTCCGCCGCCTCCAGCGCGCGGCGGTTCACCACCACGCCAATGCGATGCCCGAGCCGCTTATCCAAGGCGGGGTCCGAGCGTTCGGTCACAAAGGTCAGCGTATGGCGCCCCGTCACCTCGGCCGAGAGGCCCGGAAACACCGCCCGCGCCTGCGCCCGGATATCCGCCGGCACGCGCGACGCAGCGCCCATCGCGCCGCCAAAAAGCCGCTCCGGCCCGAAGGAGGCCGCAACATCCTCGGCCGTCATCTCATCGCCATTGTGGAACCGCACGCCAGGGCGCAGCTCCACCGCCACCCGGCGGGCATCAAGCCTGGTCCAACGCGTCGCCAAACCAGGCCGCGGCTGCAAGGTGGAAATCCAATCCGTATCGATCAGCGGCTCAGTATAACAGGAGAAATGCCGGGTGCCGACATTGGAATTCTCCCGCGCAATCTCCAGCGTATTGGAGTTGGCGATCTTTTGCACCGCCACCGTAATCGACGGGCGCGTGTCATTCTGCGCCCAGGCGCCGGCCGGAATGAAGGGCGCGGCCAGCGCCGCGCGGCGCGGAAGATGCATGCTCAAACGCCCCAATTCCGGGCGCGGAAATCCATCACGAAGGACTGGCCGGCATTCCAGCGAATATCCCGGCGCTTGGCCGTCAAATTCACCGATTGGTGCAGCACGGTATAGGCCGGGTCCTCGCGCTCGGCGATTTCCAGCATGCGGCGGAAGGTGGCGCGGCGCTGGGCCGGGTCGGTGCCGGTGTCCAGTTGTTCGGAGAGGCGGCCGAATTCCTCATTCGTCCATTCGCCGATCTGCCATTGCTGGCCCTCCGGCCCATGCTGGGCGGTGAGCGAGGAGACCGGATCATTATAGCTGGCACTGTTCGACCAGTCGCGCACGCCGCGCTGCCCTTCGCGTGACAGAACCTGCGGGAAATTCTCGCGCATTTCGATCTGAACATTGAGCCCAACCGAGCGCCAGCCCTCCACCAACACCTGCGCCACCGCCAACTGATTGGTGTAATAGCCCGCCAGCAGGCGATAAGGGATCGGCTCGCCCCGATAGCCAGCCTCGCGCAGCAGGCGGCGCGCCTCGGTCAGATCATAGCGCGGCGGCGCCCAATCTCCGAGCAGCATCGAGCCATAGAAGTCAAATTGCAGCCCCTTCGGCACCACCGAACGGCCGCCGAACAGCGCCGAGACAATCGTCTCACGATCGATGGCATGGGTGAAGGCGCGGCGGATCAGCGGGTTGCGCAGATTCGGGTGGTTCTTGTCGAACACCGTCAGACGGTGGTTCATAATGGTGCCGCCGACGATCTCATGCCGGCCGGAACGCTCCACCGCACGGATCTGGTCGGGCGGAATATCGCAGGCGAAATCAGCCTCGCCCGAGAGCAGCATGTTCAGCCGGCTGGCCACCTCGGGCACTTCGACGAAGCGCAGCCGCCGCGCCGGCGGCCGGCCGCCCCAATATTCGTCAAACGCCTCCATGGTCAGCACCTGATCGGCCCGGAAATCGGTGATCCGGTAGGGCCCCGTGCCAATCGGCCGGCGCGACCATTCCAGCCAATTCGGCTGCTTCTCAAAAGCATCGCGCGAGATGATCATGCCGGTGTTGCGGCTGATCCGTCCCTCCAGCGTCAAATCCGGCGTGCGGTTGACGAAGCGGATGGTGGTCGGGTTGATGATCTCCACCTTCTCCAGCGCCGGATAGGTGCGCCGCGCCACTGCCAGCACCTCGGGGGGCGCCTGGCGCGCCTGGCTCGGCACGCTGCCAAACAGGTTGCGCGCCTGCTCGGTCGACATGTTCCAACCCATCCGGTCAGGGCCGAAGGAGAATTGCACATCCTCCGCCGTCATCTCCCGGCCATCATGCATCTTCACGCCCTGACGAAGCGTGAGTTCCACGCTGCGCTCATCAATCCGCCGCCATGCCGTGGCCAGGCCCGGGCGAAGGCCCAGATCACCCCACCAATCCTGCTCGATCAGCGTCTCGCCATGGTTGAACCAGGTGCGGCTGCCCACATTGGACTGCTCGCGCAGCGGCTCCATCGTGTTGGTATTGGAAATCTTCTGCACCGCGATGGTCAGCACCGGGCGGGTATCAGCCTGGGCGAAGGCGGGCGCGGCCAGGGGCAGCGCCAAGCTGGCGCGACGGGAAAGGCTCATCAGCTGTTCCTCTCTTCAAGTCCGTGGGGGGTGGCGCGGAAATGCGTCAGCGTGCGCTCGGCATGGCGCATACGCTTGGTCAAGGCCTTTTGGGCATATTCCGCCAGCACCGTGGCATGGGCGGGGTCGGCGGCCAGATTATGGAACTGGTTGGGGTCGGCCTGCAGGTCAAACAGCAGCGGCGGCAGACCGGCAAAATGGACATATTTCCAGCGCTCATCCTGCACCGCCATCAGCGAGCAATGATCCATATCCAGACCCAGTGCCGACTCAGGCGTGGAGTAATGCAGGTCACGGAAGTCGAATTCATAGGTCAGATGGTCGCGCCAATCCGCCGGCTTTTCGCCATGCAGCACCTCCAGCAGCGAGCGCCCGTCACAGGCGCGCGGCGTCTGGCCACCCAGCCATTCCAGGATGGTCGGCATCACATCCACGCTTTCCGAAAACGCATCCTCGATGCGCCCAGCCTGCTCCGGCGCATCAGGGTTCTTCACCACCAGCGGGATGCGAAAGCTCTCATCGAAATAGCCGAGCTTGCCCAGCAGATGATGATCACCCAGCTGCTCACCATGGTCGGAGGTGAAGATGATCAGCGTCTCCTCCCACTGCCCCGTGGCATCGAGATGCTCAAACACCCGGCCCAGGCAATCATCAATCTCGGAGATCATGCCGGCATAGGTCGCGCGCATCTGGGCGAGTTCGGCCGGGTCCATCTCAGCGCCCTTGCCCTCCGCCCGCTCAAAGAACGAGGCCTGGCGCACCGTGCCCAGGTAATGCGCCAGCAGCGGATGCCCCGCGGCTTCCGCCTCGGGCGAGGCCGCGCGAATCGGTGCGGGCATATCCTCAGGCCGATACATGGCGTGATAAGGTGCCGCAGCCACGAAAGGCGGATGCGGCCGGTAATAACCCAGATGCAGGAACCAGGGCTTATCGCCCTTGCCCTTGAGATAGGTCAGCGCGCGTTCAGTAAAGAAGGCGCTATCGGAAAACTCCTTCGGCACCCGGCTCGGCCTATCGGTCGCACCCGGCACCGCATCCTCGCCCTCAGGCAACCAGACATCGGAGCGACGGGCGGGTAGGTCAAAACCCTGCTGCGCCAGCCAGCCAAAATACCCCTCCATCTGCGGCTCAAAAGCGCCGACGGAGCGAAACCCATCCATCAGATCGCCCAGCGTGGTGAAGCGCGGGTCCTTCGGGCCGGTGGTGCGCGGGTCGGGCGTGGTGGTGGTATAGCCGATCAGCGCCGGGTCATAACCGATCAGCCGCAACTGCTTGCCCAGATTGGTATGCCGCGCATCCAGCGGCACGGTGTTCTGCACCGCGCGATGGTTCATGAGATAGAGCCCGGTCAGCAGGCTCGCCCGCGCCGGCCCGCAGGGCACCGCGGTCGTGACATGGTTGCGAAAGGTCACCCCCTCGCGGCAGAGCCGGTCCAAATTCGGCGTCTTGAGAAACCCAGCGCCCAAAGCCGGGACGAAATCCGCCCGCCACTGGTCCACCACGATGAGCAGCACATTCTTTCGCAACCGCGTAATCTCCAAACCGGGAGCCAGCGCTTAGCCACGCCAGGGGACGCTGGAATGACGATTCAGCGTCAATCCCGTGACGTATGCCGCGGATCGAGTGCGGCCAGCACCAAGGCCGTCAAGGCATTGACCAGCACGATCGCCAGCGCCGCCGCCACCAGCCCTGCCAGCACCACCGGCTGGTCACGCCCCTGAATGCCATTGAGCACCAGCGCGCCCATACCCGGCAGGCCAAACAGCAGCTCCATGGTCAGCGTGCCACCCAACAGCCCCGCCAGCATCAGACCGCTGAGCGATACCGCCACCGGTGCAGCCAAGGGCAAGATATGCCAGCGCGCCAACCAAAGCGGCGAAAGGCCACGGGCGCGCGCCGCCATCACATGCGGTAAGGCCGCAACCTCGGCCACCTCCTCGGAGAGGGGCTTGGCAAGCTGACCCGCATTGTCGATGCCCAAAATAATCACCGGCGCCAGCAACCCACCAATCGCCGGCAGCCAGCCCAGCCAGACCGAAAACAGCAGCAGCGCCGCCACGCCCACGCAAAAGGTGGGCAGCGCAATCGACCACAGGTTGATCGCCTCCACCGCAAGCCTCGCCATGCGCGAGCCCGCCGCCTGGGCCGTGCAAAGCCCAAAGGCCAGCAACAACCCCAAGCCGCCCGACAGCGCGCCAAGCTGCAGGCTGGCCTCGGCGGCCTCCCACAGCATGGGCCCCACCGGCTGGCCAAAGCGCTGTGACGTGCCCAAATCCCCCGCCAGCGCCGCCCCCACCCAGGCCAGAAAACGCCGCCAGGCCGGCTGATCCAGCCCCAATTCCGCCCGCAGCGCCGCCTGCTGCGCCGCGTCCAGATCGCCCGCCGAGGCCCAGACATCGACAACATCACCCGGGATGGCGCCAAAAATCAGAAACAGCCCGAAGGTGATGGCAAGCCCCTGGGCCAGCCCGGTCACCAAAATGGCCAGCGCCCGCCTCATAAGGCCCGCCTGGGGTCCACATATCGCCGCGCCGCACCACCCAGGGCGGCGCAGGCCCCCGTGACCAGCGCAATGGCCGCCACCGGCACCAGCAGCGCATGCGGCGCCGCCTCGGCCAGCCGCGCCGCATCGGCGGCCATGCGGCCCCAGGTCGGCGCATCCGGCGCGGCTCCTAGGCCCAGAAAGGACAGCACACTCTCCGTCACCACGCAGCGCGGCAGGATAATGGCAGTCAGCGTGACCAGCGGCCCGGCCAGATTGGGCATGATATGGCGAAACAAGACCCGCCAGGGCCCGGCGCCGGAGACGATGGCCGCCGCCACATACTCCTCCGCCTGCTCGCGCCGCCGCGCGGTGCGGGCCACATGGGCAAAGAGCGGCGCAAAGGACAAAGCCAACGCCAGCACCAGCGGCGAGAGCCCAGGCCCCATCGCCGCCAGCGCAATCAAAGCCAGCAGCAGCGGCGGCAAACCACGCAGCGTGTCAATCACCGCAAAGCCCAGGCCCTCCGCGCCCCGCCCCAACCCGGCCAGCAGCAGCCCCGCGCCACCACCAAGGAGCAGCGCCAGCAAGCTGGCCAAAGCCGCCACCGCCAGCGTGGTGCCCGCCCCGGCCAAGAGCCGCGACAAAACATCACGCCCCAAATGATCCGTACCCAACAGATGAACCCCGCCAGGCGCCCGGTTCAACGCCAGCAAATCCTGGTCCAGCGGATCAAAAGGCGCGAGCCAGGGCCCGAGCAGCGCCAGCGCCAGCATCGCAAGCGCCAGGCCGCGCATCATTCCAGCGATGTCGCCGCAATCCCGCCATCAGCCCGGTGCGGGCTCCAGGTGAAGCCGGTGGTAAAGCCCCGCACCTCACGCCGCCAGGCGATCTGGTTCGCAGCATGGCCAAGCACGAGAAAATAATGCTTCTCCGCCACCCGCGCCCAAGCCTGGGCGTATTTCGCCCGGCGCGGCTCCAGCGCCGGCTCAGCCGCGGCGGCGCGGATCATGCCATCCAGCTCAGGGTCCTGAATGCCACCCCATAGCACCGGGTTCGGCCCATCCGACATCAACCGCACCCAGCGCAGAAACACATCAGCGCGCGGCCCCGAGGCCATGCAGCAAATATCCCAGTCATATTGCCCCAGCCGGCGCTGGGCGCCGATATCATCCAGCGGCGTATGGGTGACCCGAAAGCCCAAACGCCGCACCATCTGCACCGCCGCCTGGGCATAGGGTTCCTGCCAGGACACCATCTCAATGGCGGTGCGGCCAGGATCCACCCCGGCCTCGCGCAGCAGGGCGCGGGCCTGGTCCAGATCAGGCGCGCGATAAGGATCCGCCGCGTGCAGCGCCTCGTCGAAATAAAGATTGCCCGGTGCCACCATCTGATTGGTCACCACCCCCGCCTCACCGGCGACGAACCGCATGAACCCCGGCTTGTCCAAGGCATGGCCCAGCGCCCGCCGCACCAGCGGATTGTCAAAGGGCGGGCGCGGCCGGCGGTTGTTGAACGCCAGAAAATACCAGGTGGTGTCGCGCAGCCCCTGCACCACAAAGCGCGGATCGGCGCGCAGTTGCGTCGCCACATCCTGCGGCACCTCGGCGATATGCAAATCGCCCGCACGAAGGGCGAGCCCCTTATCGACATCGCCACGCAGATCGAACTGCACCGCCTCAAGCTGCGGCTGGCCCGGCCGCCAATAACGCGGATTGGCCGGCGCCAGCAGCCGCAAATTGGGCTGCCACTGGCCAAACAGGAAGGGCCCGGTGCCCGCCGGCCGGGTGATGGTCCCCTCCCAACCCGGCGAGCGGGGCGAGACGATCCAAAGCTCCGACAAGGAGGTCAGCAGCGGCGCATAAGGCTCAGAGAGCCGCAGCACCAAGGTCGCAGCATCCGGAGCCTCGATGGCGGTGATCAGGCGCATGGCCCCGGCCAGCCAACCGCCGCGAATACGGTCGCGCACACGCTCAATATTGGCCCTGACCGCAGCCGCATCCATCGCGCTGCCATCATGAAACACCACGCCGGGCCGCAAATGGAAAGTAGCGGTCAGCCCATCCTCGGAGACCGCAAACCGCTCGGCCAGAAAGGGCTCCACCCCACCATCCGGCCCGATCGAGGTCAGCGCCTCAACATAGGCCTGCTGCACGGCAATGGAGCCGGTGTGGCGATGCGGGTCAGCCGTATCGAGCCCCAAAGTGGCATAGCGCAAAACACCCCGGCGCGGGCCATCCTGCGCCATGGCGGCAGGGGCTGCCAGAAAGGGCAGGCTGCGGCGTGCAATCAAGCGCCCAACTCCATCACCGCACTGCCCTGCAAGGCGCGGCCATCCATCGCCGGCCCCTCCAAACCCCGGCCCAGAAAGCGCAGGATCGAGGGCGCAATATCAATCGGCGAAGCATCGGCCAGGCTCACCCCACGGGCAAAGCCCGGCCCATCCGCCACCATCACCGGCGCCTGTTCCGCCGCCCCCAGCCCGCCATGCTGGCCGCAGCCCATGCGATCTGGCTTGCCAGTGGCGGGCTTGGCCACCAGCACCAACCCGGGCAGGCCATGCGCATTCGGCGCATCCCGCCGGCGCATCGCCACAATGCACAACAACCCATCCGCCCCGGGCCTCTGGCCCAGCCGCCGCAGCGCCTCACCATGCAGCACCGCATCCGCCCAGGCGGCCGCCTGGAAGAACGCCATCACCGGTTCCGGGTCGCGCGAGGGGGCGAGATGCACCATCACCGAGGAGCCATTCGACAGCGTCACCAACCCATGCGCGGCACCCGGTTGGAGCCCTGCCGCTTCAAGCTCGGCATCAACATCGATCACCCCCTCCACCGTCTCATGACCATGGTCAGAGCCGGCCATGAGGAGAATTTCCTCACCCATCGCCCGCCGCCGATCCGCCATTTCCATCACCTCGCCCAGCCGGGCATCGGCGGCGGCAATCGCCTCCCAGCAAGGGTCGGAGCCAGGGGTATGCGCATGCTGGGTGGCATCCGGCTCGCCCAGCCAAAGCACGCCCAGCGCCGGGCGACGGCTGGTGATCTCCGACAGAAACCGTTCAGTGATCAGTCGGTCACCCGCCACGCTCAGCGTAATCTCGCTCAGCGGCGGGAGCGGCCGCCCCGGCTCATGGCTCACCACCCGGTTGAACAAATGCCCCGCCTGATTGGGGTCATGCGCCAGCGCCGCCCCCGGCGAGACATTCGAACAAATCACCACACCACCATGCACCGCCAGCCGGTCAGCCATGGTGGGCACATCCAGCGCCCTGCCATGCATGGCGCGCCGCGCGGGCAAAAACCCCGCCGCGCCGGCATCATGCGGATGCAACTGGCCATCCGCATCCAGCAACGCCATGGAATTGCCCGCCAACCCATGCGTGGCCGGCACGCACCCCGTGGCGGTGGATGACGAGACCACGCGCGTGGCGGATGGAAACATCGAGCGATATCGCCCAAACGCCGTGCCCCGGCTCCAAAGCCGCCAGAGATGGGGCGTGCGTTCGGGCGATACGGCATCACGCCGCAGCCCATCCATGATCACCAGCAGCGCGGTCTTATCGGTCACAGGTCAAAATTTCCCGTCTGGTCCAGAAAGTCATGAGCATGCACCACCACGCTCTCCTCAGTCACCCGCACCAGCGCATAGGCCGGCGGTTCATGGCTGCCCGGCGTGCTGTCCCGCTCGGACAGATCGAGCGCCACCTGATGCGAGGTGCCGCGCAGCGAGGTGAAGGGTATCCCCAACCAGGAGCCCCCCAATGGCCGGTGCAAATGGCCATGGAACATGTGCCGGATGCGCGCCTTATGCGGCGCCAGCACATCAGCCAGCGCAGCAGAATTGAGCAGTGGAATGCGATCCATCCGGGTGATGCCAAGCGGCATGGGCGGGTGATGCAGGAAGAGAAACACCGGCCCCTCACTCTCCTGCAGCCGCGCCGTCAGCCAGGCCAGCCGCGCCTCGCAGAGCAGCCCGGCATGGGTCCCCTCAGTCTTGGTGTCGAGCAGGATGAACTGCCCCATATCGGTCTCGATCACCTGCTGGATAAAACCAGCATCATCGACCGGCGCCGCAGGAAAGGCCGCCCGGAAATGCGCCCGCTCATCATGATTGCCCAGCATGAGGTGGAAGGGCATGGGCAGCCCCGCCAAAATCTCACGCAGCATCGCATAGGCCTGTGGCTGGCCATGATGGGTCAGGTCGCCCGTAACAATCACGAATTCCGCCGGCGCCGCACTCCCCGGGCCATGCCGGGCGGCGATGCTCTCCACCGCATGGCGCAGCCGCAAGGCCGGGTCGAGACCATAATTGGTCTCGCCCTCGGGCAGGATATGCAGATCGGTGATGTGGATGAAATCAAACATCAGCGGCGCGGCAACAGGGCTTGCACATCGGCGGCCATGCGGGTCAGCGCGGCCGCAGGCTCGGCGCGCTTGCCGACGACCGACTGCAGATGGTCATTGATGGTATCGGTGATGCGCAGCGCATTCTGCCCCGGGAAGGCATACCAGCCGGTGATCACATCCTGCTGGCGGAAAGTGACCATGTGGTTGGGGTTCTCGCGATAGAACCGCCCCAGCATCTCCTCGCGCTGCGCCGGAATGGTGCTGGCGGGCATATAGCCGGTGGCATTGACCATCATGGTGGCACCCACCGGGCCGGTGGCGAATTTGATGAACTCCCAAGCCGCCGCCTGCTTGGCGGCATCACGCGCAAACATCATGGCGACATTGCCGCCCGCCGGCAGGCGCGCATTCGGCCCCGGGATGGGAAAGCGGCCGCAAACCAGCGGGAAGCGCCCGCCAATCTCACGATTATAGCGCCCCAATTGCGCGGTGGACTGCATGGAAATCCCCAAGCGCCCGGCAAAGAAATCCGAAATCGCCGCGGTGGAGCGCAGATCCGGCATCCGCCCCTCATCGATCATCAACCGCAGCGCGGCCATGGCGCGCTGGCCATGCTCATTGGCCATCGCCACCTGGCGCTCATCGGCCGAAAGCATGGTGCCGCCATGGCTGAACACCAGCGCCTGCCAAGCCCAATTGCCGGTGATGGTCCAGTCGAAGAACATGCCATTGAGGTTCTCGGCCGTGCCATGAATGGCCCGGGCCAGCGCCGCCACCTGCTCCCAGCTGGTGGGCAGGTTCTCGGGGTTGCCGCCGGCGCGGCGCAGCAGCTCCACATTGTAGTAAAGAATGGGGGTGGAGAGCGCGAAGCCGATACCGGTCTGCGCCGCGCCCACCTGGCCCAGCGAGAGCAGGCTCTCGGAATAGCCCTGCTCGGCGATGCGGGCATCGGCAGCCATAAAGGGCTTGAGGTCGACGGGGATTTCCCGCTCCACCAGGGTGCGCTGGCGGTTCAGGCCATGGAAGGCAACATCGGGCAATTGCCGCGTCACCGCATCGCGCAGATTGCGCTGCAGCAGCGCCTCATAATCCGGCTCAGGCGCGCGAATGCTGACCCGCACATTCGGATTGGCCCGCATGAAGGCGGCCGTCATCTCTTCCATTAACCCGCGGAACAATTCCGGGATGGAATACTGGAACGAAATCTCGACAGGTGAAGTCTGCGCCAGCGCCGGCAGGGCAAGCGGCGTGGCGAGAAGCGCGCGACGTTGAATGGTCATGATCATTCTCCAGATGTGGGGGATTGGGGATAGGGCAGGCCCTCGCCAGCGAGCGGCCCGTAAAGTCCGATACCGCCGGCGCGCATCCAGCCGCCGATATCGATGTTCAGCAGCGACGCCGGCTCATGCCAGGTGATGGCGGGCGCGGCGCCCAGCTCCAGCGTGGCATGGCCCACCCGCTTGCGGCCGCCCATCACCATGCGCCATTCGCTGGGCATATCGATGACGAAGGCCAGCCCAGGCAGCCAGATATGCCGCGCACCAGCGATGATCCTGTCACGCGATTCATGCAGATGCCCGCTGATGATCAGCGCCACCTTCCCCTCGCGCACATGGCGCTGGAGCAATTCGCGCGTCTGCGGCCGCCAGCAGGCAGCGGAATTGGCCGTCTCGGTCACATCATGCAGGCATAATGGCTTGTGGGTGAGAACAGCCACGCGCCGCGCCCCCGCCGTCGCGATGGCGTCTTCAAGAAAGGCAGCCTGCTCCTGCTCGGCCGGTAAATGGCTGCCAGGGATGAGGCTATTGAGCGCAATCAGCCGCCAGCCAGGCACATCCAGCACCCAGAAATCCGGCCCAAAATGCCGCCTCCAGGCCGAAAGCAGCGCCTCACTCACCAAAGCCTCGCCCGCGCCCTCAGGGTAGCAGGCGCCGATATCATGATTGCCGGGCAGCGCATGCCAAGGTGCGGGCAGCCGGTCGAATTGTTCCCGCGCAAAGACCAGATCATCCTCACGCACCGGGGCATCAAGCGCGCAATCGCCGGTGATGATGAACATATCCGGCGCCGGTGCCCGGGCCAGCTCGGCCAGCAGCAATTCCCAATTGGCATGGAACCACGGCCGCGCGCGGGAGAGATGGACGTCAGAGAGCAGGCCGATGCGCGTCATTATTTAACCCCGGTCATGGTCACGCCCTCAATGAAGGCACGCTGGGCGAGCAAAAAGGCGAGTGCCAGCGGTGCCGTCACCACGGTGGCCGCCGCCATCAGCGGCCCGAAGGAGGTGCCGGCCTCAGCATTGGAGAAAAACGCAATGCCCAGCGGCGGCGTCATCAAATGCTCCTCCTGCACCGCAATCAGCGGCCAGAAGAACTCATTCCAATTCCAGATGAAGGAGAGGCAGGCAAAGGCGGCAATGGCCGGCGCCGCCGTCGGCAGCATGATCCGCCAGACAATGGCCCATTCCGAAAGCCCATCCATCCGCGCCGCCGCAATCAGATCATCCGGCACGGTGCGAAAGAATTGCCGCATCAGAAAAATCCCGAAGACCGAAATGGTCGAGGGCAGAATGATCGCGGCATAGGTGTTCAAAAGCCCCAATTGCCACAGCCCGATATAAAGCGGGATAGCCGGCACCTGCGGCGGAATGAGCAGCGCCAGCACCACCATGGCAAAGGCCGCCTCCCGCCCGCGCCAGCGTAGCTTTGCCAGCGCATAGGCCATGGGCAGCGCCGTCAGCGCCTGGGCGGCAAAAATACAAAGCGTGACAAAAAACCCGTTCAGCAGAAACCGCACCAGCGGCACCTTGGTAAAGGCAGCCGTATAATTCTCCACCGCATACCATTGCGTGGGCAACAGCGCAAAATGCGGCGAAAACACCTCACCCGGCGGCTTGAGCGAAATCGACAGCATGAGAATAAACGGCGCCAGCATCACCGCCGCCCCCGCCAGCAGCACCAGATGGGTGAAAACGCGCTTAACCATAATGCGCCCGCCGGTCCAAAATCGTGGTCTGCGCCAGGGTGATCGCCAGGGTCAGCACCAAAAACACCATGGTGATCGCCGCGCCATAGGCCGAGCGAAGAAAGGTGAAACCCTGCTGCACCATGGTAAAAAGCAGCACCTCGGTCGATTTCGAAGGCCCGCCCTCAGTCAGCACTTGCACGGTGTCAAAGACCTGAAAGCTGCGAATGGCGGTGATCGCCACCACAAACACCAAGGCCGGCCCCAGCATGGGCCAAGTGACGCGGCGAAACCGCTCCCAGGCACCATCCGCGCCATCCATCGCCAGCGCCTCATAAAGATCAGGCGGAATGGCCTTCAATCCAGCCATGAACAACACCATGGCCAGCCCCAAATTCTGCCAAACGCCAATGGCCGCCAGGGCAAACAGCGCCGTGTCAGGGTTCTGCAACCAATCCGCCGTGGGCAGGCCGAGCGCGCGAAACACTTGGTTCACGAACCCCACCGAGGGGTGAAACATAAACTCCCACACCAGCGCCATCGCCAGCAGGGTGGAGGCCACCGGCAAAAAATAGGCAGCGCGATAAAACCCCCGCCCCCGCCCCACACCCTCAATGGCAACCGCCGCCAGCAGCCCCAGCAGCACCGTGGCCGGGACCGAGACACCGACATAAATCACCGTATTGCGCAGGCTGATCCAGAACACCCGGTCATCCCAAAGCTCGCGGTAATTCTCCAACCCGGCAAAACCGATCCGCGGCTCGCCAAAATTCCAATCGGTGAGCGAGAGCAGCCCCACCGCCACCGCCGGGCCCAGCAGCATCAGCCACATCAGAATAAAGGCAGGCAGTGCCAGCAGCGTGCCGGCAATGGCCTCGGCGCGGTGCGGATTAGCCAAAGGCCGGCTCCCGCCGCGCCGCCGCCAAGGGCAGCCGCGCACCATCAGGGCCAAACAGCACCGCCCGGTTCACCGCCAGCCGCAGCCCCTGCCCCACCGCCAACCCGCGCGAGGCCTCGGGCGAAAGCCGCAGCACCGCACCACCGGCCATATGGCACAGCGTCTCGGAACCCAGATGCTCAATGCGCTCCAGCACCACCGGAATACCATCCGCCGCCGGCACCCATCCCTCCGGCCGCACCCCCAGCATCACCGCGCCCCGCGCCGGGCTGTGCCAGGGCAGCCGCGCGCCCGAGACCACCACGGCACCATCCTCGCCAATATGCCCAGCCAGCGCATTCATCGGCGGCGAGCCGACAAAGCGCGCCACCTCCAGGCTGGCCGGCTCGTCATACAATTCCTGCGGCGCCGCATGCTGCAGCACCCGCCCGCCCTGCATCACTGCCACCCGGTCGGCCATCGCCATCGCCTCACCCTGGTCATGGGTGACGTAGAGCGCGGTCACCCCCAGCCGCCGGGTGAGCGCCACAATCTCGGCCCGCGCCTCAGCCCGCAGCCGGGCATCGAGGTTCGACAGCGGCTCATCCATCAAAAACGCTGCCGGGTTGCGCACCATCGCCCGGGCCAGCGCCACACGCTGCCGCTGCCCGCCAGAAAGCTGCGCCGGCTTGCGCCCCAGCAGCGGCGTCAGCCCCAAAGGCGCCGCCACCGCCGCCACATCCGCCGCAATCGTCCGCCGCGCCGCCCCCGAGATCATCCGCCCCAGCACCGGCACACGCTGCCATGCTGAAAGCCGGCGCATCTCCAGCGGCAGCGCCACATTCTGCCCCACGGTCATATAGGGGTAGAGCGCATAGCTCTGGAACACCATCGCCAGGTCACGCGCCTTGGGCGGCAGCCCATCCACCCGCCGATCGCCGATCAGCACCTCACCCGCATCCGCAGTCTCCAGCCCGGCGAGAATGCGCAACAGGGTGGATTTGCCACAGCCCGAGGGTCCCAGAATGGCAAGAAACTCGCCCTCCGCCACCTCAAGCGTCACGTCGCGCAACACCGCCGTTGCGCCGAAACTCTTTTGGATGCCGCGCAACGC